>Ga0190265_10003250_pt1 | contig 11066 bp, 3 predicted proteins | sample Popmic124T_FD_133135 | JGI IMG/M metagenome (GOLD analysis project Ga0190265, IMG submission 133135) | Populus adjacent soil microbial communities from riparian zone of Indian Creek, Utah, USA - 124 T | ecosystem: Environmental > Terrestrial > Soil > Riparian zone | place: USA: Utah | collected...
GAGCCGAACCGCCGTCTCCATCTCCTGGCTGTTCATCATGAAGCCGCCGTCGCCGCAGATCGCCATCACCTTGCGGCCCGGATAGACCATCGCCGAGGCCATGGCACTCGGCAGCCCCGCGCCCATCGTCGCTAGCGCATTGTCGAGCAGGACCGTGTTGGGCTGGCGCGCCGGATAATTGCGCGCGAACCAGATCTTGTAGACGCCGTTGTCGAGGCAGATGATGCCGTCCGCCGGCATCGCCTCGCGGACTCGCTCGACCAGGCAGGGCGGGAAGATCGGGAAACGCTCGTCGCCGCAAAGGCCGGCCGTATGATCGAGCTCGGCGGCGCGCGCCTCGAGCATCTTCGCGCAATTCCAGGTGCCCTGCGGGACGATGTCCTCCTTGATCTGCCAGATCGCGTTGGCGATGTCGCCGATCACCTCGATCTGCGGGAAATAGACCGGATCGACAGAGGCGGTATTCGTGCTGACGTGGATCACCTCGGTGCCGCCCAAAGCCATGAAGAAAGGCGGCTTCTCGATCACGTCGTGGCCGACGTTGATGATGAGGTCGGCCGATTCCAGCGCCTTGTGCACGAAGTCTCCGGCCGAGAGCGCGGCGCAGCCCAGGAATTTGGCATGGGTCTCGTCGATCACGCCCTTGCCGAGCTGGGTGGTGATGAAGGGGATGCCGGTCTTCTCGACCAGCTGGAGCAGCATCCGGCTGGTCATCGTCCGGTTGGCGCCGGCGCCGATCACCAGCACGGGCGATTTCGCCGCCTCGATCCGCTTCACCGCCGCGCGGATCGATTTCTCGTCGGCATGCGGTCGGCGCACGAGGCTTCGCTTCAGCGGGACGGAGTCGGTCTTCTCCTCGGCGATGTCCTCGGGAAATTCGAGATGGGTGGCGCCGGGCTTCTCCTCCTCGGCGAGGCGGAAGGCCTCGCGGACGCGGCTCGGTATATTGTCCGCGGACGCGAGCTGGTGGGTATATTTGGTGATCGGCCGCATCATGTCGACCACGTCCAGGATCTGGAAGCGGCCCTGCTTCGATTTCTTGATCGGCTTCTGGCCGGTGATCATCAGGATCGGCATGCCGCCCAGCTGGGCATAAGCCGCGGCGGTGACGAAGTTGGTCGCGCCGGGCCCCAAGGTCGCGACGCAGACCCCGGTCTTGCCGGTGTGGCGGCCGTAAGTCGCGGCCATGAAGCCCGCGCCCTGCTCGTGCCGGGTCAGGATCAGCTTGACCGATTTCGACCGCGACAGGCTGTCGAGGAAATCGAGATTCTCCTCGCCGGGCACGCCGAACACATATTCGACCCCTTCCTCTTCGAGACAGTGGATGAACAGGTCCGAGGCTTTGGTCATCGCACGGGCTCCGATCGCTTGGGTCACTCGACACGGGGACGGGACGGCAGATACGCGCGGAAGCGGCCGGCCCCACCCCCGTCGGGCCCGTAAAAGCCCAACTCTACCGGGCTTTGTTTCGGCTGTCATCAGGGCCTTGCGGCGCCTCTTTGCGGGTTGCATGCAAAAGCGGTTCCGCCCATAGTTTGGCCGACTTCTTTGGCCGATCCAAAAGGCGGCATGGAGGACCGATGGGGGGCAGCCGCAAAATCGCGTTCGGCCTGGGAGCGCTCGGCTTTCTGGCGGCGCTCGTCCTGCTCATGCTCGTCGGGCCCAATGGCGCGCAGGCCGTCGTCCAGGCGGGCGGCGGCGAAGCCACCTATGTCGGAGTCGCGACCTGCGGCGGCACCACCTGCCACGGCCGCAGCCGCGCCGACGGCGCCGTCGTCCGCCAGGACGAAATCCAGCTCTGGCAGGATCCCGCCACCGCCGCCGGCGCCCACAGCCGCGCCTGGGCGGTGCTGCGCGAGGAACGCTCCCAGGCGATCGCCCGACGGCTCGGCATCGGCGACGCCTCGAGCGCGCCGATGTGCCTTGGCTGCCACGCCACGCCGGCCGGCCGCCGCGGCACCCGCTTCCAGACTTCGGACGGGGTCGGCTGCGAGAGCTGCCACGGCGCCGCCTCCGAATGGCTGCCGATCCATTATGCGGTCGGCGGAACCCACGCCAACAATGTCGCCCGCGGCCTCGTCCCGCTCGAAAATGCCGCCCTCCGCGCCAGCCGCTGCCTCGATTGCCATTTCGGCAGCGCCAATGAGGGCCAGTTCGTCACTCACCGGATCATGGCCGCCGGCCACCCTCGGATCAGCTTCGAGCTCGACCTGTTCTCGACCCTTCAGCAGCATCATGACGACGACGAGGAATATCGCCGCCGCAAGGGCCGGATCGACGGGACCCGGATGTGGGCGATCGGCCAGGCGATGGCGCTCGACCGCGCGCTCGGCCTGTTCACCGGCCCGCGCGGCACGGAAGGGCTGTTCCCGGAATTCTTCTTCTTCGACTGCCATAGCTGCCATCGGCAGATCTCCGACGATCCGCGCTTCCGCCCTGCCAAGCTCGCCAATCCGGGCCGCCCGATCCCGGTCGGAATGCCGCCGTTCAACGACGAGAACATGATCATGCTGACGGCGGCGGCGCGGGTGGTGGCGCCGGCGCTCGCCCAGCGCTTCGAGCGCGACAGCCGCGCCTTCCATGCCGCCATCGCCGGCGACCGCGGCAGGGCCGTCGCCGCCGCGCAGGCCCTCCGCCAGAGCGCCCGCGCTCTGGCCGAGGCGTTCGACAGCGCGCAAATGGGGCCCGCGCAGACCTTCTCGATCATCGAGGCGGTGACCGGCAACGCGCTTCGCGAGCGCTTCACCGATTATGCCGGCTCGGTGCAGGCGGTGATGGCGACCGACACCCTGCTTTCGGCGCTGGTCAACCAAGGCCACGTCTCGAACGGGGCGGCCAGCGCCATCAGGGTCGACATCAACGCCGCCTATCGCGCGGTCCGCGATCCCAATGCCTACGATCCGGGCGCTTTCCGTGCGAGCCTCGGCCGGGCCGCGTCGGGCATCAGAAGGCTGAGATAAAGCGTAACATGAAGCGTAAGACATCCACCATCGCCATTGCCGCCCTCCTCCTCGCCTCGTGCGGCGGTGGGGGTGGCGGCGGCGGCGGCGCCACCCCCGCCCCCGGCCCACCGGCGCCCGGCCAGCCCAACCTCTTCGCGGTCCCGGCCCAGGAATTCCTGACCGCCGCCGACGTCCAGCGGGTCATCGCCCAGGGCGTTGCCGAGGCCCAGGCTCGAAACCTGCCGGGCAGCTTCGCGGTGGTCGACCGGGTCGGCAACGTGCTCGCCGTGTTCGTGATGAACGGCGCCAATCCGCGCCTCGCCGTGCCGCGCGGCCCCAATGGCAGCATGCACGATTTGCAGGGCGTCGACGTCCCCGGCGCGGTCGCCGGCGCGATCGCCAAGGCGATCACCGGCGCCTACCTTTCGTCGAGCGGCAACGCCTTTTCGACCCGCACCGCGAGCATGATCGTGCAGGAGCATTTCCCGCCCTCCGCGGCGGCGCGCGGGCTCGAGAGCGGGCCATTGTTCGGCGTTCAGTTCAGCCAGCTGCCCTGTTCGGATCTGTCGCGGCGCTTCGCCGGAATCGTCGGTCCGGCCGCGTTCATCGGCCCCAAGCGCTCGCCCTTGGGCCTCGCCGCCGATCCGGGCGGCTTTCCGCTCTACAAGAACGGCGTGGTGGTCGGCGGCGTCGGCTTCATGGGCGACGGCGTCTACGGCTTCGACCCCGAGATCCAGGATATCGACAACGACGGCGAAGAGGCGATCGCGCTCGCCGCCTCCGCGGGTTTTCGCGCCTCGCCCGAAATCACCGCCGACCGGGTCAGCGTCGACGGCACGACCTTGCGCTACAGCGACATCACCGAAGCCAATATCATCTCCAACCCGGCGACGGCGCCCGCCTTCGTCACCTTGGGTGGAGTCGGCGCGCTGACCTCGGTCACCGGCTATTACGACTCGGTCAACGGCGTCCTCCCCGGCCGCGCCTACGGCACCGAGGCGTCGGGCATCCGGGCCGCGACCGCGCTCGAATTCGCCAATGCCGACGCCTTCGTCCTGACCGACGGGTCGGGCGCCAACCGCTACCCGATCGTCGCCGGCACCGACGCGCCCGCGACCAGGCTGACCGCCGCCGAGGTCCGCGCCCTGCTCGAGGAAGCGTTCAAGATCATGAGTGTGGCGCGCGCGCAGATTCGCCGCCCGCTCGACAGCCGCGCCCAGGTCACCATTTCGATCGTCGACACCAACGGCGCGGTGCTTGGCCTGGTCCGATCGCCCGACGCGCCGATCTTCGGCACCGACGTGTCGCTCCAGAAGGCGCGCACCGCGATGTTCTTCTCGGCCGCCTTCGCCGCCGCCGAGCTGATGGGGAATACGGACCCTGACGTGTCGATGTACGTCGGCGCCGCGCGCGCCTTCTTCAACGACCCGGCGGCGCTGACCGGCACCCATGCCTTCTCCGACCGCGGCCATGGCAACGTCTCGCGGCCCTATTTCCCGGACGGCGAGCTGGGCCGGCCGCAGGGCGCCTTCTCGCGGCCGATCGCCGAGTTCAATCCGTTCTCGACCGGACTGCAATCGGCGCTGATCGCCGACAATGTGATCACCCACGTCCTGCATATCCTGACCGCAAGCCCCGACACGCCGGCCACCTGCACGCAGAATCCAGCGCCCGCCCGGCTCGCCAACGGCATCCAGATCTTCCCGGGATCGGTCCCGATCTATCGCGGCAACACGTTGGTCGGCGGAATCGGCGTTTCCGGCGACGGCATCGACCAGGACGACATGATCAGCTTCCTCGGCCTGCACAATGCCGGCCTTCGCCTCGGCACGATCGGCAATGCCCCCGCCGCGATCCGTTCCGACCGGATCGTCGTCCCCGTGCCAGGCGCCTCGGGCGGCGGCGTGCGGCTGCGCTATGTGGGCTGCCCGTTCAATCCGTTTGTCGGGTCGAACGAGCAGAATGTCTGCCAGGGCCTGTGACGATCGGGGCGGCCCTCCTGTCGCTGATGGCGTCGGCGGCGTCCGGGAGCATCGGCCAGCCGCCCCCGATCATGGCCGGCCTGTCGGTCACGACGCTCCAGGACCATGGCGTGCCCGGACAGGACGCATCGGCGGCCGCCCAACCCCCGGCCGAGCCGCCCGAGGATTTCAGCCAGCCGGCGCCGGTCCCATCCGAGGAAGAGCTGATCGACGGCCGCCGCCGCCCAGGCGTTCCGCAGCGCGACCTCCCCGACCCGGTCAACCAGGTCAATCCGGGGGCGATCCGATCGCCGCCGCCCGAAGCCTTTCCGGCCGAGCATATCGCCATTCCCGACCGCTGGCGGCTGATCGAGACGCTCGGGCTGGTGCGCGAGCGCTGGTGGGATCCCTACAATCAGAACACCTATAAGGGCGATCGCCCGATCTGCATCCCGACCGACGAGGAGCAGGAACGCCGCCGGCGGCTGCGCGAGGAGGCCGCCGCGGCAGGCCGCCCGGCGCCTTATGGCAGCGCGCGGTGCCGGACTCCGCGCTTCCTCGGCCTCACCGGACACGACTGGTTCTTCGTCGTCGGCGCGGTTTCCGATACCGTGATCGAGCCGAGGACCTTCCCGATCCCGGTCGGCGTGCAGACCACCCAGGATCCGGACCGCAACGATGTCTTCGGCGACAATCGCAGCCTGGTCCTGTCGCAGACCTTCATCGCGAGCCTTGCGCTGATCAAGGGCAGCACCGCCTTCAAGCCGCCCGACGTCGAATATCGGGTGACGCTCGCCTTCAACACCAATTATGTCGACGTCGGCGAGCGCCGAATCCTCCACGTCGAGCCGTCGAGCGGCACCGACCGTTTCGATTACGCGCTCGGCGTACAGGAGCTGTTCCTCGATTATCACATCCGCAACGTCTCCGACCGGTTCGATTTCGATTCCGTCCGGGTCGGCATCCAGCCGTTCAACTTCGATTTCCGGGGCTTCCTGTTCCAGGATCAGCAACTCGGCGTGCGGCTGTTCGGCAATCGCGACAACAATCGCGTCCAGTACAATATCGTCGCCATCTGGCGGCTCGAAAAGGACACCAATTCGGGCCTCAACAACCTGTTCCAGACCCCGCGCGACGATTGGATCGCGCATGCCAATCTGTTCCGCCAGGATTTCCCGGTGGTCGGCCTGACCAGCCTCGCCAGCCTCACCTACAATATGAACCGCGAGCGCGGCGAGATCGAGGTCGACGACAACGGATTTCCGGTCCGGCCGGCGCTGATCGGCAATTTGCGCGGGCGCCATTACGACGCCTTCTACGTCGGCTACAGCGTCGACGGGCGGATCGGCCGGGTCAATCTGTCGGCCTCCGCTTATGGGGCGCTCGGGTCCGACCGGCGCAGCATCTTCACCGGCGAGAATGCGCGCATCCAGGGCTTCTTCGTCGCGGCCGAGCCTTCGATCGACTTCGACTGGATCCGGATCCGCGGCGCCGGCCTGTTCTCGAGCGGCGATGGCGACCCCTATGACGGAGTCCAGCGCGGCTTCGACACGATCTTCGAAAATCCGATCTTCGCCGGCGCCGACACCAGCTACTGGATCCGGCAGACCATCCCCTTCGCCGGCGGCGGCCGCGCGGTCTCTCTGAACGGGCGCAACGGCCTGCTCGTCGACTTGCGCTCGTCCAAGGAGCAGGGCCAGTCCAATTTCGTCAATCCGGGCACGATGCTGCTCGGAGTCGGGGCCGATTTCGATCTGACCCCACGGCTGCGCCTGTCGGGCAATCTCAATCACCTCTGGTTCCACCGGACCGAAACGCTCGAAGCGCTGCGCATGCAGGGCACGATCCGCCGCGATATCGGCTTCGACGTCAGCGCGGCCGCGATCTGGCGGCCCGACATGATCCAGAACGTCGTCTTCCGGCTGTCGGCCGCCGCGTTGCGGGCCGGCACCGGCTTTCGCGACCTCTTCGAGAACGAGAATCGCGACCGCTTCTATTACTCCGTCCTGTTCAACGCGATCCTGACCTATTGAGGGGATGATGCAGCCAGCGACACTCGGCCGGAACGTCTTGATCGGGGCGGCGCTCGTCGCCTCGGCGATGTTCGGCGTGGCGCAGCTGGGCGCGGCGGAAAAGGAACCGCCGGTGGCACGCGATTACAGCCTGGTGCGGGCCGCGCCGGCGCCGCGCACCCAGGAATGGGACGACGCCGAGGCCAAGAGCGCCGGCTGCACCTCCTGCCATACCGCGAGCGACGCCCACACCATGCACCGCTCGCCCGCGGTCGTGCTGGGCTGCACCGATTGCCATGGCGGCAATCCCGCAATCACCCGGCCGGCCGGCGCGCAGCAGGGCGGATCGGCGTTCGTACTGGCGCAAAATCAGGCGCACGTGCTGCCCCGCTTCCCCGGCGCCTGGCATTTCCCGTCATCGGCCAATCCGCAGCGGACCTACACCCTGCTCAACGCGGAGGCGCCGGAGTTCGTGCGCTTCACCAATCCGAGCGACTATCGCGTCGCCCGCGACAGCTGCGGCGCCTGCCATATCGAGATCATCGAGGCCTCCGAACGCTCCTTGATGGCCTCGGGCGCGATGCTGTTCGGCGGCGCGGCCTATAATAACGGCATCGTCCCCTTCAAAAACTATTTGTTCGGCGAAGCCTATACGCGCGAGGGCGAGGCGGCCCGGATCACCTCGCCGCTCGGCCCCGGCGGTCTGACCGACGAGCAACGCCAGCGCGGCGTCCTGGCCGAGCTCTATCCGCTGCCGACCTGGCACGTCATCCCGCCGGGCGACGTCTTCCGCGTGTTCGAGCGGGGCGGGCGCAACATCGGCACCCAATTTCCCGAGATCGGCCTGCCCAACCCAACCGGGTCCATCCAGCGGCTCGAGGAGCCGGGCCGGCCGGACCTGCGCCAGTCGAACCGCGGGCCGGGCACCGGCATTCGCGTCGCCATCCCCGTGCTCAACATCCACAAAACCCGGCTCAACGACCCGTACATGTGGTTCATGGGCACCAACGACCAGCCCGGCGACTATCGCCATTCGGGATGCGCCGGCTGCCACGTCGTCTACGCCAACGACCGCGAGCCGCGGCACAGCATGACCTATGCCCAATATGGCCGGGACGGGCAGACCGCGACCGTCGATCCCACCATCGCCTCCCGGCGGCAGGGGCAGGCCCATGGCGAAGGCGGCGGCGATCACGGCGCGGCGCCGACCGCCGCCGGGGCCGAAGCGCCCGCCGACTCCAATCACGAGGCGGTCGGCGAGCGCGGCCATCCCATCCGCCACGTCTTCTCGCGCGCCATCCCGACCGCGCAGTGCATGACCTGCCACATGCACCAGCCCAACATCTTCCTGAATTCCTATCTCGGCTACACGATGTGGGACTATGAATCCGACGCCGATCTGATGTGGCCGGGGCCGGAGAACCGCCTGCCCGCCCGCACTCCGGAGGAGGAAGCGCGCTTCCGCCGGCAAGCCTATCCGACCGCGGCCGAGACTCACGAAGTGCTCGATCGCAATCCGGAGGGCGCCGCGCCGCGCGGGCTGTGGGGAAGCATCGATTTCCTGCGCGAGGTCTACGACCGGGTGAACCCGCTCGCCCGGCAGACCCAGTTCGCCGACTATCACGGCCATGGCTGGAACTTCCGCGGCATCTTCCGCCGCGACCGCGAGGGCAATCTGCTCGACGCCAACGGCAATCTCATCCCGCCCGGCGATCCCGACACGTTCCGCCGCGAGAATGAGGGATTGTTCGTCGCCGCCGGCGCCAATCCGGGCCGGTCGGTGCACATGATGGACATCCATGCCGAGCGCGGCCTGCAATGCGCCGACTGCCATTTCGCCCAGGATTCGCACGGCAACGGCTTCATCTACGGCGAGGTCGCCAACGCGGTCGAGATCGGCTGCCGCGACTGCCACGGAAGCGCGCGCGACTATGCCAATCTGCGCACCTCGGGTCCGGCCGCGCCGCCGCGCGGGCGCAACCTCGAGACGATCCGCAACGAGGACGGCCGCCGCCGCTTCGAATGGGTGACCTGCGAGCGCGCCCGCGACGAGGTCCCGGCGATCGTCTGCGAGGGCGAGCGGCGGATCCTGCTTCAGCGCTCGATCGTGGACCCGAATCTGAGCTGGCCGGTGAGCCAGGTCCGCGACAGCGCCGACGCGACCCTGCCCGCCTGCCACGAAGACGGCGAACGGCCGACCGACGGCCCCTGCTTCAGCCGCCGCTCGGCCCGCGCCAAATTGATCGCGCGCTCTGGCGCCGAAACCGGCCGCTTCCTGTTCGGCGCCGGCGTGCCCGACGCCGAGCTCGCCCATCCCGAAAGCGAGATGGCCTGCTTCACCTGCCACCTCAGCTGGACCACCAGCTGCGGCGGCTGCCACCTTCCGATCGAGGCGAACTGGCGGACCACCACCCACCATTTCGAGGCCGAGGAGACGCGCAACTTCGCGACCTACAATCCGCAGGTCGCACGCGACGACATGTTCCAATTGGGCCGCCACCAGACCAGCAAGGGCAATATCGTCGCGCCGATCCGCTCGACCTCGGCGCTGATCCTGTCATCGACCAACATCAACCGCGAGCGGATCTACGTGCAGCAGCCGCCGATCTCGGCCGCCGGCTTTTCAAGCCAGGCCTTCGCGCCCCATTTCCCGCACACGGTGCGCCGTGCCGAAACCAAGCAATGCACGGACTGCCATCTGTCGGCGGCCAACGACAACAATGCGATCATGGCGCAGTTGCTTCTGCACGGAACCAATTTCGTGAACTTCGTCGGCATGCACAGCTGGATCGGGCTGCAGGGCGGCTTCGAGGCCGTGCGGGTCACCGAATGGGACGAGCCGCAGGCGGTGATCGGCTCCTATCTGCACCGCTTCGCCTATCCCGATTATTTCCGGATGCACGTCGAGCGCAACGATCGCCAGCTGGTCAACTGGACCCGCGGCCGCACCTTCGACCGCAACCTTTCGGGCGAAACCCAGGCCAATGAAGAGTTCGCCAACATCACCCAGGGCACCAACGGCCGCGTGGGGTGCCTCCAGAATCGCGGCGAATATATGTTCGTCGCCGAAGGGCGCGGGGGCTTCCGCGTCTACGACATCGCCAGCATCGGCAACAAAGGCTTCTCCGAACGGATCGTCTCGGCGCCCTTCTCGCCGCTCGGCGGCAGCACCCACGTGGGCTCGCGCAACGCGACCTGCATGGCGCTGCCGACCAACCAGCCGATCGCGCCCGAGCGCAACCGCGCGATGGCCGCGACCACGCGCCCGGGGCCCAACGGCACCACGATCAGCCTGCTCGAGGAAAATCAGGAGCAGCCCTTCCACCCGATCTACGATTATGCGGTGGTCACCGATTTCGAGGAAGGGCTCTACCTCGTCGACGTCGATACGCTCGCCGACGGCGACCCCAGGAACAACAACCTCCGCCGCGCGGTGACGTGGAACCCGGACAATGTCCTGGCCGGCGCCCGCCATATCACGCTGGCCGGCCATTATGCCTATATCACCGCGACGGTCGGCCTCGTCGTCGTGGACCTCGACGACCCGCTGCAGCCACGCCTGCTCGCCACCATCCCGCTCACCGACGCGCGCGCCTCGGCGCTGCAATTCCGCTATCTGTGGGTCACCGACGCCGAGGGGCTGAAGCTGTTCGACGTCACCGACCTCGAACATCCGCGCGCGGTGCCCGAGGCGACCGTCCGGCTGGACAATGCGCAGCGCATCTATCTGGCGCGGACCTACGCCTATGTCGCGGCCAAGAGCCAGGGCCTGGCGATCGTCAACGTCACCAATCCGGAACGGCCGCAGCCGCCGCTCTTCGTCAGCTTCGCCGGGCGCATGAACGACGTCGAGGACGTGGTCGTCGCCTCGACCAACGCCGCTCTCTACGCCTACGTCGCCGACGGACGGAACGGCCTGAAGGTGCTGCAGCTGACCTCGTTCGGCAATTCCAACACCGTCTACGGCTTCTCGCCGCGGCCGGCGCCCGAGCTGATCGCCTGGGCGCGGACCCCCTCGCCTGCTTTGTCGGTCGCCAAGGGCCTCGACCGCGACCGCGGCGTCGACGAGACCGGCGGCCAGATCGCCGTCTTCGGCCGGCTCGGCTCGCGGCCGTTCAACCGGTCCGAGCAGCAAGGGCTGTACATGAACA
>Ga0190265_10003251_pt1 | contig 11063 bp, 8 predicted proteins | sample Popmic124T_FD_133135 | JGI IMG/M metagenome (GOLD analysis project Ga0190265, IMG submission 133135) | Populus adjacent soil microbial communities from riparian zone of Indian Creek, Utah, USA - 124 T | ecosystem: Environmental > Terrestrial > Soil > Riparian zone | place: USA: Utah | collected...
AATTCGTTCGGGGCATGAAGTCGCGGCGGCGATTTCCGTTACCGAAAGCGCCGAGGTGTTTGTCGCCAGGATGGTCTTCGCCGAAACCTGGGCCGCGAGGCAACGGAAGATGTCTTGCTTCAACGGAAGCTTTTCGGTCGCGGCTTCGATGACGATCTCGACGTTGCGCATCGGCAAATCGGTCGAAGCGGCAAAGACGCGGTCCTTGCCGTCGCGTGCTTCCAGCGCCGTGAGGTGATGGCGCTTCACGGCGTCTTCGTAGAGTGAAGCAATTGTCGCCACGCCGCGCACGAGTTGGTCCAGGTTCACGTCGCGGAGAATCACGGACACTCCGCGACTGCTGAGCCATTGCGCAATGCCAGCGCCCATTACGCCCGCGCCCACCACCGCGGCGCGCGTGATGGAAAGCGCATCGGGAGACGACTTTTTGGCGCGCTCCTTGAGCAGGAAAAGCCGGAGCAGATTGTGACACGCCTCGGTGTTCGCGAGACGCCGAATCGCTTCGCGCTCGCGATCCAAAGATCTTTCGATCGGCAGCGTCACGCCGTGAGTAATGACATCCAGCGCTTCGAACGGGGCGGGGTAATTGCCGCGCGTTTTCGTGGCGAGTTCTCGCGTCACTCGCGCGCGAATGAGCATCGCGGAGATAGCGTTGTTCGAGACACGCAAGCTGGGCCGGTGCGCTTTGACGGGTTTCAGAACGCGAGCGCGCGCAATTTCGAGCAACTTCTCGCGCGGAACCATCTCATCGATCATTCCGAACTTCACCGCGCGAGCCGCGGCAACGATCTTGCCCGCGAGAATGATTTCGAGGGCTTTCGGAACGCCGATGAGCCGCGGCAATCGTGTGCAACCGCCCCAGGCCGGCAGGATGCCGAGATTGATTTCCGGCAAACCAATCTTTGTCGCGCGGGCGTCAGAAGCGATGCGGTAATGGCAGGCCAGCGCGGCTTCATAGCCACCGCCCACGCACGCGCCGTGGATGGCGGCGGCCGTTGGCACGTGCAGCGAGGCGAGGCGATTGAACACGCGTTGGCCGAGTTGAACGAGTTCGTTCAGGATCGGGCTTGTGGTGCTTGACCCTGCATCGGACGCATCAGATGGCGCCGGGATTGGTTGCTCTGCCATCTCAGCCAGCGCGTGGATGTCAGCGCCAGCGATGAAAATACTCTTCTTCGCGCTGATGAGAATGAGGCCGCGCAACTCACTCGCACGTTCAATCCAGTCGAGATGCGAATCCAGTTCGAGCAACGTTTCGCGATCGAGAATGTTCGCGGAGGAATTTGGCCGATCAAAGGTGAGCGTACAAATTCTGTCTGCATCGACTTCTCGTCGAATGTTCCGTGTTTGGTAGGGCGCGGTGTCCTCACCGCGCCGCGTCTCCGCTTGAGCCAAGACAACTGCGCCGGTCGTTTTGTCGAGGGTTTCTAAATTCTTCATATCATCCTTTCCAACCACAGCGCCGCGCCCTGTCCGCCACCGACGCACAGAGACACGAGTGCGCGGCGCGCGTTGCGGCGCTGCAGTTCTTTCAAGCTTGTTAAAATCAACCTTGCGCCTGTCGCGCCGACAGGGTGGCCGAGGGCGATGGCCCCGCCGTTCACGTTGAGCTTGTCGCGTGAAATCTTTCCGAGAGGGCCGTCGCGGTGGAGTTGTTGGCTCGCGAACTCTTTGGATTCCGCGCCGTTCAACACCGCGAGTATTTGCGCCGCGAAGGCTTCGTTGATTTCGATGAGGTCGGCGTCGCTGACGTGCAGCCCGCATTGCCGCTCCAGCTTTGACATCGCGAAGAGCGGGCCGAGGCCCATTCGCTTCGGATCGCAGCCGGTCACGGCGTAATCAACGAGCGCGCCAATAGGAGCATACCCAAGCTCCCTGGCGCGCTCCACCTCCATTAAGAGCAAAGCCACTGCGCCATCGGTAATCTGCGAGGAGTTGCCGGCGGTCACGGTGCCAAATTTCTTGTCGAAGACCGGGCGCAGTTTCGCGAGCGCTTCAAGTGATTGGTTTTCACGCGGGCCGTTGTCCGCGGCGATGGCAGACTTGGCATTTCTGCCCTCGAACACGGGACAGATTTCTTCGCCTAGTTTGTGACGGGCAGCGAGCGTGCGTTGGTGAGATTCGAGCGCGAAAGCGTCCTGCTCCTCGCGGCTGATGTGGAACTCACGCGCCAGCAGTTCCGCCGTTTCACCCATGTTCAGCCCGCAAACCGGATCGGTGAGACCGAGTTGGAGACCAACCCGTGGTTTGAAATCGCGCGCCCGAAATGCGGTGAGCGCTCCGAGCTTCTGCGGAATGGATTTGGCGCGAGCAAGGCGATTGAATTTGCCCGCCGCGCGCTGGCTGAACAGCAGCGGCATTTGCGACATGCTCTCCGTCCCGCCCACGATGAAAACGCGCCCCCGTCCCGCGCACATTCTTTCGTAGGCGGTCGTGAACGCTTCGATGCCGCTGGCGCAGTTGCGATGCACGGTGACGGCGGGAACGTGCTCGGGGATTCCCGAGCGCAAGGCGATGACACGCGCGATGTTCGCGGCATCAGCAGGCTGGGAAACGCACCCGAGAATCACTTCATCGACAAGAGATGGGTCGAAGCCAGTGCGCTTGATCAGACTCGTGACGGCGATTCGGCCCAACTCGACAGCGTCGAGACGCGAGAGATCGGTGCCCGCTTTGCCGAAGGGCGTCCGCACTCCATCGACGATGACGAGGCGTGGTGTCATGCAGCGTTCTCCAAAATTCGTAGTGGTTGTGGGGCAGCCGTCCCGGCTGCCATCTGTGCCGCAACCGTCCCGGTTGGGGTGGCGGTCGGCGGGACGCCTGCCGCACTGATTGCAGGCGAGACGCCTGCGCCACGAGCGGTGGCCGGCCGATGATCGACCAGCTTCCGCTCCTTCAACTCGCTGCCCACACCTTGCAACGCACGCATTTCGTCGGACGTGTGGAACACGATTCGGTTCGGATGAATTTCAGCTCGCGCGACGAACCGTTCATTCAGTTCGCGCGCGAGCTGTGCTTCTGGAACACCGTTGTGTTTGGAAACGTGGACGATCAACTCGTCCAATTCGAGCGGGTCATCATTGCGCTTGCGCAGTTCGATCTGCCACGCGCCGATGTGTGCATAGTCATCAAGCATGTGTTCGAGTTCGTTGAAGTCCACGAGCGTGCCTTTGATTTTATCCATCCGCATTTCGCGAATTTCGGCGCAGCGCGAGATGTTGCCGACGAGCCGCGGAACGTTGCGGCCGCAATTCGGGCACGGCCCGTAAACAACTCCGCCCTCGATGAGATCGCCGGTGCGATAACGAAGGACGACCGTCCCGCGCGCGTCGAGCGGCGTGAACACGAGTTCGCCGGGTTCTCCGGGCAAGACCGGCACTCCTGTTTTTAGATCCACCACTTCGAAGAGCGCGAAGTCGGGATAGAGATGATAGCCGCAGGATGGCTCCGCAATTCCGCGCGGGCATTCGGCAAATGCCATCTTCGATTCCGTGAAGCCGTAAGTCGCGACGACATCGATCTCACGCGCGCCCAGCTCCGTGGCGAGCGAGATGAGTTTGCGGCGCATTCCATCCGGGACTTTCTCACCGCCGAGCACGATGCGCTTCAGTGATTCGCAGCGCACGTTTTCCTCCGCGGCCTGGTGCAGCACGTGATAGACGAACGTCGGCATTCCAATGAGCACGTCCGGTTGGATTTTGCGGATGAAACGGATTTGTCCTTCCGTGCCGAGAACCTTGCCGCCGCCGGTGCTCGCCACAAACACGCCGAAGGCTTCACCACCATAATGTGTTTGCCAGAACGCGAGGTGCGGCGCGTAAGGAAACATGTTCAGCAACCGCATATCGCTGCGGGCGCCGCACACTTCAAAGACACGGCGGCCCGTGACGGCAAGGTTGTCGAGATCATGTCGCGTGAACAGGAACGGAACCGGATCCGCAGAACGGCCAGTCGTGGTCGTCAGGAGAAGCGGGCGAAATTCCGCTTCCAGTTCCCGTTGCACGCGAGAGCGTCCGCGGACCAGCGCGCGCAGGACGATGTTGGGTTTGTGAGCGAGCACGCGTTGGTCCGGCGTAATGATAAATTCTTTGGCGCGCTGCGGGTGTTCCGGCGTGTTCAACAGATCGGTTTTGGTCGTGAACGGAATTCGCCGCAGATCGTCGAGCGAACGAATGGAGTCCGCGCCCAATCGATGCTCGTGAAACACTTCGCGATAGTATGGCGAGAACGGCAGCACCACGTCGCGCAAATACCTTCGCAACTTTTCGGCCTGGAGTTGCCGAATGGCGCTTTCAGGCAGCGACTGCCAATGGGTTGTTAGAATCTTTGTGTTCATGCGTGTGTCTCCTGATGAGCGCTTTGATTTCGTCGAGATGCTCTTCCGCGGTGCGGCGGCCCAGCGCGATGTATTTGCCCGGGCGATGGAAGTCGTGCCAGTGGCTGTCGAACGACAGCGGGCGCAAAACAAGATCGGCGTGACGGCCCGAGTTTTCAGTCAGGCGCATTTGCGCGCCCAGCATCGTGCGGTGCATGATGTCGAATACATTCACGCCCGCGAAGCTGTCGCGTGTGCGGCGAAAGTATCTGGCGAGGCGGCTCAGTTTCGCGTGACGCAGCGCCGCCTGTTCCTGCGCGAACTCAATGCGGCAGCGCAGGTAGGCCGGCGTGGGAATCACATTCACCGCGATGACGCAATCCACGCCCATCTCGCGCGCGACATCGACGGGCAGCGGATCGACCACGCCGCCGTCGAAGAACAGGTCATCGCCGATACGGACGGGAGCACAGACTCCTGGCACCGCGCTGCTCGCCTGAACCGCGAGTGCGACTTCTCCTTCAGAGAACACGACACGTTCGAGTGTGTGCAGATTCGTGGCGACGACGCGCAGCGGACGCGGGAGGTCGGAGAATTGCGCTTCGCCAATCGCGCCTTTCAAACGGCGGCGCGTTTTATCGCCCCGGAGCAAACCGCAGCGCGGGAGGAGGACGGGGTCAAGGAGAGGCAGGAACCCCCAGCGTCCCTCCACTTCCCGCGCAAATCTTTCCATGCTCGCCCCATCGTGGCCGTACGCCCAAACCGCCCCCACATACGCGCCCATGCTGGAACCGGCGACGGAATGGATGGGAATGCCGCTTTCTTCCAAAACCTGGATGACGCCGATGTGCGCGAGACCTTTGGCGCCGCCGGCTGAAAGTGCGAGTCCGATCCGAGGACGGGGCGGGGGATCTTTTGCACTCAGGAGAACCGTTTCGGATTCACTCTTATCCGACTTACCCCGAACGAATGTAGCTTCAACTTTCATATCCGACGCCGTGGGCGACGGAGAGTCGAAGCGCGCGCCGCTTTACGAAGTGGCGCCTCCTGGCGCTTCGAACTGACCGCTCCTGCACGGAGTTGAGATGCTTTTCCGGTCTTTGTTCATTGGCTGTGATTCAAACTACACCCGCTTTGTGGCGCGTCAAATTTCGCCCGGTGGAAGGACGGGGGAAAATACCGATCGCGTGCGATAAGGGAATTACGGAGGTCTCGCGAAGACGCGTTGTAATCCTAAATCCGGTTCCCGAAAGCCGAAGCCCGAAACAGTCTCACTGGTAACTGCGGGCAGATTCGAAGTGCGACCGATTCAGGATTTCAAAAAAAATCCGCGTTGTTTCTCTGTGATCGACAACCCGGCTTTTTCCATCACGGCCATCAGGTCTTCCCACACTTTGCGTTTCTCTGCGTTCGATTGGTTGCGGAGCAAGTAGGCCGGGTGATAGGTGGGCATCAATGGGATGCCGCGATACGTGTGCCACTGGCCACGCAACTTCGTGATGCCGCTTTTGCCGAGCAGTCCTTCCATCGCGGTGCCGCCGAGGGCGATGAGCACCTTGGGTCCAATGAGATCGATCTGCGCATGGAGGTACGGAATGCACGTCTGCATTTCTTCCGGCGTCGGCTTGCGATTGCCGCTGCTGCCGGCGGGCATGTCGGGCCGGCACTTCAAGATGTTCGCGATGTAAACGTGATCGCGGGACAAACCCATGGCACCAATCATCCGCGTCAACAATTGTCCCGCCGCGCCCACGAACGGCTCGCCCTGCAAATCTTCGTCCGCTCCCGGCGCTTCACCCACGAACATGATCGCCGCGTCGATGTTGCCGACACCGAACACGACATTCTTCCGCGTCGAGGCGAGGTGCGCGCACTTCATGCATTGCATCGCGCGGTCGCGCAACTCAGCGATGGCCTGCGCCTTCGAGGAGTCGGGAGTCGGGAGATGAGAGTCGAGAGCGGGAGCGCCATTCGCCACGGGCACGGCCGTTTCGGTTCGGTGTTCGCTGTTCGCTGTTCTCGACGGACTGTTCGACCGGCGCGCAGGTGCGTTCAGCACGCGCATCGTTTCCGGTTCCACGGCCACGAATTGCGTGCCCCGTGCTTTGAGCAAGCGGAAGTGCTCGATGGTAACGTCGAGAAGCTGATTGAATGGAACGAACATCGGCGCGCAGATTACCGGCGGGGATTTTTCGCAAACAGGGAAAGTTATTGGCGGCTATCCACAGATTGTTCGTGGCGCTTGCCGATGCCGAAACGCTTTGGACGGTTTGTTGAACTTAGCGGTGGTTCCAGTCCTCAGGGTACCCGAATTCCGGTGGCGCTGGTCGCGGTCCCGGCTTTTCCTAAACTTCCTTCGCACACGGCAGGGCATTTGGGAATTCGCCCCCGGCGCAGCGACGGTGATGGGCAGCAGCAGTTCTTTTGCTGGGGACAAATTGCGCGTCGCGGAGGCGGACATTTACCCCGCCGCTACCCGGACTCTCCCCGAATTGAAGAACCCGGGATGGCGTGTTAACAAATGGGAGCAGAAGGAACCAAGGAAGGTGCTTCAAACCATAAAACATTACGTGTTCCCCGCGAACCCGTTGGACAGCCGCATTGTGTCGCGGCTGAAACGCGGCGCGATTCACTATGCGCAGGTGAATTCCTGGTGGCCCATTCCGCCGGTCCAGCGCTGGATTCGCAATCACCGTTTCCAATTTCGCCACGGCCATAACGGCAGCACGACGCGTGTCGAAGTCTCAGGCGCGGACCTTACGCACTTATGGGTCGCGGACGAAGTATTGGTCGAACGCGTGTATCAATTGGACCCGGTTCCATTCGTGCCTGATCTCGTGCTCGATCTCGGGGCCAACATCGGGCTGTTCACGCTCCTCGCGAGCCAGCGCTGGCCCAACGCCAGTTTAGTTTGCGTGGAACCGCATCCAATCACGTTTTCCTTTCTTTGCGATAATCTCGCGCTCAATGGCGTGAGCGCGATGAAGCTTCAATGTGCCATCAATCCCGAAGTGGGCGTGAAGTTCATGGAGAATGAAGGCGCGGTATTCCACGCCTTGTCCGAGCAGCCGAGCGCCACGCGTGTCATGGCAGTCCAACTGGATTCACTCCTGCCGGTGAGGCCCGATCTCAAGCTGGTGATCAAAATGGACATCGAAGGCTCCGAGGTCGCAGTGCTGAATCATCTGCGCGCGTCATTGCCGGAGCACTGCTTTATCTTTTTGGAACTTCATTCTGGCAATGAATCACTGAGATGGATTCGTGATTGGTCTGCCAGGAACGGTTTTCAGTTTTACGACGTCCGTCGCCGCGATGATGCGATTGACGGCTACCTGACTCGCGGTCCTGTCTCCGTTTCTCCTGATGAACTCGAAGACTGGGCGAGCTGTCCCCGGCCCACGGCGAACGTTCCAGTTTTGTCTGCTCGCCCGCGGCGCGGTGAGACCGAGATCGCGGTCAGCCAGCTCGCGGGGCCGCTAGTCGCCAAACAACACCGGGCCACTCACGAAGAACTCCCAAACTGATGTCTGTCATCTGCACATTGTACGAAGGGAATTATCATTTGGGCCTCGGCGCCCTTCTGAACTCGCTGCACGCGCTGGGATTTCGCGGGCACCTTTGTGCGGGTTACCGCGGGGAACTCCCGCCGTGGGCGTCCGCCAACGTTCGCCGCAATGGAGTGGGATGGCTATTCGATGTGGGCGGTGCATGCACGCTGCACTTCGTTCCGATCGAAACAACGAAGCATTTCAACAATTACAAACCGCATTTTCTGCTGGAGTTGATGGACAAGCATTGTCCGAACGAGGACGCATTTTTCTTTTTCGATCCCGACATTGTCGTGAAAGCGCGCTGGGACTTCTTCGAGGAATGGGCGAGTCACGGTATAGCGTTGTGTGAAGACGTGAATCACTACCTGCCCCGCAACCATCCCATCCGCCTGGGCTGGAAGAAATACGCCACAGCCTGCGGGCTGACGATCCGGCAGGAACTCGACAAGTTTTACAACGGCGGCTTCTTCGGCGTGCATCGCGGCCACCGCGATTTTCTTGAGCAATGGAAAAATCTTTTCGAGTGCAGGGCCGCGGCGGGGATTGACCTGGGCAAGTTTGAATTGAGCAGTTTCGAGTCTCCCTACCTGGTCCTCGATCAGGACCTGATGAATCTGGCGCTGATGCTCGTTGATCATCCCATCAGTGCGGTAGGGCCGGAAGGAATGGACTTCAAGCCGGGCGGCTATGTGATGTCGCACTCGGCCGGAGAAACCAAAAGCTGGAGCAAGCGGTTCGTCTGGGAAGCGCTCAATGGCCGGGCACCGTCGCGCACCGACAAAGAGTTTCTTCGCTACACCCAAGCGCCCATCAGGATTTACTCCGGCCCGCAGCTCGCCGCGCGGCGAGTTGGCGTGATGGTCGGCTCGGCGATTGGCCGTTTCTACCGGCGGAGCGGTTCATGAGCGTCACATCTCCATCCGAACCGTTGGTGAGCGTGGTGGTCCCGACCCACAATCGGCCGGATTACTTGCGGGAAGCCATCGCCTCGGCGCTCCGCCAGACCTATCGCAACATCGAAGTGCTCGTGCGCGACAATGCCAGCACGGACGAAACGCGCAAAATCGTCCAATCGTTTTCCGACCCGCGCCTTTGTTATTTTCGCCACGCGAACAATGTTGGCCCGACGGAGAACGTCATCGATGGATGCCGCCAGGCGCGCGGAGAATATGTGGCTAATCTGCACGACGATGACATTTGGGAACCGAACTTTTTGGAGAAGCTGATTCCACCATTGCGCGAAAATTCCGCCGCGGGCATTTCATTTTGCGACCACTATATCATTGATGCGAATGGGCGGATCGACCCGGCCAAAACACATCGCAACACGCATCGCTGGAAGCGCGACGTGCTCAAGCCGGGCCTTCATGGCCCGCTGCACCGCCTCGCGTTGATTGACAAGTCGATTCCTCTTTCGATGGCTGCGGTTGTGCGGCGCAGCAGCGTCGATTGGAGCGATATTCCCAATCTCCCCTCGTGCTACGATTTCTGGCTGATGTACCTCGTGTCTCGCGATGGACAGGCCGGCTACTATCTGCCCGAGCGGCTCACGCGCTACCGCGTTCACGCCGCGTCCGAAACTGCGACCGGCCGGATGCGCGGCGATCAGGGTTATCTCACCTGCTGCGAACGAATTCTCGAGGACGAGCGGGTGGCAGATATTTGGCCGGAGCTGCGCGTCGAGTATGCGCGCGCGTGCGCGGATCTCGGCGTGACCCTGGTGCGGCGTGGACGCATCGAGGAAGGGCGGCCCTATTTGCGGCGCGGTTTGCAGGTGCAATGGAGCCTGCGTTCCCTGGCGCTGTATGGCTTGAGTTATGCGCCGATGCTGTTGCCGGGGCGCGGCAAAGCCACCCGCGTCACTGACCCGTTCGCCCAACCTTCGTTGCTTGACGTGCCGCCAGGGAAAACCGAATCGAGCGCCACGGGGTCGTGAATGATGAACTGCGACGGCGCAATGTCACCCGTGACCACTGCATTTCTGGCGAAGGAGAGGACGGCAGTATGAAAATTCTTGTTACAGGCTCCGAAGGGTACCTGGGTTCCTTGCTGACGCCCGTGCTCTTGGAAAACGGACACGAAGTGACTGGCTGCGACACTGGCTTCTACAAAGAAGGCTGGCTCTTCAACGATTTACAACCGAGGCCGAAAACGATTTGCAAAGATGTTCGCGACATTACGGAAGAGGATTTGCGAGGACACGACGCGCTGGTCCACATGGCCGAACTGTCGAATGACCCAATCGGCGAATTGGCACCACAGATTACGTACGAAATCAACCATCTTGCTTCGGTTCGACTGGCCCAACTCGCGAAACGGGCCAACGTGCCGCGTTTTATTTACATGTCTTCGTGCAGCGTCTATGGCGTGGCGGCGGCGGATTGCGTGGATGAACGTTCACCAGTGAATCCACAGACGGCTTACGCGATTTGCAAAACACTCGTCGAACGCGACGTGCGCGCGCTGGCTGATGACAACTTTTCTCCGACGTTTCTGCGCAACGCGACGGCTTATGGCGCATCGCCCCGGATGCGGTTCGACATCGTGCTCAACAATTTGTGCGGGCTGGCCTGGACGACGCGCGAAATTAGAATGACGAGTGACGGCACGCCGTGGCGCCCGTTGGTTCACGGGTTGGACATCGTCCGAGCGATTACGGTGGTGCTCGCGGCTCCCCGAGTGGTGATTCACAATCAGGTGCTGAACGTCGGTGACACGCAACACAACTGGAAGGTGCGGGAGATTGCCGAAATCGTCGCCGATGTTTTTGAAGGCTGCGGCCTGAGCTTCGGAACGCCGAGCGCGGACAATCGCAGCTACCGGGTTAACTTCGACAAGATTCACAGCTTGTTGCCGGGATTTCATTGCGAATGGGACGCGGAACGGGGCGTGCGGCAACTGCACGAGTTGTTCGCGCGCATTCAAATGACGGCGGATGTTTTCAACGCGCGTCCGTTTACGCGATTGAAAATGCTCCAGCACCTCATCGCGACCGGGCAGCTCGATGCGAAATTCTTTTGGACACCGTGGAGCGCGGGCCGTGATGTGAGTGAGCCGTCCCGGAACGATCCGACGGCGGAGGTGCGCGCCGAAAGGCCGCGTGGCAGCCGGCGGGAGGAGGTGCTGACTTTATGATCGTTGCCGAAAAAGTGAACCGCCTGACCACGCCGGTGGTGACGAGAGAGCAGCCCATGGCG
>Ga0190265_10003252_pt1 | contig 11061 bp, 10 predicted proteins | sample Popmic124T_FD_133135 | JGI IMG/M metagenome (GOLD analysis project Ga0190265, IMG submission 133135) | Populus adjacent soil microbial communities from riparian zone of Indian Creek, Utah, USA - 124 T | ecosystem: Environmental > Terrestrial > Soil > Riparian zone | place: USA: Utah | collected...
CGGTGTAGGTCACCCTCCGGTCAAAATAGTGAATGTTGAAAGAATCGATACGGTTTGCAAGAACAGTCTTCTGTTCTGAAACCAGGGTTGCAAACGCGTCATAGCGTGCCAGGTAGGTCGTGTTGTCCGCCTCACTAATAAAGTAACGAACGTCCTCACCCGGATCCTGCACCGTGTTTCTGGAATCCTCGGTTGCGGCGGTATCGAATTTATTCAAATTCCCGCGGATACGAATGGATGTAGCTCCCGAATCGGCGGTGACAATGCCATTAGTGTTTAGATTGAAACCGCCGTTCGCGATTTCCCGCGACATAATATTCAGAGCACGTTGTGTATCGGCCAGGGCGTCCGATTTTTGGTTCTCGCGATCCCGAATATGAAAGGCGCTCGCTATCAGTGTGCTGGCAACCCCCATGACAATTAAGGTAAGGGTCATAGCTATCAGCAGTTCCAGCAGTGAGAATCCTTCTGCTGTGCTCTCGAAAATTTGACCACGAACGGGGTTTCTCGAGTTAATAGTTATCATTTAGTAAGCACCTGGAGTTAAGGTGGAGCGCTGCGTTGATAAGTTAACCGAACCGAGGAAAGTTCCAGCGCCTTGTGGAGTAACGGTAATGGTGATTGTCTTCAGTGTAGATTCTCCGGCCTGTGGCATGCCAGCCGGAACAACGCTTGTATTCTGAATCCTTGTTACAACTGAATATGTGCGACCGGCGCGCGTCTCCGTTTCGAGAACGCCATCGTCGTCTGTGGCGCCCAAGCCGCCGTTTGGATAGGAGTAGGCGAGGTTACGAGTAGCGGCAGAGTACTGCATGTTTCGCAGCCACTCCATTCGCTTCTGTCCAATCGCCGATGCCATTTCGCGATCGGTTGCACCGCTGTTAATATTCGTTGAGTAAACAAAAAGTGAAGCCACGCCGAGACCCACTACCATGAGAATAACCAGCGAGGCCGCTGTTTCCATCAACGTGAAGCCTTTCTCAGATACTCTGTAATCTGAGGCGAGATGTGGGGATGGTGCTGGAATTGTAATTGCGTTAGTCGCCATTGGTTACCTCAGTTTCCAACGCTTACAGTTACTGCCTGAACAGCTCCGCAAGTTGGACTGGAAATATTGACCGTGAAATTTCCTCGATTTCCGCTTCCCTCCTTAGAAGTTATCGATATTATTGCCGTCCCGCTTCCGCTAAGCGTCGCGGGGGAGACGGAAATGGAAAGGGTGTTTCCACCACCTACTTGAACGGCAGTTATGTTGTGAGAACCCACCGCGTTCGAGAGTGTGAAGGAAACGGTTCCCGATTGCGTCCCCGATGCCCTCTGGCTTAGTGAAAGAAAACCGGGCGTTACGGACGACGCGCATGGGGAAGCCGGTGCGTCGGGGTCCGGATCCACGATTGGTGTAGGTTCCACCGTCGGGGTCGGCTCGGGGGTAGGAGTTGGACTGGAATGCGGATTCCCGTTGTCGTTCCCGTTCCCGTTCCCGTTCCCGTTCCCGTTCGGCGTTGGAGTTGGTGTTGGATCAATGGAGGGGTCGCTGTCAGGAGAGGTAATGTCAGGGAACGGGGTTGGATCGGGTACCACATCAGGCGGTACATCCGCCAGTGCTATATCGCCAATTGAATCGTCGGCGAATCTCTGATCGCCCAGGGTCACATCACCCGATCCTGAAACATCGACAGGAATTGTCTTTATTCCATTTGTTATTTGAAACACGGCTCGGGCCGCAATTCGACCGCGCCAGTCAAATGAAACCGTTTGAGCGTTCGTTATAAAGGTCACGCCCTCGTCGAGCACGAAGGTGCGAGTTTGTATGGTGCCGTTACCATCAAAATCCATGGTTACCTGAAAATTATTCGTACCAGGATCGAAGGTCCGTACTGTTGATTCGGCACCCGGTGCCACGCGCCGACGAACTGAGTCCAAACGTGCCTTTTCCAAGTAAATGGCGAATCGTCGGGCGGAGTTTTGTATACGCATCTCCGCGCGCACATTCCGAATTCCCATAAAGCCTAGGGCGCTTACAACGGCAACGAGCGCGACCACCAGGAGCAATTGCACAATGGTGAAACCTTCTTGGCAATTCTGGTTCTTTTTTGTCTTAGCTTTACTGGTGTCTGCCATCACTCCTCCGGCGATTTTGGGCTTAGGAGGGTCAAAGTCCCCTCGGCGCAACTTCGTTAGCAATAGAGATGCCATCATCTGATCACACTAAAAACATGGGTTTTCGCCATTCGAACAAAGGCCGCCTTCACATGGTAGTAACCTTAAGTAACAGTCACGGAAATTGGATTCCTATCGCTTACTTGTTGTCGCAGAGCTATCACAGGGCGGGAGGCCTTCCTCAGAATCGCGCATGTTCGCTCTCACGTGAATGATTAGTCGGTCGGTCTGCGGTGCCGGTTTCGCAGTTGTAACAGTAAAGCGCCCCTCCAATCATTTCGATTGGAGGGGCGCAACTTTAGGGAATGATGAAACTGTTAAGGGGTGCTACCCTGCGTGTTTACTCGGGGCTCGAATTCGGTGACCGCCGATCCGGCAACGTTTTGGGTGTCTGCCAGTTTCATGGATAGCGTCAATGGTTTGTAGGTAAAGGACCTTGGACCACCCCGGCTGTTTTGAACCCGCATTACCAGGTAGTCCTGATTCTCGCGAAACCGGAGCACGTTACCTCGCTGGTTGAAAATGACGAACAACAGAACTTCGCCTCTCGCAGTTCTCATTTGGCCTACCAACGAACTTGCGCCGCCGTCGGTGCGAATGAGCGTGCCTGTCTTAGCAATCACGCTGCCGCGCCAGGCTGGACCAGTGAAGCGATCTTCGAGGGTTCCGGGATCGATGCCTGCAACCGGCATGATGTCTGCCGTCGTTAAACGGTAACGCTGGAGTTCGACGCGCAGAGCTCTGAATATCTTCATCATTGCCCGCGGCGTTACGCGGTTGACACCCAATCCACTGAGCGACGCGAAATGAATCTGCTCTGGAGGAATGCCCACCCTGGTGATTAACTGACGACGAACGGACTCGGTGCCTCCGAGGCTGTCACCGATTCGCTCTGCCATGAAGTTGTTGGAATAACACAGAAGCACTTTCAGGACGCTCGTAAGTTTACTCGACTTATGCGAAAGCAGAATTCGCGCTCCCGGTGCGACAGAGTTAACTTGCACCTCGCCCATCACGGCTACAGAGGGAACCGACTGCAAGCTGACCCGATCCGCCAATGTGGTGCGCTCGTGTATCCAGGCGCGAGTTGCATCGCCGGAACGGTAGGTAGCATCGAGTGTGTCGTACAGCATTTCCCCTGAACTTCGAGCTGAGGCACTGAAGTTCATTGTGAAACCGGGTGAGACGACCAAGTCTCCAGTCACCGTACGAATACCAAGATTATTCAACTGCCTTGCAATCATGACCGCATGTTCGTAATGGAACGATGGATCTCGTCCCGTTACGTACAGGTGCCCGTTAAGTTCGCCGGTTGCTTTATTGAAAAAGCCGTTTGTCCAGAACGCAGTAGTGAAGCGATGATTTGGACCGAGCGTTTGCAATGCAACCAGAGCGGTGCCCAGCTTTATTGCCGATGCCGGGTTAAATAGTTCGTTGGCGTCTTGTTCTGAGACCATCTTGCCGTCAACTGTTTCAATCAAGACTCCCTGCAGCCCGTAAACTGTTGGTGCTTCCTGCTCAGTGGTAGTTGGTTGCTGTGTAACTAACGGTGGGGCCGTTGTCACCGGCGGTTGCGCGACACAAATAAGCGGCGCCGCGACGAGCATCAGTGCTAATAGAAAAATGTTTGTTAGTCTTCCCATAATCGAATAGTGCGCCCGCGCGGGCGCATAGAAGTCAGCGAATCATAGCATGGCGTGGGAGAGGTTGGCCGAGGGAGAGTCCTGTATGATGCAATTACAGACTCCTTAGATGTCAGACAATACTCACTCACTTTGCTGCAGACTGGAAAAGCGGATTTCGTTGACAACGCTTGAAGCGCAAACCTAGAATCTCACCATTGACATCCCAGTGAATCGTAATTACAAGCCGATAGCTGTTGACGACATTCGCGCCACGCACAAAGCGCGAAGCAAAGAAATCCGAAAGCGCCTGTCTCAATTTGACCAGATTTGGCAAAACGGATCTGATGAACAGCTTTGGGAAGAACTTGTGTATTGTATTTTCACTGCCGGCGCATCCGCGCGAATGGGCTTCCGCGCCATCGAAGCCGTTAGACCTTTTCTACTTGACGGTAAGCGAGAAGAAATGACGTTGGCATTGAAGGCCGCAGGCGCGCACCGCTTTCCCGTTGAACGGCCAGGCTATATTGTGATCACGCGGAACTATCTTCAACGGGATTGCGGGATGGCACTACGTAGCAAGCTCGAGAGTTTTTCAGACCATGTAGAGCGCCGTGATTGGTTCGCGCGGGAAAAAGAGATCAAGGGATTAGGTTATAAAGAGTCGAGCCATTTCCTTCGAAATATTGGAATGAGAGGGTACGCCATCCTCGACAAGCATGTGATGAATTGCCTGGCTGATCTAAATGTGGTTGAGAGTTCAAAACCGCCAGGGACCAGGACCAGGTACCTGGAAACGGAAGCAAAGCTGCGGTGCTTTGCTCACGATATCCGGATTGATTTTGATGAACTTGATCTGGTTCTATGGTCAATGAAAACCGGAGAAGTGTTGAAATAGGATTTTGTTTTTGCAGTACATCATAGGGAGTTAGACGAAAGAAAGTGTTCCCTCAGAAGTTCTCGACAACCAGGACAGTAATCCGCACGGCGGTGGTCGGAGTTGTGACCGCCGTTGTCCTTTGTTTCCTGGCCCCGCCATTCTCTGTCTCGGCTGCTCCTGACTCAAAAGAGCGACGTCAAGCTGCGAAAGCGCTTCGCGAGGGCGAATATGAAGATGCGGAGAAGAGATACCGTGAGTTGCTGGCAAAGGACTCACAAGATCACTCCGCCCGATTGGGTTTGAGTTTCGCACTCTTGAAACAGAGGATGTTGCAGGATGCCTACGATCATGCAGCGCGAGTTGTGCTGGCCGACCCGCTTTCAGCACGCGCGCATTCGTTGTTGGGTTCCGCCATCCTGGCTTCGGGCGACTTTCGAAACTCCGTCGAAGAATTTCGCACGGCGCTAACCCTGCAGGGGAACGACTCGTTGGCTGTTGCCGGTCTTGCGATGGTCGACTTCTACGAGAATCGTCTCGATTCATCAATCCGAGGTTTGCGACGTGCGGTCGCAATCGAACCTGATGAGCCCGATTACATATTTCAACTGGGCCAGGCAACCGCTCGTAGCGAAAGGTACAAAGAGGCGGCAGATGCGTATGAGCGATTCCTGATAATCGCTCCTAAGACGGATTCCGAACGCCGAGACCGAATTCGCGGGCTAATTGATTTTCTTCGCTACCTTGGAAACCAGGTTTCGCTGTATGGAGTCGGAGGCAAAACCAGAACTGAACAATCTTTCGAGGCGATTGATGGCCGTCCGGTTCTAAAGGTCCGCGTAAACGGCGCCAAAGAGCCGTTGCGGTTTGTGCTTGATACTGGCTCTGGTATGTCGGTCATTTCCGAAGCCACGGCGAAAAAATTAGGAGTGCGTCCCGTGGCCCGCGGAGGTTTGGCCCGGGCAGTCGGCGGCGGAGGCAAATTCGAAATCGTTTACGGCTTCCTGTCTTCAATCGAAGTTGGAGATGTAAAAGTTGAAAGAGTGCCCGTTTACATTCGTCACTTCTTTGAGGCAAAAGTGCCGGTAGACGGTTATCTGGGGTTGTCAGTGATTTCTAATTTCATTGCTACCGTCGACTATGGTGACAATACATTTTCACTGGTCCGGAATGCTGAGTCGTCACTGACTCAACAGGGTTTTAAACTTTTGCTGGAGCCCCGTACACAGCGGGAGGTCATTGAGATTCCCGTGCGCACGACTGCCAGTGGCTTCCTCACCGGCGAACTCAGCGTTGAAGGGGTCGAACGTCCACAAAATTTCATTATCGATACCGGTGCCTCGATTAGTGTCATTTCGGAAAAACTGGCCGAGACTGATGAAATGGCCGGATATCTCCAAAAGACGCGCATGCGAGTGTTCGGTGCGGCAGGTGTGGCTGAGGACGTAAAACTAATGTTGTTGCCGCGGGTAACTTTTGGCCCGCTGGTGCGAGAAAACATTTCGGCAGCGGTGCTGGATCTTGAGCCGCTCAACGAAACTGCGGGCTTCTCACAAGATGGAATTCTCGGCGCCAACTTCCTGCGTTACTTTCGGGTGGCCTTCGATTTCCAACGCGGCGTCATTCGGCTTGAACCCCTGGCGCAAACTGCCCGCGACGCTGGGGCGCCAAAACAATTCTGAGTGGTGACGTGAAACAAAGTCTTTATCTGGAAACTTCGGTCATCGGCGCTTACCTCGATAATGGTGAGCCTTTCCGGCGTGATCTGACCATTCGCTGGTGGGAACATGAAATGCCCGACTATCGCTCGGTTGTCTCACCACTCGTGACGCGTGAACTCGAGCGAGTCGCGGAGCCGCACCGGTCATCCTACTTGAATTTGATCTCATCATTGGAGCAAGTGGAGCTTACTGAAGAGGCGACCATACTTGCGGAGGGTTATGTGTCGCGTGGGATTTTTCATCGGAAGTACATTGCTGATGCGATGCACGTGGCAATAGCGTCTGTCCACAAAGTTGATTACCTGGTGACCTGGAATTTCGGCCATCTGGCTAATGTTCGGCGACAGGCGCGCGTTCGCTTATTCAACACCGCGGCTGGATTCTACGTTCCCATGATTGTTACTCCGGAGTTTTTGGTTTCTGAAGCCACCGAAAGGATTGCCAATCAATAGTCAATCCTAAGCATATGTATCGACGCCCTAAATTTCTGGAAGTACTTCATGGCATTCGAGAGGAAATGTCGCGCGAGGTCGATTACGACGTTGACCTGTTTGCCGAGATGGTGCGCTCAGGTGTGCGTCCGGCGCACGGAGCGGAGCGGGTCATTAGAGGAGTGCGGACGCGTGCCGCCAACGCCGAGGCAGAAGAGATCCCTACCAGACCCAGGAAACGCGCCGGCAAAGGTTAATGCGTTGACAACTTATGAACGCCGCTTTTGAAACAATCGGATTGGAAGTCCCCAGCGAAAAGGCCTTCAACTATTTGGCTGAACGCGCGGGAGATCAGGGGGAAGCCACGCAACTCAATCGGCGGGGCGCCGTGCTGCACGGACGCTGTTGGAAGTTGGGCGACGGGCTCGAAGTTTGGACAGTGTTGTATGAGTCCGGAAGCGGCGACGTATTTTATGCCGACTGCCGACCGGGTTTTCGCGCGCGACATATACAAACCATAAGTCCGTGGGCGCTAACCGAGTATGACGAAGAAGGCGAAGCCGTTGTGCATGGTTACCGCGAAGGCACTGACTGCGAAGTTCTCTTTGAACTTCAAAACCTGACCGAAGTTGGTCCAAACGGGTTTCGCGCGCAAGACCTTCACGTGGGACTCTGCGGTTTGGCGTATCGAGCTCGCGTTACTGGTCCGGCGAAAATACGCTGGTTGCCTTTAGACAAAGCCGCGCCGTCACGCGCAGCGCATGAGAATGACTGGAGCTTGTCCGGGCGTATCATTGCTTTCAAACCTCTCAAGAATCCACTTTCCGGCAGCGATCTTTACTGGATCGAAGTGGACCTCGAAAAAATGAATCTGGAAATTCTGGTTAACCAGCGCGCCTTGCGTGGCGATGCCTTGTCCGTGGGCGCGACGCTTGAAGCGGAGATATGGTTGCAGGGCCACGTCCTTGATGAGATTGCATTGCGTTCGCGTTACGAGGGCATAGATCGCTCGTGTTCGACTGCGAAATTCTGGTCTCAACTTAAGAGAAAGAACTGAGAAGACGCTGGACCAGCGCGGGGTGCAACCCGCGCCAGATGAGCAGGCGGTCTATAGTCCATTTTGATGAAACGTTATTTGATCGCACTACTCATCCTCCTCACGCTTGCCCTCGGTCTATACTTTTTCAACCAGTACTGGATTCATCGCTACGACACCCTGATCGAAAGGCATGCGTCCGTTTACCGTCTGGATCCTGATCTGGTGTGGAGCATCATTTATGAGGAAACCTATTTCAGTCCGTGGAAGAATGGGCAGGATGGAGAAATAGGATTAATGCAGATCACGCCCGCTGTCGGACGTGATTGGGCCGCGGCTACTGGCATGAAGGAACTGGAACGCCAGATGTCACAGGACCCGGCCAGTCTGTTACGCGACCCACAACGTAATATTCAAATCGGTTCGTGGTATCTCGAAAAGATCCGGGAACAGTATCGCGACGCTCCCAATCCGGAAGCGCGCATGATCGCGGGGTACAACGCCGGCCCCAGCAGAGCTGCAGAGTGGAACCAGCCATCATCAGAAGGCGGCCGCCCCTTATCCGAAGCGGAGTTCATTAACAACATCAACATCCCTTCGACGAAGGCTTACGTCTCATCAATACTCGAGCGCTACCGGGGTCTGAAGGGCGCGCAAGTCGCGCGTCCATAAATCACAAGCGAATGACCACACTGTACTGCGCCCCGTGGGTGTTGCCGATTTCATCACCACCGATTTCTGATGGAGCGATCGCGGTCGACGATGATCGTATCGTCTCCGTAGGCTCTGCCTCAGCGCTCCGCGCCCAGTTTCCAAAATCCGCCACCAGAGATTTTCGCGAGTCTGCAATTATCCCCGGCCTGATCAACGCCCATTCTCACCTCGAACTCACGGCGATGCGTGGCTTTCTGGAAAAGGAAGAATCGGATTTCTTCGTCTGGCTTAGGAAGTTAACTATCGCTCGCCTCGAGCGAATGACTGAAGACGATCTTTACGTTTCGGCAGCGTGGGGTGCGTGTGAAGCGGCCAGAGCGGGCGTGACTTGCTTTGCAGATGCCAGCGATTCCGGAATCACGAGCATGCGCGCGCTGAGAGACACCGGCTTACGCGGAATTGTGTTTCAGGAGTCGTTTGGTCCAGACCCGCGCCTGGTGCAAGAGAACGTCAGCAAACTAAGAGAAAAAATCGCTCGCTTGAAGGAGCTGGAAACTCCTCTGGTTGCGTGTGGGGTCTCGCCCCACGCGCCTTACACGGTATGTGGACCACAGCTCGAATTAATTTCCCGGTACGCCGCAGAAGAGCAACTGCCACTGATGATGCATGCGGCCGAAACACAAATGGAAGTAGCGTTCCTTCAGGAAGGCTCCGGACCATTCGCCGACGGATTGCGTAGTCGGGGAATTGAGTGGCAGTCGCCCGGTGTAACCACAATTCAATATTTGCACGATCACGGCGTACTGCAAACCCGGCCTCTCCTGGCACATTGTATTCAAGTCAACGATGCGGACATTGACATGATCAGTGAAACGGGAACCCGCGTGGCCCACTGTCCCAAGTCAAACGCGAAGCTGGGCCACGGTGTTGCTCCATTTCAGAAGTTGTTGAAGAAGGGAATTGCCGTAGGGTTGGGGAGCGATTCAATGGCAAGCAACAACACCTGCGACCTGATTGAGGAAGCGCGCTTTGCCGGGTTGATCGCTCAGGCGATGCAGGAAGAAACCAGCGGCGGTTCATTAACCGCGCAACACTTGTTGCAAACCGCGACGGCAGGCGGCGCGCGTGCTCTCGGGCTGCAAAACCAAATTGGAGAACTGAAAGAAGGATGGCAGGCAGACTTTGCCGTAGTCTCATTCAGCGGCACGCATCAGTTGCCACTCTATGACGTTGTCGAGAGTTTGATCTTTGCCTCTTCAGGCCGGGACGTAACGCACACCTTCGTAGCGGGAAGGGAAGTGTACAGCGAGGGACGTATTACAACCGTTGACGAACAACGATTGCGGACGCGAATTACAGAACTTGCCGCCAAACTCGGATCAGTCTAGCCACAGACAACCAAAGGATTATCGGTGGCTAGCTGTTTTTCAGAGGGACGCTTCGATTGCCGCTTCAAAAATTTCCAACGCTACGTCGACGTTGTCTTTCGTCAGTACTAACGGGGGCGACCAGCGTATCGTGTTCGTCCCGGCGCCTAAGATAATAAGACCACGTTCGAAGCACGCGACTTCCACGCGATCGCGCAGCTCAACTGCGGGTTCATTTGAATCGCGGTCTTTAACAAACTCAACTCCAAGCATCATTCCGAAACCGCGCACGTCACCGATGCAATCAAATTTTTTCTGCAACCGTTCGAGACCGCTCTTTAGATAGGCGCCGACCTCAGCGCTGTTCTGAACCAACCCGCCTTCCAATAGTTCGATCGTCTTTAACGCTGCCGCAATACAAACGGGATTGCCACCAAAGGTCGATGCATGCGCGCCCGGTTTCCAGGTCATTAGATCTGCGCGTGCTACACAAGCGCCGATCGGCAAACCTGATCCAATTCCCTTGGCGATGCAAATGATGTCGGGTGCAACATCGTAATGCTCGCAAGCAAACATCTTTCCGGTGCGACCCATTCCTGACTGCACTTCATCTACGATCAACAGGATTCCATGTTTATCGCATATGCGGCGGAGACCCTGCAGAAATCCCTGCGGGGCAGGCACGTAACCACCCTCACCCTGAACAGCCTCAACCACAATGCCGGCTACTTCTTCGGGAGCCGTGGTGGTTTTGAAAAGTCGTTCTTCTATCCAGTTAAGAGCGCCCTGGCCCGCTCCGCCGTCACCGCAATCAGCCGCACTAAACGGATTGCGAAATTCATTGGGATATGGAACGTGAACAACGTCCAGCACCTGCCGCTTGAACCCGTTTCGCTGGGCCACCTTGGATGAAGTCAGGGACAACGAGCCCAGTGTGCGACCATGAAAGCTATTAAAAAAGGCGATGAACTTTTCGCGACCGGTGGCATACATCGCGAGTTTCAACGCAGTTTCGACAGCTTCAGTACCGCTGTTGGCGAAGTGAGTTCGCGTGGGAGAAGGGACCGGAACGATTTCTTCAAGTTTCTTCCCGAGCGCGGGCATGTGACGGTAGTAGTAATCAGTGCCACACATGTGGATGAGCCGCTCGCTCTGTTCCTGAATTGCGCGCACTACTTCCGGATGACAATGTC
>Ga0190265_10003253_pt1 | contig 11061 bp, 5 predicted proteins | sample Popmic124T_FD_133135 | JGI IMG/M metagenome (GOLD analysis project Ga0190265, IMG submission 133135) | Populus adjacent soil microbial communities from riparian zone of Indian Creek, Utah, USA - 124 T | ecosystem: Environmental > Terrestrial > Soil > Riparian zone | place: USA: Utah | collected...
ACACCAACGCCACCACCAACGGCGCCCAAAGCTTCTTCCGAATCAGGACCGTGCCGTAGCGGCGAACCTACTTTCCTCTGAACGACCATCCCCTCGCGCCCCACGCGAGGGGATTTTTTTTGCGCCGCGCCTGGCCGCAGCAGTGCTCAGGGCGCAAACAACGGGACAGATGGCTCAACGAAACCATTCGCGGTGCCGATGGGAATGCGAACTGCTTTTGCGCTGGCGAATGGCAAAATTGATTCAAATTCAGAAGACGGGCGCCCTTCCTGGTATCTGCCCTCGATCCATGGATAACGCAGTTGCCCAGATTAATTCACCTTGCGCGGTAGCACTGTACGAAATGGAGCCAGGCGTTTCCGGCAACGTGGACTTTGTCCTGTTTCTCTCCGGCAATTCGACCTTTCGCGTGGATGTCGTTGCGTTTGAGGAATGAACGGAAATGGTGCGCGGTAGAGGTTTCGAACCTCTGACCCCTACCGTGTCAAGGTAATGCTCTACCACTGAGCTAACCGCGCACTGAAAACGGGAGCGCATTTCGCCAAAGCGGTTCGGCGATAGCAAGCGCAGAAATGCCATTGGTAGGCGCCCAGGTCAAATACGAGTTCTCAAAGCACCCACATCCAAGTCCCAGTTCGATCCTCAAAGACATTCCAAAACAGAACTGCATTCCAGGACAGAACTTAAAATTTGGAAATGCGAATTCGTTCACAGCCTGGATGTTGTGCTTGGAGCTTTGCTTGTCTTCTGAGATTTTAGCCGCCGCTTTATGGCAAAAATCCAGCGTGCGTTGCTCTCTGTCTCGGACAAAGCGGGTCTCGTCGCTTTTGCCCGGACTCTTGTTGCCGCCGGGATCGAACTCATCTCGACAGGCGGAACGGCCAAAGCCATTCGTGATGCGGGCCTGCCGGTGAAGGACATCAGCGAGCACACCGGTTTTCCGGAGATGATGGATGGCCGCGTGAAGACCTTGCACCCGAGAATCCACGGCGGCCTGCTCTATATTCGCGGCAACGCCACGCACGAAACAGCGGCGCGGGAGCACGGCATCACGCCGATCGATCTCGTGGTCGTCAACCTGTATCCCTTTGAAGCAACCGTGGCGAAGCCGAACGTCGCCTTGCACGAGGCCATTGAAAACATCGACATCGGCGGACCATCGATGCTGCGCAGTGCGGCCAAGAACCATGAAAGTGTGACCGTGATTGTCGATCCCGCTGACTATCAGCCCGTGGCGGAGCAGATTGAACTGACTGGCAGCACCACTATGGAATTGCGCCGCCAACTCGCGGCCAAAGTCTTCGCGCGCACAGCGGGTTATGACGGCGCCATCGCCGCTCATTTGAATGCGGAGTTCGGAACGCGGAGTGCGGAGTCGGCGAACGCTTTGCCGAAATCACTGACGATCAATTCACCGCTCGCGCAGCCGCTCCGCTATGGCGAGAACCCGCATCAGGCGGCGGCCCTCTATGGCAATTTCCATGAATACTTCCGGCAATTGCAGGGGAAAGAGCTTTCTTACAACAACATTCTCGATCTCACGGCGGCGGCCCAGTTGATCGGGGAATTCGACGGCGAGAAGCCGACGCTCGCGATTCTCAAGCACACCAACCCATGCGGCCTCGGGCAAGGCACGAACTTGCGGGAGGCCTGGGAGAAGGCGTTCGCGACCGACAAACAGGCGCCCTTTGGCGGCATTATCGCGGTGAACGCGACGCTGGACGCCGGCTGTGCGCAAGTTCTGGCCGAGATTTTCAGCGAGGTGATCATCGCGCCGGACTTTGCCGCCGATGCGCTCGACCTCCTGCAAAAGAAAAAGAACCTGCGGCTGCTCAAAGCGCTCAAACCAATCAGCGCTTCCGGGCCATGGGACGTGCGAAGCGTGGCGGCGGATTCGTTTCTCATGCAGGAGCGCGATTCAAAAAAGACAAGCGCGGCAGATCTGAAAGTGGTGACGAAGCGGCAACCGACCGAAGCGGAGTTGCAGGCCATGCTCTTCGGCTGGCGGATGGTGAAGCACGTGGAGTCGAACGCGATTGTGTACGTCGGCAGCGATCGCACGCTCGGCATTGGGGCCGGGCAAATGAGCCGCGTGGACTCCAGCCGCATCGCGGTTTGGAAAGCGGGCGAGGCCGGGCTGTCGCTCAAAGGCAGTGTTGTTTGCAGCGATGCTTTTTTTCCTTTCCCTGATGGCCTAATCGCCGCGGGCGAAGCTGGAGCCACGGCGGCAATTCAACCCGGCGGTTCGATGCGCGACGGCGAAGTCATAGCCGCGGCCGATGAACGCAACATGGCCATGGTTTTCACCGGCGCGCGTCATTTTCGTCACTGAAGCTGTTTGCGCCGGCCTGCCTGATATGTTGTATTGAACACACGCCGCGGACAATCCGGCCAATCGAATTATGGAAACGACAACTGAAAACATCGTCATCGAAAAGACACGCGAGCTTTGCCAGACCATTCTGGAGCAGCCGGAATATCAGGCCATTCGCCGCCAGGTGGATGCGTTCCTGGCGGACGAAAAAGCGCAGGAACAATATCAATCCCTTTCGAGCAAGGGCGAATACTTGCAGCACAAGCAGGCGCAAAGCCTGCCGCTCTCCGGTGAGGAAATTGCAGAATACGAATCCCACCGCGAGGCGTTCTTCGGGAATCCCGTCGCGCGCGATTTTGTGGGCGCGCAACAGGCGATTCACAAAATGCAGGAAACGGTCGCGCAATATGTCGCAAAGACTTACGAACTGGGTCGGATTCCGAACGCGGAAGACTTTGATTCGGGCGGATGCGGCAGTGGTTGCGGTTGCCATTGAGTTGCAACGTTCCAACGTCCTTGAAACTCGAGTGGCGCTGAGGCAGCGCCCATTTTTGCGTGACGGGAATCCGCCGTTGACCCGCGACCTGTTGCGAACGACGTTCCTTGCACGAGGAGGCTTTATGGAAAGGGCAACAACATCCGCACTGGATCATCTTGCTGAACTGATTCGCGGGATTGATGTGGCGATGCTTACCACGGTGGACCGCACGGGGAACTTGCACAGCCGCCCAATGATGGCGCTGCGAAAGACCACGGACGGCGCGCTGTGGTTCTTCACCGAAGCGAGCAGCCACATGGTGGACGATGTCGCCGGGCATCATCCGGTGAGTATAGGTTACGTCGATGCAGAGCATGGGCGCTACGTATCGGTCAGCGGTCGTGCCCGTGTGGTGGGCGACCGTGCCAAGAAGGCGGAGCTTTGGGAGAGCCGCCTGGCCCAGTGGCTGCCCAACGGCTTCGAAGATTCGTCCGTAGCTCTGCTCCGCATCGAGGTGCAGGAAGCGGAGTTCTGGGACTCGGGCGGAGCGCGGGAAATCAGCGCCGCGGTGGAGTTCAACGTCCGCGAAGCGGCGGTTCGCAACGAAAAGATCTCATTCCGCTAAGAACTCAATCGAGCGTTGACGTGTGGCGCGGCATAGGTTCAATCGCGCCATGCACGTACGCCGGGCAACTCGCGCAGACCTATCCTCGATTCACGACATATACAGTGACGCCGTGATGAACACCACAGCTTCGTATGATTACGAGCCGCGTCCGATGGAACACCGCATCGCCTGGTTCGAGACGCACGAGGAACAGCGGCTGCCCATGTTCGTTGCAGAGAACGACGCGCAACAAATTCTCGGCTGGAGTTCATTGAGCCGTTATCACAATCGCAAAGGCTACCAATTCACGGTGGAGAATTCCGTTTACGTGGCGGCGGCGCACCGCGGACGCGGCATTGGAAAATTATTGATGCCGCCCTTAATCGAGTCCGCGTGCGAACTGAAATTGCGCGCCATCATCGCCGCTATTGACGCAGAGAACAGGCCGAGCGTCCGCCTGCACGAGCAGTTTGGTTTTGCGCAGGTCGGCCACTTCAAACAAGTCGGCTTCAAATTCGGACGCTGGCTGGACGTCGTCTATCTCGAACGGCTGCTGCCGTAATATTGCCGAAGGCCGTTCAGTCCTTCTAAGGCACGAGCGGCGCCGGCGTCACGATCCGGTAGAATCGCGCCGGTTCGGGCGGGGGCGTTGGGACAATTACCTCCGCGGTTCGCACATTCGTTCCGGCCGTTATGCTCGTGACATTCAACCATCCCGCAGCGGAAAGATTCGTGCTGTACTGAACCCCGTAGCTGATATTCGTCTGCGCGATAAATTGAAGCGCGGCCGAATTTGTGGCCGTCAGCACCAGCTTCAAAAGACTCGCTGGATCGTTCGGATTGGTGCGCGCTCCGTATTCATCGCGATTGAGCATGCCGTCACCGTCAGAATCCAGTGCTCCGTCGGCAGCGTTATTCGTGTTAAAGCCGTAGATCAATTCCCAGGCGTCCGCCATGCCGTCCCGGTCATCATCCGCCAATACCATCATCTGCACTGTAGTGCTGTTGATACCGCCCGGTCCCGTCGCCATGTTGGTCACTGCCACGCGAATGCTGGCGCCGACCAGGACGTTGGTAAGCGTGAGACACGGTACGTCGTTCGTGAGGTATGGCGTTCCGGCGCGAATCCAGCGGTAATAAATGGGCGGAGCGCCCGTCACGACGACACAAAACGTCGCACTCTGTCCCTGGAGAAGAGTCAGCGCCTGGGGTTGAACGACAAAGCCGGGCCGGACAAGCACGAAGATGGAAGCATTCGAGCTCGACAAACTCTCGAAGTCGTCCGTTGCCACCACCCGGAATCTTCCGTGACCGAATACGAGGGAGGCATTGCTGAAACTGAAACTCGCGTTGGTAGCATTGAGAACCAGGGTTTCGATTCCATTCGTCCCCTCGTAGTACCATTGGTAGCGAATTGGTCCCGTGCCGAATGCCGCCGCCGTGAGCGTCACGTTCGTGCCGGGCAATGCATTGTGGCTCAACGGCTGTATGGAGAACGTCAACGGAGACAATACGGCGAGTTGGGCCGTTGAACTGATGACAGCACCGCCCCCGTTGAAAGCCACTGCGTCGTACACTCCGGCCTGGCCGTATTGCACACCGGCCAGTGTGAGCGTGGCATTCGTGGCGCCGGGAATCGGGTCGCCATTGAACCGCCATTGCACGGACACCGCGACGCCAGTAACGGCGACTGTAAAGTTCGTGGTGCCCTGCACAAAAACGAGAGCGCTAGATGGTTGCTGTGTGATGCCGGGCAGCGCTCCACCGCCGAAATTTCCGCCAGGAGTCGGACGCGCCGCCGTCCAGTTGGTCGGGTCATTGCCATAAGCGCCCAACACACGGCGCTGCAGAGAAGCGCCCGCGCCATCGGCGGCTTTGGACCACACGCCGTCGGCCGCGTAGTTGACTTGATCGACGAGAATGTCGGGAACGCCGTTCGTATTGGGAGCGTCAGGCCGCCGAAGGCGAACGCTCTCGCTGGAATTGTCCAGCTTGCCGCCGTTAGGACCGAACAGTGGAACGGCAGGCGACACACCATACTTCGCGCGAAACGCCGCCACCTGGCTCGCGTTCGTGGCCGGATTGAAATTCACCAGCAGAATAAAGCCTCCCGCTGCAATGCTGCTGTTCGTCGGGAAATTAAAATCCACTGCTTGCGTAAGCTTCCATGTATTCGACGGGTTCGCGCTGTCGAACAACGCAACGTTTGTGCCCGCGATGTTGTGGAGTTCGATGAATTCATCCAGCGAGTTATCCACGCGGTTGCTGCCGGAGAGCGTGTCTGGCGGGTGATACATGACTTCGCTGATGACCACCGGGCCAACGCGCGGCAGAGAATTGGTCGCGCCCAACGTGTTCGCCACCTGAGCAACAAAGTGTTCTTCACCCTGACTGTTGACGTAACGCCCGAACGTCACGCCGTTCGGGGCCGCGCCATAATCAAATCCGTGAGCGTAGCCGGTCAACAGGCCGCCCACGGCCGAGAACAAATAAACTTCGTCGCCATCGGATTCCAGCGAGAAGCCATTGAGTCCGGTGTTGAATTGCGATTCATCGAAGAGAACATAGCTGCCGGCAGGCAAGATCGTGTTGGACGGAATCTCGTATTTCTTCGGTTCTGTCGCATCGTCCGAGAGATACCAACCGCCGATGTTCACGTCGTTTGTGCCCGGATTGTAGAGTTCGATCACGTCCACCGTCGGTAAATCCGTGTGCGTCAATGCTTCGTTAATCAAAACCACAGGCAGATTGGGCGCGGGCGGGTTCAGGATTCCCGGTGAGCCATTTTCAGTGCTGCTCAGGCGCCAACTGCTGCGGAGATCCCATGTGTTCAGTGGAGCATCGGGATCCTGAATGACGAGGGAAAAGCCGAAGCCATCGCTCAAAGAATACCAGTCATCCTGATACGCGAAATCCAGAATCGGCTCGAGCCGCGGCCCGACGAGCGTGAGACGTTCGCCCGCATTGTCGAGGGTGCCGCCATACTGGCCAGCCACGTTCGGATGCACGCCGTATCGCGAATTGAACGCAGCCAGATTTTTCACCAGCAGCACATGTCCGCCGGGCGCGAGGCTCGTCACGCCATTTGTCGCGGTAAAGGTGAAGTCGATTCCATTCGTGAATCGGAACCCGACTAAGTTGAGAGTGTTGCTGCCGATGTTTTTCAGTTCCACGTATTCAAAATCATCCGGGTCCTGATCCGGATCGGCCGAGTTCTGGGGATGATACATCAGTTCGGTGATGACCAGGGGCGGCGGCGTAATGAAAAACGTGGACGCGATGTCGCCGGACCATGGTGAACTCACGACTGGATTGCGCGAACCAGGGCCGCTGATGCCGGTGAGGTTGCGGTGATTCACATTCACCGCCCGGGCGCGGATGCGCACGTTATTGGTGACCGTAATCGGCTGAGTATAGAGAGTCGCCAGCGGATTGGTGGTTCCCTGGAAACCCCGCGGATCGCTGCCGTCCAACGTGAAATAAATGGAACCGCCCGCTTTGCCGGACGTACCGGTGAGAGTGACGATCGATCCCAACGGGAGCTGTCCTTCGGCGGTGTTCAACGCCGGACGATTCAACAGGTTTGTATCCATGAAATGGATGTGGTCGAGCAGCCAGCGTCTCTGAAAATCGACCTCGCCCTGATACGTGCCGGGAAAATTGTGCGAGTAAACATTGCCGCCCGCATTCACAATACCAGTGCGCGGGCTGGTATCGGAGCCGCCGTTGCCGCCCCAGCGCTTGACTTCACGCACTTGTGCCTCGCGCAACTCCTGGCCGAAGCCATCGACCATTCCTGCCACCCGATTGGTTTCGAGCACGGTCGTGCGCCAGAACTGATAACGATCAATCCATCGTTGCCAGAAATCCACGTCGGTGAACCAGCGGGCCATGAACCCTGGAGGAGTCGCTCCCTGAAAGAAGTCCGTACCATAATCACTCGCGCCCAGCGGATCCCACGCCTGCCAGGCGCGGGGATTGAATGCGCGCAAATCACCGCGGCTGGTTCCCAAACCGCGATCAACGTCCCACACCGGGCCAAAGATGAGTTTACCCCCGCGCGGCTTGTGGATGTAGCCGCTCAACCGATAACCATCGACGTTCATCACTGCCACATTCACGATGTGATGGTCGATGGTGGCATCGATGTCGATGTAGTTAGAGTAATGGTTGGTGCTGGCAACGTTCGTCAGCAAATTGCCCGCCAGGCCGGCATTCATGGAGTTAAAATATCCGACAATATAGGCAGCCTGCGCGGCGCGGCCGGCAGTGATCGGAGGAACCATTTCGAGACCGTCCGGGTCCTGGTAATTGATGTTGTCGTTGACGCCGTTCGCAGCAAACGTCCGCTCGTTGGCGTCATCACGGTCGATCTTCAACAGCCAGCCGCCCGTAATGGTTGTGGAGTTGGTGTGTTCCGGCTCCAGTTCGTCGATATCGACGCGGTTCCCGTCGCGCTTGATCTTTTCTTCGAGCACATACACGCCGTTGTAATCGCCCATCGCCGCCGCCGTCAGGTTTGTGTCGGCGGTCAGCGCACCTGATCCGTTGCGGAAGAAGACTTCCACGAAGCGCGTGCGTGAGGAGTAATAACCCATGTCCCGCGCAAACTTGTGCATGATGGGATTGTGCATGAGCGAGATATCGAATGCGTTGGGTGCGTAAAGGACCCAATCAGATTCCTTAGGCAGGCCGAGAAATGACTTTTCTGTGTCCTCGTTGAATTCATCCCACAACTCCACCGCGTAGCTGCCCTTGGGGTACCCTTGCGTGCTGGAACCACGGAGATTGATTCCACCACGAGTGACCAATTGCGGCGGCTTGTTGAGCGAACTCATCCCGCCGTCATTGTCAAAGCACTCAATGATGACGGAATTGTCGAGAGCCGGAAACCCGCCCGAAATGGTGGCAGCCCCGAGAGTGTGAATGACGACGATCGGCAGCGTCGAAACGAAATTGGTCGTGCCGTTGCTGAGTTGAATGTAACTCTCTGTGAGGGGCGGCCCCGGGAAAAAACCGGGCGCAGTCGGGAAGGCGCGCGCCCGCACCTGGACCGTGCCTGTTATTGCGATCGGGCCTGTGTAAAGCGTGGAAGTCGCCGTCGGAATGTTGGTAGCCGTGCCGACGGTTTGTGCGCTGTTCACGAGAGTATAGCGAATCACCGCGTTCGAAGCGGTGGTCAAAACCAGGTTGAATGGACTGATGAACGTTCCGCCGGCGCGGGAGAAGACCACTTCCGGGCCGAAACCCAGACCGCTCGTCACGTTATTGCTGCCCGGAGTCGGTGTCGGATAAAACCCGACCTGGTTCACGTCTGCCCGATCTCGCCCATAGGAGATGTCCGTCTGCTGTGCTGGAAATGCCGGAGCGAATTCAGAAATGACATTCGTCTGGGGATCGCTCAGTCCCAAATATTCGCCGCCATTCGCCAACTGAAAATTGGTGTGCAGGCGGCCCAGGGCATTGGTGCGGTTTTTACCTGAAGCGAACACTAACAGATAACCGCGGCCTGGGATCATCACCCCATTCGGAATCCGCCATTTGGTGGGGTTGGCCGCCACGTCCGTCAGAAACCAGCCGCCGATGTTGCCCGCGCTCTGTTGCGAGTTATAAATCTCGATCCAGTCGGAACCGTCGCCGTCCTCATCGCGTATTCCATTGACTCCGCCGCCGCTGTTGCCGGCCAGGAATTCCGTGATGAAAAACTGCGGCAGGGTCAGGTTCGTATTCAGCGTATAATTCCAAGTGCCCCCGGCAAAGCTGTTCGGAGGAGAGGCCGCGTCGATGATGCCATGGCCGGGTGCAAACGCAATCGTGACCGTGCCCGTCGCCGGTGTGGCAAAGAGCCATGTGTAAGTAGAGGGCGATATCTGCTGCACGTTGGTCGCAGCAACGGAGTTTACCAGCAAATCGCCCGCATCAACACCACTGACGGCCTCCGAGAAAGCGACTTGAATGGAGTTCAGTTGCAACACGGTGGATCCGGCGGTAGGCGAAATATTGGCAATGGTGGGCGGCGCCGTGTCAATGACACCTTCCAACTCCAAATCAAAGCCGAAGTCTGAGCTGGAGATCGTTGCTTGCTTCCCTTCGACTGCGACCACGTTCACGCCATTGCTCAAGCCGGTAGTGGGAAGAGGGAATTCAAAATAGGTCGCTTCGGCAGTGGCGTCGCCGGCATCTGTGGCGGAGTAGGAGGCGAAGCCGATGGGGGTGGTCACATTCACGGCCTGCACTTGTATTCCGTTCAGATAAACAATCGCCCCGTCATCGCGCAAAACACGGAGGATCAAACTCTGATAGGCGCCGGCGCTGGCAATTGTGAAGGTTCTCCGAAAATAAATCGTAGGATGGCGGGTGGCAGCCGGCCCAATGTCGATCGGCGTGACGATATGCGCGTCGGTGGCGCCCAATGGCCCCGTGCCTGACGCCCAGGCCGTGTCATCAAAACTCAACTGTCGCCAAGCCGTGCCGAGGTCAACATTCAGATTGTGGTATTTCCATGATGAGCCTCGGGGCAGGAGAATCTGCGCTCCCGACGGCAACGCGGCAGCGAACGTCAAAGCGGCAAGAAGCGCGAACGTCGAAAGTCCTGGCGCAGCGGAGCGAAACTTCGAGCCGACGCTAAATGCGAATGCAAATGTCTTTTTCATGGGTGCATTGGGAATCGTGCCTGAAAAAGGCCTTCGTTTGGCAGCAAGATAGAAGACATGGCTTCAGGCATCATGTTTGGGTATGGTGGAACCATGCCAAGGAACTCTCTCAGAAACAAACCTTTTCTGCGCTGTTGCGGCTGAAACGTTTCAGAATTGCAACCCGCACGTCACTCTGCGCGCGAGCAAGCCTCCTCCATAGCGCCCGGCCAGCCAGCCTTCTCGCCTTACGGAAGCGGCGGTGGCGTGACGACCCGGAAGTACCGCTGGTCGGGCATCGGAGCGATGGCGCTGTTCACAATGATAGTCCGTAGGCCAGTCGATTGAGCAGCGATGTTGGTCAACGCCCCCCAGGGGGCCGTGGCGAGATTGGTCCGGAAGTGAACGGCGTAAGCGATATTCGACTGCGCGACAAACTGAAACACCGACAAGTTAGTGGCGGTGGTGACAACTTCCAAAAGGCTCAAGGGATCACTGGGGTTCGTTCCGGCCACATACTCGTCGCGATTGATCATTCCGTCGCCATCAAGGTCAACCGAGGCATCGGCCGAACTGTTGGTGTTGAAGCCATTTTGCGCTTCCCAGATGTCAGCCATGCCGTCGCCATCGAAATCGGAAAGCACAATCAAGTTCACCGTGGAACTGTTGAGCCCCCCCGGGCCGGTGGCCAGGTTCGTCACCGCCACGCGCACCGATCGATTGGGAGGCTGCACGTTCGTCAGGATGAAGATACCGGTCGCGTTGGTCGTCGACGGACTCCCACCCAGGATCCATCGGTAGGCCAACGGCAATAATGGATGCTGCGGTCCTGCGATTACTTCAAAGAACGCATTCTGGCCCTGGAGAACGTTTTGCGTCACCGGTTGAGCAATAATAATCGGACGCGTCAGCACGATCACCGTCGCCACCTGGCTCAGGCGGGGACCGACGTTGTCTGTGACAAGCACCTGATAATGGCCGGAGTGAGCAAAAAGTTCCGCATTGGAATAGGTGAGCGTGGCATTCGTGG
>Ga0190265_10003254_pt1 | contig 11060 bp, 9 predicted proteins | sample Popmic124T_FD_133135 | JGI IMG/M metagenome (GOLD analysis project Ga0190265, IMG submission 133135) | Populus adjacent soil microbial communities from riparian zone of Indian Creek, Utah, USA - 124 T | ecosystem: Environmental > Terrestrial > Soil > Riparian zone | place: USA: Utah | collected...
CTCGAGATCGCCGACACCTTGGTCAGGTCCGGCGCCATCGATGTGCTCGTGGTGGATTCGGTGGCCGCCCTGACGCCCAAGGCCGAGCTCGAAGGCGAAATGGGCGACATGCAGATGGGCAGTCAGGCGCGCCTGATGAGCCAGGCCCTGCGCAAGCTGACCGGCTCGATCTCCAAGTCCCGCTGCATGGTCATCTTCATCAACCAGATCCGCATGAAGATCGGCGTGATGTTCGGCAGCCCCGAGACCACGAGCGGCGGCAACGCCCTCAAATTCTACGCCTCCGTACGCCTCGATATCCGCCGCATCGGCGCCATCAAGGAGCGTGAGGAGGTCGTCGGCAACCAGACCCGCGTCAAGGTGGTGAAGAACAAGGTTGCCCCGCCCTTCAAGCAGGTCGAGTTCGACATCATGTATGGCGAGGGCATCTCCAAGATGGGCGAGCTCATCGATCTCGGCGTCAAGGCCGGCATCGTGGAGAAATCCGGCGCCTGGTTCTCCTATGATTCCGAGCGGATCGGGCAGGGCCGCGAGAACGCCAAGACCTATCTGAAAGAGCATCCCGACATGGCCGAGCGGATCGAGCGGGCCATTCGCCAGAGCGCGGGCTTGCTCGCGAGCCAGATCCTGGAGGGCACCCCTGAGCCGGACGATGCCGAGACCGGCTTTGCCGAGGCTCCGGCAGATGGCGAGGTCACCTCGATCGCAGGCGGGGCAAGGCGTGGCAAGCGCGGGGCCTAAGCCCCGCGCACGGGCCTTCTCATTGGCCGCCGCCGTGGACGGTCTTGAGGTGTATGGCCGACGGATGGCGTGCGGAAGCCCGCGGCGTTAATGGGTCATCGCGTCCCCGTGGCGAGAGGCCTCGTGCGCGCTCGGGACGAGGCCGTGACGGCTCCTTAAGGCTTTCGCGTGAAGCTGGACAGCCCCGGCCCGCAACCTTATGTCTGATTCCCATCGCTTGCGGCCTTCCAGTCCAGGACGGGCTCAGGACCTCGCGTTTGCCGTGACCCTGTCGGGCCAGGGCGCGGCGCGGGAGACATCGCCAATTCAAGGTTGCCCCTCGTTGTCATGACAACATCCAAGAACACAACGGCCAGGCGCTCCGGCGCTGCGGGGCGCGGTGCCGGCACGACGAGCGTGAACGACATCCGCTCGGGCTTTCTGGAGTTCTTCCGCGGTCTGGATCATGAGGTGGTGCCGTCGAGCCCCCTCGTGCCGCGCAACGATCCCACGCTCATGTTCACCAATGCGGGCATGGTGCCGTTCAAGAATGTCTTCACCGGCGCCGAGAAGCCGACCTATCCGCGCGCCGCGTCGTCGCAGAAATGCGTTCGCGCCGGCGGCAAGCACAACGATCTCGAGAACGTCGGCTTCACCGCGCGCCACCACACCTTCTTCGAGATGCTCGGCAACTTCTCCTTCGGCGATTATTTCAAGGAGCGCGCGATCGAGCTTGCGTGGGATCTGATCACCAAGGATTTCGCTCTCGACAAGGAGCGCCTGCTGATCACCGTCTTCGCCGACGACGATGAGGCGGCCGCACTCTGGCGCAAGATCTCGGGCTTTCCCGACAGCAAGATCCTGCGCATCGCCGGCAGCGACAATTTCTGGTCCATGGGCGACACCGGTCCGTGCGGGCCCTGCTCGGAAATCTTTTACGATCACGGTCCCGAGCTTTGGGGCGGCCCGCCCGGCAGCGCGGACGCCGACGGCGATCGCTTCGTCGAGATCTGGAATCTCGTCTTCATGCAATACGAGCAGCGCGAGGACGGCAGCCGCGCCGATCTCCCGCGCCCGTCGATCGACACCGGCATGGGGCTGGAGCGCATCGCCGCTGTGTTGCAAGGCACCCATGACAATTACGCCATCGATCTTTTCCGCGCGCTGATCGGCGCCTCGGTCGATCTCACCGGCGTGCCCGCCGAAGGCGAGCAGGCGCCGAGCCATCGCGTCATCGCCGATCATTTGCGCGCCTCTGCCTTCCTCATTGCGGACGGTGTGTTGCCGTCGAACGAGGGCAGGGGCTACGTGCTCCGCCGCATCATGCGCCGCGCCATGCGCCATGCGAATCTCCTCGGCGCGAAAGACCCGCTCATGCATCGCCTCGTCCCGGTCCTGGTGGACCAGATGGGGCGCGCCTTCCCCGAGCTCGATCGCGGCCAGAGTCTCATCGAGGAGACCTTAAAGCTGGAGGAGACGCGGTTCCGCGATACGCTGGAGCGCGGCCTGAAACTGCTCGACGAGGCTGTCACCGACTTGAAAGGGTCGAAGACGCTTCCGGGCGAGGTCGCCTTCAAGCTCTACGATACCTACGGCTTTCCATTCGATCTCACCGAAGACGCGCTCAAGGCAAAAGGCATCGGTGTCGATGCGAAGGGCTTCGCAGCCGCCATGGAGCGGCAGCGCACCGAGGCGCGGAAGTCATGGTCGGGGTCTGGCGACGCGCAAACCGAGACGGTTTGGTTCGAGCTCAAGGAGGATGTCGGCACCACCGAGTTCCTGGGCTACGACACCGAGACGGCGTCTGCTGAGATCGTCGCCATCATAAAGGACGGCAAGCGCGTGAACGAGCTTCGCGACGGCGAGCGCGGCGCCGTCGTCGTCAACCAGACCCCCTTCTATGGCGAGTCCGGCGGTCAGGTCGGCGATCACGGCCGCATCTTCGCGTCAGGCGGAACCCATTTCGCCGTCGAGGATACCCAGAAGAAGCTCGGCAGCCTGTTCATCCATCACGGCGTTGTGGAGAAGGGCGGGCTCAAGGTGGGGCAGGCCGTTGAGCTCGAGGTCGACCACGGCCGCCGCACCTCGACGCGCGCGCACCACTCCGCCACGCATATCTTGCACGAGGCTCTGCGCCAGGTCTTGGGCTCGCATGTCGCGCAGAAGGGCTCGCTTGTCGAGCCCGGCCGCCTGCGCTTCGATTTCTCGCATCAGAAGCCGATGACCCATGCCGAGATCCGCGCCGTGGAAGATCGCGCCAACGCCGTCATCCTTCAGAACGAGGCGGTCGAGACGCACCTCATGGAGCCGGAGGAGGCGATCGCCCATGGCGCGCTTGCGCTGTTCGGCGAGAAATATGGCGACGAGGTACGTGTCGTCAGCATGGGCAAGAGTGAAGAGAAGGCGCGCAAGGCGTATTCCATCGAGCTCTGCGGCGGCACCCACGTTCGCCGCACGGGCGATATCGGCGTCCTCAAGATCGTGACCGAGAGCGCGGTGGCGTCAGGCGTTCGCCGCATCGAAGCGTTGACCGGGGAGCCAGCCCGCCGATATCTCGCCGCGCAGGACGAGCGCGTGCGCGAGGCCGCCGAGATTTTGAAGGTCGGCCCCGACGACGTCATCACGCGCCTTGCCGCCATTGTCGACGAACGTCGGAAGCTCGAGCGCCAGCTCGCCGACGCGAAACGCGCCCTTGCGCTGCGACCGGAGTCTGGCGGTGGCGACCCCGGCGCCGGTGTGCGGGAGATCGGCGGGGTCAAGCTGCTTGCCCGCACGGCGCACGGCGTTGCTCCGAAAGATCTGCGCGGCCTAGTGGACGATGCAAAACAGCAGGTCGGGTCTGGCATCGTGGTCATTGCCGGCGTCAGCGAGGAAGGCAAGGTCGGCCTCGTGGTCGGCGTCACCGACGATCTCACCGGCGCCTACGATGCGGTGGAGCTCGCGCGGCTCGGCGCGGAGGCGCTTGGCGGTAAAGGTGGCGGTGGCCGGCGCGATTTGGCCCAGGCCGGCGGGCCTGAGGGCGCGTCGCCCGATGCCGCGTTGGCGGCCATTGCGGCACGCCTGGGTGATGGCCCATCCGGCGGTGCGGAAGACGGCCGCCGGGCCGGCAACGCGTGATCACGGCGGATCCGGGCGAGCAAGCGAGTCGCACGAGTCCGACTGAAGATAAGAGCGCCTGGAGCCGTTGGCGCCGCAAGGTGCACGACATCCTCGAGGTCGGCGGCGACGCCCACCCGGCTGGTTACTTCGTCAACGCCTTCATCATCACGCTGATCGTCTTGAATGCCGCGGCCTTTGCCGCGGAGACCGTCGACGAGATCGCTGCCCAGTATGGCCGCGCCCTCGACCTCTTCAATACGTTCTCCGTAATCATCTTTACGTTCGAATACGTCTTGCGGCTCTGGAGCTGCGTCGACATCCCCATGCTCAGCCGGATGCCGCGATGGCGGGCGCGCCTCCGCTTCGCGGCGCGGCCGATGATGGTGATCGATCTCTTGGCGATCCTGCCCTGGTATATCTACCAGGTCTTCCCCTTCGACCTGCGGCTGCTGCGCGTTTTCCGCATTTTCCGCCTGCTCAAACTCGTACGCTATTCTCCCGCGCTGCAGACCCTCGGCCGCGTCCTCGCTGACGAGTATCGCGCCTTGCTCGGCGCGCTTCTGGTCATGGTGGTACTGCTTCTGTTCACCGCCAGCGTTATTTATTTCTTGGAGCGCGATGTGCAGCCGGATGTGTTCGGCAGCATCCCGGCGGCGGCTTGGTGGGCGCTGGCGACGCTCACCACCGTCGGCTACGGCGACGTCGTGCCCCTGACCCCGATGGGAAAGGTGTTTGGCGGCGTCGCCATGCTGCTTGGGGTTTGCATGTTCGCCTTGCCGATCGCCATCATCGCGGCTGGCTTCAGTCAGGAGTCGGCGCGGCACCAGTTCGTCGCGACGTGGAGCATGGTGGCGCGGGTGCCGCTGTTCAGTGCGATGGACGAGGCGGAGGTCGCCGAGATCACCAAGCTTCTTTACACCCGCGCCTATCTTCCGGGCGTCCCGATCGTGCGCGCGGGCGATACAGGGAGCGCCATGTACATTATCGCAAGCGGCGAGGCGGAACAGATCAAGGCGCTCAATCGCACCGCTTTACTCAAACCCGGCGACTTCTTCGGCGAGATGGCGCTCCTGCAACGCCGCCACCAACGTCATGACGTTATCGCCGTCACCAAATGCCGCATCTTCGTCCTCGACGCGCAGGCGCTCGCGCGTCTCAGCCGGCGCCATCCCGAGGTCATGGATCAGATTTATGCGGCGGCGCGCGAGCGCAACCCCGCTAAACCGCCAAAAGGGCGCCGTGGCAAAGGGACTTCCACCGAAGCCTAGCCTGTCGGGGGAGAGGGGCTTCTAGGCCGCGGCACGGTCCGCCATCGCCTGGCGCAGATTGTCATCGATCTTGTCCAGGAAGCCGGTTGTCGAGAGCCAGCGTTGGTCCGCGCCCACGAGGAGTGCGAGGTCCTTGGTCATGAAGCCGGACTCGATCGTGTCGACGACGACGCGTTCCAGCGTCGCTGCGAAGCGCGCCAGCCCCTGATTGTCGTCGAGCTTGGCCCGATGCTTCAACCCACCGGTCCAAGCGAAGATGGAGGCCGTCGCGTTCGTCGATGTCTCGCGGCCCATCTCGTGCTGGCGGAAGTGCCGCGTCACCGTGCCGTGCGCGGCCTCCGCGAGCACCGTCTTTCCGTCCGGAGTCATCAAGACGCTCGTCATCAGGCCGAGCGAGCCGAAACCTTGCGCCACCGTGTCGGATTGCACGTCGCCGTCGTAGTTCTTGCAGGCCCAAACATAACCCCCGGACCATTTCAGGCATGCAGCGACCATGTCGTCGATCAGCCGGTGCTCGTAGGTCAGCCCGCGCCGGTCGAACTTGGTCTTGAACTCAGCGGCGAAGACCTCCGCGAACAAATCCTTGAAGCGGCCGTCATAGGCCTTCAGGATCGTGTTCTTGGTGGAGAGATAAACCGGCATGTCCCGCGTCAGGCCATAGTTGAAGCTTGCGCGGGCGAACTCGCGAATTGAATCGTCGAGATTGAACATGGCCAGCGCGACGCCCCCGCCGGGAAAGTCGCAAACCTCATGCTCGATCGTCTTGCCGTCTTCGCCCGTGAAGGTGATCGTGAGCTTGCCTTTGCCGGGAACGCGAAAGTCGGTGGCCCGGTAGATGTCGCCGAACGCGTGGCGGCCGATGATGATCGGCTTGGTCCAGCCCGGAACGAGCCGTGGCACGTTCTTGCAGAGGATCGGTTCGCGGAAGATCACGCCGCCAAGAATGTTGCGGATGGTCCCGTTCGGGGACTTCCACATCTTCTTCAGCCCGAACTCCTCGACGCGGGCTTCGTCCGGCGTGATGGTCGCGCATTTGACGCCGACGCCGCACGCCTTGATCGCCTCAGCCGCCTCGATCGTCACCCGGTCGTCTGTTGCATCCCGGTTCTGGATGCTGAGATCGTAGGTCTTGAGCGGCAGATCGAGATAGGGCGCGATCAGCTTCTCTTTGATGAGTTGCCAGATGACCCGGGTCATCTCATCGCCTTCGAGGTCGACGACCGGATTCTTAACTTCGATCTTGTTCAAGCACGACCTCGCGAGGCGGGAAGAATGGCGCGGAAGGGCGTCACTATAGAAGTGGCCCATTGCGGGATAATTTCCTCTATAGCATCGTGCTTCGGCCATGAAAGCAAGTCTCGAACCCTCCGCCGCTACCCCGGCGTCCAAGGATCCCGCCGCGGTCACGGACACGTCCGGCGGCAGCCCGGGGACGGTGCTGGCTGAGCCGCCCGTCGTCATCTTGGTGCGCCCGCAGCTCGGCGAGAATATCGGCTTTGCCGCCCGCGCCATGGCGAATTTTGGCTTGAGCGAGCTGCGTTTGGTAGCGCCGCGCGATGGCTGGCCGAACCCGAAGGCGGAGGCCGCGGCTGCCGTAGCAGCGGGGCTCACGCAAGCTGCCAAGATTTATGATTGCGTCGAGGCGGCGACCGCCGACCTGCATTATCTGCTCGCCTCGACGGCCCGCCCGCGCGACATGGTGAAGCCCGTCATGACGCCGGAAAGCGCCGCGCGCGAGATCGCCTCGCGTCGGGCATCGGGCCAGCGCGCGGGCATCCTGTTCGGCGCCGAGCAGAGCGGTCTCGACAACGACACCATTGCCCTCGCCGACGCCATCGTCACCGCGCCCGTCGACCCGCGCTTCGCGTCGCTCAGCCTGCCCCAGGCCGTTCTCCTCGTTGCCTATGAGTGGCTTAAGGCGCAAGGCGATGCATCCTCGCTTGGCCGCGTCACGATGTTCGACGGGCCTGCGGAAGAGGGGCTTGCCATCGATCATACCCGCCCCGCCACGCGCGAAGAGATCGTCGGTCTTTTCGCTCATCTGGAAGCCGAACTTGACCGCGCGGGCTTTCTGCGGCCGGCCGAAAAGCGGGCGCGGATCGTCCGCAACATCCGCAATATGTTTCACCGCATGGGGCTTACCGAGCAGGATATCCGCACCTGGCGCGGGATCGTCACGGCCTTGGCGCGGAAGGCCCGCGGCGGCGGTGAGGGGTCATAGTTCCGCCCGGTTTCTCCTATTGCGATGGGCCGCAACGATAAGTAGCTTTCGGTACTGGGATGAGAGGGGCGTTCATGCGATTTTCGCTGTTGCGATGGGGCCGGATTTCGGCCTCTGCGTTCTGTGGGCTGCTGCTGGTTCCGTCCTTGGCGGCGGCCGAGAATGACGGCGTCCGCCCCGTGGCCGAGACCCTGGTGCCGCGCGCCGCCGCGCCTGCCGCGCCCTCCGGCGGCGAGGACAAGTCGAAGCTCTCCGACAGCGCCGTGCGCGTCCTCATGACCTACGCGTTTTCCATCATTCCCGACGAGATCGACGGCCCCGACGGCAAGAAGATCAAGGTCGACCGCGCCGCGCCGAATGCGTTCATGATCCCCGTCGAGGACGCGCGCAAAGTGATCCGCGTCGCAACCCGCTCGGCCTATGCGGAGGTCTGCGGCCTCCCGGAGCTCGAACGCGCGAACTATCTGACACTGGTGAAGGGCGAGGAGGATCGCAAGGTCTGGAGTGACAACCAGATGATCTTCATCAAGGCGCTCCACATGTTCTCGGTCTCCTATTTCACCGGCAACATCAAGATCAAGGAGGAGCCGGCGGAGCCCGACGCGGCCGATCAGGCACCTCCTCAGGCCGGACCCGTCCAGGCGGATCTCCTCGACGACCCCGTGACGCAGGAAGAGGAAGCCCGGGCGGCCAATCCCCCCGCTTTTTCCCCGAAGCGCCCGGAATGCTCGGCCGACCAGAAAGACAAGGTCACCAAGGCCATCAACGCCTATGTCCAGTCGGCCAACGCGGCCCCTGGCGACAAGGCGGGTGCCAATTGACAATTTCCGCCCGTTTCGTGTAACAGAACCCCAGCGAAGCTTGATTTCTCTCGCTTTGCGGCTGCCGCGGTCACGACCCCGGCGCTGAGGCACGCCATCAACGGCCATAGGCATTGCATCGATACGCGGGCGAGGGCGCCCGCGCGAAAAGCCGGTTTGGCTTTGGAGTTACCGAATGACGAAACGCATTAATGCCAAGCACAAGATCGACCGCCGGCTTGGCGAGAATATTTGGGGCCGCCCCAAGAGCCCGTTCAACAAGCGCGAATACGGCCCTGGCGAGCACGGCCAGCGTCGCCGCGGCAAGCTCTCCGACTATGGCGCGCAGCTTCGCGCCAAGCAGAAGCTGAAGGGCTATTACGGCAACATCACCGAGAAGCAGTTCAAGTCGATCTACCGCGAGGCCTCGCGCCTGCGCGGCGACACCTCCGAGAAGCTGATCGGCCTGCTTGAGCGCCGCCTCGACGCCGTCGTCTATCGCGCGAAGTTCGTGCCGACCGTGTTCGCCGCGCGCCAGTTCATTTCACACGGCCATGTCCGGGTCAACGGTCGCCGCGTCAACATCCCGAGCTATCGCTGCAAGGAAGGCGACGTGGTCGAGGTGCGCGACAAGGCCAAGGACATGGGCATGGTGCTCGAGGCCGCGCAGAGCTCGGAGCGCGACGTTCCGGATTATGTGGATGTCGACCACAACCGGATGGTCGCGAAATTGGTGCGCACGCCGACCCTGTCCGACGTGCCCTACCCCGGTATCATGGAGCCGAACCTCGTGATCGAGTTCTACTCCCGCTAGCAGCTACGCTATCAAGGCTGCCCGATGCCGCGCCTCTCGCGCGGCATCGTCATGTCCGGGCCTCGACGTGAAGGACTACGCGTCCAGCGTCTGCGCATTATGCGCAACGCCTTTTGCGCTCAAGAGCTCCTGCAGCTCTCCCGCCTGGAACATCTCGCGCGTGATGTCGCAGCCGCCGACGAACTCGCCCTTGACGTAGAGCTGCGGGACTGTCGGCCAGTTCGAGAAGGCCTTCACGCCCTCGCGCACGCTCATGTCATCGAGCACGTTGATGTCTTTGAAGTCCACGCCGAGGTGGTTCAGGATCTGCGTCACCTGCATGGAGAAGCCGCATTGCGGCATCTGCTTGTTGCCCTTCATGAAGAGCACCACGTCGTTCTCGGCGACTTGCTTCTTGATCCAGTCCTGTACGTCTTGTTCGCTCATGACGATCCTTCCTTACTGTGGCGCGGAGGTCTTCAGCGCAAGCGCGTGCAACGCGCCGCCCATGCGGCCCTGCAGAGCCTCGTACACCATTTGATGCTGCTGCACCCGGCTCTTGCCGCGAAATGCTTCCGACACGACGCTGGCGGAATAGTGATCGCCGTCGCCGGCGAGGTCCTGGATCTCCACCGTCGCGTCCGGAAAGCGCTCCTTGATGAGCTGCTCGATCTCGTTCGCCGCCATGGCCATTGTCTGCTCCTCAGCTCGGGCTGCCGGCCATGAAGCGTGGCAGCCAGCCCTCATGCGCTTCGCGCAAGGCCGCAAGGGAAAGTGGCGCTTCATCGGCAAGTGTCAAGGCATCGCCGCCGACCGTTCCCACGAGCCGCACCGGCACCCTGGCGACGGCAGCCGCCTTGTGGATCGCATCCGCCTGCTCCGGCGCGGCGGCCACGATATAGCGGGCCTGATCTTCCCCGAACCAAAGCGCGTGAGCGGGCATAGGCTCCGGCGTCACCTCCAGCGCCACTCCCCGGTTCCCCGCGAGCGCCATTTCCGCCACCGCAACGAGGAGGCCGCCTTCGGAAGCGTCGTGCACTGCTGAGACGCGCCCCTCCCGGATCAGGGAACGGACGAGGTCGCCGGTGCGGCGTTCGGCATCGAGGTCCACTTTTGGTGGAGCGCCGTTCGCGCCGTCCGCCATGATCTCCATGTAAAGCGATTGCCCGAGATGGCCGCCTTCCTCGCCCAGCACCAGGAGGATGTCGCCGTCGCTCTTGAGCGCCATCGTCACGGCCTGCGCGATGTCCGGGATCAGCCCCACGCCGCCGATTGCCGGTGTCGGTGGAATGGCGACGCCATTGGTCTCGTTGTAGAGCGAGACGTTGCCGGAAACGACGGGGAAGTCGAGCGCGGTGCAGGCTTCCGCCATGCCTTCGATCGCGCCGACGAACTCGCCCATGATCTCAGGCCGTTCGGGATTGCCGAAATTCATGCAGTCGGTGATCGCGAGCGGATCCGCGCCGACGGCGGTGAGGTTGCGCCAGCACTCCGCCACGGCCTGCTTGCCGCCCTCGCGCGGGTCGGCGGCACAATAACGCGGCGTCACATCGCACGACATCGCAAGGCCCTTCGTCGTGCCATGCACGCGCACGACGCCGGCATCGCCGCCTGGGCGTTGCACCGTGTCGCCCATCACCATGTGATCGTATTGCTCCCAGATCCACCGTCAGAATGCGAGGTGAGGGGACCCCATCATGCATTCGAGCGCGCCGAGGAGGCTGAACGGGGCCGCAACGACCTCCGGTGCGATCGTGATCTGCGGCGGCTTTGCCGTCCAGGGCCGCTCATATTGCGGCGCTGCATGCGCGAGCGCCGCGAGCGGGATGTCGGCTTCCGTGCGTCCGCCATGCTTGACCACGAGATGGCCGCTGTCGGTGGTATGCCCGATGATGGCGAAGTCGAGCTCCCACTTCCGGAAGATGCGTTCCGCGATCGGCTCGGCCCCGGGCTTCAGCACCATGAGCATCCGCTCCTGGCTTTCCGACAGCATCATCTCGTAGGCGGTCATGCCCTCTTCGCGCATGGGTACTTGGTCGAGATCGAGCAGGATGCCGACGCCCCCTTTATCCGCCATCTCAACCGACGAAGATGTGAGGCCGGCCGCGCCCATGTCCTGGATCGCGACAATAACGTCTTCCTGCATGAGCTCGAGGCAC
>Ga0190265_10003255_pt1 | contig 11058 bp, 11 predicted proteins | sample Popmic124T_FD_133135 | JGI IMG/M metagenome (GOLD analysis project Ga0190265, IMG submission 133135) | Populus adjacent soil microbial communities from riparian zone of Indian Creek, Utah, USA - 124 T | ecosystem: Environmental > Terrestrial > Soil > Riparian zone | place: USA: Utah | collected...
ACTGCACGTTCAGGTTCCGGTCGACGTCCGCGCGGAACTCGTCCTGCTCGTCGGCCTGGTAGCCGTCGCCCATGATCACGAGGTTGAGCCGCTCGCTCGGCGGCCCGGTGATCTGGATCGGCACCACCGTGGCGCTTCCCGGCTCCTGCGCGCCCGCCGTCGGGGCGCCGAGCGCCGCGGCGAGAGCAACCGCGGCCAGGATCAGCAGTTTCCGTCCCATTCTCCCCCCTTCGTTTTGGAGCAGCGAACGATGCACGATGCAGCGCTTGCGCGTCCCGGTTGGTTGGCTTCTCGACCCGACCTTGGTACGTTCGAGCCGATGACCGTCGCGGGCGAGCCGACGGCCGAGAGCCTGGACGGAGCGGGCGAGGCCGCCTGGATAGCAGGGGACTACGACGAGGCATTTCGCCTCCGAGAGCGTGCCTACTCGCGCTATCTCGAGGAGGGCGACGAGGAGCGGGCGGCGTACGTCGCCGGCATCCTCTCGAGCGACTACTACCAGCGCGGCGACCTGGCGGTCGGTGCCGGGTGGCAGGGCACGGCCGAGCGGCTGCTGGAGGGAAAGCCGGAATCACGCGGTCACGGGTTCGTCCTGTGGATCCGCTCGCAGATCGCGCTGCTGTTCCAGAAGGATCTCGAAACCGCGTTCGCGCTCGCGCAGGAGACCACGGACGTCGGTCGCCGGCTCGCCGACACGGACGTGGAGATGCTCGGGCTGGTGACGCAGGCGCGGACGCTCGTCCGGCAGGGGCATGTCGCAGAGGGGATGCGCCTCGTCGACGAGGCGATGGCGGCCGCTGTCAGTGGCCGCCTCGGCCCGCACGCCGCCGGCATCGTCTTCTGCCACACCCTGAGCAGCTGCCACGAGCTCGCCGACTACCGGCGGGCGGCCGAATGGGCGGAGGCGGCCCAGAAGTGCTGCGTGCGCGACCGCATCGTCCCTTCGTCGGGCGACTGCCGCATCCACAAGGCAGGGATCCTGCGCCGGAGCGGCGCGTGGGGCGAAGCCGAGGCGGAGGTAGCTCGGGGCTGCGGCGAGTACAGCGCCAATGCCATCCACCTCGGCCTCGGCCACTACGAGCTGGGCGAGATCAGGCTGCGCAAGGGCGACCACGACGGCGCGGAGGAGGCGTTCGCAAAGGCGCACGAGCTCGGCCGGCTGCCGCAGCCGGGTCTCGCTTTACTCCGCCTCCAGCAGGGCCGCCTCGATGCGGCTGTCTCGCTCATCGACCACGCGCTGGCCGAGGAGACGATCGAGCTCGCCCGCACCGACCTGCTGGCGGCGCGGGTCGAGATCGCGCTCGCCGCGGGCGATCTCGCGGGCGCCCGCGCGGCCGCCGACGAGCTCGCGGAGATCGCGACGAGGTTCGGGAGTGGCGCGCTTGCCGCCTTGGCGGCGTCGGCGGAGGGCCGGATTCGCCTCGCCGAGAGCGATGCAGCGGGCGCGGCGGCGACGCTCCGTCGCGCGCAACGGCTCTGGCAGGAAGCCGGCGTGCCGTACGAGGCGGCCCGCGCGCGCGTCCTGCTCGCCGACGGCCAGCTCGCGCTCGGCGACGCTGAGTCGGCGGCGCTCGAGCTCCGGGCCGCGCACCAGACCTTCGAACGGCTGGGTGCCATCGTCGACGACCGGGAGGCAACGACGGCGCTGCGCGCGCTCGCAGGCGCCGTGGACACTTCGGCAGCCGAAACCGCGAGTGTCGTACGGACGTTCATGTTCACCGACATCGTCGACTCGACGCCGCTCGTCGAGGCGATCGGCGACGAGGGCTGGCTTCACGTGCGCCGGTGGCACGACGAGACGCTGCGCCGCCTCTTCGCACAGCATCGCGGTGAAGAGGTCGACGACGCGGGCGACGGCTTCTTCGTCTCCTTCGAGGACGCGGGTCAGGCGCTTTCGTGCGCAGTCGAGATCCAGCGGACGCTGGCGGAGCACCGAAGGGCGCACGGGTTCTCGCCGTCCGTGCGCGTGGGACTGCACTCCGCGTCGGCGATCCGGCGCGGCTCCGGCTACCGCGGCAAGGGTGTACACGCGGCAGCTCGCATCGGCGCGCAGGCGCGAGGTGGCGAGATCGTCGCCAGCGTCGAGACGCTCGACGCAGCCGCGACCGGGCTACCGACCTTGGAGCGCCGTGAGGTCAAGCTGAAGGGCATCGCCGAGCCGGTCGAGGTGGCCGCCGTCGGCTGGGCCTAACCGCGCGGGCGGTCGTGCGCGCCGAGCGCGGCCACGGCGAGGACGAAGGCGAGCAGCGCGAAGGCCGTCGCCGCGAGCGTCGGGATGGTGACGTAGCCGAGCTCCTCGATCCACTTGGCGGCGCAGCCGCCGGGAGCGGAGATCCGGCACGACTCCGCGTCCTCGACGACTCCGCGCTCGACGAGGATGTGCCAGCCGGAGACGAGGAAGCCCACGACCGGCAACGGCAGGAGGTAGTGCGCCGCGCGACGGTCGTTCCGGAGGGCCGGCAGAGCGAGCAGGACGAGCGGGTACATCGCGATCCGCTGGAACCAGCAGAGCTTGCACGGGACGAAGTCGGCGACCTCCGAGAAGTAGAGGCTACCGGCGGTCGCGACGAGCGCGACCCCGAACCCGAGCCAGAGCTCGGAGCCGGCGAGCGTCTCACGCACGAAGTGCCACGGGCCGTCCACGCCGAGCAGCCGCAGCGCGCCGACGACGAGCAGCGCGCCGAGCAGCACCTGCGTCATGACGCCGAGCACCGCCAGAGCCGTGATGACGGCGTCGGTCACGCTCGGTCTAGCCGTCGGCGGCGGCGATCGCCTGCTCGATCGATTCGACGTCGCTGGGAGAGGCCAGCGTCACGTGCGTCAGCTCCCCGCCCGTCGGGCCGACGAGGACGGTCGGCGTCGAGTTGACGCCGCGCCGCTCGGCATCGCCGGCGTGCTCCGCGATGAGGTCTGAGACGGCGCCCGACTCCATGTCGTTCACCAGCCGCGCGACGTCCACGCCCGGCAGCGAGCGGCCCGCGGCCTCGACGAGGTCCTGGCTGAGCCAACCGTCGTTCTCGCCGCCCTGGTTGTAGTAGAGGAGCTCGGTGTACTCGAACAGCTTGTTCTGGCGGGAGGCGGCGAACGCCGCGCGGAGGCCGCGCTCGGAATCCGGGCCGAGGAACGCGAGGCCGCGCAGCTCGATCCGGAGCGTGCCCGCGCGGACGTGCTCCTCGACGAGCTCCGGCAGCGTCTCGACCGCGAACTCGCGGCAGAAGGGGCACTGCAGGTCGGCGAACTCGAGCATCGTCACCGGCGCATCCGGCGCGCCGAGGGCGACGCCTGCCTGCGGGATCCCGTCGAAGAGCGCAGCCGCCTCGGTGGCGTCCGCCAGCGTCGTGCCCTCGGCCGAGGTCGTCGCGCCGTCGGTCGAGGGCGACTCGTCGCCGCCGGAGGTGGCGACCACGGCGCCGATGACGACGGCGATGACGAGCGCCGCGACGACGCCTCCGAGCACCCAGAGCCGACGGTCGGCGGCGCGGGTGTCGCGCCTCACGGGCCGCTTCGGCCGCTGTGCCGCCGCCGCACGCTTGCGCCTGGTCGCCTTGCCGCTTGCCATGACCCGTGTTGTAGCGGACGGAGGACCGGACGAGACGTACCCGCGGCCGGCCCAGCACCGGCTGCGGACTGTCTGCCGTCAGGAGGTGGCGGGAACCGGCGCCGCTTCGGGAGCGGCCACAGGAGCTTGCTGGAGAGCGCGGCTGCGCTGGTAGACGACGTACGTCAACCAGAAGACGAGCAGCGCGCCGACCGGATGCAGGGCCTTGACGTCGGCGTTCGACGCGAGCGGCAGGGCCATCATCACGCTCGCGATCGCGAAGAGGGCCGCGTTGATGCCGATGTCGGCGCGCGGCTGGCGGCCGACGAGAGCGACCGCGAGCAGCAGGCCGAGGAGCGCATGCAGCACGCCGGCCAGGATCTTGTGCGCGTCGAAGCCGCTGATCCCGACGAGGTCCGCGCCGAAGACGCCGATTCCCGCGAAGACGAACTGCAGTCCGATCAGGATCAGCGTGACGAGGGCCGCCAGCGGCAGCACCTTCCGTGCGAGGGGCGCGAACGGCAGCGTCCACTCCTGGACGCGCCGCGGGATGAGCCGATTCACCGCAGTCTCCTTTGCAAATGGGATTTCCCACTAGAGAAGCAGGTTCGCGGGCCAAAGGGAAGAGGGGAGACCCTGTACTTCCGTCCAGGTTCTGGTAGACCACCCCGGTCATATCCGAGGGGAGATCAGATGCATCGACAGTTCCTGCGCGCGGCCCTGCTCGCCGTGCTCACGGCCGTGTTCCTCACGGCCTCGGCCGCACCGGCGGCCCGACACGACAACGACAACAGCCGCCGCGGGCATTCGACCGTGCGCTTCGCGACGTTCAACTCCTCGCTGAACCGGAGCAACGCCGGCGAGCTCAAGGCCGACCTGTCGGCTCCGAACGACCTGACGCGGCTCGGCGTCCAGCAGGCGCACAACGTCGCCGAGATCGTCCAGCGCATCAACCCGGACGTCTTGCTGCTGAACGAGTTCGACTTCGACACCGGCGTGCTCGACCTGTTCGCCGACAACTTCCTCGCCGTGCCGCACAACGGCGCGCCGGGGGTTCATTACCCGTACCGCTTCATCGCGCCTTCCAACACCGGCGTTCCGTCCAACGTCGACCTCGACAACAACGGCTCCGTCGGCGGGCCGAACGACGCCTTCGGCTTCGGGTTCTACCCGGGCCAGTTCGGCATGGCGGTGTACTCGAAGTATCCGATCGAGGTGAACGACGTCCGCACGTTCCAGTTCTTCCGCTGGAAGGACATGCCCGGCGCGCTCCTGCCGGACAACCCCGCGACGCCCGCGCCGGCGGACTGGTATTCGCCGGCCGAGCTGGAGGTCTTCCGGCTCTCGTCCAAGAGCCACTGGGACGTGCCGATCCGCATCGGCCGTAAGACGGTTCACGTCCTCACGAGCCACCCGACGCCGCCGGTCTTCGACGACCCGCCGGCCTTCCCAGCCGGCGTCGATTTCAATGGGCGGCGCAACGCGGACGAAATCCGCTTCTGGGCGGACTACATCACGCCCGGCCCCACCAGCAGCTACATCTACGACGACAAGAACCGGAGCGGCGGCCTGAAGCCCGGCTCGCTGTTCGTGATCGCGGGCGACCAGAACTCCGACCCGCTCGACGGCGACAGCATCCCGGGCGCGATCCAGCAGCTGCTGGAGCACCCGCTCGTGAACACGGAGCTGACCCCGTCCAGCCCCGGCGCGCCGGAAGCCTCTGCGCTCCAGGGCCGGGCGAACCTGACGCATCGCAGCGATCCGAAGTTCGACACGGCGGACTTCAACGACGCGGCGCCCGGCAATCTCCGGGCCGACTACGTGCTGCCGCGGAAGAACATGCGGATGACCGATGCGCAGGTCTTCTGGCCGCTGCGTGCCGACCCGCTGTTCCGGTTGTCCGGGCAGTTCGGCTTCTTCCCGTCGTCGATCGGGAACGGCTTCCCGGCCTCCGATCACCGGGCCGTCTGGATCGACGTCAGGCTGCCTGGCGGCGACTGAGCAATCGTGGAGGGCCTGCGCTTCGGCGGAGGCGCGGGCCCTCCAGTCGCTACCTCGTCGCCACGCGGCCCTCGTAGGCCGCCTCGAGCTCGTCGACCTCGATCTTGGTCATCCGGAGCATGGCCTCCATCGCCCTCGTCGCCTTCTCCGGGTCCTCGTCGCCGAGGAGCTCGCCGAGCCGGCGCGGGATGATCTGCCAGGACACGCCGAAGCGGTCGGTCAGCCAGCCGCACGGTCCCGGCTCGCCGCCGTCGGCGGTCAGCTTCTCCCAGTACTCGTCGACGTCGGCCTGATCCTCGCAGTCGACGAACAGCGAGATCCCCTGGGCGAACGAGAACGAGGAGCCGCCGTTCAGGGCCATGAACTCCTGTCCCGCGAGCTCGAACGACGCGGTCATCAGCGAGCCCTCGGGGCCCGGCCCGGCGGGGCCGTAACGCTGCTCGCTCACGATCCGCGAGTCCGGGAAGATCGAGGTGTAGAACCGGATGGCTTCCTCGGCCTGATCCTCGAAGGTGAGGAAGGTCGTGATCTTCTGCTGCATGCGGTGCCTCCTTCGGGCGGGCTGTCGATCGTAGGACCGGAGCCTGGCCGAAAACTCATCGGCGCATAGGCTCGAGCCGTGCGAGCGCTTCTCCGCCATCCTGCCCGGGCCGCAGTCGCGGGGGCGATCGCGCTGGCCTTCTCGGCCATTCTCTACCGCACCGCCGACGTCTCGCCCGAGACGGGCGCCTTCTTCCGCTGCCTCTACGCGCTGCCGGCGCTCTGGCTGGTGGTACGGGCGGAGGAGCGCCTGATCGGTCCGCGGCCGCGGGCGCTGCGGCTGCCCGCCTATGTTGCGGGAGCGTTCTTCGCGGCCGACATCCTCCTCTGGCACCACGCCATCGAGGCCGTCGGCGCCGGGCTCGCGACCGTCCTCGGCAACACCCAGGTCGTCCTCGTCGGCCTGATCGCGTGGGCGCTCTTCCGCGAGCGGCCGGCGGCGGCCGCGCTCGCCGCCATCCCGATCGCGATGCTCGGCATCGTGCTCATCTCCGGCGTGCTCGAGAAAGGCGCCTACGGCGATAACCCGCCGCTCGGAGTCCTCTTCGGCCTCCTCACCGGGATCGCCTACGCGGGCTTCCTGCTGACGCTGCGCCGCGGCGCGGGAGACCATCACCGGGTCGCCGGACCGCTCTTCGACGCGACCCTCGCCTCGACGGTGCTGATCCTCCCGTTCGGGCTCGTCTCTGGCGACCTCGACCTCCTGCCGGGGCTCGAGTCGCAGGCGTGGCTGGTCGCGCTCGCCTTGAGCGCGCAGGTCGTCAGCTGGCTGCTCATCACGGTCTCGCTGCCGCGCCTCCCGATCGTCGCGACCTCGTTGCTCCTGACACTCCAGCCCGCCGCTGCGGTCGTCTTTGCCGCGATCCTGCTCGGCGAGGACCCCTCGCTGTTGCAGCTCGCCGGAGTCGTCGCGATCCTCGCCGGCCTGGTCGTCGCGAGCGTGGGGCGGCGTTCCCGGGCGCCCGCGGCCGTGCCCGAGCAGGCCTAGACACGCCGCCGAGCCGCGCCTCCGGGAGATGAGAGGAGTCTCATCGTCGCCTCATTGGACGCTCATCGGCCACGGGCACCGTGCTGGCGATGGCACAGACACCCACACCCGCCGCCTCGTGGGGTTTTCGCGAGGGCGACGCCATCGCGCCGGGCCTGCAGGCGGTGCGCCTGCTCGGCGGCGGCACGACGTACGAGGCGTATCTCGCCTGGGCGGACGACCTGCTCGCGCTCGTCGTCGCCAAGATCCTCCGGCCCGACCGCGTCGCAGAGCCGGGCGCGCTGGCCTCCATTGCCGCCGAGGCGGCGATGATCGAGAGCCTGAACCACCCGGTGGTCATGCGCGGCTTCGGTGCGCAGGTCACCGGCGAGCGGCCGCACCTCGTGCTCGAGTACCTCGACGGGCCGCGACTGTCGACGCTGCTCCGCACGTCGGTGATCGCGGTCGAGCAGGTGCTCTCGCTCGGGCTGCAGCTCGCGTCCGCGGCTCACTACTTCGAGACGCGCGAAGTCGTGCATCTCGACCTGAAGCCGCGCAACCTCATCATGTCCGGGCCGCCGCGCGTCGTCGACCTGAGCGTTGCAAAGCGCTTCGACGAGCTCGCGGGCATTCGCGGCCCGATCGGGACGACCGCGTACATGGCGCCGGAGCAGAGCGACACGCGCTTGTTCCCGCTGCTCGGCCCGCCGGCCGACGTCTGGGGCATCGGCGTCACGCTGTACCGGGCGCTCGCGAAGCGCTCGCCCTTCCCGGAGCCGAAGCGCGACCCGGAGGCGCAGCTCGAGGAGCGCTACCCGCAGCTCGTCCACGAGCCGGCGCCGCTCCCCCGCGACGTGCCGCTACCGCTCGCGGACCTGATCGGGCACGCGCTCAGGAAGGCGCCCTCGGAGCGGCCCACGGCCGCCCTGCTTGCGGCGGAGCTGGAGCCGCTTGTCGCGGCGCTGCCGCGGCCGCGCCTCGGGCGCTTCCGCCCCGGCGGGACGCCTAAGAGCACTCTCATGGCGGTCTCAGAGCCGGCTCACAGGCGGCGGTTATTCCTGTCTCAGAAAACGAACAGGACCAAGGAGGGATCAGAATGGGCAAGCTGATGGTCACGTTGGTCGCACTCGCGTTCGTCCTCGGCGCGATAGGAGCAGCACTCACTCGGGCCGACGACAGCAACTCCTCTGCGCCGGCCGGCATCTCGGTGGAGGACGTCCGCAAGGACGACGCCGTGGAGGGTGCAGCCGTCGTCGAGGAAGACGAGGGCGACGGCGACGCCACCGACGGCGACGACGGCACGAGCGGTGGCGCGAACACGGGTGACGGCGACCGCACGGCCGGCAACGACGGCACGAGTGGCGGCGCGAACACGGGTGACGGCGACCGGACGGCCGGCAACGACGGCACGAGCGGTGGCGCCAACACGGGTGACGGGGACCGCACGGCCGGCAATGACGGCACGGGCGGCGGCGCGAACACCGGTGACGGCGACGCGACCGGCGGCAACGACGGGACGGGCGGCGGCGACAACACGTTCTCGCCGGCTCCGGCCCCGGCTCCCGCCGGCGGAGGCGACGACTCCGCCTCGGGCGGTGGCGATACGTAACACACCGCACCTCCGGAAGCCCGAGGGAGGGCGCCGACCGGCGTCCTCCCTTCGCGTTCCGTTGTCAGTCCGGGACGCGCGGGCACGCCTGGCCGCGCTCCGCCGTCACGTCGGGCCGTTTCGCAGCTGGGGGCGGCTCGGCCTCCGAACGCGCATCCTGCTCCCCACCGTGGCGACGCTCGTCCTCGGCACGGGCGCCTCGGTCCTCGTCGCCCGCGAGATCCTCTACTCACGAGTCGACGAGAACATCGACCACGAGCTCGCGCAGGAGGCGAGCGAGCTCGAGCGGCTGGCGCGGGGCACGGACCCGGAGACCGGCGAGCCCTTCGGCCGCAACGTGCGCCGGATCTTCACCGTCTACTTCGACCGCAACACGCCGTCCCGCAACGAGGCGCTGCTCACGTTCGTCGAGGGCGAGCCGTACCTCCGCAGCCGGCTCGTGCTGCCGTACCGTCTCGACGAGGACGCCGAGCTCGTCGCCCACTGGGGCGACCTCGCCGCGTCGGAGCGGGGCAGCGTCGACACGCCGGCAGGACCGGTCGAGTTCCTCGCCGTGCCGATCAAGGCCAACGCCGAGACGCTGGGCGTCTTCGTGGTCGCCGTCTTCAGGGATCTCGAGCGCGAGGCGATCCACGACGCCATCGACGCGGTCACGCTCGTCGCGCTCGCGGTGCTTGTAATGGGCTCGCTGCTCGTCTGGCGGGCTGCCGAACGGGTGCTCAGGCCCGTGCACGCGATCACACAGACGGCTCGTTCCATCACCGAGACCGATCTCAGCCGCCGCATCCCGGTGGAGGGGGACGACGAGCTGGCGCGGCTCGGCGCGACGATCAACGACATGCTCGGGCGGCTCGACCGGGCGTTCGCCGGGCAGCGGCGCTTCCTCGACGACGTCGGGCACGAGCTCAAGACGCCACTCACGATCGTCTTCGGCCACCTCGAGGTCGAGACGGAGGACGCCCAGCGGCAGGGGACGACGCACGCGATCGTCCTCGACGAGCTCGAGCGCATGCGCCGCATCGTCGGCGACCTCCTGCTCTTGGCGAAGGCGGAGCGGCCGGACTTCCTCCGCCTCGCGACCGTCGACGTCGCCACGCTCACCGAGGAGCTCGCCACCAAGATGGCGTCCCTCGGCGAGCGGCGCTGGCAGGTCGAGAAGTCCGGCCGTGGGAGAATCGTCGCCGATCGGCAGCGGCTCACTCAGGCGGTGATGCAGATCGCGGAGAACGCCGTCAAGCACACGGAGGACGGAGACGTGATCGGTCTCGGCTCGTCCGTCAGCATGGACGCGGCTCGGTTCTGGGTGCGCGACACAGGCCCCGGCATCCCGCCGGCCGAGCAGAAGCGCATCTTCGAGCGCCTGGTCCGCGGGTCGGGGGCGACGCTCGACACCGGCCTCGGCCTCGGCCTGACCATCGTCCGCGCGATCGCGGAGGCACACCACGGGCACGTCGAGGTCGAGAGCAGCCCCGCGGGCACGACGTTCACGCTCGTCCTTCCCCTCGACCAACCGGAGGGGGCCGCGTGAGCCGGATCCTGATCGCCGAGGACGAGCGGCGCATCGCCTCGTTCCTGGAGAAGGGCCTCGCGGCGAACGGCTACACGACGGAGGTCGTGCGGACCGGGGAGGACGTCATCCGCCTCGCGCGCCACAAGTCCTTCGACCTCCTCATCCTCGACATCGGCCTGCCCCAGAAGGACGGCTTCGAGGTACTGCGCCAGCTGCGCGCGGAGCGCATCGACCTGCGCGTCCTCATCCTGACCGCGCGCGACGACCCGGCTGACACGGTCGAGGGGCTGGACAGCGGCGCCGACGACTACGTCACCAAGCCGTTCCGCTTCGACGAGCTGCTCGCGCGGATTCGTGTCCAGCTCCGCGAGGAACGGACGAGCACGCCGACGCAGCTGACGGTCGCCGACCTCTCCCTCGACCTGCGTACGCGGCAAGTGCACGTGGACGGCAAGGCGGTCGAGCTCTCGGCGCGCGAGTTCGCGCTCGCCGAGCTCTTCTTCCGGCATCCCGGCCAGGTGCTGAGCCGGGAGCAGATCCTGAGCCACGTGTGGGGCTACGACTTCGACCCGGGCTCGAACGTCGTCGACGTCTACGTCGGCTATCTCCGCAAGAAGATCGGCTCGCACCGCATCTCGGCGGTGCGGCGCATGGGCTACCGGCTCGAGAAGAACGCCCCCGCCTGAGCCGCCTCAGTCGCAGAGCTCGAGGAAGCCGACCTCGAGCATCTGGCGCGCGAGCGCGAGGCCGGTGGCGTGCGCAGCCTCGTCCTCGATCACGGCCCCGAGCGCCTCGCCGAGCGTCCGCGAGCCGTCGAGCTCGTGGATCAGCCGCGCCGTGGGCGGATCGAGCTCGGCGGAGAAGGGGAGGCCGGTCTCGAGCCGGAACGTCAG
>Ga0190265_10003256_pt1 | contig 11058 bp, 6 predicted proteins | sample Popmic124T_FD_133135 | JGI IMG/M metagenome (GOLD analysis project Ga0190265, IMG submission 133135) | Populus adjacent soil microbial communities from riparian zone of Indian Creek, Utah, USA - 124 T | ecosystem: Environmental > Terrestrial > Soil > Riparian zone | place: USA: Utah | collected...
AGGAGGCGGGCCTCAACACCATTGCCACGTACATCCCCTGGATGTGGCACGAGACGGGCGACGGCTCGATCGACGTCACCGGCAGGACGCGCAAGGAGCGCGACCTCGGGGCCTTCCTCGACCTGTGCATCGAGAACGGCTTCCACGTCATCGCACGCCCCGGCCCCTTCACCATGGCCGAACTCAAGGGCGAGGGCATCCCGCACCGCGTACGCGAGGAGCACCCCGAGATCGTGCCGGAGGGCTGGGACGGGCAGAAGGACACCGCTCAGACCATCGACTACCTGGCGCCCGCATATCTCAAGGAGGTACGGCGCTGGTACGACGCGGTGATACCGGTGATCGCGAAGCGCGAGCACCGCAAGGGCGGCCGTCCGGGAGTCATCGCCTGCCAGCTCGACAACGAGATCGGCATGCTCAGTTGGGTCAGCAACACCCCCTCCCTCACCGACGGTGCGCTGAAGGACTTCAACAGCTGGCTGGATGAGACGTACGGCGGAAGGCTGGGCGAGCGCTACCCCTTCGCGGACAAGCCCGCCGGCGAGCGCGATGCGGCCATCCGCGCCCCCGAGGACGCCTACTCCCCCGCGCTCATGCACGACCTCGGGGCGTTCATGCGGGGCCGCTTCGCCCAATACGTGGCGGTGCTGCGCAAGTCCGCCGAGAAGAACGGCCTCGACGGCGTGCCCTTCCTGATCAACATCCACGGCACCTCGGACAGCGGCGCGAGGAAATTCCCCATCGGCATCAGCCAGTTGATGGAGACCTGGTCGGGGAAGCCGGGGATCTTCGCCGGCTCCGACTTCTACCTCGGCAGCCTCACCGTCAGGAACGTCACCGACCTCTACCTCATCAACGCCTTCACGGAGTCGGTGCAGAACGAGGACCAGCCGCTCAGCGCCCTGGAGTTCGACGCCGGGCACGCCGACTACGGCGACAACCTGGACAACCAGGAGGACGCCGAGAGCGGCGACCTGAAGACCAGGCTCTGCCTCGCTCAGGGCGTCAAAATGATCAACTACTACCTGTTCTCTGGGGGGTTCAACCCGAAGCTGGACAAGCCCGTCGGCGACGGCAACGACCGCATCGGCGTCACCGGCGAGCGCCACGGCTTCTCCGCACCCGTCGACCCCGAGGGCAGGCGCAACCTCAGCTACGAGCCGCTGAAGGAGACCGTCCACGCCGTCAACGGAGTCGCCGGAGCGCTGGCCGGGATGGTGCCTGCGTACGACGAAGTCGCCCTGGGATTCGTCCCGGACCACTATCTGACCGAATACCACCCGCCGGGGCGCAAGAGCGTCGACGCGATCCTCGCCGACATCGAGGAGATACGCGGCTTCGGACCCAAAGGGGCGCTCTCCCGCGCGATGCTGCTGGGCGGTTTCCGCTACCGCGCGCTCGACCTCCAGTCGGCGGACCTCGACCCCGGCCGCACCCCCGTACTCGCCCTGGCGACGGGCGAGAACCTCGCAACCGGCTTGCAGCGCAAGCTCGTCCGCTATCTGAAGGCGGGCGGCAAGCTGCTGCTGTCCGGCAAGGTGCCGGTGGCCGACATGGCCGGTGAGAAGAGCACCGAACTGTCCGAAGCGCTGGGCCTGAAGCCCGGCAAGACCCTCACGGACGCCGACCGCTTCTGGCTGTCCGCCACTTCGCACGGCTGGGCAGCGCCGCGTGCCGAAACCCGCATCGGCAAGGCGCAGTTGTGCACAGCCGGCAGGGGCGAGACCGTGCTGAAGGAGCTCTCCACCGGCAAGGGCTGCGGATTCGACATCCCGGTCGGTGCGGGACGTGCCGTGGTCGTCACCACCGACTACCGCTGCGATCTGGACTTCTGGCAGCAGGCGTTGAAGGCCCTCGGCGCCTCCCCGGCGATCACGCACAGCGCGACCGACCCGGGTCTCTTCCTCCTCACCACCCGCAACTCCGAGGGCGGACGGCTGCTGCACGCCCTGAACGTCACCTCGGGGCTGGACCAGGTCTTCACCGTCTCCGAAAAGGGCAGGGCGCTCTTCGGCGGCGAGAAGCTGCGGATCCCGGGGCGCAGCGGTGCGATGCTGCCGCTCGGCCTGGAGGCGGGCGGAGGCCACATCGCGTACGCCACCGCAGAGATCACCGGCATCGGGAAGGGCAAGGTCACCTTCCGTGCGGTCGGCGGCGGCGGTACGGAGTCGGTCGTCGCCGTCGAGGGCGGTGCCCGGTGCGAGGGCGCGAAGTCCTCGCGTGAGGGGGGCCGTACGGTTCTGCGCGTACGGCGCCCGGAGTTCACCGTCCGTCTGGGCTGAGCCGCCCCGCGTGGAGCTGCGTCCAGGCCCGGTGTGTGCGGACCGGACCTGGACGCGCACCGCTCTGGGCGGCGTCTGACGAATCTCGCCTAGGCGGGCTTCTCGTCGAGTTCGCCGAGTTCGTCGGCGAGGATCAGATACATGCCGTGCGACCAGAGCAGCGGTGTCGCGTTCGGCCCCCAGCGGTCCAGCCACTCCTGTTCGCGCCCGGGCTCCAACCGCCGCCCCTCGGGGGCCTGTTCGGGCAGCAGTCCGTCGGTCGTGAACTGGCCGTCGATCCAGTGCAGCAGCTGCTGGGCCTCCCTGAGGCGTCCGGTTCGGGAGTAGTGCCAGCCGAGCAGGGCGGAGAGCACCGGCCAGCGCCCGCCGCCGTAGAAGGTGTCGGCGAGGTAGCGGTACACGCCGCCCTCGTGCAGCAGGTCGCGCTCGACCGCGGCCAGGGTCTTCTCGGCCAGTGCGCTATCCAGCAGCCCGAAGGGCGTGAGTGCGGCGAGCAGGCTCGCGTCCACGGCGTCGGGGCCGCCCATCCACTTGATGAGGTGTCCGTCGCGCACACCCTCGCGGCGCACGGCCGTTGCGATCTCGTCGGCTGCCGTACGGGCCCGGTCTGAGGTGTCCCCGTCGACCAGCCCGGCGTCGACGGCGGCCCGCAGTCCGGCTTCCAGTGAGGACAGTGTCGCCACGTGCCGCTGCCCGCTGTCCTCCTCCCACCAGTCGAAGCACGGGGTGTTCCAGGCGGCCGAGACGTATTCGCAGGCGAGCCGCGCAGCTTTCCGGTAGGGGCCGGGGTCGGCGGCGTGCCGTCGCAGGTGCGCGACGAGGAGGTGCAGCCAGGTGCCGTAGCCGTCGAGTTGGAAGTTCCACCAGCCGGTGTCGCCCTCGTCGTCGCCCTCAAGGGTGTAGCGGGCGGGCAGCCACTCGCCGGCTGCGGGCGTACCGCCGGAGCGGAGCGTCGCCACGATGTTCTCGATACGGGCAGCGCGCGAGGTCAGTACGCCGGCGCACCACTTGTGGAAGGCGCGGGCACTGCCGGCTGCGCCCGCCCGGTCGGCTCCCTCCGCGATGAACGCCCCGTCCCTGAACCAGGAGTATCCGTAGACCTCGAAGGTGGGGCAGGCGGGGTAGCCGCCGCTGGGGTGCTGGTGGCGGAGGATGACGTCCAGGGCGGCGCGACGGGTGCCGGGCGCTGCGTGTGGGCGGATCGGATCGGCAACCATCGTCGTCGACTCCCGTGTATGCGCTTTCAACAATGCCGTACAGCGTATCGGACCTGCCCCTTCGTGGAGAAGACACGTGCTCGCGTGACCGCAGGGCGCTCGGCCTGCGCGCGTGGCGCCGCCGTCTCCATACTTCCGGGTGACCTCGGCCGTACGTACCGGCGTGGCAGCGCCGCACGGTCCGGTGCACTCCTCAGGCTCTTGACGCATGGGTCGCACCTCGTCGGACACTCAGCGCTGCGCCGGCCGGGTGGGGAGGTCGGACGATGAGCACGGACGCTGAGGCGGAGCCGCATCAACGCGCACCGCACGCACCGCCGTCGGCCTCAGCTCGCCGGCTCACTCTCGGCAAGGCGTTCCTGCGCTACCTGACGACCACCGATCACAAAGTGATCGGCAACATGTATCTGGCCACCTCGTTCGTCTTCTTCCTGCTGGCAGGGCTGATGGCCATGGTGATGCGGGCCGAACTGTCGCGCCCCGGGCTCCAGGTGGTCTCGAACCAGCAGTACAACGAGCTGTTCACCACGCACGGCACGATCATGATGCTGCTGTTCGCGACTCCGACGTTCACCGGATTCGCCAACGTCGTCATGCCGCTTCAGATCGGGGCGCCGGATGTCGCCTTTCCCCGTCTGAACGCCTTCACCTACTGGGTGTTCCTCTTCGGCGGGCTGATGGTCCTCTCCGGGTTCCTGACACCCGAAGGTGCCGCGTCCTTCGGGTGGTTCGCCTACGCGCCGCTCAACAGCTCGACGTTCACGCCCGGTTCGGGCGGTGACCTGTGGACGATGGGCCTCGCCGTGGCGGGCCTGAGCACCATTCTTGGCGCCGTCAACTTCATCACCACGATCATCTGTCTCCGCGCCCCCGGCATGACCGTCTTCCGCATGCCGCTGTTCACCTGGAACGTGCTGTTCACCTCGATCCTCGCGCTGCTCGCCTTCCCGGTGCTGACCGCGGCGCTGCTGGCGCTGGAGGCGGACCGGAAGTTCGGGGCGCACATCTTCGAGGCGGGCAACGGTGGGGCCCTGCTGTGGCAGCACCTGTTCTGGTTCTTCGGGCATCCCGAGGTCTACATCGTGGCGCTGCCCTTCTTCGGTGTCGTCACCGAGATCCTTCCGGTCTTCAGCCGCAAGCCGGTCTTCGGGTACATCGGACTCATCGGCGCGACCATCGCCATCACGGGGCTCTCGGCAGTGGTCTGGGCGCATCACATGTTCGCGACGGGCGGGGTGCTGCTGCCCTTCTTCTCGCTGATGTCGTTCCTCATCGCGGTGCCCACGGGCGTGAAGTTCTTCAACTGGATCGGAACGCTGTGGAAGGGCTCGCTGTCCTTCGAGACGCCCATGCTGTGGTCCATCGGCTTCATGGTGACGTTCCTGCTGGGCGGCATGACCGGGGTGATCATCGCTTCGCCGCCGCTGGACTTCCACCTCACCGACAGCTATTTCATCGTCGCCCACCTGCACTACGTCCTCTTCGGCACCATCGTCTTCGCGACGTTCGCGGGCTTCTACTTCTGGTGGCCGAAGATGACGGGGAAGATGCTCGACGAACGACTCGGGAAGATCCACTTCTGGACGCTCTTCGTGGGATTCCAGGGAACCTTCCTCGTCCAGCACTGGCTCGGCGAAGAGGGCATGCCGCGCCGCTACGCCGACTATCTCGCCGCCGACGGATTCACCGTCCTCAACTCGGTCTCGTCCGTCAGCGCCTTCCTCCTCGGGCTGTCCACGCTGCCGTTCCTCTACAACGTCTTCAGGACGGCGAAGCACGGCGAGCGCGTCACCGTCGACGACCCCTGGGGATGGGGCCGTTCACTGGAGTGGGCGACGTCCTGCCCGCCGCCCCGGCACAACTTCGAGGGCCTTCCGCGCATCCGGTCCGAGTCCCCCGCTTTCGACCTGCACCATCCGGAGGTCTCCTCCGGCTCGTCCAGGCCCGAAGCAGCGCATCCGGCATCCGGGCTGGAGGCGCAGCGATGAAGGTCGAGGCCCTGCTCTTCGCCGGGACGGCGGCGTTCTTCGCGGTGGTCACGACCGTCTACGCCACCTTCCATCCGGAGCCCGCGGGAACTTCCGCTCTGCTGGTGTCCTTTCTGATGTCCGCGCTCATCTCCTTCTTCCTGTGGGTGCAGCACCGGCGGCACGGCGACCGTCCACAGGACCGCGGGGACGCGGCGGTACGCGAGGGGGCCGGGCCGCTGGCCTTCTTCTCACCGCGCAGCTCCTTCCCCGTCTTCACCGCCGTGGGCACCGCGCTGGCGGGACTGGGCGTCATCTACGGGCTGTGGCTCTTCCTCATCGGCCTGGGCCTCATCGCCTCCGGCGTCGCCGGATTCGTCTTCCAGCACAACGACCGCTGACTTCGCACAACGACAGGAGAGGGAGGGCGGCACATGATGATGCCGCGGAGGAGGACGCGGTCGGGAGGGATGCCGGAGCAAAGGCCGGAGCAGGCGCCGCAGCGGACGCCGGAGCGGACGTCGGAGCGGACGTCGGAGCGGACGTCGGAGCCGGCGCCGGAGCGTACGAGGGCCGGGAGGGCCGCCAGAGGCAGCTTCGAGTATCTGGACGACCGGCTGCCCGCAGCCGAAGGGGGCTCCCTCCTCCGCAAGGCCTTTCCCGACCACTGGTCCTTCCTGCTCGGTGAACTGGCGCTCTACAGCCTGATTCTGCTGCTGCTCACCGGGACCTTCCTGACCTTCTTCTTCCATCCCGGCGAGAACGAGATCCGCTACGACGGCTCGTACCTGCCGCTGAAGGGTGTGCTGGTCACCGAGGCATACGCCTCCACGCTGGACATCAGCTTCGACGTACGCGGCGGCCTGCTCATCCGGCAGATCCACCACTGGGCGGCGCTGGTGTTCGTCACGGCGATCGGCGTGCACATGCTGCGGGTCTTCTTCACCGGCGCCTTCCGCAAGCCCCGTGAGGTCAACTGGGTGGTGGGAGTCACCCTGTTCGTGCTGTCCGTCGCCGAGGGCTTCTGCGGCTACTCGCTCCCCGACGATCTGCTCTCCGGCACCGGGTTGCGCGTCGTGCAGAGCATGCTTCTGTCGATCCCCGTCGCGGGCACGTACCTGAGTTTCTTCCTCTTCGGCGGCGAGTATCCGGGAGAGGAGATCATCCCCCGGCTGTATGTGACCCACATCCTTCTGATTCCCGGCCTGCTGGTCGCCCTCGTCGTGCTCCACCTGATTCTGGTGGTGTATCTCAAGCACACGCACTGGGGCGGGCCGGGCCGGACGGAGAAGAACGCCGTGGGGCAGCCGATGGTCCCGCAGTTCGCCGCCAAGTCCGCCGGGCTGTCCATGATGGTCTTCGGCATTCTCACGGTGCTGGGAGGCATCGTGCAGATCAACCCCGTCTGGAATTACGGCCCTTACCGCACGGACCAGGTCAGCACCGGTGCTCAGCCCGACTGGTACGTGGGCTTCCTCGAAGGCGCTCTGCGCATCATGCCGCCGTTCGAGACGCAGTTGTGGGGCCACACCTTCATGTGGAACATCCTGATCCCCACGGTGATCCTTCCGGGGCTGCTCTTCCTCGGCCTCTACCTCTACCCCTTCCTGGAGAAGTGGGTGACCGGCGACAGCGCCGAGCACCACGTCTGCGACCGGCCCCGCGAACGGCCGGTGCGTACGGCACTGGGGGTCGGCGGCATCACCTTCTACGCGGTGCTGCTCCTCGCCGGAGGCAACGACATCATCGCCTACGGCTTCGGGGTCTCCCTCAACGGTCTGACGTGGCTCTTCCGGGTCCTCCTCGTGCTTGGTCCGGTGGCGGCGTTCATGGTCACCAAGCGTCTCTGCCTGGCACTTCGGGCCCACGACCTCGAACGCGTCCACGAAGGTGAGGAGACAGGAGAGGTGCATCAGACCGTCGAGGGCGGCCTCGGCGAGCCCCGCCGTCCTCTCTCGCAGCGGGAGCGCTACACCCTGCTGATGCGGCAGGCGCCGCGTCCGCTGGAGCCGGCGCGGGGAAACGGAACGGAAGACGACGAGGGTGACAGCGGAGGTGACGGCAGGGGCAGGCGCGTGGCGGCCCGCCGGGAACAGCTGCGGGTGACCCTGAGCCGCTGGTACTACCAGGACCGGATCGATTGACGACGGCGGTCTGGTCCGGTGTCTGAGCAGCACTCATGTCCCGGGGGTGCGCTGTTAGCTCCCGTGATCCACGGGTACCCAGAACTCCCCCCGACGTTCTTCCCCTCGCCCAGGAGGCGCCGCATGTCCGAACCCGGTACGGAGCACCCCGCGCACCGGCATCCTCAGCCGCCCTTCCCCGCGCAGGAGGACGAACATCCCGGCTATACCGGGCGCATGGACCCACGCCCGGACCACGGCGAGGACTCCTACCGCGGCAGCGGCCGTCTAAAGGGCCGCAGCACCGTCATCACCGGAGGGGACTCGGGCATCGGCCGGGCAGTGGCTCTGGCCTACGCACGCGAGGGCGCGGATGTGCTGCTGACGTATCTGCCGGAGGAGGCGGGCGAGGCGGGGGAGACGGTGCGCCTCGTGGAGGAGGCCGGGCGCCGGGCCGTACCCGTGCCGTGTGACATCAGGGAGGAGCCGGACTGCCGCCGCCTGATCGACCGGGCGGTGGAGGAGTTCGGCCGTATCGACGTGCTGGTCAACAACGCCGCCTACCAGATGTCGCAGCCGGACGGTCTCGACTCCATCTCCACGGAACAGTTCGACCGGGTCGTGCGCACGAACCTCTATGGCATGTTCTGGCTGTGCAAGATGGCACTTCCGCACATCCCCGAAGGCGGCAGCATCATCAACACCACCTCGGTGCAGGCCTATAAGCCGAGCTCGCATCTGCTGGACTACGCCATGACGAAGGGCGCCATCGCGACCTTCACGCAGGGCCTCGCGGGCAACCTCGCCGGGCGGGGCATCCGCGTCAACGCCGTCGCTCCCGGCCCCGTCTGGACACCGCTGATCCCCTCGACGCTGCCCGACACCACCGAGTTCGGCAAGCAGAGCCCGCTGGGCCGCGCGGCCCAACCCGCCGAGATGGCGCCCGCGTTCGTGTTCCTGGCTTCCCAGGAGGCGAGTTACATCACCGCCGAGATCGTCAACGCCACCGGCGGCACCCCGCTCCCCTGAGGGCGGGCGTCCTCCGTCCTCACCTCACAGCAGCCCTTCGCGCGCGGCGGTGGACTGCGGAGTACGGCCGCCGCCGTCCGGCCGTCCGAGGACGTGCAGCGTGAAGTCGGGGTCGCGGCAGTCGGTCAGCATGGTCAGGCCGGGTATCGCGCTGAGTACCGGGGCGAGTGTGCGGCCGGCGCGCCGGTGTTCGGGAGCGGGATGGTTCCAGTGCACCGTGACGAGGGTGCCGCCGGGTTCGAGCGAACCGACCGTACGGGTCAGCACGTCACGCAGCGTCAAGTCGTCGAAGTAGTAGAGGAGTTCGGAGAGCACGATCAGCTCGAAGCGGCCTTCGGGCCACTGTTCGGGGATGGTCAGCTGCCGTACCCGCACATGCGGCAGATGGCGCGTACGGGCAGCCGTGAGCTCCGCCGCTGCCGCCACCCGGTCGGTGGCCAGGAGAGCGTCGCAGCGTTCGGCGAGCTGACCGGTGAGGACGCCCACGGAGCAGCCGGGTTCGAAGGCGCTCCGGTAGCGCCGCTGCGGAAGCGCCGCGAGTGTGTGGTGGTACTTGCGCTGTACGTACCACTGCTCCGCGACGCTCCACGGGTCGGCCGAATCGCTGTACAACTGCTCGAAGTAGGCGTTGGGCGTGTTCATCGGACGACCACCTCGCGTGCGTGCTCCGCATCCAGGGCCCCGCGGCAGAGGTGCGGCGGGACTCCCCAGAGCTTCGCATTGCGTGACGAACCACGCACTCTGGAGGGTGACCGTCGCGTCTCTCAGCTCCCTGAGAGACGAGGGACGCGGGCCCCCGCCGGGGATGCCGGCCGTGGGCCGAAAGGGTGAATGGCCCGGTCTCCGGTCTGCGGTCAGGAACCGCGGCTGGGCGTCAGGAGGCCGCCTTGGTGCGAGGGCGGGTGCGGGCGCGGCGGCCGTCTTCTCCGAGAGCCTTGATCACTGATCCCGGTTCCTCTTGGAGCGGTCCTGAACGTCCAGCTCGGTGGCCCGCTCGTACAGCTCCTGCTTGCTCAGCTCCTCAAGCCCTTCACCGTTGCTCCTCCCACTCCCACGGCTCTGCTTTCTGCTGCCGCTCTGCGAGGTCCTGGCCTTCCTGTCACGGCTGCGGCCGCCCGGGCCCCGCCTCGCTCACCGGGGCGACGGGACGGGAACGGTTTCAAGCGGCAGGAGCTCCCGCCGGGAAGCGTTTCCACACCCGGTGTTCTTCGAGGAGCGCCACGACCTGCGAGAGCACGGTCCGCGGATCGCTGTCGAGGATGACGCCCGGTGCCTGTGCGGGCACCGTCGCCGCAGCGAGCACCTCAGCGCTGTCTCCCCAGCCACCGATTGCCTTGGCGTGCCGGTAGGCCTCCGAGATGAGTTGCAGGACGCGGGGGTCGGTTCCCGCGCCCCCCTGCGAATTCTGGGCTGCTTTCGCGTCGCGGGCCCCGTACGCGTCATCACCCCGTGCCGGCACGCCCGCCAGAAGCAGTGCGTCGAACTCGACAGAGCGTGAGTTGGCGAAGGTGCGCTGGACGATGACGGGTTCGTCACCTTCGCCGAGCCGGCCGCCGCCAGGTGCGACGACCAGCGGCACCATGCCGCCCTCCAGGATCGAGCGACGCAGCGTGCGTACGGCATCCAGGTCGCTGCCGCTGTCGGCGATGATGCCGATGACCCGGCCGGTGGTGGGCCAGCTGCCGCCGAGTTGGGAGAGGGCCGGGCTGGGTGCCACATCGGCGAGCGGACCGGAGGCGGCAGGTGCGGGCAGCCCAAGTCCGGCGGCGACCTGCGCACACAGTTCGGAGTCGACGTCGGCGAGTACACGCAGGTTGCGTTCCTTGACGGTGTCCTCGTAGCACTTGCTCAGTTCGAAGGTGTACGCGGCGATGACGTGCTCGCGCTCTACGGGTGTGAGTGAGAGCCAGAACCGGCGGGGATGGCTGGTGTGGTCGTCGAAGGACGCCGGGGCCTCGCGGACCCTTGCCGCCGTGCCGGGAACCTTCACCGGAGTCTCGACGTAGCCGCCGTCACCGGCCCCCGTGAGGAACGGGCAGCCGCCGTCGAGGGAGTTGGGGCGGTAAGGGGCGACGCCGGTGTGCACGGCGGTCTGGTGCATGCCGTCCCGCAGCATGTCGTTGACGGGGGCGTGCGTGCGGTTGACGGGCAGCTGGGCGAAGTTGGGCCCACCGAGCCTGCTGATCTGGGTGTCCAGGTAGGAGAAGAGCCGCCCCGCGAGCAGCGGGTCGTCGGTGATGTCGATGCCGGGCACGAGATGACCCGGGTGGAAGGCGACCTGTTCCGTTTCGGCGAAGTAGTTGGAGGGGTTGGCGTTCAGCGTCATGACGCCGATGGGCTGTACGGGGGCCATCTCCTCGGGGACGATCTTCGTCGCGTCGAGCAGGTCGATGCCCTCGAAGGTCTGTTCCGGGTTGTCGGGGAAGGTCTGGATGCCCAG
>Ga0190265_10003257_pt1 | contig 11058 bp, 8 predicted proteins | sample Popmic124T_FD_133135 | JGI IMG/M metagenome (GOLD analysis project Ga0190265, IMG submission 133135) | Populus adjacent soil microbial communities from riparian zone of Indian Creek, Utah, USA - 124 T | ecosystem: Environmental > Terrestrial > Soil > Riparian zone | place: USA: Utah | collected...
CACGGCGCGCTCGATCCTGAGCTCGGCATGGCCTATTACGCGTTCGGCAACGTTCGGAGCTGCGGCTCGTCGCAGGACGGATCAACGCGTCCCGGTGTCAATCTGTTCGCCAACAGCGTCGTCGCGGTGGACCTGAAGACCGGCGCGTACAAATGGCACCACCAGTCGATTCGCCACGACGTCTGGGACATGGACAACGTCCATGCGCTCCTGCTGGCCGACGTGCGGATCAACAGCCGCACGCGCAAGGCGATCTACCACGGCAGCAAGTCGGGGCACTTGTTCGTGCTCGACCGAACCAACGGCAAGCCCCTGCTCCGGGTCGACGAAGTGCCCATGACGATGGATTCGCGCCAGAAGAATTGGCCGACGCAACCGTTCCCGACCCGTTTCCTGCCACACTGCCTCAACTGGCAGGCGCTCGAGCCGAAGAACGTCCCGGGCGACCCTTGGCGCGCGGTGCCGAACTACAACGGGTATCAGCCCAATGCGTCAGGGCAGCTGGTCTACACCGAGCCCAATTACCTCGATCCGGACAAGCCCTTCTTGACCATTCCGCCCGAATACGGGGCAACGCACCGCAAGGGCTGCATGTACGACACGCACTGGGATCTGCCGGTCCTCTCGACCACCAGCCAGAACGGCGGACCCGACTGGTCGAGCTATTCTTTCAGCCACAAGCGCGGGCTGATCTTCGTTCCGTACGGCGTCAACCCAGTCGCACATTGGCGCGGCGCCGGCGGCAACGGCCAGCGGGCACTCGGGCAATATCAGACGGGCGGCATCCTCGCACTCGACGCCGCGACCAATAAGGTGCGCTGGACGAACCACACGGGCCTGGACATGGGGCACGGCCAGGGCCCGCTCTCGACCGCGAGCGATCTGGTTTTCGTGGGCATGTTCGACGGCAATTTCCTTGCGCTGGACGCGGTGACGGGCAAGGAGTTGTGGCGCTTCCAGACCGGCGCGGCCATCAGTGCAGGTGCGATCACGTACGCGATCGGCGGCGACCAATACGTCGCCATCTTTTCCGCCGGCACCGGCATTCCTTACGGCAACTCCATCACGGAAGGCGATTCGCTGTGGGCGTTCAAGCTGGGCGGCAAGTACAAGACGGCCTCGGGAAGCAGCGAGGATCCGACGCCGGCGCCGCTCACGATTCGCCGCCCGGTCGGTGGAAACGCAGTGGAAGGCACCACGGTGAACAATACCGTCTACCTTGGGCGCAGCGCCAGGACGGACGCCGCCAACTCTCGGGATAGCGTGGCCGCGGGCGGGATGAATCCCACGCACCTGCGCGTTCCGGTGGGCACAACCGTCACGTTCCTGAACCCGGGGGTAGCGACCTTCCCGAACTTCCCCAACCAGAAGCTGCACTGCGCGACCCAGTTCTTCGAGGGGCTGTTCAATCCCAAGTTGAATCCGGGCGAGAGCTTCCAGTACACGTTCACCCGTGCCGGGGAATACTTCTTCAACGACTGTACTGACCCGCGGCCGACCGGCAAGGTCGTGGTCTACCTGACGCCGCAGGACGCGCCCAACGCGCTGCATTTCTTGTGGGGGACGCTGGACCTCGGTTCGTCGTCGGGCCTGTTCACCGACGTGCACGGCGTCGTCACGGCGCTTTTCAAGATCCCGGCTGGCTACACCCTCGATGGGGAGGTCAAGCTCAAAACGCCGCTGAGCACCACGCTGTTCGATCCGGTATCCACGAACGCGATCTTGCATGACAGGCTGCTGCTGGCCCACTTCAGGAAGTCCGACATAGACAACAACATTCCTGAGGGCGACTCCGTTCCCCTCGTGCTCACGGTGAACGTCATCCACGAGGGAGAGCAGAAGCAGCTGACGTCCACGGCAACCGTGAGGGTCGTCAAGTAGCAAGACGAAGAGCCGAAGACCCGGAAAAGCCCCGAGCGCGCCTCGGGGCTTTTTTTGCGCTGCTCCTTGGAGGTCAGGGCAAAGGCCGCCTCAAAGACCGCAGCCGCCAGCCCCGGCTGGGCACCGCGCGCGGTCCTGATCGCCTCGACGTCGTAGCCGCAGAGCAGCAACACCAGATCCGCTGGATCTTCTGCTCGCTCGTTTGGGCTATGCCCGCTGTTCAGGCACTCGAGGTACGCACCCGGTGATCGTGGCGAGCGTCACCACTTCGCAAAGGAGGAAGTAGGACAGCTGGTCGGACAGGGTCTCGGGCATTTGCTCGCGCGAGTGCCAGTCCCCGAACTCGGGATCATCGCAATCCGGTTGGCAAGCTGAACATGCATTGCGCGACGCCGTTTTTCGAAGGTTGTCAACCCGCAGCTCAAGCCGGGTGGGGCTTTTTTGCCTACTTCGCCGGCACCGCTTCGGTGAGCCGGTAGAAGACTCCGGTCGGATCGTCCTTAAGCACGGACAACTTGCCGGTCACGGTCACTGCGTTGTCGGTGTATGCCAGGGGACGCTTGGCGCGCACTTCGACGACGGCCTCAGGGCCGCCCGGCATGCAGAACGAGCAGGTGGGCGGCACCGCTGACAGGATGAAGAATGCGTGCTTCTCGCCCATGTCGAGTGGCAGCATGAAGCCCTGCACCTTCACTTCCCTCTGGTCGAGCGCCGCGAGCATCTCGGAGAAGCGCGGCACGATCCGGTCACTCGAGCGTGTCATCTCGACCTGGGCGAACGTCTTCCAGGGCACGACTTCCTGGGCCTGCGCGGCAAGGGCGACAACGCCCAAAAAAAGCGCGGCGCCGAGGTGGCGCCGCGCGTCGGTTGCTTTCAAGTTCCGCTCAACCCGCTTTCCGGCTCCGATCAATCGTCGTCATCGTCGTCGTCGTCGTGATGGCTGTTGGTCGTGCAGAACGGCTTCATTCCCATAGCCGACAGGATGCCGTTGGTGATCAGGCTCTGGAACTGCGCCTGCCCGGGAAAGCCGGAGCCCTCGGTGAACGCCGCCCGGTCGTGGCCGAGGGTGGTGACCCAGACGCGGCCGCCGTCGTAGTACTGGCACCAGGCCACCGGGTGGAACTTGCCGTGTCCGGGATGGATTTCGCGGCGCGTCGCGAGCGACTCTTCATCGACGTTGAGCAGGAATTTCACCTTGGTCGGGAACGGCCGCAGGTTGTACCACTCGTCCCTGAAGGGCCAGCGCGGCGGCAGGCCGGCGGTCGAGCTGTCCTTGTTGACCACGACCGCGGTGCCGTCCTGGTTCGCGCCATGATCGTAGTAGTTGGCGTTGCCGAGCAGGCCTTCGTAGTACGGCCAGTTGTACTCGGTGCCGAACGCGTTGTGGATGCCGACGAAGCCGCCGCCTGCGCGCATGTACTGGCGCAACGCAGTCTTGGCCGCATCGAGGTGCGCGCTGGTGGACGTGTTGATCGCAAGCGCCGGATCGATGGCACGGCCGTGCGCGAACAGCGTGTCGCGGCTGGTGCTGGCGAAGATCACCGCGCGGTAGCGATGCAGGCTCGAGATGCGGGTGACGTCCTCGGTCCAGTCGGCTTCGACGCCATTCGCCTTGAGCCAGCGGATCAGAGCCAGCTGCACCGTGTGGCCCGATGAGCCCTCGGTGAGCGGCGGGTTAAGACCGGCTGGCAGACGCGGTCCAAGGTTCGCGTGGCGCGGGCCCGCGGTGCGGGTGTAGATCAGCACCCGCGGGGGATTGTCGCGCTCCTCGTGCGCCCAGTCGTGATAGCACTTCGGGTTGGTGCCGCGGCATACCCCGTAATTCCCTTCGCCGGAGATGCTCGGGTCATTCAGGTCCGGGTTGTTGCCGCTGCGGGTGCTGTTATGGTCCCGGCCCCCGTTCGCAAGCGCGGCAGTCGACAAGCCCCCTAGCAAAAGCAGCGCGGCCGCCAAGGCGGTCCCTGCGTGCGCGCGCATCGTTTTTCCTTCCCTGTTCATGTTTTCTCCTCTGGTGAACCCTGTCTTCTTATAGCAGCGGGTGCACCAAAACGTCAGCGGGTGGCTGCTTTGGCAACGAAGAAACGAAACTATGTTCTGCTGCGCAGAACGCTGGCCGCGGACCGGTGGCCCTTCGACGGCGCCGGCGCGTGCGCGGCCCGCAGCGCCTTCGCCGGCTTGGACCAGGCGGCGAACTGCGCTGCATCAGGGTCGCCGCCGAAGACCCGGCACAGGTTGCGCGCATGGCGGAACAGCACCGGCAGGATGTTCTGCACACCCATCGCCTCGATCCGATATCTCGGCCCGGAGACGCTGAGCGCGCCGATGAACTTCTGCTCCGTGCCGAACACCGGGCAGGCTACCGCCGCGGTTTCCGGGTCGCGCTCGCCGAACGAGGCGGCGTACATGTTCCTGCGGATCTGGTCGTAGCGCTCGCCGGTCAGGCCGCTGAAGGCGAGGATCACGTGCCCGGCGGCGCCCACCGTGAGCGGCAGGCGGTCGCCGACGTGGATCGAGTCGCGCACCGCGCGCGGCGATTCGATGCGGTGCAGGCACAGCCGCTGCGCTTCGTCGCGCACGTAGAAAGAAGCGCCTTCGTGCAGTTCTTCGACGATCTCCCTCAGGACCTGCGGCACGATCTCGGCAGTGCCGAAGTTCTTCTGGTAGAGGGCACCGAGCGACAGCAGCTTCGAGCCCAGGCGGTAGGTCCCGTCCTCCGAGCGCAGCAGGTAGTGCGCCTTCTCGAGGGATTTCGCCAGGCGAATCACCGTGCTCTTGTACAGACCGGTCCGCTTGGCCAGCTCCGCCAGGGAGAGCTTGCGGTCGTTGTCGGTAAAGGCGTCGAGGATCGCGAGGGCGCGATCGACGGCGGCGACTCCGGCTGCGGCAGGCATGGGTTAGGTCGGTCGTTGACCCTTGTTTTCAGAGGGAGCCAGTGTATACCAGAGCCTGCGGGCTGGCGCTTTCCCCGTCCGGTGATGCGGTCTTGGCGACGTCACGGCGGCAACCGCAAGGCGCGCGGCGCCTGCGCGTGCCGCCTTCCGGTACCCCTTGCGAGCGTTTCGTGAAATGGAATAGTGTTACGTTGGGTAATACGGCAGTCGCGGGGAGGAAGGTGCAGGCGTCCGGGCAGTTGCGGAGGTACGACCATCACATCGGCGGCGCGGCCGTTCCTCCCGGGTCGCGCGCCTATTTGCCGACCGAGGACCCGTTCACCGGCAAGACCTGGGCGCTGATCGCGCGCGGCACGGCGGCCGACGCGCACGCGGCGGTCGAGGCCGCCGACAGCGCGTTTCAGGGACCCTGGTCGCGGCTCAGCGCCACCGAGCGCGGCCACCTGCTGTGGAAGCTCGGCGACCTTGTGCAGGCCAACGCAGCGCGGCTGGCTGAGATCGAGCGTCGCGACAACGGCAAGCTCGCGACCGAAGTGCTCTCCCAGGTGAAATACATGGGGGACTACTTCAAGTACTACGCCGGCCTCGCCGACAAGGTGCAGAGCCAGGTCATTCCGACCGACAAGAAGGGCGTCTTCACCTATACCCGCTACGAGCCCAAGGGCGTGGTGGTGATCATCACGCCCTGGAACTCGCCGCTCACCCTGACCAGCTGGAAGCTCGCCCCGGCGCTCGCCGCCGGCTGCACCGCGGTGATCAAGCCCTCCGAGTTCACCTCCGCGTCGATGCTCGAGTTCGCGGAGCTCTTCATCCAGGCGGGCTTCCCCAAGGGCGTGGTCAACGTGGTGACCGGACTCGGCGCTGAGGTGGGCGAAGCGCTGGTCACGCACCCGAAGACAGCACACATCGGGTTTACCGGCGGCGACGCCGCCGGCCGCAAGGTCTATGAGCTCGCCGCGCGCCACCTGAAAACCGTCACTCTTGAACTCGGCGGCAAGTCGCCGAACATCGTGTTCGACGACGCCGACCTGCCGCAGGCGGTGAAGGGCGTGGTCTCGGGAATCTTCGCCGCCTCGGGGCAAAGCTGCCAGGCCGGCTCGCGCCTGCTGGTGCAGAAGACGATCCATGACCGCTTCGTGCAGATGCTGGTGGACTTCGTGGCGAGCGCCAAGCTCGGCGACCCCGCGCTGCCGGATACCCAGGTCGGCCCGATCGCCACCCGGCCGCAGTTCGAGAAGGTCATGCGCTACATCGGCATCGCCCGGGAAGAAGGCGCGCGCTGCGTGCTCGGCGGCAGAAGCCGCCCGGAGCTCGGCGCCGGCATGTTCGTCGAGCCCACGATCTTCACCGGCGTGCGCAACGACATGCGCATCGCGCAGGAAGAAGTGTTCGGGCCGGTGCTGGCGGTGATTCCCTTCGAAGACGAGGCCGACGCCATCCGCATCGGCAACGACGTCGCCTTCGGCCTCGCCGCCGCGGTCTGGACCCGCAGCCTGCATCGCGCGATGCTGCTCACCGAGAAGCTGCGCGCCGGCACGGTCTGGGTGAACAACTACCGCGCGACGAGCTTCACCTCGCCCTTCGGCGGCTACAAGAACTCCGGCATCGGGCGTGAATCGGGTACCGAGACGATCAAGGAGTACCTGCACACCAAGTCGGTGTGGATCTCCACCGACCTCGACGTTCCCAATCCCTTCGTGCGCCGCTGAATCGACCCTCATTGACCATGACCCAGGCGCTGTCCGGGATCCGCGTGCTGGACCTGAGCAACGTGCTCGCCGGCCCGCTGTGCGCCTACCAGCTCGCGCTGCTCGGCGCCGAGGTCATCAAGGTGGAGGTGCCGAAGGGCGGCGACCTCGCGCGCCAGCTCGGCGCGGATACCGAGCTCAACGCGCGCCACATGGGGGCGTCGTTCCTCGCGCAAAACGGCGGCAAGAAGTCGATCACCGTTAACCTCAAGTCGGAGGCCGGCAAGGAGGTGCTGCGCCGCCTGGTGCGCAGCGCCGACGTGCTGGTCGAGAACTTCCGGCCGGGCGTGATGCAGCGGCTCGGCCTGGGCTACCGCGAGCTCTGCGAGTTCAATCCGTCGCTCGTCTATTGCGCGATCTCGGGTTTCGGCCAGAACGGACCGATGAAGGACGCGCCGGCCTACGACCAGATCATCCAGGGCCTGTCGGGCATGATGAGCGTCACCGGCGACGAGGCCTCCGGCCCGCTGCGCGCGGGCTATCCGGTAGCCGACAGCATCGGCGGCATTACCGCCGCATTCGCCATTGCAGCCGCGCTGGTGCGGCGCCTGCGCACCGGCGAGGGCTCGCTCGTCGATGTGGCGATGCTCGATTCGGCGATGGTGTGCATGGGCTGGGTGGTGTCGAACTACCTCATCGCCGGCGTGACGCCGTGCGCGATCGGCAACGAAAATTTCACCGCCGCACCCTCGGGCACCTTCAGGACCGGGCGCGGCCTGCTCAACATCGCCGCCAACAAGCAGGAGCAGTTCGAGGCGCTTGCGCGCGCGGTCGGGCGCGAGGACCTGGTGAGCGACGCGCGCTTCGCCGGGCGCGAATGCCGCAAGCGCAACCGGGCGGCGCTCACCCGCGAGCTCGAGTCGGCGCTCGAGCAGAAGTCCGCGGCGGAATGGGAAACCGCGCTCCATCGCCTCGGCGTGCCGGCGGGCCGCGTGCTGACGGTGCCCGAAGCGCTCGAAGTAGCGCAGATCAAGGAGCGCGAGCTGCTGCAGGTGTTCGACAACGTGCCCGGCGTGGAGCGCAGCATCACGCTCGCGCGCTGTGGGTTCAAGCTGTCCGCCGGCGACCCTGCGGTGTCGGCGCCGCCGCCGCAGCTTGGCGAGCATACGGTAGAAATATTGCACGCGATCGGCTACACCAATGCCGAGATCGGCCGCCTACGGCAGGCCGGCGCGGTTTAGGGAAAGGAGAGGCAGGATGAATCAGCCACGCGATCTCAAAGAAATGCCCCGGGCGGCGACCAGCGACCTCGTGTCGCACCAGCTGGTGAAGTACCTCGAGGAGCGCGGCGTGGAGCACGTCTTCGGCCTGTGCGGCCATACCAACATCGCGGTGCTCGCCGAGCTGGCGAAAAGCTCGATCAAGTTCGTCAACACGCGCCACGAGCAGGTCGCCGCGCACATGGCCGATGGCTATGCGCGTGCCAAACGCCAGACCGCGGTGGTGCTCAGCCACCTCGGGCCCGGGCTTACCAACGCCGCGACCGGCGTGGCGAATGCGGCGCTCGATTCGATCCCGATGGTGGTAATCGCCGGCGACGTGCCGAGCCATTACTACGGCAAGCATCCGCACCAGGAAGTCAATCTGCACGCCGATGCGTCGCAATACGAGATCTACCGGCCGTTCGTGAAGCGCGCGTGGCGCGTCGAGCGCCCGGACCTCTTCCCCGAGATCATCGACAAGGCCTTCCAGCTCGCTGCGAGCGGCCGCCCCGGAGCGGTGCTGGTGTCGGTGCCGATGGACATCTTCTCCAAGCCGGTCGATCCGGCGCTGTTCCAGCGCCTGGCGCACCACACCAGGGCGCTGCACAAGCCCTCGATCGACGACCAGACCGCCGCGCGCATGGTGGAAGCGCTGGCCGGCGCGTCACGTCCGGTGATCTATGCCGGCGGCGGCGTGCTGCTCGCTGACGCCGCCGACGAGCTGCGGGAACTGGCCGCGCATTTCTCGATTCCGGTCGCGCACAGCCTGATGGGCAAGGGCGCGCTGCCCGACGACCATCCGCTGACGCTGGGCATGACCGGGTTCTGGGGCACCGAATTCATCAATCGCAAGTGCCGCGAGGCGGACTGCGTGCTCGCCCTCGGGACGCGCTTTGCCGAGGCGGACTGCAGCTCCTGGGACGCGCGCTTCACTTTCCAGATTCCGCCGGCGCGGCTGATCCAGATCGATATCGATCCGTCCGAGATCGGCCGCAACTTCCCGGTCGAGATCGGCGCGGTCGCCGACCTGAAGCAGGCGCTGGGGGTTCTGCTGCGCGTAGCGAAGCAACGCTTCCCGGCGGCAAGGCGCAACGACGCGCTCGTGAAGGAGATCGCCGCGTATCGAAAGGCTTTCGCGCAACGCAACGAGGCGCACGTGCGCAACGATTCCTACCCGATGCGGCCCGAGCGCATCCTCGCCGAGGTGCGCGAGGTGCTGCCGCGCGACGCACTCATCACCACCGACGTGGGCTGGAACAAGAACGGCGTCGGGCAGCAGTTCCCGGTGTATACGCCCGGCAGCATTCTCACGCCCGGCGGCTACGCAACGATGGGGTTCGGCGCCCCCGCCGCGCTCGGCGCAAAGCTTGCGTGCCCCGAGCGCACGGTCGTGGCGCTAGTGGGCGACGGCGGCTTCGGCCAGAACCCGGCGATGCTCGCCACCGCGGTGGAAGCCGACATCCCGGTGGTCTGGGTGGTGATGAACAACTATGCCTTCGGCACCATCGCCGGCCTGGAGATGGCGCACTACGGTACCGCGTTCGGCTGCGTGTTCCGCAAGGACGGCAAGCCCTACTCGCCGGACTTTGCCGCCATCGCCCGCGCCTACGGCGCCGAGGGTGTGCAGATCGACTCAGCGCAGGCGTTCAAGCCGGCGCTCGAGCGCGCGATCCGCTCCAGCCGGCCGTTCGTCATCGACGTCGCCATGCTGAACGAGCCGGTACCGACCGGCGGGCACTGGAACATCAACGACATTTACTCTCCCGGGCGTCAGGCATCGCACGTGGCGATCGACTATGCCGCGAACCCGGCGGCCAAGTAGGCCGGAGGCGAGATGCCCGCATTGCGGCGCGCCGCTCCCCCTCACAGGCCAGGTGCCCCTGCACGAGCCGCTGAGTGCGGCGCAGCTGCGGGTACTCGCGTTGCTGAATCGAGGGTTCACCACCGGCGAGATCGCGCAGGAGCTGAACATCGCCGTGGGCACCGTGCGCTGGCACCTGAGTCAGATCTTCGACCGGCTGCGCGTGCGCAACCGGACACAGGCAGTGGTGAAGGCGCGGGAAATGCGCCTGCTGTAGCGGCGAGGTACGCAGCGGTGATGTACGCAGCGGTGATGTACTAGTACCCCTATCATTTGCTAGGCGACGGAGCGGACATGCGGAGGTAGCGTGGAACGGGGAGGAGGAGAAATGCAGAACGAGCCGGCCGCGCTGCCGCTGCCGGAGCCTGCGCGAGCGGACGAAGGCGCCGCTCTGCAGGAGGAATTCGAGCGCGCCCAGCGCGTGGCGAGCGGCCACATCGGCGCGCAGGACCTCGACTGGCTGAGCAAGGGCTTCGCCGCCTTTCTCGCCAATGGCGGCGCGCTGCCGCTGGAGCGCTGCCTGCGGCTGCCCTGGAAGGACGGCGCGCTGCGCCGCGCCTGCCGCGACTACTGGCTGCGCAGAGCGTGGAAACTGGCCGGCGGAGACCTGTCGCCGTGGCGGCGCTCGGAGATGCTCGCGCTAGCGGTGCGCAACTTTTCCAGCCGGCAATGGATGCGCTGGCGCAGCCTGCAGGCAACTCCGGCCGAAGCGGGCGAGCTGGAGGCAGCGCTGTTCCACGCGTTCCGCGCGTGCGAGCGCATCCCATCCACGGCGATGCAGCTTCACAATATCGCTCACCATCGCCGGCATACCTGAAGTGGCTGATGCGGAAGCTCTGACGAAGGACTGGTGGCGCAGCGCCATCATCGAGATGAGCCCCGGGGTGATCCGCTTCCGCGGCTATCCCATCGAAGAGCTCATCGGCCGCATCAGCTTCACGCAGATGATCTGGCTCATGACGCGCGGCGAACTCCCCAGCCGGGCGCAGGCCGAGCTGCTCGAGGCGGCGCTGACCGCGGGGGTCGACCACGGGCCGCAGGCGCCCAGCATCGCGATCGCCCGCATGGCGGCGACCTGCGGCGTCGGTCTCAACAATGCGATCGCCTCGGCGCTCAATGTGCTCGGCGACGTGCACGGCGGCGCCGGCGAGCAGGCGGTCGAGCTGTTTCAGGCCATCGCCGAGCGCGTGGCGCGCGGCGAGACCGAGAGCGCCGCAGTGCAGGCGGGGCTGGCGGAGTTCACCGCCGCGCACGGCAAGTTCGTGCCCGGATACGGCCACCGCTTTCACCCGGTGGATCCGCGCGCGCCGCGGCTCCTCGAGCTGGTCGATGCCGCGGCTCGAGAGGGCGTGGTCGAGGGCCGCTTTGCCCATATCGGGCGCGCGATCGAAGCGGCGCTCGCCGCCGGCAAGGGCGGCAAGCGCATTCCGATGAACATCGACGGCGCCACCGCGGTGATCTACGCCGAGCTCGGC
>Ga0190265_10003258_pt1 | contig 11056 bp, 16 predicted proteins | sample Popmic124T_FD_133135 | JGI IMG/M metagenome (GOLD analysis project Ga0190265, IMG submission 133135) | Populus adjacent soil microbial communities from riparian zone of Indian Creek, Utah, USA - 124 T | ecosystem: Environmental > Terrestrial > Soil > Riparian zone | place: USA: Utah | collected...
CGACGCGGACCCGGAAAAGCCCAAGGACATGGCGTTCCTCGTGTTCCGCACCGCCGCCGATCCGCGCTTCGTCGACCTCACGCTCGATCCGAGCGACCGCAAGGCGGGTACCACGCGCGGCAGCGCGCGCGCCGCGAACTACGGCGTGATGCACACCGGGCGCATCTGCAGCCTGCGCTCCTGGCTGAGCCAGTGGAGCATGCGCCTGTCGCGCGCCGACGGCCCGCGCTGCCTCGAGCGCACCAAGGTGCCGGTGCTCTCGGTGACCTACAGCGCCGACCCGGTGGTGTTTCCAAGCCAGGTCGGCGAGTACAGCGCCGCGGCGCGCGGCCGCTGCACGCAGTACATGCTCAAGGGCGCGACCCACCATCTGCACGGCCAGCCCGATCTCCTGGAGCGCCTCGCCGACGTGCTGGTCGATTGGGGGCGGGCGCGATGAGGATCGCCGTCATCCTCCTCGCATTTCTCACGGGAACGGCAAGTGCGTACCCGGATAAGCCCGTGCGCCTGCTGCTCACCTTCGCCGCGGGCGGCCAGGCCGACCTCCTCGCGCGCAGCGTGACCGAGAAGATGCGCGGCCCGTTCGGCCAGCCGATCGTGGTCGAACCGCGCCCCGGCGCCGGCGGCAACCTGGCGATGGAGGCCGCGGCCAAGGCGCCGCCCGACGGCTACACGCTGGTGTTCGGCACGCCCGCGGTCGCGATCAACGGCGCGCTCTACAAGAAGCTTTCCTACGATCCGCTGAAGGACCTGGTGCCGCTTTCGCTCGCGGCGTCGGGCAACTACGTGGTCTACGCGAGCGGCACGCTGCCGGTGAACAATCCGGCCGAGCTGATCGCGTACCTGAAGGCGCGCCCCGGCAAGCTCAACTACGCCTCGGTCGGCGTCGGCAGCGGCACCCATCTCGCGGCGGTGCTGTTCACGCTCGCTGCCGACGTCGAGATGACGCACGTGCCCTACAAGGGCATCCAGCAGATCGCGCCGGACCTGGTGTCGGGCGAGGTGCACCTGACCTTCAACGCGCTCGGGCCGCTCGCGCAGTTCGTGCAGGGCGGGCGCATCAAGATGGTCGGCACCAGCGGGCTGCAGCGAATGAAGCAGCTGCCGGCCGTACCGGCGCTCGCCGAGGCGCTGCCGGGCTTCGAGGCCGCCGGCTGGTACGGCTTCTTCACCACCGCCGGCACGCCGCGGCCGGTGCTGGAGAAGCTCAACGCGGAGATCGTGCGCGCGGTGAGCTCGCCCGACCTCCATGCGAAGATCGAAAGCATGGGCCTGGTGCCTTCGCCGCAGTCGCTCGACGAAGCCGCGCGCTTCGTCGCCGCGGAAGCGACAAAGTGGAGCCGCGCGGTAAAGGCGTCGGGTGCCTCAGCGGACTGAAAAAAAAGGGACGGCCCTATTTTTCTGATTCGAAGCGAGGCGTAGGATAGGCATGCAGTTCGAAAGGAGGCATGCCATGTGTTACGAGTTCGAGCAGGCCTACTGGCGCGGCGAAGAAGCGCGCAGGGCGCGCGAGGCGGAGGAGAAGAGGAAGCAGGCGAAACCGGAAGCCCCGGCTAAGCCCGCGGAATCGGACAAGCCTCGCACGCAGCCCGAGCCGGTTCCAATCTAGGAATCAGCGCCAACGACCCCCGCCACCCGGCGGGGTTTTTTCTTTTTCAGTCGAAGCTGACGATCTCCACCCAGTTCGACCCCTTGCCCGTGGGAAAGCGGCCGACGGGGCGCAGGTTGCCGCTCGACGGGTCGATGGCATAAGTCGAGAGCATGTCGGACTTCTCGCCCGACACGATCATGAAGCGGCCGGTGGGATCGATGCGGAAGCCGCGCGGCTGCTTCTCGGTGGGCGTGCTGCCGGTGTAGCTCGGCAGGCCGCTCGCCGTATTGATGGTGAACGTGTTGATCGTGCTGCCGGTGCGCTCCGCCGTGTAGAGGAAGCGGCCGTTCGGCGTGATGTGGATGTCGGAGGCCCAGATGTCGTTGCCGACGTCGCGGCCCTGCTGCGGCCGCGGCATGCCGGGGACAAGCTTCGTGTCCTTGGGCAGCGACGATGCGGAGTCGATCTCTTTCAGCAGTCCATTCTCAAGAGAAAGGGTACTTACGGTGGCGGTCAGCTCGTTCAGCAGGTAGACGAAGCGGTTGTCGGGCGAGGTGATGAGGTGGCGCGGCCCGCTGCCCGCCTTGAGCTGCAGCACCGGCGGCGTGTTGGCGCTCAGGCGCCCGCTCTTCTCGTCGAACACGAACTGGAACACCTGGTCGGTGCCCAGGTGCGGCACGAAAGCGAAGCGGTTGGTCTTGTCGGTGATGATCGCGTGCGCATTGCGCGCGGTGGGGATCACCTGCATCGGCTCGCCGACGCGCCCGTCCGGCCCGACCGGGTTCACGCTCACCAGGTGGCCGCCATAGGAGGCGCTCAGCAGGAAGCGTCCCTTCCGGTCGAAGGTGATGTAGGGAAAGCTCTCGGCGAGCGGGCCGCTGCCGACCTGCTTGAGCGCGCCGCTCGCGCGGTCGATGCTGTAGGTGTGCGCGGTGAACGGCTTGGAGCGCACCGCGGCGACCAGGAAGCGCTTGTCCGGGCTGACGCTCATCGGCATCACGTTGCCGCCGGTCTTGAAGCGCGGGCCGGCCTGCAGCAGGCCGTCGGACTTCAACGTGTACATGCCGATCTCGCCGTCCTCGGCGTTCGACACATAGACGTAAGTCGCGGCGCTCACCGGCAGGCTAAGCGCCGCGCCCAGCAGCGCGCTCAGGAATTTCCACATGGATGCCCCCTCCCCGGAGGATTGTTTCTTGCATGGAGAAAGCCATGCTACAGAACTCCCCCCTGTACGCCTATATCCCCGCGAAGGACGTTCCGCGCGCCCGCAAGTTCTACGAGGAGAAGCTCGGCTTCAAAGCCCGCCAGGAGATCGCGGGCGGCGTGGTCTACGAGTTCGGCAAAGGCACCGCGTGTTTCCTCTACCCGACGCCGAACGCCGGCACCTCGCGCGCGAGCCAGGCCTTCTGGCAGGTCGAGGACATCGAGCGCGAGGTCGCCGAGCTGAAGAAGCGCGGCGTGAAATTCGAGGACTACGACATGCCGGGCATGAAGAAGGAGGGCAGCATCTTCACCGGCGGCGGCGCGAAGGCGGCGTGGTTCAAGGACACCGAGGGCAACATCCTCGCGGTGATCCAGGAAGAATAATTCCGTAATTCGGGGTCAGAGCCCGAATTCGTGTTGCACGTACGTGCAAACAGAATTCGGGCTCTGACCCCGAATTACGCAGGTCGCCGCACCTCGGAGAGATGCTTCTTCCAGTACGGGTTGCTGAGCGCGTCGCTGCGCACGCTCTTGCCCGAGGAGGGCGCGTGCACGAACTTGCCTTCGCCGAGGTAGATGCCGACGTGGCCGTACTTTTTGCCTTCCTGGTTGAAGAACAGCAGGTCGCCGCGACGCAGCTCGGCCACCTTGATGAGGCGAGTCGCCGAGCGTTGCTGCACGGTGTTGTGCGGCAGCGTGATGCCCGCCTGCCGGAAGCTGTACTGCACCAGGCCGCTGCAATCGAAGCCCGACGGGCTTGAGCCGCCGTACTTGTAGGGCTTGCCGACCATCTTCGCCGCCAGCGCCGCTGCGCGGTCGGCCGCGGCGGGGTTTTGCGAAGCGATCGGCGCGCTGGCGCAGCCCGCCAAGGCCAGCGCGAGGCCCAGCATGAGTATTAAAGCCTTCACGTACAGGATGTTACCGGCCCGATGTGAAAGGCCGGTATGAAAATATGGTCAAAAAGGACTGGCTACTTTTTGGCAGGCGCGTCCGGCTGCCCCGGGAACTGCTGGCTCGCCGGATCGATGTAGGCCCACGGCCGCGCGCTCCTGGTCCAGATGTTGGCGGTGATCTTCATGCCGGAAGAATCGTCGAGCGTGCCGATGCGCAGGCCGCTGTTCTCGGGGGTGAGCTCGCGCCGGCTGAACAGAGGCGAGCCGCAGTCGCCGCAGAAGAAGCGGTGCAGCGTGCGCCCGCTGTCGGCGGTGACGCTATAGCGCTTCGGCGTGCCCTGGGTGATCTGCAGGGCGGTGCTGGGGATCATCGCGTTCACGCTGCCCGCGGTGCCGGTGGATTTCTGGCAATCGCGGCAATGGCAGGCGCGCAGCTCGCTGATCGGCACGCTCACGGTATAGCGGATGGCGCCGCAGAGGCAGCCGCCGGAGAGAGGGTTCATTTCGCCAGCACGTCCGAGTAATCCGGCGTCTTTTCGAACACCGATTTCGCGAACGGGCAAAGCGGCATCAGCTTCACGTTCTCGCGGCGCGCCCATTCCACCGCCGCCTGCACCAGCTTCTTGCCCGCGCCGGTGCCGCGCAGGCGGTCGTCGACGTCGGTGTGGTCGATGATCACGCGCGAGCCGGCCACGGTGTAGGTCTGCTCGGCGAGCTTCTCGCCATCCCGCAGGATGACGAAGGCGCCGCGGTGGCCGGAGCGTTGGTGCTCGATTTTTTCCATAAAGACTACTTTACCCGCGTGGAGCGCTAGTTGCTTGCCCCGGTGCCATGAACCGCAATCTCCTTCGCATCGGCGGCGCCGCGCTCGCCGCCGGCAGCGCCGCGTATTACGTCCACCGCCGCTCCGCCCGCGCCGAGCGCGCGCATCGCCCGCTGGGGCGCTTCATCAACGTCGACGGCGTGCGCCTGCACTACCTCGACGAAGGCGACGGGCCGCCGCTGGTGCTGCTGCACGGCCTGGGCAGCATGGTCGAGGATTTCGTGCTGAGCGGCCTGGTGCGCGAAGCGAGCAAGCGCTACCGCGTGATCGCCTTCGACCGGCCGGGCTACGGCCACAGCGAGCGGCCGCGGCGCCTGCGCTTCGGCGCGGCGGCGCAGGCGGAGCTGGTGCGCAAGGCGCTGGACAGGCTGGAGGTGCGCCGCCCCATAGTCCTTGGCCATTCGTGGGGCACGCTGGTTGCAGTCGCCCTCGCCCTCGAGTTTCCCGAAGTGCCGCGCAGCCTGGTGCTCGCCTCGGGCCTGTACTTCCCGAGCGCGCGGCTGGATGCGCCGCTGCTCGCCCTGCCGGCGATTCCGCTGCTCGGCGACCTGCTCAGCCGCACGCTCTCGCCGCTCGCCGGACGCGCGATGTGGCCGGGATGGCTGAAGATGATCTTTGCGCCGGCGCCGGTGCCGGCGGCATTCGCCGCGTTTCCGACCTGGCTTGCGCTGCGTCCGGGGCAGCTTCGCGCGGTGGCCGAAGACGCGCTCGCAACTGCGGGCGCGACGCTGCGCGCCGCGCGGCGCTATCGCGAGCTCACGCTTCCGGTGGTCATGGTGGCTGGCGAGCGGGACCGCTACGTGAGCGCGAGGGCGCACACCGCACGCCTGCATCGGCTGCTGCCGTCGAGCCGCCTGCTACTGTCGCCGCACTCCGGGCACATGGTCCATCACTCGGACCTGACGCTGGTGCTCAGCGCGGTGGATTGCGCGGCGTTCCCGGTTGCGCCGGCAGCGGTTTAGGCTGCTTGGGCTTCTTCTTCTCGCGATTGCTTCTCTGCTGGCCTTTGGGCATGGCGCATTCTACGTCCCCTTGAACCAGCGCGTGCGGCCCGGCCAGCGCTCGACCAGGTCGATGAACAGCGGGTCGATGCCCTTGGGATCCGCAGCGATCTCGCGCGCGAGCGGACCGGGCTCGTCGTTGTAGGCGAGCAGCGAAAGGTCGGTCATGCGCATCGGGTAGACGATGCCGTCGAGGTGGTCGCACTCGTGCTGCAGGAGCGCCGCCCACGAGCTATGGGCGTCGTGACTATGGGTTTTGCCTGCGAGGTCCTGGTAGCGAATGTTGATATCCAGAAATCGCGGCACCTTGCCATGCAGCCCCGGGATCGAGAGGCAGCGCTCCCACACCGGCGTGGTGCTGTGCGTCTTCGGCGTGATGACCGGATTCACCATCACGGTCCACGGCCGTGGCTGCAGGCCCGAGCCTGGCGGAATGCGCGCGGCGATGATGCGATAGACGACCACGCGCTTCGGCACGAACACCTGCGGCGCGGCGAGGCCGCTCGCGCCGATGTCCTCCAGCGTCTCCTGCATGTCGGCGGCGAGCTGGCGGATCTCGGGCGCGGTGGGATCCTCGACCGGCGCCGACTTCTGCAGCAGCACCGGGTTGCCCATCTTGGCGATGCGCAGCACGGCCATGGCGGCTATCCCCTGGGTTTGGTCCAGGTCTCGGACCAGGCCAGCACGCAGCTCGACGAGGGCCGGCCGCCGCGCTCCTGCGGGAACACCTTGCCCGGCGCCGCCTGGCCGTTCACCGAGAGCTGCGCGCCGCGCGCCGGAATGAAGGTGCTGTAGACGCCGAGCGGGCGGTTCATCGTCCCCGGCGCCATGGTGAGCACGAACGGCGCCATGAAATCCCACCAGGTGAGGATGATCTCGTCCTTGCGCGACACGATGCGCTCCTCGACCGCGCTAAGCGAGTTGCCGGTGCGCTCGAACTTCGCGTCGACGATCGGCAGCGAGCCGTCGGCGAACGGCTGGTGCAGCATGAGCTCGATCGTGCGCTGTAAGAAGCGCGCCACGCCGGCGTTGTCCGAATAGATCTGCTTCTTGTTTAGCAGCGTGCTCTCGATGAAGAGCACGTGTCCTTGCCCGGCGGGCGACCAGAGCACGCGCCAGTGGCTCACGCGCTCGGGGATCGTGGTGCCGCCGTCGTTCGACAGGCGAACAAAGGAGTTTTCTCCCGTCATCACCGGGTCGTGCGGATCGACGATCTTTGGCTCGGCCATTTAGGAAACCCCTTCGATGATCCGCAGGTCGCGTTCCGCCCCGTCGCCGAGCGCGCGCAGCGCTTCCTGGTAGGCCGGGGTGTCGTGGCCGGCGATCGCCTTCTCGAGGCTCTCCCACTCGCTCACCACGGTGCGCTGGTTGAGCCCGAGCTCGTAGGTCTTCGCGGGCGTGCCGCGCACCAGGAAGCGGCCGCCGGCGGCCTGGATCGCCGGGCCGGCGAGCTTGGCGTAGGCGGCGAGCTTGTCGGGGTTCTTGACGGAGCGGTAGGTGACGACCCAGTAGGCCTTGGGCATGGCTATTCCTCCTGATTTAGCAAGGGGGTTCTTGCTGCTGTCGGCGGAAGGCTATCATCTGGCCATGACCAGCCAGGACGCTATTTCGCTCACGCGCGACTTGCTGCGCTTCGACACCATCAACCCGCCGGGACGCGAGCGCGATTGCGCGCAGATGGCGGGGGCGCTGCTGCAGGAATGGGGGTTTCAAGTTCAGTACTTCGACTATCAGGAGGGGCGGACCAGCGTGGTCGCCCGCCTGGGCGCCTCGGCGCGCAAGGCGCCGCTGTGCCTCACCGGCCACCTCGACGTGGTGCCGCTGGGCTCGCGCAGCTGGAGCAAGGATCCCTTCGCCGGCGAGGCCGACGGCGACAAGCTCTACGGCCGCGGCGTCTCCGACATGAAGAGCGGCGTGGCCGCGATCCTGCTCGCGGCGCGCAGCTTCGCGAACAAGCTGAACGGCACGCCCGGCATCGTGATCGTGCTCACCGCCGGCGAAGAGGGCGGCTGCGTCGGCTCGGCGCAGCTCGCGAAGACCCAGCTCCTGGGCAAAGCCGGCGCGATGGTGGTCGGCGAGCCGACCTCGAACTATCCGCTGGTCGGCCACAAGGGCTCGCTCAAGTTCCACGCCCACTTCAAGGGCGTCGGCGCGCACGGCTCGATGCCCGAGCTCGGCGTCAACGCGATCTACAAGGCCGGCAGGGCGCTCTCGAAACTGGAAAGTTTCGACTTCGGGGTGAAAGCACACGCGGTGATGGGCAAGCCGACGCTAAACGTCGGCACCATGGAGGGCGGCAACACGGTGAACGCGGTGCCCGATGCCGCGCGCATCGGCGTCGACATTCGCACCGTGCCGGGCATGGACCACCAGGCGCTGCTGGGAAAAATGAAAGCGCTTCTCGACGATGCGAAGCTGGACGTATTCTCGGACCTCAAACCCGTATGGACCGCGCCGGACCATGAATGGATCCAGCGAGTGTTCGAGATCTGCAAGCCGTACGTCGGCGAAGCGCCGGCGGCGCGCACCGCGCCGTACATGACCGACGCGGCGAACCTGCTGAAGGTCTACGCCGGCGCGCCGACGGTGGTGCTGGGCCCCGGCGAGGCGGCGATGGCGCACCAGACCGACGAATACGCGAGCATGGAGCGCATTCGCCAGTCGGTCGCTATTTACGAGTCCTTGATCCGGGACTGGATCAGACCTTCCGGATGATGCCGTCCGCGCCGAGCTGAACGCGGTCGCCTTTGGCGATCTCGTTGCTGCGGACGTCGACGTACTGCATCTTGCCGTCGCTCATCTTGATCTCGAGGCGCTGCAGCGGCTCCGACGAGCCCGCGCTCGCGGTGGCGCCGGCCACCATCACCGGCGCCGGCATCACGGCCTGCACCACGCCGGTTCCGGCGCGCAGCGGGTGGACGATGGTGGCGATGTTGGGGGCGGTCGATTGCGGCGTGGAGCTGCACGCGCCGAGCAGGGCGATTGCGGCGAGGGCGAATGGGGTGAGCTTGGCCATGGACAGTCCTTCCGGGGTTGGGGATAGCCCATAGGAGTAGCAAACGACGTTCCGGCTCGACCCTTGCTCTATCCCGGGAATGGGCACGGTGGTCACGTATGCCGTCGACGAGGGCCTGACCGGGCACGAAGTCGCGGCGCGCGTCGCGGTCGCGCGGAGCCTCGCCGCGCTGAAGGAATTCGATTTCGGCGGCGGCTACGATCCCGCGCTGCAGCATGACGGGCCTTTGTACTTTGTTCCGAGCGAGACCCTTTCCGGGGAAGAAGCCGCGCGCCTGGGCATCCGCGGCGCGGACGACCTCTTCGGCGGCGTGGTGCCGTATCCGTTCGTCGGCACCAAGACCATCACCCATCCGCTGGCCAGCCGCGACGCCGAACGCCCCGAGGGGTGGTCGGAGGCGTTTCCGCAGCGCGTGCATTCGGTGGTGCTGCCCGGCTTCGCCGCCTTCACGCGCGCCGACGCGCTGAAGGCCGCGCAGCGGCTGCTCGAGCAGGGCCCGGTGCGCCTGAAGCACGGCCGCGGCATCGGCGGCAAGGGCCAGGCGGTGGCGAAGGACACGGCCGAGCTGGCGGCGGCGCTGGAAGCCCTCGACATGGCGGAGCTCGCGCGCTGCGGCCTGGTGCTCGAGCCGAGCCTGGACGAGGAGGCGACCTACAGCGTCGGCCAGGTGCGCGTCGACGGCCTGTGCGCGTCGTACTGCGGCACGCAGAAAACGACCACCGACAACAACGGGCAGCCGGCGTACGGCGGCTCGGACCTGGTGATCGTGCGCGGGGATTATGCGGCCCTTCTGAACGCCCAATTGAACACCCAGCTGCGCATGGCTATTCGCCAGGCCATGGCATTCGATGCTGCCGCGGAGGAATTTCCCGGCCTGTTCGCCTCGCGCCGCAACTACGACGTGCTGAGCGGGCGCGACGCGCGCGGGCGCTGGCATTGCGGCGTGCTCGAGCAATCGTGGCGCATCGGCGGCGCGAGCGGCCCCGAAGTTGCTGCGCTCGAGGCTTTCCGCGCCGATCCGAGCCTGCGCGCGGTGCGCGCGCGCTCCACCGAGGCTTATGGCGAGCACGCGGAGCCGCCGCGCGGCGCGCGGGTGCATTTCAGCGGCGTCGACCCGCAGGTCGGGCCGCTGGTCAAATACACGATCGTGGAGCCCCATGGAACTGCGCACTGAAGCGATCGCGATCCAGGTCAACGGCGGAAGCATCGACGGCACGCTCATCAGTCCGGCGGCGGCCGGGCCGGGCACGCCCGGCACTTTGTTCGTGCACGGCTGGGGCGGCTGCCAGCAGCAATACCTCGCCAGCGCGCGCGCCATTGCGGCGCTCGGCAGCGCCTGCCTGATCTTCGACCTGCGCGGCCACGCCGAGACCCGCGGCCAGTACGAGACGGTGACGCGCGAGGACAACATGCACGACGTGCTCGCCGCCTACGACGTGCTGTCGCACGCGCCGGGCGTCGACCGCCAGTCGATCGCCGTGGTCGGCGCGAGCTACGGCGCGTATCTCGGCGCGCTGCTCCTGTACCTTCGGCCGATCTGCAGGCTCGCCTTGCGCGCCCCGGCGCTCTACAAGGACGACGACTGGGAGCAGCCCAAGCGCAAGCTGCACGTCGACCCGGACTTCGCCGCGTACCGGCGGCTCGCCTTGCGCGCCGAGGACAACCGGGCGCTCGGCGCCTGCGCGCAGTTCTTCGGCGATGCGCTGGTGGTCGAATCCGAGCACGACGAGACCATTCCGCACCCCGCGGTCGCGAACTACATCGCCGCGCTCGCCAACGCGCACTCGCTCACCTATCGCGTCATCGAGGGCGCGGACCACGGCCTCACGCAGCAGTCCTGGGAGCTCGCCTATACTCAGCTTCTGGTTGGATGGCTATCGGAGATGATCAAGGATTCCCATGCGCAAATACCTCGTCGTGGCCCTGTTCTTCGCGACTCCTCTGTGGGCGCAGCAAACCCCGACCCCCGATGAGCAGGCGTTCGCCCGGCTGCCGGCGGAGCTGCAGGCGCTGCTCGGCAACCTGCCGGCGCGCGCCGCGCTGCAGAAGCTCGATTACGCGCGCCAGAACCTGATCGCGACCGGCAACGCCAGCTATTCGCCCGACCAGCTGCGCGCGGGGGTCGAGACGGTGCTGGACCCGCGCTATGCCGCGGTACGCAGCATCAGCGCCGGCGCGGGAAGCTTCCCCGCGCTCAGCCCGCTGGTTCCTGCGAACGCTTTCGACTATCGCTGACTAGGAGCCGGATTCTGCGGCGGCGTCGTCAGCGGCGGCGACGGCGGCGTTTCGCGCGCGCGGGAGTCGGTGCTGCTGCCGGTGCCGGCTTCACGCTCCTGCTTCAGGCAATCCTCGCGCAAGGTGCCGGCGAGGTCCTCGCACTTCGCTTTGCCGGGCACGCCGGCGGTCTCGCCCGGCAGGATGGCTCCGCCCTTGATGGCGCCGTCGGCAGGCCGGCTGCCGTCCTGGCTGGTTCCAGGCGGAATGGAACCCCGCTCGCCGGTCTGGGGGAGAACAGGCCCGGCGAGCGTC
>Ga0190265_10003259_pt1 | contig 11054 bp, 7 predicted proteins | sample Popmic124T_FD_133135 | JGI IMG/M metagenome (GOLD analysis project Ga0190265, IMG submission 133135) | Populus adjacent soil microbial communities from riparian zone of Indian Creek, Utah, USA - 124 T | ecosystem: Environmental > Terrestrial > Soil > Riparian zone | place: USA: Utah | collected...
ATTCAGGCGCGAGGAAGATCCCGTCCGCGCGCGACTGCTCGAGCACGAACCGCAGCTCCTCGGCCCGCAGCGCCGGGTTGACGGTCACGATCGTGATGCCGGCCAGGCCCGCCGCGAGCTCGAGCAGCACCCACTCGGGGATGTTGGGAGCCCAGATCGCCACCCGGTCGCCGGGCGCGAACCGCGCGAGCAACGCACGCGCCGCGCGCTCGGATTCCTCGAGCAGATTGGCGTACGTCCATGTCCGTTCGCCGGCGACCAGCGCGACGGTGTCCGGCACCCGCGATGCCGTCCGACGGAGCAACCCGCCAACGGTCTCGTCGAGGATCATTCGCCAATCATGACCCCCGACGAGAACGTGCTCGCGCTTAGTCGCCGATCACCGTCGTGTTGAACGGCAGGACGAAGAACGGGCCGAACACGACCGCGTTGTCACCGCCGAACGACAACGCCGCCCGCTGATGGCAGGTGCCGCGGTCGACGATGTAGTGGAGCGAATGCCCCGTCTTCTTGTCGACGACGACGCGCCCGACCAGCGACGCCCGGTCGCGGATCTTGCCCTTCGCGTCGACGAAGTACGCGTGGATCGGATTGGTCGAGACGAACAGGCGCCCGAGGTGCACCTCGTTCGCGAGGTCCGACATCATCAGGCGGAACCGCTCGCCCTGCTCATTGACCACGGTCGCGTCGAGCGTGCCGACGAACGTGAACGGGTCGCCGAAGAGCGTGTTGAACTGCGTCGCATACGGCGGCACGGGGCGCGGCTCCGTGCTGAACACGCGGTCGACCTGGCTGAAGACGCCCCTGCCGTCCGGCGTCGCCCGGTACGTGCCGTTCTCGCACACGTATGGGCGGGTGGTCGGCGACGGCCCGATCGGCGCGTTGCGCACGATCGGGAAGCCGCCCTGCGGGAACCCGAACCGCGCATCGTCGATCTGCGTCGTCAGCGCGTCCTTGGTCAGCTTGACCTTGAACCCCGGTCCGTCCACCTTCACCTGCGACCGGCTCTCGTCGATGTCCAGCACGAGCCGATCCAACACGTTCGCGGACGCCGACCCGGCCGTCACTGCGGCGAGCGTTAAGGCAGCGACAATCGCTCCAGCAAAGCGCTTCACGAGGTACTCCCCCTCCTGAGGTGTCGAAGACGGGGCACAATACGCCACGAAATGTGGGCTTGGTGAGGCTTGGATGAGCCGCACAAATCGGTGCGGCGCGGCTTGTGCGGCTCCTCTAAGCGGCCGCGGCGTGGATGGCGCTGTGGAGCCCATCGAAGTAGTGGTCGGCGAACATCTTCGCGACCAGCTCTCCGCGGCTGGAGACGCCGGCCTTCTCGTAGACGGACTTCAGGTGGTCCTGGACCGTGTAGCGGGACAGATGCAGATCCCGCGCGATCTCGATCGTCGTGAGCCCTCGCGCGAGCGCGCGCGTGACCTCGACCTCGCGCGGCGTGAGCGCGTAGGCCTCGACGATCAGCGGCGCCACCTCGCTCGCCTTGGCCGGCTCGATCACCACCGCCGTGGCGTCGCCACCTTGTAGGCGCGACGCGTGGATCAGCAGCCAGACGCCGCTTCGGGTTCGCGCGCGCGTGCGTGCAGCACCGGCGCGAGCCGCCTGAGTGACGACCGTGACCTCACTGGGGATGTCGCGGCCGAGCTCCGGATCGGGCACGCGGTAGGCCGACTCGAGCTCGTCGAACCACGCCATCGCTTCCGGCGTGGCCGAGACGACTCGACAGTCGGGCCCGACGATCGCCATCCCGGGCCCTCGGACGGCAGTGCCCTGGGCCGGGTGCGAGATCAGCGACTGACGCAGCCCGCGGCCCACGACCGGCGCGATCGCGGCGACGAAGTCGACCTCCTCGTCGCGGAAGCCGTGCGCCGCGCCGGCGCGGTTGAGCTGGAGCAGCCCCCATCCGCGGCCGCCGGCGGTGAAGGTGGCGCGGAGTTCCGCGTCGGAGTCCATCAGCGTCCGCAGCTCGCGCCAGCGCGCGCTGCGCTCCGGGCGCCCACCCGTCGCGGCGTGCAGATCGGCGACCGGCCGCGGCCCGCGCGCGAGGTCCGTGAACTTGTTGAAGTCGGGGACCTCGAACTCGTACTCCCAGAACGGAGCGCACACGCTCTGCGGCATGTCGTGCACGACCCCGGCGCCGAGACCGAGCATGGTGTCCGGGTCGGTCGCGGCCAGGATCATGGCGTCGATCGGCATCGCCGCGCGCATCTCGTCCGCCACGGCCTCGATCAACTGCTGGGTCGGCAGCTCCTGGGCGGCCAGCACGTCGATCCGTCGCGCCGCTCGCGCGAGGTCGCGGGTCGATGTCATGTGGCGGACGTTACGTTCGCCGCCGCGCTAGGGGCGATGTGGCTAGCTCCACATCGGCGTGCGGCAGACCGCCCCCATCCCCCTGAAACGAGGGGGTGGGCGCGACACAACAACCCTGCGGTTCGGGGATCGACGGCGCGCGCCGCATTCCGCACCATCGCCGCATGCTCACCGCGCTCCCCTCGCTGACTCTCCTGCTCGCCGGCGACCCCGGCTGGGATGAAGCCCGCTCCGCGTTCAATCTCCTGCTCGACCAGCACCCGGCCGCGATCGCGCTGCCCACCGACGACCAGGGTGTCGTCGCGGCGGTCGCCTACGCCCGTGAGCTGGGGTTGCGCGTCGCGCCCCAGGCGACCGGCCACAATCAGGGCCCGCTCGGCGACCTCGAGAACACGCTGCTGCTGAACGTCAGCGGTCTCCAGGAGGTGCGCGTCGACCCGGGCGCCCGGCGCGTCCGCGTCGGCGCCGGCGCCAAGTGGGAGCGCGTCGTCGGGCGGCTCTCGGCGCACGGCCTGGCCGCCCTGCACGGCTCGTCGCCGGACGTCGGGATCGCCGGCTACTCGCTCGGCGGTGGCATCGGCTGGCTGTCGCGCAAGTTCGGCATGCAGACCAACGCCGTCACCGCGCTGGAGATCGTCACCGCCGACGGCAGCCTCGTCCGCGCCGACGCCGAGCACCACCCGAACCTGTTCTGGGCGCTGCGCGGCGGTGGCGGCAACTTCGGCGTCGTGACCGCGATCGAGTTCGACGTGCAGCCCCTCGACGAGCTGTACGCCGGCGCCATGTTCTTTGGAGTGGAGCGCTCCGCCGAGGTGCTGCGGACGTGGAGCGACCTGCTGCCGTCGCTGCCCGACGAGCTGATGTCGTGGGCGTCGGTCATCCACTTCCCCCCGATCCCGGACGTGCCCGCGTTCGCGCGCGCCCGCTCGTTCGCGATCGTGATGGCGGCGTACGTCGGCACCGAGGCCGACGGCCGCGACCTCCTGTGGCCGCTGCGCGACCTCGGCCCGGTGCGCGACACGTTCGCGATGGTTCCCCCGATCGTGCTCGCCGACCTGGCGATGGACCCGCTCGACCCGCTGCCGTTCCACCTCACGCATCAGCTCGTAGACGAGCTGCCGGTGGAGGCGATCGACGAGTTGATCTCGAAGGCCGGGCCGACCGTCACCATGCTCCAGTTCCGGCACATGGGCGGCGCGCTGTCTCGCGAGACGGCCGGCGCGGGTGCCCGCGCGACGCTGCCCGGCGAGATCTGCGCGATGGCGCTCGGCGTCGTGATGGACGAGGCGTCCGACGTCGCGGTGCGTGCGGCGCTCGCCGACTTCGATGCGGCTTTGGAGCCCCACCGCGCCGGCGACTACCCCAACTTCGTCGAGGTCCCAGCCGACGCGAGCCGCTTCTTCGCGCCCGCGGTGTGGGATCGCCTTCGCGGCATCAAGAGCGTCTATGACCCGGCCGACATGTTCGTCGGCAGCCACCACATTCCGCCCGCGTAGGCCTGGGAGTAGAGTCCCCGCTCCACAATCTGGAGGGGAGGGGCCCTTGTCCAGAAGGACGCGCGTTAACGCGGTGCTGCTCGCATCGCTGTTGTCGCTGGGTGCTGGGGTGCACCCGGCGGCGGCGCAACTGTCCGTACCACCGGCGCCGATCGAGACCTACGACGGTGATCCCGGTCAGGTCGGCAACCCGGCGAGCTGGCGAACTCCGGAGTTCCTGAGAGACAACGGCATGTTGTCGATCGGGGCGGAGTTCGCCTACGCCGCCGGCTTCTCCGGCAACGGCGAGAACATCGGGATGGTCGACTCGGGCACGTTCGCCGGGCACATGCGCGAGCACGGCAGCCGCGCCACGAACTACGCGGTCGGGGACCGGTTCTTCTCGGTCGAGGCCCAGGGCGGTGACACCGGCCCGACATCCGGCTTCTACATCCAGGCGCTCAACGACACGCACGGCACGCACGTGAGCGGGACGATCGGCGCGAGCCGAGACGGCGTCGGCGAGACGCAGCCGACCGGCCCCGTCGCGAACATGCACGGCGTCGCGTTCAATGTCAACCTGTACTCGGGCAACACGGCGAAGACGGACGGCGTGTTCTATGGCCTGCTGCCGGCGACCGCGACGCTCGCGCAGTCGCCTGACAACGCCTACATCGGCAACGTCTACCGGGCCGTGAAGAACGCGGCGACCGCGAACGGCAAGCCGATCCGGCTCATCACCTCGAGCTGGGGCAGCGCGCCCAACACCGAGAACTACAACACGCTCGAGCCGCCGCCCGGCCGCCCGGCGAGCGAGGGCCTAAACGCCGCGTGGCGCCACCTGTCGCTCCCCGAGGGCGTCGCGGACGCGAACGGAAAGACGTCTCACTGGCTCAACGGGGCGGTCGAGGTCGCGCGCTCCGGCGTACTCATCCAGATCACGGCCGGCAACGCCGGCGTCAACAACCCGACGGCGCGCGCCGCCACGGCGTACTACCTGCCCGACCTCGAGGGCAAGTGGTTCACGACGTCGGGCATCAACCCGGCGACCGGGCGCACGTTCAACCCCGACGGCTCGGTGCTCGTGCCCGGCACCTCGTCGTTCAACCGCTGCGGCGTTGCGAAGTGGTCGTGCGTGACGGCTCCCGGCAACAACATCAACAGCACCACCGTCCAAGTCGTGAGCGGCACGCCGCAGCCGCGCTACCAGAGCTTGTCAGGCACGTCGATGTCCGGTCCGCACTCCGCGGCCGTGATGTCGCTGATCCTGCAGCGCTTCCCGTACATGACCAACGAGCAGACGCTCTACACGATGTTCACCACGGGGCGGCAGAACGCGACGCTCAGCGACCCCGCCAACCCCACGGCCGCGATCCCGAACCCGACGCGCGCTCAGATGGTCCAGGTGCCCGACGTACGCAACGGCTGGGGAACGGTCAACCTGCGCGAAGCGTTCAAGGGCCCGGGCCAGCTTCTCGGCCCGGTGAACCTGAACACGCAGGGCTACAGCGACGTGTGGTCGAACAACATCTCCGACGTCGCGATCCGGGCGCGCCAGCAGGAGGACGCCGACGAGGCGGCCGCGTGGCAGGCGACGAAGGCGGCCCGTGGCTGGACGAACGGGCTGCCGCCTGACGCGAGCGACAAGGACAAGTTCGACTACGACGTCGGCACCCGCCGCGAGGCCGCGCGCAACGCGCGCGTGTACGCGGGGAGCCTGAACAAGAGCGGCGACGGCACCCTGTTCCTCACCGGCGACAACACGTGGACCGGCGCGAGCACGGTGAGCGGCGGCAAGCTGTCGGTCAACGGCTCGAACGCGAGCCCGATCGGCGTCACGGGCGGAACGCTCGGTGGCAAGGGCACGGTCGCCGGCGACATCAACGTCACCGGTGGCACGCTCCAGCCCGGCCTGGCGGCCGACGAAGCGTCGCGGATCACCGACGCGGCCGTGACCGCGGGCAACGTGCTGAGCGCGGGCAACGTGCGCATCAGCGCGCCCGGCCGGCTCGCCGTGACGGCGCGCAGCGCGAGTGACTACACCCGGATCGAATCCGCCGGCGATCTCGTGCTCGGCGGACAGCTGGTCCTGGATGTTCAGGGCCCGCTCGCGCCCGGCACGTCGCTGACGGTCGCCCGTGGCCGCTCGGTCTCCGGCACGTTCGCCGGTCTGTCCGAGGGCGCGTTCTTCTACGCGGGCGGGCGGACGTTCCGGATCACCTACGCCAACAACAGCGTCACGCTCGTCGCCGCGGCGACGACGGACACGCCAGTCGGCGGCACGGTGCCGGCGACGCTGTCGCTGACGCTCGGTCCGGCGGCGACGTTCGCGCCGTTCACTCCGGGCGTCGGGCAGACCTACGAGGCGTCCACGACGGCGAACGTGATCTCGACCGCGGGCGACGCGCTGCTGAGCGTGGCCGACCCGAGCGCGCAGAACACCGGCCACCTGGTCAACGGCACGTTCTTCCTGCCGCAGCCGCTGCAGGCCCGCGCCCGCAACGCCGGAAATCCATCCCCACCCACCCCGCCCTACAACAACGTCGGCTCGTCGGCCTCGCCGCTGAACCTGCTGACCTGGAACGGGCCGGTCTCCAACGATGCGCTCACGCTCGGCTTCAGCCAGCGCATCAACGCCAACGACGCGCTCCGCACCGGCACCTACGCCAAGACACTGACGTTCACCCTGTCAACCACCACGCCGTAACCAAGGGGCAGATCACTGATATATCAGGGGACTGTCCCCTGATATATCAGTGGCGCGGCGTAGCCTGTTGACGCATGAGCTGGACCGTCGACGTGCCCGTCGCCACGCATCACCCCGTGCCACCGCTGCCGAACGCGCAGCTGGCCGCGGTCAGTGAGGCGCTGGCGCGGCCGGCGGTCCAGCAGCCCGCCTGGGAGGATCCCGACTACGTCACGCGCGTACGGGCGCTGCTGGAGACGGTGCCGCCGATCGCGGTGCCCACGGAGGTCGACGCGCTCCAGGAGCGCCTGGCGACGGTCGCACGCGGCGAGGCGTTCCTGCTGCAGGGCGGCGACTGCGCCGAGACGTTCGCCGACAACACCGAGGCACACCTGCGCGGCACGCTGCGGACGCTGCTGCAGATGGCCGTCGTCCTGACGTACGGGACGTCGATGCCGGTGATCAAGGTCGGGCGGATCGCGGGCCAGTACGCCAAGCCGCGCAGCTCCGACACCGATGCCGTCGGCCTCCCCACCTATCGCGGCGACATGATCAATGCGCTCGAGCCGACGGTCGAGGCCCGGCGAGCCGATCCCGGCCGGCTGGTGCGCGCCTACGCCAACGCCGCGGCGGCGATGAACCTGACCCGTGCGATCACCGGCGCCGGGCTGGCCGACCTGCACCACCTGCACGAGTGGAACATGGACTTCGTCCGTGAATCGAGCGCGGGCGAGCGATACGAGCGCGTGGCGGGCGAGATCGATCGCAGCCTGCGGTTCATGTCAGCGTGCGGCGTGGACGACAGCTCGCTGCGCACCGTCGAGATGTTCGCCAGCCACGAGATGCTCGTGCTCGACTACGAGCGCTCGCTCCTGCGCTCGGCGAGCGACCGGCTCTATCTCCTGTCGGCCCACCAGGTCTGGATCGGCGACCGGACACGCCAGATCGACGGAGCGCACGTGGCCCTGGCCGCACTGATCGCCAACCCGATCGGCGTCAAGATCGGCCCGACGGTGACCCCGGAGGAGGCGGTCGGCATCGTCGAGCGGCTCGATCCTGAGCGCGTCGACGGGCGCGTGACGCTCGTCTCGAGGATGGGCAACGAGCACGTTCGTGCACAGCTCCCGCCGATCATCGACGCCGTCACCCGCGCCGGTCATCGCGTCGTCTGGCAGTGCGACCCGATGCACGGGAACACCGAGGAGTCGCCGAGCGGCCACAAGACCCGGCACTTCGATCGCATCATGGACGAGGTCGAGGGGTTCTTCGAGGTCCACCAGCAGCTCGGCACGCACCCCGGTGGGATCCACGTCGAGCACACCGGCGAGGACGTCACCGAGTGCCTGGGCGGCGCGCAGATGATCTCCCACAGCGAGCTCAGCTCGCGCTACGAGACGGCGTGTGACCCGCGGCTCAACACGCAGCAGGCGCTGGAGCTGGCGTTCCTGGTCGTCGAGATGCTGCGGCGTTAGTACTGGCGGTCGAAGTCGGCGGTGATGTCGTCCGCGTCCTTCGGCGGAGTGATCGGCGCGATCGGCTTCCCGTAGTCGTAGAACTCCGTGGTCGTCGTCGCCCGCCACTCGTTATCGCGGGTGATGGTGACGGTGCGCAGCCGGCGGATCCGCCACTCGTCGTCGACCCAGAAGTCGATCGGCTCGAGTTGGTAGCCGGGAAGCTTGACCTCGCCGGCGTAACGTGTTGTCGGCACGCCGCCGATCTCCTCGGTGCCGACGCGCCCGACGTTGGTCATGTACGCGAACATCGAGAGCTGCTCGGCGGGATAGCGTCCGCCGTGCATCATCCACCTCCGCGACGGAACCCCGGCCTTCTTCGACCGCAGGACGGACCAACGCGAACCGCGCGGAAACGCTTCGCTCCGCCCGTAGCGCGTATAACGCGCGTGCTCCTCGTTGATCGTCTCGATCACGAGGGCACGGCCCTCGGTGGTTTCCGTGACGCTCATCCACGCCCGCCGGTCCCGGAAGTCGATGGACCCCCGGCCGTGGGCGCGCATCGGCACGCCGGATTTGCTGGCGCGCACGGTCGTCCGCACCCGCACCGTGCCCAGTTCTTGTGACGTCGTCTCGGCACGCTCCAGCGCTCCGGAGCCGTTTTGAAGCTCGATGCCGGAGCTGCAGCCGGCCAGGCCGGCGGCGATCACGAGCATGAGGATGGCGCCCCGCACCCCGGCACCGTAGATGCGCCGGTCACCGCCGCGAATCGAACCTTCGTCTGCCCACTCCAAGAATCGGCCAATGGCACGCCAAGGAATGTGCGATTGGCTTCGGCGCCTTGAGATTCCCGGGACACAGGAGAACGCAGTTGCGCGCAATTGGCAGGCAGATCGTTGTGGTGCTGGCGCTGGCCGTCGCGGCGTTGGCGACGATGACCTCCGCCGCGTCGGCGGGTGACCTGCCGTCGAAGTGGGACAAGCGCGCGGTCGCCGTCAATCGCGAGCCCGGGAACACGTTCCTGCTGCGGCCGGGCCAGATCCTGGTCGGACCCGGCGACGCGGCCGATGTGGGACGGGTGCTCAAGGGCTGGAAGCCGCTCGAGCAGCGGCCGTTCGGCATCACGGTCTTCACGCGCCCGACGCAGAACCCCGCCGATCCGGCCCGCGAGGTGATGGCCGCGCTGGCATCGATCCGCCGGGCCACCGCGAATCGCCCGCAGGGGCCGGCGCAGGTGGCGCCCAACCACGTGTTCGTCGGCGAGGCGGCCTCCGCGATCAATTTCACGGGCGAGCCACGGATCCAAGGCGGCCCGGGCTCGAGCGTCCAACAGGCGGCCGCGCCGGCCGCGCTGCCGATGCGCACAACGCGCAGCGACGACGGCGGCGGCGTCAAGATCGCCGTGCTGGACACCGGCATGTTCGAGCACGAGTGGCTGACGGGCGTCCAGCGCGCTCCCGGCGCCAACGACGTCTGGGACGTGGAGAGCGACGGGTACGGCGACAACGAGGCCGGCCACGGCACGTTCATCGCGGGATTGATCCTGCAGGTGGCGCCCGCCGCGTCGGTCTACGCCGTCAAGGTGCTCGACTCGCACGGGGTCGGCGACGACTTCACCGTCGCCCAGGCGATGGCGCAGCTGCCGGCTGACGTCGACATCGTCAACCTCTCGCTCGGGGGCTACACCGACAATGACGCTCCGCCGCTGGCCGTGCTGAACGCGATGGCCGCGATGGGCCAGCAGCAGCGCGTCGTCGTGGCCGCCGCCGGCAACCACGCCGCCAGCCGGCCGTTCTGGCCCGCCGCGTTCGATCAGGTCCTGGCGATCGGAGCGGTCGACGAGCGCTTCGGCAAGTGGAACCGCGCCTGGTACAGCAACCACGGCCCGTGGGTCGACGCCACCGCCCGCGGCTCGGACCTCCAGTCCACGTTCGCGAACGCGAAGACGAAGGTCGCGGTCGGCGCGACGACCAGCCCGAGCGACCCCACGATCGCCTTCCACGGCTGGGCCGAGTGGGACGGGACGTCGTTCGCGACGCCGATCGCCGCCGCGATGATCGCGCGGACGATGACGCGCAACGGCCTCGCGTCGCCCGCGATGGCGCAGGCGGAGCTACTCGCCACGTCGCCGACGGCACCGCAGCCAGACTTCCCGAACGCCGTTGTGATCGACGAGCTGGAAGCGATGCCCGCGCCCCCGTCCTGAGGCGGCTACGTCTCGGCCGCGGCCTCCGGACTGACCTCCTGCAGCCGCATCAACGCGACGTACGCGACGGCCGACAGCCCGAACGCCACGAACACGCCATACCGGTAGAGCTGGTCGAGGAAGTTCGGATCGGCGACCACGCCACCCTCGGTCGTCGCCGCGTTCAGGAAGCCGGGCAGCACCGGGATCACGCCCACGGCGACGGCGACCAGCGCACGCCAGTTGAAGCCCTTCCAGAACCAGTACTCGCCACCCTCGCCGTAGCGGTAGAGCTCTTCGACGTTCAGCCGCGCCTTCCGCAGCATCCAGTAGTCGAAGACCATCACGGCGAGGAAGCTGGCGAGCAGGCTGCCGTAGCCGACCAGCCACGTGAAGATGTACGCGCCGACGTCTTCATAGAGCTGCCACGGGAACGAGATGACGCCGATCACGGCCGTGATCAGGCCGCCGGTCCTGAACGAGATCTGGCGCGGCGACAGGTTCGAGAAGTCGTTCGACGGCGAGACGACATTGGCCGCCATGTTGGTCGAGATCTGCGCGATCACGACGATGATCATCGCGAACACCAGCAGCACCGGCAGGCCGTCGAGCAGCCGCGCGACGAGCGTCACCGGGTCCCAGATCGGCTCGCCGAACTCGACGATCGTCGCCGCCGTCACCGCGATGCCGATGAACGAGAAGCCGGTCATCGTCAGCGGCATCGCGATGCTCTGGCCGACGACCTGCGAGCGCTGGTCCTTCGCGTAGCGCGTGAAGTCCGGGATGTTCATGGACAGCGTGATCCAGTAGCCGACGTTCGCCGCCAGGCCCGGGCCGAACAGCGCCCAGAAGGACTGGTCGTCGGTGATCAGCTGCGACGACGCCGAGAAGATGTTGCCGCCGACGTTGAAGCCCCAGATCAGCAGCGCGAGGCTCGA
>Ga0190265_10003260_pt1 | contig 11053 bp, 5 predicted proteins | sample Popmic124T_FD_133135 | JGI IMG/M metagenome (GOLD analysis project Ga0190265, IMG submission 133135) | Populus adjacent soil microbial communities from riparian zone of Indian Creek, Utah, USA - 124 T | ecosystem: Environmental > Terrestrial > Soil > Riparian zone | place: USA: Utah | collected...
CCCTCGCAGGACATTGATGAGTTGCGGCAGTTCATCCAGACCAGAGGCACGGAGCAACCGACCGAAGGTGAAAACCCGGGTGTCCCCATCAGCATCGAGCTTTTTCATCGGGACCGAAGAATTAATGAGCTTGTCCAAATGAGCTTCGTGCGACTCCGTCTCGGCCTGGACATGCATGGTGCGAAACTTCAGGCAAACAAACGGTTTGCCTTTGAGTCCAATCCGCTCTTGCCGGAACAAGACCGGCCCAGCCGAGCAGAGCCGAATCACCCCGCAAATCATCAGCATCAGAGGCGCGACCGCGGGGAGGGCGACAAAGATGCAAAAAACGTCAAGAACGCGCTTCCACAGGGGAAGAGAGTCTTCCTTCGGACATGTTCGAATAGACAGCATTTCTGATGGATGCTGATTATGCGTAATCGAGGACCTGCCAGCCCCCCCAACCGAATCACCGTAGAACGACAAAGCTCCCCGATGATGGCCCCAAACCTTGTTTGATTTGTGGGGTTCTTTTTAGCGGCCCGGTTCTAACTGGTCAATTGATTAGCGTCGGAAAATCTGACGGTTCTCACCACGGGGTTTCCCCTAGGTCTGTAAGGTTTCTTTCCGGTTTTGGGAGGTCTTCTTGAAGCCGATCGACCCTCCTTTTGCCGAAACGGCACAGCGTTTGCGAAAGGGCGTCCCAGTGAATCAGAAGAAATCAGAAGAGCGCGGTTTACTCGTACGCCTGCTTTGCATACTGGCCCTGTGCATTTCAGCTTGTTCTACACAGGCCGTAATCCTGGAGTGGGACCGAAACCCGGAGACGAATGTCCTCGGCTATCGGGTTTACACCGGCAGGCAATCGCGTGTGTACGACTCAGTATTGGACGTGAGCAATCAAACGCTGGCTGAACTTGCGACAATGCCGGGCACGACCTACTACGCGGTGACCGCGTACGATACGGAGGGCCTCGAAAGCGATTTCTCCGATGAAGTTTTCTATGCGGCGCCGACGGTTAACTCGCCTCCAACAGCGCAGCCCGACCTATACACAACCACTCGAAACGTGCCCCTCAACATCGCAATGAACGCCGGTTTGCTGGCCAATGATTCAGATGTGGACGGTGACCCATTAAGTGTCCTGCTCGTCACTTCAGTCACGCATGGCGCATTATCCCTAAATGCCAACGGCAGCTTTTCCTACTCACCGACGACAGGCTACACGGGCAGCGACTCATTTTCCTATCGCGCCAGTGACGGTCAATCGAACTCTGCCGTGGCCATCGTTACCATCAGTGTGATGGCCGCGCCCAACCGGCCGCCCGCCGCACTGGCCGACCAATACACCACCACGAAAAATATTTCACTGATCATCGGCGCGGGCGCGGGTGTTCTGGCCAATGACTCTGACGCTGATGGAGACGGTCTGGTCGCCATACCAGGCACGTCCGTTTCTCATGGGACGTTGTCGTTCAACGCAAATGGAAGTTTCAACTACACGCCCGCGGCGAATTTTGTTGGCAGTGACACTTTCTCCTATCGCGTGAGTGACGGCAAAGCGACCTCCGCCGTCACCGTCGTCACAATTATCGTGACTGCGCCGCCCAATCGCACTCCGATCTCTGTGGCCGATCATTACGTCACGACAAAAAATACACCGTTGAATGTTTCGGCGGCTGGCGTCCTCGCCAACGATTCGGATGCCGATAGTGATCCGCTTGTCGCCCGGCTCGCGAGTTCTGTCAGCCACGGCACGTTGACCTTGAATGCGAGTGGAGCATTCAACTACACGCCCGCGGCAAACTATGTCGGCAGTGATGCATTCTCGTACCGGGTCAGCGATGGCAAAGCCACGTCTGCTGTGGCCGTAGTCACGATTACAGTGAATCCTCCGCCAAATTCCCCGCCAGCTTCGACGCCGGATAATTATGTCACCACAAAGAATACGCCGCTCACTATTTCAGCAGGTGGAGGCATTCTGGCGAACGATTCTGACGCGGATGGTGATGGACTCGTCGCGCAACTCGTCAGTTCGGTTTCACATGGCACGTTGTCCCTCGATGCCAATGGAAGCTTCAACTACACACCGGCACCAAATTTCATTGGCAACGATGCTTTCACCTATCGCGCCAGCGATAGCAAAGCCACGTCGGCCGTGACAACAGTGACTATCGCCGTGAACGCTCCGCCCAATACCGCGCCGGTTTCCTCGCCGGACCAATACGTGACCACAAGGAATGCGCCGCTCAACATTTCAGCAATGGGCGGTGTCCTCGCAAACGATTCTGACGCGGATGGAGATGGGCTTGTCACCGTTCTCGTGGCACCGGTTTCGCAGGGCACATTGTCGTTCAGCGCGAACGGAGGTTTCATTTACATACCGGCATTGAACTTTGCCGGCAGCGATTCGTTCTCCTACCAAGCCAGTGACGGCAAAGCCACATCGGCCGTAACCGTCGTCTCGATTACGGTCAACACGCCGCCGAACTCTCCGCCGACAGCACAGGCAGACCAATACATCACGACGCAAAACGTACCGCTCAACCTCTCAGCGATTGCCGGCGTCCTCGCCAACGATTTCGATGCGGACGACGACGAACTTGCTGTCGTGCTCGTTGAATCGGTTTCGCACGGCACCCTGTTGCTCGGCGCGAATGGAAGCTTCAACTACACGCCCGAACCAGATTTTGTCGGCACCGATTCTTTCTCCTATTTCGCCAACGATGGCAGCGCCACGTCCGCTGTGACCGTAGTGACGATCATCGTGAACACATTGCCGAACTCCACGCCGACGGCCCAGCCAGACGATTACATCACGAGCAGGAATGTGCCGTTGAGCGTTGCCGCAGTCGTCGGCGTGTTCGCCAACGATTCGGACGCAGATGGGGATGGGCTTGTCGCGATGCTAGTTGGTTCCGCTGCGAACGGCGCCGTATCACTCAGCGGCAACGGGAGTTTCATCTATACTCCATCACCGAACTTCGCCGGCACAGATTCTTTTTGGTATCAAGCGACCGACGGCAAAGCCACGTCAGCTGTGGCGGTCGTGACGATTACCGTATTGTCCAACTCTCCGCCGGTAGCGCGCCCGGATCATTACATCGCCACAAAGAATGTTCCTCTCAGCGTTTCACTGACGGCTGGCGTTCTCGCCAACGATTCGGACACGGACGGTGACGGGCTGGCCGCGCTGCTCGTCACGTCAGTCACCAATGGCACACTGACGTTGAATCAAAACGGCAGTTTCAGCTACACGCTGAACCGGGATTTCATCGGCATCGACACCTTCTCGTACTGCGCTATCGACAGCCAAGGCACTTCCTCCGTGGTTGTGGTGACCATCATCGTCAACGCATCAGGAAACCGAGTTCCGATTGTGCAACCAGAACAATATGTCGCCACCAACAATCTGCTGCTGAGTGTGCCGACGAGCGAAGGCGTCCTCGCCAATGATTCCGATGGGGATGGCGACGGACTTGTGGCATGGTTGGTAACTTCGCCGGCTCATGGAACGCTGTCGCTCAACGCAAACGGAAGTTTCGCCTACATCTCCGCCCCGACGTTCGTGGGACTCGATGCTTTTGAATACCGTGTCACCGACGGCAAAGCCACCTCCGCCGTCGCGATCGTGCAAATCACCGTCGTGGACGATCCTTCACCTCCGCCTCCTCCACCGCCACCCCCACCCGTTTCGTGCTTTGACTGCTTCGCTGCATTCGACGAAGTTTTGTGGCGGCGCAGTAATGCTTTTAGAGTGGTGATCCCTTCGCGGCTGGCAGTGCCCACGAATGTTACATGTCCAGAAGCAGCAGTGTTTGTTTTTGGGGCAGTAGCAAAGAGTCTGGCGGCAATTAACGACACCGAGATGAACGAGGCCCTCGATTCCACCGCGCAGTGCTTATCCTCCCTCTTAAAGAATGATCTGAAGGCTCGATTGGAAAGAGCAGGCACCCTGGCAACTTCAAAGTGGACCTCGACCGCAAGCAACCAGGTCGCTGCTGCTTCGCGCAATGTTGATCGCATCCCGACCGTCGATGCCTTGTTGAGCCGTGCCAGGTTTCTTGCTGCGGGGCTGGCCGCTCTTTCGAAAATAGATCGAACGCTCGCCAAGGGCGATCTCGCTCCTTCATTTATTGCCAACAAAGTGCTCGCCTGGGACGTGGCCCGGGGAAAGGAGAAACACCAACTGAGATTCGTTTTTGGAGAAACAAGCTTCGTCGTGGAGAACATGGCGGGCACACCCGTCGCGACGGGGAATTATGCTTTCTCCCGCACCGCCTGGAATCAAGGCTCACTCGCGCTGACCCTGGACAACACGATATTGGGCTACAACACAGGGGAAACCGCGACGTTCGCAATGAAATTCAGTCCGGCCCGCAATCGTCTGACGAGCCAGGGACTGCGCGGTTACTTCACGATCGATTGATCGCAGCCAAAAAAGTTGCGCTAAAATTATGCCTTCGGCGAGAAGCGGTACGCTTCTTGCCGTGCCGTTTTCATGTACCCAACTCCACGGACGTATTCCGTGTTTCTTTTTGCGATCTGCATTGTCGGATTCTTTTCGGACGGAAATTTTGCGCAAGGAGGCGTTCCCGTTCTCGAATGGGATCCAAATCCAGAACCTACGATTGCCGGCTACAATGTTTACAGTGGCAACAGCAGTGGCAACTACACGCACGTGGTGGACGTGGGACTGCAAACAAGCGTTCCGCTGACGAACCTGATGGCCGGGGCGACTTATTTTTTTGCGGTGACGGCCTATGACACGAGCCGGCTCGAAAGTCCCTTCTCGGACGAAGTGTGGTACACGCCACGCGTTGATGGGGAAAGCGCCGTTTTGTTGCCGTTCATTTTTGTGCGCTCCGCGAATGCGCTAACGATTCGGTTCAGCGGACAAACCGATCAACAATGCTGGGTGTTGGCCTCCTCTGATCTGCTTCAGTGGGAACCAGTCTATTCGGTGACTTTTCCGGAAGACAATATTGCGGAATATGTGGAAGTTGGGCGCCGGATGAAACCAATGCGATTCTATCGGGTGATAGGCGGGCGACCGTGAATAACTATTGGGTTATGATCTGACCGCCGTCGCTCGGAAAACCACCCAAACTGATATTAACACCTGCCGCACCGCCGCCGCCATGGTAGCTGCCTTCATTGACAGCGACGGTGCGGACAAACTGGTTCAAGAGATACTCCGCCAGTTGCGCGAGACGCCGAAAGGGCGTGAAGGGAACGTAAACAATGTCTCCTGATTCCAACGGGATGTCGCGCGCTTTGCCTTTGACGATGGAGAGATAATCAAGCTCGGCAAGTTTGGGTGAGGTCAAGCTGCCGCGAAGGATCACAATCCGACTGACCTGAGCGAATTTCACCGGGCCACCCAACGTGACAATCAGTCGTGCGACGGTCAGATCCTTTGAATATGGAACCGTACTCGCTCCGTCGACCGCGCCGAGCACGTAAACACTCGGCAGATCAACAGGCCGAACGAAAACAAAATCGTCCGGCTGAAGATAAATGTTCTGCGTGGCATCCGCGTGCTTGATAAGCCGCTCGAAATCCACCGGCAAAAAACTTCCGTTGCGCAAAACAAAACTGCGAGAGTAGTCCACCGCGTCATCCGCGCCATTCCCCGCCGCCAACCCGCCCAGAGTAGCGATGGCTTGCAGTAAAGTCGTGGGACCAGTGAGCGGATAAATGCCAGGGGACTGAACCGCACCAAGAAACCAGACGCGCTGGCTCGCGACGCCGCGCAGATTGATGACCAGATCCGGCGTCGCGCGGTTGTATTTGGCTATTTCGCGCTGAAGCGCGGTCCGGCATTCCGGAATGGAAAGCCCCCACAGAGAGATGCCGGGCAGAAGACTATAGTAGATTTTTCCATCGGGCCCCAGCATTACCGTAGCCGAACCAGTGCTTTCTCCGATCGATTCGATTTGAACGACATCGCCCGGACCGAGCCGATAGGGCTCCGTGGGTGGCTGCAACAGGGAATTGTCGAGACGATTGGTGAGATCTACGGGAGCAAATCCACGATTCGCGCCGTCCTCATAAGCATCGAATCGCGGTCCTTTCGTGCGGCAGCCCACTGCCAGAATCAACAACAGGAAACAAAAGACCGAGTGCTTCATTTGAATATAGGCGGCACGATTTGCTGACCGGTCCAAGTGACCACAAAGGCGCGCACGAAATCCGAGGAAGCCGCTTCGAGGAGTTCTTCAGCTTTCGCCCAGGGTTTTCTCGACACATAAACAATGTCCTTAGGCTGGAGAACGAAATCCTTGCTCGTGCCGAGAAGGATCTTGGAAATATCCACGACGAAGGTTTCGGGACGCTGCAAGCTGCCGCGGATAACGAGGATGCGCTGCTTATAGGCGCCGTCGGTAAATCCACCCCGACCAGCAATGGCACCGATAACACCGAGGTTCTTCGTGTAGGGCACCTGTCCCGCGCCCCTCACTTCACCCAGCACGTAAACTTCCTGAAGCGCAGTCGGCGGGAAATACAGATAATCTTCCGGGGCGAGCAGTTTGTTGTTTTCGAGATCACCCCGTTGAAACAACGCCTCGAAATCGACCGGTTCCCGGACAAAGGAACCGTCCGCCTGGCGGCGGGCCAAAAATGCTTGCGAGAAATCGGTAAGCGTAAAGCTGCTGCGTTGTGCTCCAGCCGTCACAAAACCTTTGGCCTTGGCGATCGCTTCCACAACGGTCGTGGGTTTGTCCAACAAATGAGCGCCCCGGCCGACCACATTCCCGAGGATATAGTATCTCTTACTTTGAAACGAACCCGGGATCAGCACGACGCGTGGAGCGAGATGAAACTTCATCAGCGTGGTTTCCAAGTGCCCGCGCAATTCGTCCACTGTCAACCCGGTCGCCTTAACGTCCAGCGCCTGCAGATAACTGATCTGACCGTCTGGCCCCACCACAACGTCGCGCGTCGAATCAGCCTGGCCGTAAAGGCTGATTTGAAAAACGTCTCCGGCCCCGAGTGTCAGCTTCTCCTGCCATGGAGCGAGCATAGGACCTTTGGAAGCAGACAGCCCATTGGTCACGACAAGCGATTGGCCATTGGTAACGGCGGCAGGTGTCACGGGCTTTGGTTCTTGGGCCAAACCCGGGGTGGCCACCGTGAGAGCAAGCAGCAGAACCCATGCGGCCACGCGGCCTGCCGACGAACAAAAATTCAGCCCGGCGCCGATCAAATGGCATCCGCCATTGCGCAAACTGCCCACACACCGCGAAACGTTACGGGCCTCGGCCATATTTTCCGCGCTCAACCATAGGAGGTTCGGCACGGCGGAAGAAAGCAACAGGGCATCCGCAGTCATCGCCGGGGGTAATTCAACAAGCACAAGTGCATTCTCCTCGTTCTGCCAGGTCGTGAAGGCGCGCTCCCAATGTTTTTGCAGCGAGATATTGGCGATATCAGCCACCAACGTGTACCGCGCGATGCCTCGCGAATCCGCTCCCGACGAATCAGTGGTCGAATGCGGAACGAACAAAGTGTTGGGTGGCACTTCCGCCGCATTCTCCAGCGCGACGAAATCGGGCCGGGAAACAACGAGGACGCGATTGCCATTCTGCAATCCGGCTTCGGAGAGCAACTCAATCCAGGTGGAGCGGCCTTCACCGTTCGAGGCAGAGATAATTCCGCAGACGAAACAGCCGCGCCGCTGGACGCGGGCCGTGTTCCGCAGCGATTGGAGGGTCTCAACTGCCCAATACCGGCGGGCCGAATCGCTCATCCCGGTCAAATCCGGGAGCGTGGCCAGCACTGGCAAACCCGAGGCTTCTTCCAGCGCCGCAGCGTTGCGAACAATGCGGTTCTTCCGCCGGGTCACCGAGTAACTGATCGAACCGAGGCCCAACCCGAGCAGAGCGCCGGCGATTCCGTGATTGCGAATCCTCGGGACATCTGTGATGCGCGCCGTTTCAATCCGGTCCGAACGCCGCCACTTCTCGACCCCCTTGCTGCCCACCAGGACGCGCGATTGAATCAGTTCGTCGCGGCGCGTGCCCAACGCGTTGTACTCGCTTTGCAAACGCACGAACTCGACTTCGTTGGTCGCAAATTTTTCCAGAGCCTGCCGGCTTTTGAGTTCACTCGCTTCGGCTTTCTTCAACTGGTCGCGCACCGCAGTGCGCTTGATGTTCAGCTCGGCCAATTGCCCGTTGGTTTTTGTGGCGCTGGATTTGCCGGAGGAAGTCTTCGAACCGGATTCCTTCTGCAACGCAATGATGGAAGCACGCAGCTCCTTTACACGCGGGTGTTCATCTGTGTAACGGGTCAGGGCCTGTTCCAGTTCCTGTTGAAGGGATCGCAATACCGGCTTGTCCGCCGCGAGTTGGGTGATGATCTTTTTCTCTTCCGCATTGATGGAGGTGAGCTGGTTGCGCAGCGAGGTCACGGCCGTCGCACGCTCGGAAGCGTCTTTCGACAATGTTTGGCGCAAAGACCGGACGTCGCCGAACAAGAGCGCGTCATCAAAATCTCCAAACTGCTTCCGCAAATCGCGGAGCCGGCGTTGGGCGGCAGTAATCTGCCGGTCCACTTCCCTGGTGCGCTTGGAAACCCATTCCTCCGCCGTCGTGGCCACTTGTTTTGCGAATACATCCACCAGAGCACGGGCTGAACTGATATTCTCGGCAACGACCGTGACGCCGATGAAAGGCTGGCCCTGATCCACGGTCACGCGACATCGTTCCGCCAAGTCTTCGGTGGAAACGTTCCGGGGCAACTTCGCGACGACTTTCGCCAGCGACCCGGTGGACCTTGCGCTGGCAGCAAAATCGGCGGCCTCGGCCTGATTCGCAAAAGTTCTTTCGTAGGCAAACAATTGAAGAGAGGCGGAGAAAGTCCGCGTAAAGCCAGCGTAGGCCACGCCCACCGCTGCACAAAGTAACGAAAGCCCCAGCAGAGGGAACAGGCCGCGAGGCCAGGCAAAGCGGCCACGCCGCCGTGGGCCCGCCGTTCCGCCGCTGATTACCTCAGTCCGGGCGCCGAAATGCGGCCTGTCCGGTTCGGGCGGCCAAGGTTGTGGTTCGTGTCTGGGCGACATGTGTTTGGTTCAACGTCGAGAAGCAAAGCCTGTTCAAGCCGCAGAACAAAAGCAATCCCGCATTTACTCCGTTGTCCGGTTCTTAGAAGGCAAGACAACGAATGTTCCGGTATGGGACGCGCTCCAAGCTGGCGGTAGCGCGGCATGTCTTTTGCGTGTGGGCTTTCGTATGTTGTCCATTCTGTGCCTGGTTGGTGTTTGCTGGTTCGCCCTGGCCGCATTGTTCGTCGTTGCTCTTGGGGTGGCGGCGAAGAGGCCAATGCCGGTTGAAGAGCCGGAATCCGCCGTGGTTCTGGAACAAGCGGCTTAAATCGGCTCCAAATCCGCAGCGCTGAGTTTCACCGCCGCGGCCTGACCGATAAAATCCAGCCTCAAAAGGACGGTTTCAAACCCGTAGCGTTCCTCGACCCATCCCTCAATTCCGGCCAGCGCTCCGTATTTAATCTTCACTCTCGTGCCCTTTCCGACTTCCGGCGCGAGCACAATCTCCAGTCCCGTTTCAAGTGCGCGAAGGATGTCGGCCAACTGCTGTTCCAACAACGCCGGGTCAGGCACGTCCAGAAGGTTCGCCACGTAATCACTCTGATAGATTTTCCCGCGCTGCTCCCGTTGCGCCTGCAAAAAGACATAGCAAGGAAAGAGAGGCTTCTCGAATGTGACTGTCTTCCCGCGATATTTGCGGACTGAGTGGTAGCAAGGAAGCGTCGTCGCGATTCCCAAATCGGCGCAGTACTGCACCACTTTCTTTTCACACCGCGGGCGCGTGTGAGCGACAAACCAAACGATGGAATCACTCGCGTTCGAATCGGCCATCAAGCCTTCCAAACCTGGCCGGGCTTGGTTTTAATCCGCGCCATGGCATTGCGCGTGTCCACGATCAGCGGCGCCCATTGCGCCAATTTGCCGTAATCCACCGACTTGTGGGCGGTCGAAACTAAAACCAAATCAAAGCCAGCGACTGTTTTCTTGTCCCATCGCACCGACTTCATTCCCGTCCAGTGACTGTGTTCGCGGGTCGGGCGAATGATTGGGATGTACGGATCATGATACGCGACTTCAGCGCCTCCTTGCGTGAGCAAATCCATGAGCACGAACGTGGGGGATTCGCGCATGTCGTCCACGTTTGCTTTGTAAGCCAACCCAAGCAGCAGCACACGGCTGCCCTTCAATGCTTTGGTCCGGTCGTTCAGCGCGTCCATGACACGCGAGACGACATACTTGGGCATGGCCGTGTTCACCTCGCCGGCCAGTTCGATGAATTTCGTGCTCTGGCCAAACTCCCGGCTCTTCCACGTGAGATAAAACGGATCGATGGGAATGCAGTGACCACCCAGCCCGGGACCCGGATAGAACGCCATGAAGCCAAACGGTTTCGTTTTCGCCGCGTCGATTACTTCCCAGATGTCGATGCCCATCGCGGCGTAAACGACCTTTAACTCGTTCACCATTGCGATGTTCACAGCGCGGAAAATGTTTTCCAACAGCTTGGTCGATTCCGCCGCCCGGCAGGATGAAACCGGCACAAGATATTCCAACGCGAGACCGTAAACGGCTTTTGCCTTTTCCAGACACGCTGGCGTGAAGCCGCCGATCACTTTGGGAATGTGGGCCACGCGGCTGCTGGGATTTCCCGGATCTTCGCGCTCCGGCGAAAACGCGAGATGAAAATCGGTGCCCGCTTTGAGTCCCGAGCCTTTCTCCAGCACCGCGCGCAAATCTTCATCCGTCGTGCCCGGATAGGTCGTGGACTCCAGCACCACGACGGTGTCGCGTTGCAAATGAGGCGCGATCGCCTCGCCGGTGTTGAGGATGTAGGAAATGTCCGGCTCCCGATTCTTGTTCAGCGGGGTCGGCACACAAATCAGCACCGCCTGCACGTCCCGGACTTTTGAGAAATCAGATGAAGCACTGAAATGCCCCCCCCGCACCTGCTTCTTTACCTCAGCAGGATCAATGTGCTTGATGTAACTCTCGCCCCGGTTCAGCGCAGACACTTTCTCCGAATCG
>Ga0190265_10003261_pt1 | contig 11052 bp, 9 predicted proteins | sample Popmic124T_FD_133135 | JGI IMG/M metagenome (GOLD analysis project Ga0190265, IMG submission 133135) | Populus adjacent soil microbial communities from riparian zone of Indian Creek, Utah, USA - 124 T | ecosystem: Environmental > Terrestrial > Soil > Riparian zone | place: USA: Utah | collected...
CGCCGGCGACGCGGGGCGTGCCGGTGCGGCAGACGACGAGGCGCAGGCCGAGTGCGTGGGCGCCGAGCAGGTCGGCCTGCAGCGCGGCCAGGCTGCGATCGGCCGTCTCCATCTGCAGCAGCACCTCGGTGCCGACCCGCTCGCCGAGCAGCACCCCGGCGGCGATCGGGTTGACCCGGGCGGCCGGGGGTCCGGGATCGGTGATCGCGAGCACGTCGGCACCGGCGGCGGCCAGCTGCTCGGCCCGCCGGATGAAGTCACCGAGCTCGCTGCCACGCGGCGCACGCAAGCCGGCCAGCACGACGAACCGGTCCGGGTACGGCCAGTCGACCTGGTCCGGCACGCTGGCGGCCGGGTGCACCACCGCCGGATCGGCGCGCGCCCTCGGCGGCCGGTGCACGGGGACCAGCCCGTCGACCGCGCTCGCCACTGCCCGGATGTGCGCCGGCGTCGTACCGCAACAGCCTCCGACGACCGTGGCGCCGGCCGCCACGAACTCCCGGGCGGCCTGTGCGAAGTAGTCGATGTTGTGCGCGTAGCGAAGCCGGCGGCCGAGCCGTTGTGGGCTGCCGGCGTTGGGCTGCACCGACACCGGCAGCGCACAGTTGCGGGCCAGCTCGGGCACGACGTCGCGCAGCACCGCCGGTCCGACCGTGCAGTTGGCGCCGAGCGCGGCCAGGTCCAGCTCGGCGAGCGCGGCGGCCGCCGCGGCGGGATCCTCGCCGCGCAGCGTCCGGCCGTCCTCGCCGAACGTCAGCTGCGCCACGACCGGCAGGTCGCATTCGTCGAGCGCGACCCCGACGGCCTGCGCGAGCGACTCGGTGTCGCCGAAGGTCTCGAGCATGATCACGTCGACCCAGTCGGCGAGCGCGGCGACCTGCTCGCGCAGGATCGCCACCCGGTCCCCCGGCGGCACCCGGCGGACCAGGCTCGCGCTCATCGCGGGACCGACGCTGCCGGCCACCAACGCGCCGCCGGCGGCCTCCCGAGCCAACCGCGCGCCGGCGATGTTGATCTCTACAACGCTGTCCTCGAGCCCGAACCTGGCCAGTCGCAGGCGGTTCGCGTCGAAGGTGTTGGTCTGCAGGAGATGCGCGCCGGCCGCCACGTACGCCGCGTGCAGGTCCCGCACCAGGCTCGGCCGGGTGAGGTTGAGCTCGCACAGCGAGCTGTCCAGGGGCACTCCCGCCGAGTGCAGCATCGTGCCCATCGCACCGTCGCACACGACGACCCGCCCGGCGGCGTCCCACGTGCGCCGGATCCGGTCCACACGGCCTCCTGACTTCGTCGTCAGCAGTTGTGAGACAGATCTGTCTACCGGACTGTAACGCTCTTCGGGTCATTAATCGAGCCATGCATTGACCGACGACCAGGCACAGGGCTAACCTCCAGGGACTGTCTGAGACAGACCGGTCTCATCATCTCAACTCGGACGCCGTCGCACTCCACAGTGGATCAAAGGAGAACACGCATGAGTGCCTATGACCCGAGGACGGACACCGGCATCCCGACCGAGCCGGTCGGTTCGCTGCCGCGACCGAGCAAGCTGCAGGAGACCTACGCCGCCTACGACGCGGGCACGGTGACCCGCGAGCAACTCGAGGCCGAGCAGGACAAGGCCGTTCGCGACTCGATCACGCGGGGTGAGGCGACCGGCGCACCGATCATCTCCGACGGCGAGCAGCGGTGGTCCAGCTTCGCCACGTACCCGATCACCGACACGCTCGCCGGCACCGGGCTGGCCGACCACCTCGGCGGGGAGGGCGGCCAGTTCTTCGCGATCTTCGCCGACGGGCACGGCCGGCAGCTGCCCAAGCTGACGAGCGGGCCGTTCCGCTACAAGACGTTCGCCGCGGACACGCTGAAGCAGTCGATCGGGCTGACCAGCAGGCCGATGAAGCAGGCCGTGATCGCGCCGTCGATGCTGGCGTTGCTGTACCCGCTCGACGAGGAGGTACCCGGCTACCCGCGCGAGCAGTTCGAAGAGGACCTCACCAACGAGTGCGAGAAGGACATCCGGCAGGCCTTCGCCGCCGGCGCGTCCCGGGTCTCGATCGACTTCACCGAGGGCCGACTGTCCACTCGGAACGACCCGCGCAACCCGTGGACGGGGCGGAACCTGCTGCCACACTTCATCGAGCTGAACAACCGGGTGCTGGCACGGTTCACCCCTGAGGAGCGAGCCAGCATCGGCATCCACACGTGCCCCGGCGGTGACCGGGACTCGGTGCACAGCGCCGATGTGGACTACAACGACCTGCTGCCGACGATGTTCGACATGAACGCGGGCTACTTCCTGATCCAGCTGGCGAGCGAACGGGACAAGGACCGCGTCTACAAGGCGATCGGCCAGCACCTCCGAGAGGACGCCGACGGCGTGGCGCAGTTCGCCTACGTCGGCGTGATCAACCCGCTGAACCCGCGGGTGGAGAGCCCGGAGGAGGTGCGTGACTCGCTGGTGCGGGCGGCGAACTTCGTCCCGAGGGAGCGCCTGGGAGCGACCGACGACTGCGGGTTCTCCCCGTTCAGCATCGACGAGAAGCCCAACCACGGCTCGCCCGACTACGCGCGGGACGTGGCCTTCCAGAAGATCGCGAACCGGGTCGCGGGCACGCGGATGGCGGCGGAGAAGCTGGGCGTCAGCTGACTGGTAGTTCATCGGTCCGCCGGGTCGACGAACGCGTCGACCTGGCGGACCTGCCGGTTATCCGGCGTCGATGCCGTGGGCCTCGAGCAGGAGCACGGCGACCTCACGGGCCCGAGCGGCCGCCTCGATGTCACCCTCGTGGGCGGCCATGATCGAGCCCTTCATGAGGATGTGCCACTGCCGGGCGAATGAGTCCGGGTCGTCGATCCCGGCCGCGGCGGCCAGGCCCTTGATGTAGTGCCGGATGTTCGCCAGGTGCTGCACGCTGGCCCGGTACACCGCGTCGTCCTTGCCATTCGTCTCGATCATGGTCGTGAGGAACGAGCAGCCCTCGAAATCCCGCTTGGCGAACCATTCGCCGAACACGTCGAAAATCGCGAGCAGCTGTTCGGCCGGAGAGTCGCCACGGCGGTGGGTCTCCGCCTGGAGCCATTCCTCGGTCCAGATCGTCTCGCGCCGGCGCAGAAAGTCGAGAATGAGATCGGTCTTTGACGGAAAATTGCGGTAGAGCGTCATCTTGGCCGTGCCGGCCTTGGCGATGATCGCGTCGACGCCGACCGCCGCCGTGCCGTCTCGGCTGAACAGTTCGTAGGCGGCCCGGCTTACGCGTTCGCGCCCACTGTCGTTGGTGTTTCCGTCCACTACGTCCCTCACTTCTCGACACCCCCATCGTACCTGATGGGCACCGCCGCGCGAGCACCCCGTCGTAGGGCGGTTGTGCGTCGCCCACAACGGCGACCAGGTCAAATTTGTGTCGAGAACCGGCTTATGGCGTGACCGAAAACACCGGACGATGGGTGCCGAGAAAGAATGGAGCACGCCAATGACCGCAACCCAGGTCCGCACTGCCGCATTCGACTGGCCGCAGGGCTTCGCTCGTATTCCGGATGCCGACTGGGTGCGCCAACCGGTCGGCGAGTTCGGCCTCAGCTATGACAGCGTCGGCGCGCACAGCTGGTACAAGAATCTGGAACCGACGGTGGCGCAGGTACTCGCCGCGCTCGGCGAGAACAAGCTGCTGGTCGACTATTCCGCCGGCACCGGGATTCTGTCCCGCCGGCTCCTTTCCCGGATCGGCCACCCGGTCGGCATCCTCAACGTCGACGCCTCGCCGAAGTTCCTGCGGGTCGCGCTGGAGAACTTCCGCGATGACGAGCGCGTCGCGTTCCGGCTGCTGAACTACCTCAAGGCACAGCGACGCCTGCAGACCCTCGACGAGGCGCTCGACGTGGACCTGCCGGTCGACGCGATCACCTCCACAAACGCGATCCACCTGTACTACAACCTGGCCGAGACCCTCGACTCGTGGGCACGTGTGCTGCGGCCCGGCGGCCTGACGTTCACCGGCTCGGCGAACCTGCGCAACCCCCTGCGACGGCCCGGCGACTGGATCATCGACGAGACCGTCGCCAAGGTCAACGAGATCGCCACCGAGGTGGTCGCCCGCGAGGCGGCGTTCGAGGAGTACCGCGAGACGCTCGCCGACACCGCGGCGATGGCCGGACACACCAAGCTGCGCGAGAAGGTGTTCGTCCCGGTCCGCCCGCTCGAGGAGTACCTCGACGCGTTCACCACCGCGGGCTTCTCGGTACTGCACGTGTTCGACGCCACGATCTACGCACAGGTCGACGAGTGGTGCCAGCTGCTGCACACCTACCACGACGGCGTGCTCAGCTGGGTCGGCGGATCGCCCAAGGTGGACGGCCGCGAGCCGACCGAGAAGGCGCTGCGCGACCGGCGGTTCCTCATCCGGTACAGCCTCGAGAAGCTGTTCCCCGCACAGGAGTCCTTCCCGTGCACCTGGACCTACATCACCTGCCGGCGATGACGGCGCTGCGGCCCGTGCACGTCGCGGGCATCGGGACGACGAGGTTCGCGAAGCAGCCGAACCGCTCCTTCAAGGAGCTCGTCGCCGATGCGGTGACCGCGACACTCAAGGACGCCGGCACCACGGCGGGCGAGATCCAGGCCTGCTTCTTCGGCAACGCCGTCGCCGGAACGATCACCGGGCAGGAGATGCTCGCCGCGCAGTTCGCGTTGCGCCCCCTGGGTTTCGGCGACCTTCCGGTGTCCAATGTGGAGAACGCGTGCGCCTCGGCGTCGACCGCGTTCCACCTCGCCTGGCAGGCCGTCGCGAACGGCGTGCACGAAGTGGTGCTGGCCGTCGGCGCCGAGAAGATGACCCACCCGGACAAGGCACGGTCGTTCGCGGCCATCGGCGGCTCGGTCGACGTCGACACGGTGCCGCCCGACCTGCCGGCCGGCCGCTCGTTCCTGATGGACCTGTACGCGGAGTCGGCCCAGCGCTACCTCGACCACACCGGGGCGACCGTGGAGGACCTCGCGCGGGTGGTGGTCAAGGCCCAGCGCAACGGGGCGCTCAACCCGGCCGCGCAGTTCGGTGGCGAGTGGACGGTCGACGAGGTGCTCGCCGCCCGGCACATCGTCGGCCCGTTCACCCTGCCGATGTGCTCCCCCGTGTCCGACGGTGCCGCCGCGGCGCTGCTGGTCGCGGACCGTCCAACCGGGACACCCCGGGTGACCGTGCTCGCCTCGGTCAACCAAACCGCCCCGGCCGACGGCTCGCACAGTGTCACCTCCGCCGCGGCCGAGAAGGCCTACGCGCGGGCCGGGCTGGGTCCCGAGGACCTGGACTGCGTCGAGGTCCACGACGCCGCCGCGTCCGCCGAGCTGATCCTCACCGAGCAGCTCGGGCTCACCGAGCCCGGCGGCGGGGCGCGGCTGCTGGCGAGCGGCGCGACCGCGCTCGGCGGCCGGCTGCCGGTCAACACCGGCGGCGGACTGCTCGCCCGCGGCCATCCGATCGGCGCCACCGGCCTCGCGCAGATCGTCGAGATCGTCCAGCAACTGCGCGGGGACGCCGGCCGCCGGCAGGTGCCCGGCGCCCGGGTCGGGCTCACCCAGAACGCCGGCGGCTGGCACGGCAGCGGCGACGGCGGGGACAACGTGGTCAGCGTGGTCCACCTGTTCGGCAAAGGAGACAAGTCATGACGGATTTCGTGTTCACGTCCGAGTCGGTGACCGAAGGACACCCCGACAAGATCGCCGACCAGATCTCCGACGCCGTACTGGACGCGGCGCTCACCGCCGACCCGTACTCCCGGGTGGCCTGCGAGACGCTGCTGACCACGGGGCTGGTCGTGGTCGCGGGCGAGATCACCACGCCCGACCAGCTGGACATCGCCGCCATCGTGCGGGACACGATCCGCGGCATCGGCTACACGTCGGAGTGCGGCTTCGACGCGGACAGCTGCGGCGTGCTGAGCGCCCTGGACAAGCAGTCGCCCGACATCGCGCAGGGCGTGGACACCGCGCGGGAGGCACGCGAGGGCGCCGTGGCCGACCTCGACCGGGTCGGCGCCGGGGACCAGGGCATGATGTTCGGCTACGCCACCAACGAGACTCCCGAGCTGATGCCGGCGCCGATCGCGATCGCGCACCGGCTCGCCCGCCGGCTCACCGAGGTCCGCAAGAACGGCGAGCTGCCCTACCTGCGCCCGGACGGCAAGACGCAGGTCACCGTCCGCTACGTGGACAACGTGCCCGTCGCGGTCGAGAAGGTGCTCATCTCGACCCAGCACGAGGCGGGCGTCGAGGCGCGGATCCCGGGCGACCTCTGGGAACACGTCGTCACGAAGGTGATCCCCGCCGAGCTGTACGACCCGGTGTCGTTGCGCGCCAACTTCTTCGTCAACCCGACCGGACGGTTCGTCATCGGCGGTCCGGTCGGCGACGCCGGCCTCACCGGCCGCAAGATCATCGTCGACACCTACGGCGGGTTCGCCCGGCACGGCGGTGGCGCGTTCTCCGGCAAGGATCCGTCCAAGGTGGACCGATCGGCGGCCTACGCGGCGCGGCACGTGGCCAAGAACGTCGTCGCCGCCGGACTCGCCGACCGGGCCGAGGTACAGGTCGCCTACGCGATCGGGATGGCCCGGCCGCTGTCGCTGCTCGTGGAGACGTTCGGCACGGAACGGGTACCGAGGGAGCGGATCGTCGAGCTGATCGACAAGCACTTCGACCTGCGCCCCGCCGCGTTCCGCGAGTACCTGCGACTGCACCGGCCGGTCTACGCGAAGACGGCCGCCTACGGGCACTTCGGCCGCGACGACGCCGACTTCACCTGGGAACTGACCGACCGCGCCGACGCGCTGGCGCAGGACGCCGGCGTCAACGCGACCGCCGTGGCGTGAGGAGCTGACGTGACAATCGTCGTTACCGGGTCGATCGCGACCGACTACCTGATGGTGTTCCCCGGCCGGTTCGCCGACCAGCTGGTGGAGGGCAAGCTCGACCAGCTCTCGCTGTCCTTCCTCGCCGACGAGCTGGAGATCCGACGCGGCGGGGTCGCCGCCAACATCGCCTTCGGCCTCGGTTGCCTCGGCCACACGCCGGTGCTCGTCGGCTCGGTCGGCGCCGACTTCGCCGACTACCGCGACTGGCTCGCCGGCCACGACGTCGACACCGACCACGTGCGCTACTCGACGACCCGGCACACCGCGAAGTTCCTGTGCACGACCGACACGACGCACAACCAGATCGCCACGTTCTACGCGGGCGCGATGGACGAGGCACGCGAGATCGAGCTGGCGCCGATCCTGTCCGACGTGACCGAGCCGCTCGTCGTGGTCAGCCCGAACGACCCGGACGCGATGCTGCGGCACACCACCGAATGCCTCGAGCTCGGCGTCCCGTTCGTGGCCGACCCTTCCCAGCAGCTCGCGCGGATGTCCGGCGAGGACATCCGCGAGCTCGTCGACGGTGCTTCGTACCTGTTCACCAACGAGTACGAGCGGACGCTGCTGACGTACAAGACCGGCTGGGCCGACACCGATGTGCTCGACCGGATCGGCACCTGGGTCACCACGCACGGCCGGCTCGGCGTGACCATCGAGAGCTGCGAGCGGCCGACAGTCACCGTGCCGGTCGTAGCGCCGCGGGGACGGACCGAGCCGACCGGCGTCGGCGACGGTTTCCGGGCCGGTTTCCTCGCCGGCATCGAGCGAGGGCTCGACCAGGAACGCGCGGCCCAGCTCGGCTGCATGCTGGCCACGCTGGTGCTGGAGACGGTCGGCACCCAGGAGTACACGATCGATCCCACGTCCTGTGCGCAGCGCCTGGCCCAGACCTACGGCGTGGCGGCCGCGCGGGCATTCCTCGTGAGGGAGACGGTATGAGCCTGACCGACTACAAGGTTGCCGACCTGTCGCTCGCCGAGTTCGGCCGCAAGGAGATCAGGCTGGCCGAGCACGAGATGCCGGGTCTGATGGCGGTGCGTGCGGAGTTCGCCGATGCCCAGCCGTTGCGGGGGGCCAGAATCGCCGGTTCGCTGCACATGACCGTGCAGACCGCGGTGCTGATCGAGACGCTCGTCGCGCTCGGCGCACAGGTTCGGTGGGTCAGCTGCAACATCTTCTCCACTCAGGACCACGCGGCCGCGGCGGTCGTCGTCGGGCCGGGCACTCCGGACGACCCTCGGGGTGTGCCGGTGTTCGCGTGGAAGGGCGAGACGCTCGAGGAGTACTGGTGGTGCACCCAGCGGCTGTTCACCTTCCCCGGCGGCCGTGGTCCGAACATGCTCCTGGACGACGGCGGTGACGCGACGCTGCTCGTGCACCGGGGAGTCCAGTACGAGCGGGCCGGCGTGGTGCCCGAGCCGTTGCGGTCGGACTCGGCGGAGTACCGGATCGTGCTGGACGTGCTGCGCGACTCGCTCGCCGCCGATCCCGCCCGGTTCACCCGCATCGCCGAGGGCGTCGTCGGGGTGACCGAGGAGACCACCACCGGTGTGCACCGGCTCTACGAGCTCGCCGCGGCCGGCGAGCTGTTGTTCCCCGCCATCAACGTGAACGACTCGGTGACGAAGTCCAAGTTCGACAACAAGTACGGCTGCCGGCACTCCCTTGTGGACGGCATCAACCGGGCCACGGACGTGCTGATCGGTGGCAAGGTGGCCGTGGTGTGCGGCTACGGCGACGTCGGCAAGGGCTGCGCGGAGTCGTTGCGGGCGCAGGGAGCGCGGGTCGTGGTCACCGAGATCGACCCGATCTGCGCGCTGCAGGCGGCGATGGACGGCTACCAGGTGACGACCCTCGAAGCCGTTGTCGCCGACGCGGACATCTTCGTGACGTCGACGGGAAACCTGGACATCATCACCGCCGACCACATGACGAAGATGAAGCATCAGGCCATCGTCGGGAACATCGGCCACTTCGACAACGAGATCGACATGGCCGGCCTGGAGCTGATCCCCGGCGTCGTGCGGACCGAGATCAAGCCACAGGTGCACGAGTGGCGCTTCCCGGACGGGCACACGGTGCTCGTGCTGTCCGAAGGCAGGCTGCTGAACCTCGGCAACGCGACCGGCCATCCCAGCTTCGTGATGTCGAACTCGTTCACCAACCAGGTCATCGCGCAGCTCGAGCTGTTCACCAAGCCCGAGCAGTACGAGAAGCAGGTGTACGTGCTGCCCAAGCACCTGGACGAGAAGGTCGCCCGGCTGCACCTGGACGCGCTCGGCGTGAAGCTCACCGTGCTGTCGAAGAAGCAGGCCGAGTACATCGGCGTGCACGTCGAGGGCCCGTACAAGCCGGACCACTACCGGTACTAGACCCCCTGGGCAAATCCGACGTAGAGGAACGCCAGCACGGTGCCCAGGCCGAGCAGGAGACAGAGACCCATCGCGCCGTGGAACGGTTCGTCCTTGACGAACATCGATGCGAGCAGTCCAACCGAGACGATGACCGTGGCGGCGAGCAGGACGAGCAGAACGACAGACATGTGGAGTCCTTCAAGGAGTTGGGGCCCGCGCCGGGTGCCGCTTCGACAGCCGTCAGCGCAGCCCGTGGTTCACGGCGAGAAATGGGAGTCAACGACGCGTGTGCACTCGCGGCTCGACTGCCGCAGGCGTGCCCGCGCGGTTCAGGTTCGGATCACACAGCGCGCGGAGGCGCCCGACTCGACTGCCGTGTCGGCGTCGCGGCTGTCAGCCCCGTGTGGCCGGCCTCGCCGAGGGAGGACCGGTCGGTCGGTGCGTATCCGTAGGTCGCTGGTTGGCAGACGGCCCACCAGGTGCTCGGCAACGCCGAAGTGAACGCCTGCGGCGCCGTCGCCGACAGCCGAAGCGGACCGTGACGATCGCCGTGCATCGGCGGCGTGGCCGACGCCTGCTCGCAGGTCTCCGTTGTCCGATGCGGCGCCGCGGATCCGACGCCGGAGCCCGGCGCCACGGTCAAACCGAGTAGCACCAACAGGACGGCCAGCAGGAGCCGACTCCGGCCCGCTGCCGCTGCGTTCACTGCTCGGCTCCCTCGTAGACGTGATCCTTCCGAGGTGTCCCAGCCTAGCTGGTCGACGTTGGACCTCCGGTGTGGTCACAAAGTTGGTTGCCAGTCGTGGCTGTCGCCGCTTGGCTCAGCAGGTGATCGGTGAAGGGAAGCTGCGGTCGTGTCTGGCTGACCACTGGGGCGTTGTCGACGCAACAGTGAAGGCGCACAACGGTGGGCCGGGTCCCCGCGGGTCGACCCATGCCGACTCCGCAAGGCGACATCGTCGCTGACGTCGACGGTGTTCCGCTTGCCTTGCTGAGTTGGGTTGAGGGAGAGGAACTGGGCAGGACCGCGAACGATCAGCGGCTGATCGGCCGGACACTCGGCCGTGTTCACGAGGCGTTGCGGGATGTGTCCGTGGCGCCAGTCGAACGATTCCATTGGGTGGACGCCCAAGCCGCACACCTGGCGGTCCGATCTTGGGTTCAGCCCTCGTACTTGGCGAGCCGAACCGTCACCAGGGCCGAGGTGGAGCACGGATTGCCGACCATGCTGCGGTTCCGCTGGGCAGCGCAGGCCGACTACTTCGCCCGCCGGCTGACCGCAGGCGACCTGACTGGAATCACCAGCAGTGCTGACAACGAGAAGGGCTTGGCGGACGCGCGCCAGTGGCTGGCTCGGTGGTCCGCGTAGTCAGCCCTGTCAGGTCTCGGTCGGTGTCGTCGGCTTGGTTGCTTCCGTGAGTGCGGCCAGTACGGCGGCGACGGCCGGGGGGTCGGGTGGGTCGCCGTAGGTGGCGGCGTAGAGCTGGCGTCGGAAGGTGAGTTCGGCGGTGTGGACGTCGGGTCGGCGGTGGGCTTGGAGCGCGAGGCCGGGCAGAGTGGCGACACCGACGCCGGCCGCGACCAGGGCCTGCACGACGACCATGTCGTCGCTGTGTGAGGCGATGCGGGGAGTGAAGCCCTCGCGCCGGCACACGGCATTCAGCTCGGCCTGGCACCGGTCGCAACCGCCGATCCAGGCGGAGTGGCGATGGTTCGCGAGGCTGTCGTCGGGTCGCTGGCTCACCAGGTAGATCGGGTCGTCACCAACGTGGACCAGTCGGAGGCCCTCTTC
>Ga0190265_10003262_pt1 | contig 11050 bp, 10 predicted proteins | sample Popmic124T_FD_133135 | JGI IMG/M metagenome (GOLD analysis project Ga0190265, IMG submission 133135) | Populus adjacent soil microbial communities from riparian zone of Indian Creek, Utah, USA - 124 T | ecosystem: Environmental > Terrestrial > Soil > Riparian zone | place: USA: Utah | collected...
GCGGCGGCACGGTCGTGGCGGAGGGGCCGCCGGAGTTCCTGGCCACCGTCCCCGAGAGCCACACCGGCCGGTACCTCGCCCGGATGCTCGACCCGGACGCGGTGGCCGCGGCGGCTGCCCCGAAGAAGCGCGCGCGCAAGAAGGCGAGCTGACGGCCGCGGCTTGACCGCGCACGGCCCGACCGGTAGTCCGGGGTGCACACCGGACTACCGGAAGGGACGTGCGATGACGATCAGAGCCGAGGACGGGGTGCTGCAGGGGCCGGACGGGTCCCGGGTGCGCTACCGCCGCTGGCTGCCCGACGGCGACGTGCAGGGGACCGTCCAGGTCGTGCACGGCGCGTCGGAGCACTCCGGCCGCTACAGCCGGCTGGCCGGGGCGCTCACCGCCCGGGGGCTGGCCGTGTACGCGATGGACCTGCGCGGGCACGGCCGCACGGCGGAGAGCACCGGCATCGGCCGCTTCGGCGGGCAGTCGCCGGGCCTCGGGGTCGACGCCGTCCTCGGCGACGTCGAGGCGCTGCACCTGGTGATGGACGAGCGCCACCCGGGCGCACCGCGCGTCCTCCTGGGGCACTCGATGGGCTCGATCATCGCGCTGGCCAGCGCCGAGCGGAACGGCGCGGACCTCGCTGGGCTCGCGCTGTCCGGTCCGATCGGCGTGGCTCCCCACCTGGCCGACAGCGTCACGGCGCTGGAGGAGGCGGTGGCGGCCGGCGCCGGTGACCACGCCCTCGACGCCCTGGGTGCGTTCAACGAGTCGTTCGAACCCGCCAGGACCCGCTACGACTGGCTCTCCCGCGACCCGGCTGAGGTGGACGCGTACATCGCCGATCCGCTCAGCGGCGACGAGATGCCGCTGACCGCCGCCTACGCCGCCGGGGTCTTCGCCCTGGCGGTGCGCGCCGCGACCCCCGACGCGGTGGCCGCGCTCCCGGACGGGCTGCCGGTCCTGCTCCTGTCCGGGGAGCTGGACCCCGTGGGCGGCAGCGACGCCGTCCAGGTGACCGCTCTCGCGCGGCTGTTCACCGAGCGCGGGCTCCCGGTCGAGCAGCACGTCTACCCGGACGCCCACCACGAGGTCTTCAACGAGATCAACCGCGACGAGGTCGTCGGCGACCTGCTCGGGTGGCTGGAGCAGCGGGTCCCGGCGCTCCGCGGCTGATCGCGGCCGGGTCGCGTGACCGCCCGACAGGGAGGACCGTGATCCACATCGCCGGACGACGGAGGTGGGGGATGCCGGTCAGCAGGCGGTCCTTCCTGGCCGGTGCCGTCGTCGCTCCCGTCCTCGGTGGCCTGGCCGGGTGCGCCGGCACCGTCGTCCAGCCCGGCGACCTCTCGCGGCTGCGCGTCATGGCGCCGGCCAGCCCGGGCGGCGGGTGGGACACCACGGCCCGGGTGCTCCAGCGGACCATCCAGACCAGCGGGCTCGCCCGCAACGTGCAGGTCTTCAACGTCGAGGGAGCCGGCGGCGTCATCGGCCTCGGCCAGCTGGCGCGGGAGGACGACGACGCGCTGCTCATGATGATGGGCCTCGTCATGGTCGGCGCCGTCGACACCAACGACTCCCCGGCCCGCCTTACCGACGTCACCCCCATCGCGCGGCTGATCGGCGAGACGGAGCTCATCGTCGCCGCGGCCGACGCGCCGTTCGACGACATCGAGGGCTTCGTCGAGGCGTGGGCCGCCGATCCGGCCGGGACGCCGATCGCGGGTGGCTCGGCCGGGGGCACCGACCAGATCCTGGCCGGGCTCCTCGCCCAGGAGGCCGGCATCGACCCGGCCCTGATCAACTACATCCCGTACTCCGGCGGCGGGGAGTCGCTGTCGGCGCTGCTGGGCGGTCAGGTCCTCGCCGGGATCTCCGGCACCGCCGACTACGGGCCGCAGGTGCAGTCGGGGGACCTCGTCGGGCTGGCCGTCTCGACGGCGGAGCGGTCCGACCAGGTGCCCGACGTGCCCACGCTCGTCGAGTCCGGTTTCGACGTCGAGGTCGACAACTGGCGCGGGGTGATGGCGCGCCCCGGCATGAGCCGGTCGGCCCGGGAGGACCTCACCCAGCTCGTGGTCGACGCCCACGACAGCGACGAGTGGCAGGAGGAGCTCGAGACCCGCGGCTGGGAGGACCTCTTCCTCGTCGGCGACGAATACGGCGCCTTCATCGCCGAGGAGGAGGTCCGCGTGCGGGAGATCCTGACGCAGATCGGCCTGATCCAGTGAGCTCGGTCGTGGACCCGACCGGCGGACCGGACCGGGCCGCCGAGCCCGACCGGGGAGCGCCCCCGGCGCGCAACATCGGCGAGCTCGTCATGGCCGCGCTGCTGGGCGCGCTCGGGCTCTACCTGATCCTCGACGCCGCCAGCATCGCCGTCCCCGACTCGACGAACGCCATCGGGCCGCGCTTCTTCCCCTACCTGGTGGGCGGGCTGATCGTCGCCACCGCCGTGGCGCTGGGCGTCCGGGTGTACCGCGGCGACCGGGTGGCCGGGGACGAGAGCGAGGACGTCGACCTCGACGCACCCACCTCGTGGCGGGCCCTCGGCATCGTCGCAGCCGCCTTCCTCGTCCACGCGCTGCTGATCAACGTCATCGGCTGGCCGCTGGCGGTGACGCTCATGTTCGGCGTCGTCGCGTGGGCGCTCGGCGCCCGGGGCATCGTCCGGCCGATGATCGCCGGCGGCATCACGTCGGTGGTGGTCTGGATCATCTTCGTGAAAGCGCTGAACGTGGCGCTCCCCGGAGGGACCCTGCTCGAGTTCGTGACGAGCTGGTTCTGATGGGCCTCTCCGAGCTGGCGGGCGGGTTCGCCGACGCGCTCACCCCGATCAACCTGCTCTTCGCGCTGATCGGCGTCGTCCTCGGCACGGCGGTCGGGGTGCTCCCCGGCATCGGGCCCGCGATGACCGTGGCCCTGCTGCTGCCGGCCACCTACGTCCTCGAGCCGACCAGCGCGCTGATCATGTTCGCCGGCATCTACTACGGCGGCATGTACGGCGGGTCGACGACGTCGATCCTGCTGAACACCCCGGGCGAGTCCAGCTCGATCATGACCGCGCTCGAGGGCAACAAGATGGCCAAGGCCGGCCGCGGCGCCGCCGCCCTGGCCACGGCGGCGATCGGCTCCTTCGTGGCGGGCACCATCGCGACCCTGCTGCTGGCGCTGGTCGCGCCGACCATCGTCGACCTCGCGGTGGGCATCACCGCCGCCGACTACTTCGCACTCACCGTGCTGGCGTTCGTGGCGGTCGCGACCATCCTCGGGTCCTCGCCGCTGCGGGGGCTCGCCGCCCTCGGCGTCGGGCTCTACCTGGGACTGGTCGGCACCGACGTCCTCACCGGCCAGGAACGCTTCACCGTCGGCGTCCCCCAGCTGTCCGACGGCATCGACGTCGTGGTCGTGGCCGTCGGGCTCTTCGCCGTCGGGGAGGCGCTGTACGTCGCCTCCCGACTGCGCCGCGGACCCGTGGAGGTGATGGCCGTCTCGGGCCACTACCTGACGAAGCAGGACCTGCGGAGGTCGTGGAAGCCGTGGCTGCGCGGGACGGCGCTGGGGTTCCCCTTCGGCGCGATGCCAGCCGGCGGTGCCGAGATCCCGACGTTCCTGTCCTACGCGGCCGAACGGCGGCTCACCAAGCACCCGGAGGAATTCGGCAAGGGCGCCATCGAGGGTGTCGCCGGGCCGGAGGCGGCCAACAACGCTGCCGCGGCGGGGGTGCTCGTTCCCCTGCTGACGCTCGGCATCCCCACGTCCGCGACGGCCGCCATCCTCCTGACCGCCTTCCAGGGGTACGGCATCCAGCCCGGCCCGACGCTGCTCACCACCGAGTCCACGCTGGTGTGGACGCTGATCGCGTCGCTGTTCATCGGCAACGTCATGCTGCTGGTGCTCAACCTGCCGCTCGCCGGGGTCTGGGTGAAGGTGCTGCGGATCCCGCGCCCGTACCTCTACGCGGGGATCCTGCTGTTCGCCTCGCTCGGGTGCTACGCGGTGAACGCCGACCCGTTCGACCTGGCGCTGCTCCTGCTGGTCGGTGTCCTGGGATTCTTCATGCGCCGCTACGGCTGGCCCGTCGCGCCGGCGGTCGTCGGGCTGATCCTCGGGCCCATCGCGGAGACGAACCTGCGCCGGGCCCTCGCGATCAGCAGCGGCGACCTGACGGTGCTGGTCGACACCTGGTTCAGCCGCATCGTGCTCTTCCTGGCGCTCGCGGCGCTCGTCGTCCCGATCGTGCTGCGCGTGGTGCGGGGGCCGCGGTCGTCGCCGGAGGAGCTGCAGGAGGGGGCGCCGCTGCGGCATCACGAGCCGGCCCACGTGGCCGGCGACGACCGGGAGGGCACATCGTGAGCAGTGGTCCGGGATCCGTCGTGGTGGTCGGTTACGTACCCAACCCGCGCGGGCACGCGGCACTCGGCCACGCGCTCGCCGAGTGCCGGCGCCGCGGGGCGCGGCTGGTGGTGGTCAACAACTCCCGCGGGGACGCGCTGGTCGACCCCGACTACGTGCAGGGTGAGGCGCTCGACGAGCTCCGGGCGGAGCTGGACCGGTCCGGCATCCCGTTCGAGCTGCGGCAGCCGGTGCGCGGGCGGGACGTCGCCGAGGAGCTCGCGGCGGCGGCCGAGGAGACCGGCGCCGAGCTGGTCGTGATCGGCCTCCGCCGGCGCAGCGCCGTGGGGAAGCTCCTGATGGGCAGCGCGGCCCAGCGCATCCTGCTGGACGTCGACTGCCCGGTCCTCGCGGTCAAGGGTGCGCCCGTCGGGGAGTGACCTCCGGGACGGCCCCTTGAGTCCGGGCGGGGTCCCACCTATGGTCCGTGTGATCGACGTCACCCTGGGTCGTCGATCGGTGGCCGCGAGGAGGCACTGGATGACCGCGCTGACGCCCGGCTGCGATCCCGACATGTCCGTGACCGGTGCGCCGTTCGGTGCCGCCGCCGACGCCGGTCCCCGCGTGCGGTCGGGCCTGGTCCTGGTCGCGATTGTCGTGCTGGCGGCCCTCCTGGCGACCGCCGACGCCGTGCCCGGCCTGGTCGCCGGCCCGGCCGTCGTCGTCGGCGCGCTCTGCGCGCTGGTCCTGGTCCGGCGCGGGATCCGGCTCGCGACACCCTGACCGCCGGCCGTCGCACGCACCGCCCCGTGGGACCCCTGGGGCGCGCGGGGTCCGGGCGTCGGCGGCCTGTCGGTGCCGCGACCTAATGTGGGGGCATGGCCGATCCGTCCACGTACCGCCCCGCGGTCGGCAGCATCCCGGAGTCCCCGGGGGTCTACAGGTTCCGTGACCCCAACGGCCGGGTCATCTACGTCGGCAAGGCCAAGAGCCTCCGCCAGCGGCTGAACAGCTACTTCGCCGACGTCGCCGGCCTCCACCCCCGCACCCGGCAGATGGTCACCACCGCGGCCGGCGTCGAGTGGACCGTCGTCGGCACCGAGGTCGAGGCCCTCCAGCTCGAGTACAACTGGATCAAGGAGTTCGACCCGCGGTTCAACGTCCGGTACCGCGACGACAAGAGCTACCCGTCGTTGGCCGTGACGCTGAACGAGGAGTACCCCCGGCTGCAGGTCATGCGCGGGCCCAAGCGCAAGGGCGTCCGGTACTTCGGCCCGTACGCCCACGCCTGGGCCATCCGCGAGACGCTGGACACCCTCACCCGCGTCTTCCCCGCGCGCACCTGCTCCAACGGCGTCTTCAAGCGGGCCGGCCAGATCGGCCGCCCCTGCCTGCTCGGCTACATCGGCAAGTGCGCCGCGCCGTGCGTCGGCCGGGTCAGCGCCGAGGAGCACCGCGCGATCGTCGACGACTTCTGCGACTTCATGGGCGGCAAGACCGAGTCGATGATCAAGCGGCTCGAGCGCGAGATGGCGGCCGCCGCCGAGGCGATGGAGTACGAGAAGGCCGCGCGGCTGCGTGACGACCTCGGGGCGCTACGGCGCGCCCTGGAGAAGCAGGCCGTCGTCCTCGGTGACGGCACCGACGCCGACGTCGTGGCGTTCGCGCAGGACGAGCTGGAGGCCGCCGTCCAGGTCTTCCACGTCCGCGGCGGCCGCGTCCGCGGCCAGCGGGGCTGGATCGTCGACAAGGTCGAGGCGGTCACCACCGGCGAGCTGGTCGAGCAGTTCCTGCTCCAGGTCTACGGCGGCGTCGACGATCAGACCGGCGTCGGCGAGGCGGGGGAGGCCGTGCCCCGCGAGGTGCTCGTGCCCGAGCTGCCGGACGACGCCGACGTCTACACCGAGCTGCTCGAGGAGCTCCGGGGCGGACGGGTGTCCCTGCGGGTGCCGCAGCGCGGCGACAAGCGCAGCCTCATGGATACCGTGGAGCGCAACGCCAAGGAGGCCTTCGCCCGGCACCGGGTGAAGCGCGCCAGCGACCTGACCGCCCGCTCCCTCGCGCTCTCGGAGCTGCAGGAGGCGCTCGAGCTGCCCGACGCGCCGCTGCGCATCGAGTGCATCGACATCTCGCACGTCCAGGGCACCAACGTGGTGGCCAGCATGGTCGTGTTCGAGGACGGGCTGGCCAAGAAGTCGGACTACCGCCGGTTCTCGGTGGCGCAGGGCACCGACGACACCGCCGCCATGGCCGAGGTGGTGCGTCGTCGCTTCGCCCGCCACCTCAAGGAGGAGGCGGACCGCCGGGACGACCAGGGGGTCGCGGCCGAGGAGGGCCGGCCGCGCCGCTTCGCCTACCCGCCGAATCTGCTCGTGGTGGATGGCGGCGCACCCCAGGTGGCCGCCGCCAGCCGGTCACTGACGGAACTCGGCGTCGTCGACGTCGCGATCTGCGGGCTGGCCAAGCGCATGGAGGAGGTGTGGCTGCCGGGGGACAGCGACCCGGTCATCCTGCCCCGCACCTCCGAGGCGCTGTACCTCCTCCAGCGGGTCCGCGACGAGGCACACCGGTTCGCCATCACGTACCACCGGCAGAAGCGGTCCACCGGCATGCTGGTGTCGATGTTGGACGACGTCCCCGGCCTCGGGGAGTCGCGGCGAAAGGCGCTGATGAAGCAGTTCGGATCCCTCAAGCGGCTGCGTGCGGCCACGGTCGAGGAGCTCATGACGGTGCCCGGCATCGGGCGGCGGACGGCCGAGGCGGTGCAGACGGCGATCGCCGTCCCCGCCGTCGACGACGAGGCCGCTCAAGCCGACGCCGACGACTCCGGGGCGACCGAGTCGACCACCGCTCCGCAGGGCCCGGCCGAGCGCGGGACCCCGCGGGCCGGGGCGGGAGAGACCGCCGAGGTCGGCCGGGTGGCCTCGTGAGCGCAGACTCCGGCGGCGGGCTCGACGGTGCAGCGGGGGACGCCGGGCCGGCGGGTCCGCAGAGCGACGTCGCACCGGGCCTCGACCCGGCGACCACCGAGGTCCAGCCGCTCGAGGTCGTCGTCGTCACCGGCCTGTCCGGGGCGGGGAAGCTCAGCGCCGGCCGCGTGCTGGAGGACCTGGGCTGGTTCGTCGTCGACAACCTGCCGCCGGCGCTGCTGCAGCCGATGGTGGAGCTGGGCGCGCGCGGCGACATCCGCCGCTTCGCCGCGGTCGTGGACGTGCGCAGCCGGGCCTTCTCCAGCGACCTGCAGGAGTCCATCCGCGTGCTGACCGACGCGGGCAACCGGCCGCGGGTGATCTACGTGCACGCCCGGGACGAGGTCCTGGTCCGGCGGTACGAGTCCGTGCGGCGGGAGCACCCGCTCCAGGGCAACGGGACGCTCATCGACGGCATCTCGGCCGAACGGGCGCTGCTCACCGGGATCGCCGGTGACGCCGACCTGTGGGTCGACACGAGCGACCTCAACGTCCACCAGCTGCGCGCCACGCTCGAGAACGCGTTCGCCCGCGAGGGCCGGACCCAGCCGCTGACGGCGACCGTCATGAGCTTCGGCTTCAAGTACGGGCTGCCGCTCGACGCCGACCTGGTGGTCGACGCGCGGTTCCTCCCCAACCCGCACTGGATCCCCGAGCTGCGGCCGCGGACCGGTCAGGACGCCGAGGTGAGCGCCTACGTGCTCGGCCAGCCCGACGCCGGGGAGTTCCTCGACCGCTACACCGACGTGCTGCGGCTGCTCATCCCCGGCTACCGCCGCGAGGGCAAGCGCTACCTGACCCTCGCCGTCGGCTGCACCGGCGGCAAGCACCGCAGCGTGGCCATCGCCGAGGAGTTCGCGCGGCGGCTCACCGCGGAAGGGCTCACCGCGGCCGCCCGGCACCGCGACCTGGGCCGCGAGTAGTGGGGGGCGAGCACCCCCGCGTCGTCGCGTTCGGTGGCGGGCACGGACTGGCGGCGGCGCTGGGCGCGTGGCGGCGGATCACCCCCGAGCTGACAGCCGTGGTCACGGTCGCCGACGACGGCGGTTCGTCCGGGCGGATCCGCCGCGAGATGCCCATGCTGCCGCCGGGCGACCTCCGGATGGCCCTGGCCGCGCTCTCCGGCGACGGCCGGCAGGGGCAGGAGCTGGCGGCGCTCCTGCAGCACCGGCTGGGCGGCACCGGCGTCCTCGCCGGGCACCCGGTGGGGAACCTGATGCTCACCGGGCTCACCGAGATGCACGGTGGCGACATCACCCGCGCGCTCGACGACCTGGGCGAGCTGCTCGGCTGCTGCGGCCGGGTGCTGCCCATGGCCGACGTGCCGCTCGACCTGGTCGCGCGGGTCGAGAGCACCGATCCCGACGACCCCGAGCGCAGCCGCACGATCCGCGGGCAGGTGGCCATCGCCGCGACCCCCGGGCACGTCCGCGACATCCTGCTGTCCCCGCCGGACCCGCCCGTGCACCCGGCCGTGCTCGAGGCGATCGCCGCGGCGGACGTGGTCTCGCTCGGCCCGGGTTCCTGGTACACCTCTGTACTGCCCCACCTCCTCGTACCCCGACTGCGCGCGGCGCTGGCCGCGACCGAGGCACGGGTGGTGGTGGTCCTGAACCTCGTCCCGCAGCCGGGCGAGACCGACGGGTTCTCTCCGGAGGAGCATCTGAGCGTCCTGCAGTCACACCTGGGCGGAGTGGCGTTGCACACGGTGATCGCCGATGCTGACTCGGTGGTTGACCGGCGTGGTCTCCTGTCTGCGGTGCGCGAGTGCGGCGCCGAGCTGGTCCTGGCTCCGGTCGCCGAGCTCGACGGCGCGCCACGGCACGACCCCGTGCGCCTGTCCGCGGCGCTGGCCTCCGTGGTCGGCGTCCGGTGAGGGAGTGCGGGAGTCCGATCGGGTATCGGAACTTGCGGGCGACGGCTTTCGATCCTGAGCGGTCGGTACAAGGGGGAAGGGGACGCCGCACATGGCGATGACCGCAATGGTCAAGGACGAGCTCTCACGGGTTGAGTGCACGAAGACGTCCGAGCGCAAGGCGGAGGTCACGGCCCTGCTGCGCTTCTCGGGCGGCCTGCACATCGTGGGCGGTCGGGTGGTCATCGAGGCCGAGCTCGACACGGGCTCGGTGGCCAGGCGCCTGCGCCGCGACATCAGCGAGGTCTACGGCTACACCAGCGGGGTCAGCGTGCTCGCCGGCGGCAACATCCGCCGCGGCGTCCGCTACCTCGTCCGGATCGCCAAGCACGGCGAGGGGCTGGCCCGGCAGACCGGGCTGGTCGACCAGCGCGGGCGTCCGGTCCGCGGCCTGCCGCCGGCGGTGGTGTCCGGCGGCATCAACGACGCCGAGGCCGCCTGGCGCGGCGCCTTCCTGGCGCACGGCTCGCTCACCGAGCCGGGCCGCTCGTCCTCGCTGGAGGTCACCTGCCCCGGGCCGGAGGCAGCGATGGCGCTCGTCGGCGCCGCCCGCCGGCTGGGCATCCCGGCGAAGGCCCGCGAGGTCCGCGGCGCCGACCGGGTCGTCATCCGGGACGGCGACGCGATCAGCGCGCTGCTCACCCGCATGGGCGCGCACGACGCCGTCCTGGCCTGGGAGGAGCGGCGGATGCGCCGCGAGGTCCGGGCGACGGCCAACCGGCTGGCGAACTTCGACGACGCCAACCTGCGCCGCTCGGCGCGGGCAGCGGTGGCGGCGAGCGCCCGCGTGGAGCGCGCACTGGAGATCCTGGCCAACGACGCGCCGGAGCACCTGCTCGTCGCGGGCCGGCTGCGGCTGGAGTTCGGCCAGGCGTCGCTGGAGGAGCTCGGTCAGCGGGCCGACCCGCCGATGACGAAGGACGCTGTTGCCGGGCGCATACGGCGTCTCCTGGCGATGGCCGACAAGCGGGCCAAGGACCTCGGCATCCCGGACACCGAGTCCGTCGTCACCGACGACATGCTGGCGCAATAGCGGTCACCGCTGCCGACAGGCCCGTCGCCCTCCGGGGGTGGCGGGCCTGTCGCATGCGCGGACCCCTCCGCCCGACGTCCTGGCTCACCATGGCGGGTCCTGGCTCACCGTCCACCGTGAGCCAGGACCCGGAACGATCAGGAGACCTGATCATCCTCAACAGGCGGCGGGAGCCGGGGCCGCCGCGGACCGATAGGGTTTCCCACGAGCGAGGCCGCGACGACTGAGCGGCCGCCGAGGCGACCTGGTCGCCGGTCAATGGGAGGTCTGCAGTGACGGTCCGCGTGGGCATCAACGGATTCGGCCGGATCGGCCGCAACTTCTGGCGGGCCGCGGCGGCCAGCGGCCAGGACATCGAGATCGTGGCGGTCAACGACCTCACCAGCAACGAGGTCCTGGCCCACCTGCTCAAGTACGACAGCATCCTGGGCGTCCTCAAGGAGGACGTCGCCGCCGACGGCGAAGGCATCAAGATCGGTGGCAACACCATGAAGGTGCTGTCCGAGCGCGACCCGGCGAACCTGCCCTGGGCCGACCTGGGCGTCGACGTCGTCGTCGAGTCGACCGGCTTCTTCACCAAGGCCGCCGACGCCCGCAAGCACGTCGACGCCGGCGGGGCCAAGAAGGTCATCATCTCCGCGCCCGCGAGCGACGACGACATCACGATCGTCATGGGCGTCAACGACGAGCTCTACGACGGCTCGCAGACGATCATCAGCAACGCCTCCTGCACCACGAACTGCCTCGCGCCGCTGGCGAAGGTCCTCAACGACGCGTTCGGCATCGAGCGCGGCCTGATGACGACCATCC
>Ga0190265_10003263_pt1 | contig 11047 bp, 14 predicted proteins | sample Popmic124T_FD_133135 | JGI IMG/M metagenome (GOLD analysis project Ga0190265, IMG submission 133135) | Populus adjacent soil microbial communities from riparian zone of Indian Creek, Utah, USA - 124 T | ecosystem: Environmental > Terrestrial > Soil > Riparian zone | place: USA: Utah | collected...
AATGGCCGACCACAACGACCACATCCACCTCGGCTTCCAGCCGATGTTCGGCGCGAACCGCAAGCTCGGCAGGCAGGCGCTCGCCGTGCTGGCGCCCGAGCAGTGGACGGACCTGATGTCGCGCCTGCGCGAGATCGACAACCCGGTCGTGCCGACCAAGCCGTCGAAGTACTCGCTGCCCGCCAAGAAGAGCAAGCGCGCGAGCCAGGCCCACCAGGGCGAGTAGGACCACGGCCACGCCCGGCGACCGCGAGGGCCCGTTCGGCTTCGTTCAGCTGGAGTTCGGCTTCCTGCTCGGGCCGCCCGACGGGCGCTACCTCGTCCGCCCCGCAGCCGACGCCCTGGTGGAGTCCGTGCTGGTGCTGTCCACGCTCGGCGCGCCCCAGCGCGCCCGGCTCGGAGCCCGGCGGCCGCGCTCCGTCTCGGCCGCGGAGCCGGAACCGGTCCCAACATCCCGCGCCACGATCGTCTCGGCTAGCCCGCTCTCGTCACCCGCGGCCTGGCTGGCTGAGTTGGACCGCGACGCCGAGGTCGACAGCGCCGTGTCTGTCCTCAACCGCGCCCTGCGCGCGCACCGCGCCGCCACAGCCGACCCGTACGTTGCGGAGGTCTCACGCGAGCGCGCCCTCGTGGTGCGGATCGGTTACGGAAGCGGTGACGAGGTAGCCGACGGGCGTTACGGGGAGGCCATCGAGCTGCCACGCGGAGGCCGTCGCGTAAAACGCTCGATGGAGGCTCCCGAGGAGCGCTTCGCCGCCCTCATCGGCGGTCGTGAGGAGATCCACCCCGCCGAGGAGCTCGTGCTGCGAGCCCGCGCCGATCTGAACGCGGGGCGGCCCGCGGAGGCGGCCCTGCAGTGCCGGGTGGCGATCGAGGCTCTGCTGGCTTCTTCCGGGGCGGACGAGCTCGCCTCGCATCGCGAAGCCGTCGCCGCAGCAGCCAACGCAGCGCTGAGCGGCGCGGTGCCGGGCCAGCACGCGACAGCGGTGGAGGAAGCCGTCACCGCGATGGAACGGGCGCTGAAGCGCCGTCGCCTCGGTGCCTAGAGCGCGGCCAGGACGGCGCGCAGCTCGGTCACGACGTCGCCGTCGAGCTTGACCTCGGCGTCGCCGTCGTAGGGCGTCGGGCCCTGCGTTATGAGGACCAGGCGGCCGCCGCCTCCGTGGGTGATCGCCGGTAGGCCGGCCACCGGGTAGACCTCGAGGGAGGAGCCCACGCAGATCATCAGGTCGGCGTCCATGGCGAGCTGCTGGGCCTCGGCCAGCGCCTGCTCAGGCAGCAGCTCGCCGAACAGGACCACGTCGGGCTTCAGGGGCGCTCCGCAGACCTCGCAGAGCGGTGCGCCTTCGCTCGTGGCGAGCAGCTCCACCACGCGGTCGATCGACACCTTGCTGCCGCACTCGAGGCAGACGCTCCGTTCGATCGACCCGTGCACCTCGATCAGCCGCTCGCTGCCGGCGAGCCGGTGCAGGCGGTCGATGTTCTGAGTGATCAACGCCCTCACCAACCCCCGTCGCTCGAACTCGGCGAGCGCGAGGTGGGCCTCGTTCGGCTGCTTGTCGGTGAGCGAGGCGAAGCGCTCGCCGTAGAAGCTCCAGAAGCGATCCGGGTCGCGGCGCCATGCGTCGATGTGCGCGACCTCCATCGGATTGACCTTCTCCCACAGCCCCGTCCCGGGCGAGCGGAAGTCCGGGATCCCAGAGGGCACCGAGATGCCGGCACCTGTGAGGATCACGGCGCGCTCAGCCTCACGGAGCAGGCTCGCGACCTGCTCCGCGCCGGTGGATACGGCTCTCACTGGCCCTTGAACCGAGGCCGGCGCTTCGTGAGGAAGGCGGAGATGCCCTCCTTGGCGTCCTCGGATCCGAAGGCGCGCGCGAACCCCTCGCCCTCGCTGCGCAGTCCCTCGTCCAGATCCGGCTGAGCCGAGCGCTTCTTGATCTCCTCCACCGCGATCGGCGCCTGCTCGGACAGCTTCCGTGCCCACGCCAGCGCCGTGTCGAACAGCTCGTGATCCGGCACCACCTGGTTGGCGAGGCCGACGCGATGGGCCTCGTAGGCGTCGATCGGGTCACCGGTGAGGTTCATCTCGAGCGCCTTCGGCTCGCCCACGAGCCGCGGCAGCCGCTGGGTGCCGCCGAAGCCGGGGATGATCCCGAGGTTGATCTCCGGCTGGCCGAAGGTGGCCGACTCGGCCGCGATGCGGAAGTCGCACGCCATCGCAAGCTCGCAGCCGCCTCCGAAGGCGATCGAGTTCACGGCGGCAATCGTGACGGTCGAGGACTGCTCCATCCCGCGCATGAAGCGGTGCGCGGACTCCACGAGGTCGGCGCCCTCCGCGTCGGGCGACATCTTAGTGAACTCCTTGATGTCGGCCCCCGCGCTGAAGGTGAAGATGTTCGAGGAGGCGATCACGAGCGCTCGCACCTTGCCCTCGACGGACTCCCAGACGTCGATCAGGTCCTTCACGGCCTGGGGCGAGAGCGGGTTCGCCGGCGGGCGGTTCAGCCATGCGATGGCGATGTCGCCGCGTGTTTCGAGGAGGACGGTCTCTCTTTGATCGCCTGGGTCCGGCTGTGGATACGGGAAGAAACCCTGGCCCGTTTTTTTCCCCAGGCGATTCTGTGCCACGAGCCGCTTGAGCACTGAAGGGGGCTCGAAGGCGCCGCCCCACTCTTGTTGCGCTCTTTCGAGCTGTTCCAAGATCGTGTCGAGGCCCGCTTCGTCGGCCCTTGTGAAGGGTCCCGGGAGGATCCCGGCGCCCATCATCATCCCCATCTCGATGTCCTTCGCCGAGGAGACGCCCTCCTCCAGCACGAGACAGGACTCGACCAGGGTCTTCAGCCCCATCCGCTCGACGATGGTGCCGAGCCCCGAAGCGCTAGCCGTGCTCATAGAACCCCTTCCCGGTCTTCTGGCCGAGGTCGCCGGCGTCCACCAGCTCCTTCATCCGCTTCGAGACGTAGAAGCGATCTCCGCCGTACGAGTCGTGCAGGTGCTCCGCCACATGAAACGCCGTGTCGAGGCCGAGCAAGTCACTGAGGTAATAGGGCCCCATCGGCACCGTGCCCGACTCCTGGATCGCCTTGTCGACGTCCTTCACGTCGAGGTCCTCCTCCTCGGTGACCCGCCACACCTCGGACATCGCCGAGATGAGGATCCGGTTGACCACGAACCCTGGCACCTCGCCGCAGCGGACCGCCGTCTTGCGGATCGCCTGGGCGAAGTTGGCCGCTGCCTGAAGTGTCTCGTCGGAGGTCTCGTCCCCTTCGATCACCTCGATGAGCCGCATCATCGAAGCGGGATAGAAGAAGTGGAAGCCGCAGACCTTGTCAGGCCGCAGCGTGGCCTCGGCCATTTCGGTGATGGACAGCGACGAGGTGTTCGACGCCAGGATCGCGTGACCCGGCGTGACCTCGTCGAGCTCAGCGAAGACCGTCTGCTTGATCTCCATCCGCTCGGGCACGGCCTCGATCGCGAAGTCCACGTCGCCGAAGCCGTCGTAGTCGGTCGTGCCGATGATGCGCCCGAGGATCTCCTCGCGCTGGCGGTCGGCATCCTCCTGGCTGATCTTCTCCTTGGAGACGAGACGCCCGAGCTGCCCCTCGGTGACCTCCCTGGCCTTCTCGAGGCCGGTGTCCACGAACTCCTGCTTGACGTCCTTGAGAACGACCGGGATCCCCGCGGCGGCAATCACCTGAGCGATCTCACCGCCCATGGTCCCGGCGCCAACCACGGCGGCTTTGAAGACGAACATGGCGGCGGAGGCTAGCGGAGCCCGCCGCCCCGGCGTCCGCCCGGGGGCGAACCCATCGACCGTCCTGCTTAGCCGGGCGTATGTCCCGGTTAGGCAGGACAGTCGAAGAGGAATTGGCGCGAATCGCGAGCGCCGCGCATGGGCTGGCCACCCGTTCGGAGCTGCTTCGTGTGGGGGTTACGGACGATGAGATCCGATTGCGGCTGCGGAGGGGCGACCTGATCCGCCTACACCGCGGCGTCTACCGCGTCGGCCACCGGGCGCCCAGTGTCGAGGCCAGCTACCTGGGCGCCGTGCTGGCAGGCGGCGAGGGCACGCTACTTGCCGGACTGGCGGCGGCGCATCTGCTCCTCCTGGTGAAGGGAGCGACGCCTATCCCAGAGGTCATCACGCGCACCCAACGACGCATCGAAGGAGTGACCACCCACCGCTCACGCACCCTCGATGCCCGCGATGCCACGACGTTCCGAGGCATCCCGGTAACAACCGTGCCGCGAACGCTGGTTGACCTGGCGAAGTACCTGTCCATCGACGCCCTCGCCCGGGCCTGCCACGAGGCCGGGGTCCGGTACGGCGTCACCCCGGCCCAGGTCGAGGCCGTGCTCGCGCGGCGGCCCAACACCCCCGGCGCCAAGAAGCTCCGCCGAGTCATCCACGGAGACGTCAAGGTCACCCTCAGCAAGCTCGAAGCCCGCTTCTTAGAGCTTCTACGAGACGCAGGACTGCCCCTCCCCGAAACCAACCGCCCCGTCGGCAGCCGCCGCGTCGACTGCCGCTGGCCCGAGCACCAACTGACAGTCGAGCTCGACGGCTACCGCTTCCACAACTCGCGCTACTCGTGGGAGCAAGACCGTCATCGCGAGCGGGAAGCTCGGGCGCGTGGAGATGACTTTCGCCGCTACACCTGGAGCGACGTCACGGAGAATCCGACCCAGATGCTGCGGGAACTCGTCAGCGCAATGCCATCTCCTCCTCCGCCTCGATCGCGAAGCGGAAGAGGGTCCGGCGCAGCGAGTCGCGGAGGGCGCGGCGGATGAAGATCGCGTCGGCGATGCCGGCCAGCGGGCCGTACTTTGCGAGCTCGTAGTCGAGCGTCAGCTCGATCTCGGAGCCCTCGCCGGAGGGCGCCGCACGCAGCGTCTGAGTACCCATCAGTGCCTCTTCGTAGACCTGGGTGGAAAAGCGGTCGGGCGAGTTCTCCACGACGGTCTCGGTCACCCGGCCGCGTCCGTCAGGTCCCGACTCCCAGACCACCCGCGCGCCCTTGGCCGGCCAGTCGGGCGAGAGCTCCAGCCGGCGCGCGTAGCCCTCCACGAAGCTCGGCCAGCGCTCCACGTCGCTCCATAGGGCCAACGCGTGCGGCGGGGTTAGCGGAACGATCGCGCGTGCCTGAGCGGTCCTCACCGGCCGTAGACCTCCTGCACGATCTCGTCGATCGACGACTTGACCGAGTCAAGAAACGGGCGCACCTCCTCGACGAGCCGCGCGTACTCGGTACGGCCGTCGTCGGTGAGCGAGTAGTAGCGGCGCGAGCGGCGCTCCGGGTGCTCCCATTCGCCCTTGATCAGCCCACGACCCTCCAGCTGCCGCAGCAGCGGGTACATCGTGTTCGGGTTCACCGAGAGAACACCCGCCGTCATCCCACCGATCCGTTCCATCAGCTGGTTCCCGTAGCTCGGCCCCTCGTTGATGAGGTGAAGAACCAGCAGCGGCAACACAGCGCGGCGACGAAGCTCGCCGGTAAGCGGATCCTGGGCCTTGCGGCCGGGGGCGACTGCCTCTTCAATGCCCCCGGCCTGCGCGACCGCGTCGCGCACCGCTTCGCGCTGAGATTTCTTACCCGCCATCTCTGACGGGCATTGTTACGTCTAACTAGGCAGCAGCCGTGGCCGGCTCCTCGACACGGCGAGGCATGAGCACCTCACGCGCGATCACGAGCCGCTGGATCTGGGACGTGCCCTCGTACAGCTGCATGATCTTCGCGTCACGCATCAGCTTCTCCACGGGGTACTCCTTGATGAAGCCGTAGCCGCCGTAGACCTGCACGGCGTCGACGGTCACCTCCATCGCGGTGTCCGCGGCGAAGCGCTTTGCGTGCGAGGAGATCAGCGTGTTGCGCTTGCCCTGGTCGAGCTCCACGCCCGACTTCCAGGTGAGCAGCCGCGACGCCTCGATCTTCGTCGCCATGTCGGCGATCATGAACTGGATCGCCTGGTGCATCGCGATCGGCACGCCGAACTGCACGCGCTCCTTCGCGTAGTCGCGGGCGAACTCGAACGCCGCCTGCGCGATGCCCACGCCCATCGCCGCCACGCCGGGGCGTGTCCGGTCGAGCGTCATCATCGCGAGCTTGAAGCCCTTGTTCTCCTCGCCGATCAGGTAGTCGGCGGGGATCTCGACATCGCTGAACGAGATCATCGCCGTGTCGGAGGCGCGCTGTCCGAGCTTGTCCTCCTTCTTGTCCACGCTCACGCCATCGAGCGCGCGCGGGACGACGAAGGCGGAGATGCCGCGGTGGCCGGCCTCCTTGTCGGTCTTGGCGTAGACCGTGTACCAGTCGGCGTGCGAGCCGTTGGTGATGAAGCACTTGGTCCCGTTGATCACGTACTTGTCGCCGTTGCGTACGGCCGTCGTGCGCATGCCCGAGACGTCCGAGCCGGCGTCCGGCTCGGTGAGGCAGAACGAGGCGAGCTTGGGCTCCTCGGTCAGCATGCCGAGGAACTCCTTCTTGACCTCGTCTGAGCCGCCGAGGATCACCGGCGCGGTGGCGAGGCCGTTGCACATCAGCGACGTGCCGATGCCCGAGCAGCCCCAGCCGAGCTCCTCCTCGATCAGACACCCTGTGAGGTAGTCGAGCCCTGGCCCGCCGTACTCCTCAGGGATGTGGTTGTTCATCAAGCCGAGCTCCCAGGCCTGCTTGACGATCTCGGTCGGGAAGGTGGAGTCCTTGTCCAACTCCCATGCGACCGGCCGGATCTCCTTCTCGGCAAAGTCGTGGGCGAGCTGGCGAATGTCCTTCTGCTCGTCGGTAAGCGTGAAGTCGACCACGGTTTCTAACTCCTCTGATTGACTCGTCAGTCAATGACTGTACCCCGCAGGTTACAGCAGGAAACGCGCCACCACGTAGATACCCACCGCGAGCGCGAAGAGGGTGATCACGAGCAGCCCGATCTGCTCCATGTAGACGGCCGGGCGGCTCGGTGCGAAGGTTCGCCGGCGCAGTCGCTTCCACATAACTTCAGACTACGTCCATGGATGCCTTCGGCACGATCCTAATCGTGGTTTCGCTGCTCGCCGTGGTGCTCGCGGCGGTCTCCTACTGGGGCAGCGGCGGCATCTACAGCGGCCTCGGGCGCGGCGATCTCGACATGGAGCGCGACCGTCCGGTGGCGGCGGCATCGGATGCGGAGGCGCAGGAGGAGATCCGCCAGATGCTCCAGGCGAAGTCCGACCGCCGCGAGGCCCGCGGCGAGGCCCCGATCGACATCGACGCGGAGATGGCGTCGCTCACCGCCGGCCCTGGCCTCGACGATCCGGGGCTCCGCGACGAGGTACGCCAGCTGGTCGTGGCGCGCAACGAGCGTCGCCTGCGCCAGGGCAAGGAGCCGCTCGACGTGGAGGCGGAGGTGGACCGCCAGCTGCGCGACCTAGGGGGGTGATGTAGGCCCACCGGCGGGTATAGGGTGGGCGCGATGGCCGACGAGCGACGATTTGACCTGGAGGACCTGCTGCTCCGCCCGGGCTGCTACTTCAACCCGCAGACGGAGATCATGGTCGTGGTGGACGACTCCCCAACCCTCGACGCCGAGATCTTCAACCTCGAGCCGTTCGAGGGCGCGGACTGGGTCCTGATCGCCGACGAGGTACCCGTCGACGACGCGCGCCGCGACGAGCTGTTCGAGACCTTCCAGGCCACCTACGGCGATGGAGACGGCCGCAGCATCAGCCAGTCGGTGCTCGAGGGCGACGACGAGCATGTCGACGACGATGAGAACAAGCCGCCCGAGCCTGACCCGGACGACGATCTCGACGACTAGCCGCTCACCTTGGCGAAGCTGATCTACTCGGCGATCGCGTCGCTTGACGGCTACACAGCGGACGAGGACGGCAACTTCGATTGGGCCGCGCCGGACGCCGAGGTGCACAGCTTCGTCAACGAGCTGGAGCGGCCGATCGGGACCTACCTGTACGGCCGCCGGATGTACGAGGTGATGTTGTTCTGGGAGACCGTGTCCACCGATGCCGACCAGGCACCGGTCATGCGGGACTTCGCGGAGATCTGGCAGGCGGCCGACAAGGTCGTGTACTCCGGGACGTTGGAGGGAGAATCCAGCTCCAAGACGCGGATCGAGCGCGACTTCGAACCCGAGGCGGTCCGGCAGATGAAGGCGTCAGCGGGGCAGGACATCGGCATCGGCGGCCCCGAACTCGCCGCTCACGCGATCAGAGCGGGCCTGGTCGACGAGTTCCACCTTTTCCTCACGCCCATCGTGGTCGGAGGCGGCCAGCACTGGCTCCCCGACGGCGCGCAGCTCCCGCTCGAACTGCTGGACGAACGCCGCTTCGAGAACGGCGTCGTTTACCTCAGCTACCGCACCAGGACCTGATTACGCGGGCGCGCCGGTCTCGTCGAGGCTGGCCCGCAGCTCGCGGACCCTGTCGCGGTACGCCTGCTCGCTTCCGCCCAGCAGGTACGTGCCCCAGCGGACGCCGTTGTGCACGTGCGGCACCTCGTCCGCCAGCAGGTAATCGAACACGAGCGCCACGCGCTGCTGGCCCAGCTCCATCAGCTTCTTGCGCCGGTGTGAGTGCCGCCACATCGCCCGCTGCTCGCTCGTTCCGTTGAAGAGGCAGAGCCGGCCGAGCAGGTCGTAGGCGTAGATCGACTTGAAGTAGGAGAAGCCCACCGGGTAGTCGCCCCACTCGCAGCCGAGCTGGTCCTTCATGAGGAGATCGTGCAGCTTCGCGTGGCGCACCTCGTCCCAGTTCTGGCGCGCCATGTCGGTGTGGAAGTCCCAGGGCATCTCAGGGTGCTCGTGCGAGTTGCGCGCCATCAGCTCGGCCGCGCTCAGCTCGGCGTCCATGAGGCCGTGGAAGAAGTGCCGCTGCTCGTCCGGCTCGATCGGCACGTGGTTCTCCGCGCCGTTCACGTACAGCTCCCGCGAGAGGTACGGGTCGCCCTCCTCGGTGACCTCCACGAAGTCGTCGCGCGCGGGCTCGTCGAGCGGCGGGAGGATGCGCAGCTCGCGCGGCGCCTCGCGCAGGCGCACCGGCAGCACACCGATGTCGGCGTCGAAGCTCCCGCGGCCGTCGGTGTGCCGCTCCTGGCGCTCCACGATCTGGGTGAGGAGCCGCAGGGAGGGCTCGTCCGCGACAGGGTCGAGGTTGTCGAGATGGATGCGCATCGCCCGCACAAGCGCCGGCTTCGCCTCGGTGTACGCGACGGAGAGGTACTCCTGCGCGCTGTCGGCCTGCGCCATCCGGTCGAGCAGCCGCTCGAGCTCGGGCGACGGTGAGCCGGGGTACTCGCTCGGGTGGCGCAGCTCGTAGAGGCGGCGCTTGATCTTTGTCAGCGCGCGGGCGTCGTCGTGCACATGGTCGCCGAGCGCGTACTTGCGCTCGAAGCTCGGCTCGAGCGGCATCCAGCCGTTCGTGAAGTGCACGAGCTCGCGCAGCACGTGGAAGTAGTTCGAGAAGCGGCTGGCGTTGTCGTCAACGTCGTATCCCAGCGGTCTCTTCATCCGCGCCCTCCTCTGCAAGTAGTCGCTCCCTGTGCCGCCCCATCACGCTCGGGAGCAGCCCGCCTCCGGCGGAGACGTTAATGACTGCCTTGTCCGAGATCCGGGTGATCATCCCGGCGTAGCGGCCGCCCAGCCCGAACGGGTTGATGTTGAAGCGCTTCAGGCGCATCTGCACGTGGCCGTCCTCGACCGCCGGGAACATCTCCTCGGGGACCGGCACGTACTCCTGCACCACGTAGTCGCCCTGCCCCACGTGCTCCTCGATCAGCCGGTCCCACTCGGCCTGGCCCGTCTCCATGCCGAGCGACACGCCGTGCCCGCCGTAATCGGACGCCGGCTTCAGCACCAGCCGCTCGCGGTTGTCGGACACGAACGCGAGCAGATCCACGACCCAGTCCCCGTACGCCGCTCGACCGTCACGCAGCACTCGGGTCCACGGGATCGTCTCGGCGATCACACGCCGTTCCGCGTCCTCCACGAGGTGGGCGAAGCGCGGGTCGGCGAGCAGGGCGAAGAGCTTCTTGTTGTTCGCCACGCGGGCACGGAACGGGTTCACCACCGCCGCGCGGCGGTCACGCGCGGCGGCGATCAGGTCGCCCTCGGGCAGGTCCTCGAGCAGCGCGCGGCGGTAGACCAGATGCACGGGCTCGCCCTGCACGCGCAGCAGCGAGCCGTCGTAGGCCACATCGTCGAGCGTGGCGTGGAGCGCCTCCACTCCGGCCTGCTTCGCCGCCTCGCAGATGATCCGGAACTCGGGCACGGACGGGCTGCCCTCCACGTCCACGAGCGCGAGTCGCGGCGTCTCAGGAAGGTCGGAGCGCTCACCGCGAAGCTCGCGGTACGCACTGAGGAGCGTCTTCACGAGCACGGGCAGCATCGGCGTGTAGGACGTCTCGAACTCGGCGTTCACGCGCGGAAGGTCGATCGAGCGCCGCAGCCCCTCGTAGAGCACGTCCGTGTAGCCGATGCCCGCCGGCGAGTCGGCGTTGAACTCGAGGAACTTCACGTCGTAGCCCTGGAGGAACGCGTCCAGCCTGCAGATCTTCAGCGGGCGTGAGAAGCCGGGGTCGAGCCGGATCAACGCGTCCTCGGCGGGCGGCACCGCGAGCTCCTCGCGCAGGAGCTCGTCGTCCGCATAGGCGTCGCAGAAGCGGTCGAGCGCCTGCGACAGGCAGGCCACCGCCCGCCGCACCCGGCCGAGCTGGCCGGGGGACACGAAGTGCGGCATCAGCACGAACGGGATCGTGCTGCCCGCGAACACCACATCGTGCTCGGCGAGCCAGCCCTCGATCTCCTCCTCGATGCCCGCGCACCGATCGCCGAGCTTGGAGAGCTCGACCAGATGCTGGAGCTTCAGATTGTTGACGTGGTCGATCACCCTCGCATCGAGGTTACCCCGTAAGGTTCCCGCGCCATGCGTCCGGTCCACTACCTAGGCATCTTCATCCCCGCGGCGATCGCCCTGGAACTCGCCCACGCGACCCCTCTTCTGGTCTTCAGCGCGGCCGCGCTCGGCGTGATCCCGTGCGCCGCCGTGATGGGCGAGGCC
>Ga0190265_10003264_pt1 | contig 11047 bp, 14 predicted proteins | sample Popmic124T_FD_133135 | JGI IMG/M metagenome (GOLD analysis project Ga0190265, IMG submission 133135) | Populus adjacent soil microbial communities from riparian zone of Indian Creek, Utah, USA - 124 T | ecosystem: Environmental > Terrestrial > Soil > Riparian zone | place: USA: Utah | collected...
ACTTGTCGCCATTGTCGAGCAGCTTCGCCTTGTCGTAGATCAGCTCCTCGCGGGTTTCGGTCGCGAAATCAATGTTCGGCCCCTCGACGATCGCGTCGACAGGGCAGGCCTCCTGGCACAGCCCGCAATAGATGCACTTGGTCATGTCGATATCGTAGCGGGTGGTGCGGCGGCTGCCGTCCTCCCGGGGCTCGGCCTCGATCGTGATCGCGAGCGCCGGGCAGACCGCCTCGCACAATTTGCAGGCGATGCAGCGCTCCTCGCCGTTCGGATAGCGGCGCAGCGCGTGCTCGCCGCGGAAGCGGGGCGAGAGCGGGTTCTTCTCGTAAGGATAGTTGATCGTCGCCTTGGGCTTGAAGAAGTAACGGAGCGTCAGCCAGTGCGCCTTCACGAACTCCCAAAGGGTGAAGGTCTTGATCCAGTGGGCGATCATGCGCATCGGTTCATGCTCCGCCCTGCCGCCGGCAGGTGCCGGTGAAGATCACATGAAATTGCGAACTCACCCCGCTTGCGTCACGGGCGAGGCCGGCGGGCATGATCGTGAATGCGGCGCTGCCATCCTCGCGCGTCGACAGCTGGATAAGCGAAGCGCAATTCAACTCGGTGAACATACAGGGACCCCGCGCCATCGCCAGGAAGACGACATGATCGGGCGCCACGTCTAGCGCCGCGTGGGTTCCGGCGATCTGGATCGGATTGGCCGGCCAGCGAACCTCGACTTCGGACGCCGCGTTCGCTCGCTCCCGCAAGTGCGGGCTGAAGCGCCATCCTCCGCCCTCCATTCCTGGGAACTGAACGGCAGCGCCCGGCTCGGCGCCGGCCTCCGTCACGATCGCCTGGTTTGCGATCGTGCACTCGTAGCGCCCAGGCAAGGAGGCGGCGAGCACGGCAGCCAGGGAAAGCACGTTCATGGTCCGGTACTCCCCGTGCCAGCGGGCCGGCACATGATCGTGCCGGACGGCCCCTCGGCGCGCATATGGCCGATGCTGATCTCGCCGAGATCGTAGCTGCCGCGCCAGTTGCCCTCCGCGGCCGGATCGGGTTCGAGCGTGATCCGGCTGTTCTGGCGGGCGAGTTCGATCCGGCCGCCCTCGAGGCGCGCCGTCCAGCGCAAAGCGCGGCGCGAGGGCTGGCTTTCCGAGATGTTCATGTTGCCGCGCCGGTCCGGCGTGGCGTCGAAGACCATGATCCCCTGGGTCGAGGAGAAGAGCGGCGGTCCCTCGATCTCGGCGGAGTCGATGCGGTCGCCGCGTACGTGGAGAATGATCGCGAGCCGGGTCGGCTCCGCGCCCGCCTCGTCCGTCGCCTCGGTCAGCCCGCACTCGAGTCGTGACGTGCCCACGGGCAGTTGATAGGCGATCATGGCCAGCAGGGCGCTTATGACGATGCTCATTGCGGCCTCCCCCCGACGGCCTGCGGGACCAGCCTACAGCTGCCTTCCGACAGGCCATAGCCGCTGTCATGATCGTGCGGCTCTTCCGCGCGATAGAGGATGCGGCCTGGCTGCGCCGGATCGGAGGTGAAGCGGCTCCAGCCCCAGCCCATGCTCACCGTCGCCGAGAAATCCGGCCATGCGTCGCCTGAACGGGAGACTATGCCCGCGGTCTCGATCCAGGACCGACCGTCGCTCAGCGTGACGATATAGAGGACAGCATTCCCCTCGCCGGCGCGGACGGGCTGGCGCATGAACAGGAAGACATAGTCGGCGGTCAAGCCATCGTTCGTACGCTGGCCATCCCACACCTCGGCAAAGGCGACATGGCAGTCGACGCGGAGGTCGATCCCGCCCAGCATGTGCAGCTGGGCGTCGACCGCCGTCCGGGGCGTGACGCTCTGGAAGATCGAGAGGAGGGCCAGCCATCCTACCATGGCAGCATCCCGTCGCGCAGCGCCATCAGATAGCCGGAAACGAGAAACACCCAGATCAGCGAGATCGGCAGGAAGATCTTCCAGCCGAGCCGCATCAGCTGATCGTAGCGGTAGCGCGGGACGGTCGCCTTCACCCACGAGAAGATGAAGAAGAAGATGAGGATTTTCAGGAAGAACCAGAAGATACCTGGGATCCAGTAGAGCGGCGCCCAATCGATCGGCGGCAGCCAGCCGCCCCAGAAGAGCAAGGCGTTCATCCCGCACATCAGGAGGACGTTGCCATATTCGCCCAGCCAGAAGAGGGCAAAGCTCATCGACGAATATTCGGTTTGGTAGCCGGCGACGAGCTCGCTCTCGGCCTCGGTGAGGTCGAACGGCGCGCGCGCGGTCTCGGCCATGGAGGAGATCAGGAAGATCACCGCCATCGGGAACAGGAGCGGATTGAAGCCGAAGCCGCTGAGCAGGCCCAATATATGACCGCGCTGGGCCTCGATGATGCCGGAGAGGTTGAACGTCCCGGACCAGAGGATCACCGGGATCAGCACGAAGCCGATCGAAACCTCATAAGATACCATCTGAGCAGCGGCGCGCAACGCACTGTAAAACGGATATTTAGAATTGGATGCCCAGCCGGCGATGATGATCCCGTAAACGCCGAGCGAGGAGATTGCGAGCAGGTAGAGAAGACCGACATTGATGTCGGCCAGCACCATGTCCTCGCCGAACGGTATCACCGCCCAGGCGACCAGAGCGACGGTGAAGGTGATGATCGGCGCGATCAGGAACAGGCCGCGATTGGCGCTCGAGGGGATGATGGTCTCCTTGAGGAAGACCTTGAGCCCGTCGGCGAAGCTCTGCAGCAGCCCGAACGGGCCGACCACGTTGGGCCCGCGCCTCAGCGCGATCGCGGCCCAGATCTTGCGGTCGGCATAGATGATCATCGCTACGGCGAGCATCAGCGGCAGGGCGATCATCAGGATCAGGATGACGGTGGCGATAAACCACCCCCAGCCGGCGCCCAGCAAACCCTGGAACCAGGCGGTCATTCGGCCGCCTCCGCAAAATGGGCGCCGTGGATCAGCTCGGCCGAGCAGCGCTGCAGCGTCGGCGAGGCGCGGGCGATCGGGTTGGTGAGATAGAAATCCCGGATCGGGTAGGTCAGCGCCGTCCCCTTGGCGATCGCCTCGGCCTTGAGCTTCGGCGGCGCCCATTTGAGCGAGACCAAGCCGGGCACCGCGAACTCGGGATGGTCGGCGAACAGCGCCGCGCGCAGCTGGGCATGGCTATCGAACGGCAGCGGCTTGCCGAGCGCGTCCGAAAGCGCGCGCAGAATCGACCAGTCGGGCCGCGCATCGCCGGGCGGGTCGACCGCTTTCTCGCTATACTGGACGCGGCCCTCGAGATTGACGTGGATGCCGTGCTTCTCGCTATAGGCGGCCCCCGGCAGGATCACGTCCGCGGCGGCCGCGCCCCTGTCGCCATGATGGCCGAGATAGACCTTGAAGCTCGCCTCGAACGGCGCGAGATCGGCCTCGTCAGCGCCCAGAAGAAGCAGCAATTTCGGGGACTTGGCGGCAAGTGACGTCATGCCGCCATCCTGCGCATAACCGAGCATCAGCCCGCCCATGCGCGCGGCGGCGGTGTGGAGGACGTTGTAGCCGTTCCAGCCGTCACGGACGAGGTCCAGGCTCTTCACCAGCGCCAGCGTCGCCGCCTGCCCGCCCGGCACTTTCAGCGCCGCCCCGCCGACGATCACCGCCGGCCGCTCGGCCTTGCCCAGCGCCTCCGGGAGATCGGAGAGCAGGGAGAGGTCGTCGCCGAGCCATTCCACCCTGTAGGTGAGATCGACCTCGGGGCCGATCGCATAGACTTTGGCCCCGCCCCTCACCGCCTTGCGGATGCGCGTGTTGACCAGGGTCGCCTCCCAGCGCGGATTGGTGCCGACGAGCAGGATCGCGTCGGCCGTCTCGACGCCGGCGATCGTGCTGTTGAAATTGACCGCGGCGAGGCTGGAAGTGTCGTAGGCGAGCCCGGTCTGGCGCCCTTCGAGCAGGTCCGAGCCCAAAGTCGCGAGCAGCCGCTTCGCTGCGTACATGGTCTCGACGTCGACGAGGTCGCCGGCGATCGCCGCGACGCTCCCGTTAGCGGTCTTCGCGACCCTGGCGATCGCGGCGAACGCCTCCTCCCAGCTGGCCGGGCGCAGCTTGCCCTTGTCGCGCAGCCAGGGCCGGTCGAGCCGTCCCAGGGTCAGCCCGTCGACGGCGTGACGGGTCTTGTCGTGCGCCCACTCCTCGTTGACGTCCTCGTTGAGCCTCGGCAGCGCCCGCATCACCTCGCGTCCGCGTGCGTCCAGGCGGATGTTGGTGCCGACCCCGTCCATCACGTCGATCGCCGGGACCCGGGTCAGCTCCCAGGGCCGCGCCTCGAAGCTGTAGGGCTTGGAAACCAGCGCGCCGACCGGACAAAGATCGACGACGTTGCCGGAAAGCTCGCTGCCCAGCGCATGCTCGAGATAGGAGGTGATCTCCATGTCCTCGCCGCGGCCGATGGCGCCGATATCCTCGACCCCTGCGACCTGCTCCATGAAGCGCACGCAGCGGGTGCAATGGATGCAGCGGGTCATGAAGGTCTTGACCACCGGGCCCATATATTTCTCGGTGACCGCGCGCTTGTTCTCGAGCGTGCGATTATGGCCCCGGCCATAGGCCATCGCCTGGTCCTGGAGATCGCATTCGCCGCCCTGGTCGCAGATCGGGCAATCGAGCGGATGATTGATCAGCAGGAACTCCATCACGCCCTCGCGCGCCTTTCTGACGCCCGGCGTGGTGGTGAAGATCTCCTGGCCCTCGGCGGCGGGCAGCGCGCAGCTCGCCTGCGGCTTGGGCGGCCCTGGCTTCACCTCGACCAGGCACATCCGGCAATTGCCGGCGACGGCGAGCCGCTCGTGATAGCAGAAGCGCGGAATCTCCTTGCCCGCCAGCTCGCAGGCCTGGAGCACGGTCGCCCCCTGCGGGACCTCGATCTCGACGCCGTCGACCTTGACCGTCGGCATCGTCAGTTCCGCCCCTGCGGGGCGAGCGCCGCAAGCGTGCGATAGAGGGTCGGCGCCAGCAGCGCGCGGATCGCCTGTGCGTCGAGGGTCAGCGTCTGGCCCTGATCTAGGCACGGGCCGAGATGCGGAACGATCCGTCCCAGAGCGGCGCGCTCGGCCTCGCCCGCCGGCTGGGTCATCACCAACGCCCTGACCGCGGCGGCATCGCGCCGCACGATGCACAAGGCGAGGCCCTCATAGCCGTTCCGCGAACGAAGCCCGCGCGCCTCGATATCGCTGTCCTCGAGCCGGGCGATGGGCGCCAGGTCGATCCGCGCATAGCGGATCTCGATAAGCTGCTCGGCCATGCCGCCGACCATAGCCGGCGGGCGAAACCTGAGCTCGGCGCCGGCGGCGGCCAGGCAATCGTTGCTGCCGCCGATCGCGCTGCGGACATAATCGCCCTGCTCGCGGCTGTTGAAGGGCAAGGCGAGCGCGCCCTCCGCCCAGCGCGTCCGGGCGCGGGCGACGCAGCCGGAGAAGCCCCGCATCACGCGGCGCGCGGTCGCTTCGTCTTCGCTCTCCACGCTCTGCACGGCGCCGGGCGCGGTATCGATGCGCGAGCCGGCTCGCGGCTGCGCCGCCGCGGCGGGCGCGGTCAGCGCCACGGACGCGCAAAAAGCCAGGAAAAGCAGCCTCGACATTGCCGCCGCCGTTAGACGGTTACCCCCATAGACGACAAGAGGGCGCGGGCCGATTTCTCAGTCGCCGGCCCGCTCTCCGGCGGCGAGGACATGGTAGAAGGGTTCGGCGACGAATTCGCGCAGGCTCTTGGGATTGATTTCCAGGGTCAGGCCCTCGGGCAGGCACGCGCCGAGAATCGGCCGCATCGAGCCGAAGGCGCGGGCTTCCTCGGGCGAGCCCTCACGCGCGCCCAGCAACGCCCGCGCGCCCGGCCAGTTGGTCACTGAGAGACAGTGACCGAAATCCTGCGCCAGCAGCGAACCGCGATCGACGGCGGCGCCGGCCGGAAGCGCGTTCAGCGCCGGTTCGAACCAAGGCGCCGAATCAGCCGCCATCGGGCTCGCCGCCGGCGCCCTGGGAAGCCCCCTGCGTACCATTGCGAGCGCGACCGGGACGCGCAGTCTGCGCGGCGAATAGAAGATGTCGCGATTGGAGATGACCAGCTGGTCGTCGCTCGCGCAGACTCCGAAATCGTCGGACTGGCCGTCGAGCAGCGCCGTCTCCTCGATCGATCCGGGCAGCAAAGCGAGCCAGCGTCGCGCAAGCGCCGGACGGCGGGCGACGATGCAATTGGCAATGATCGTCATCGCCTCACCGATGTTCCGGTTGTTCGCATTCTGGCCCATCCGCGTGCCGGTACGCTGGGCCGCCGCTTCCCCCGCCGGCAGCGCGGATACGAGCAAGACCACGGCCAGGGCGATCGGCAGGGGATTGATCATCGCGCGGCCCACGCGGACCCGGGTCCGTCGCGCTGCACGACCGACCAGCGGTAGAGCGCCTCGGCAAGAAGGCTCCGGAGGCCCCTCGCGTCGACCTGCAGCTGGCTTCCCGTCGGAAGGCAGAGAGTGAACACCGGCTGCAGGACCGCGAAGCCGTCCCGTTCGGGGGGCGTCATCGGCTCTGCCACGAGCAGCGCCCGGATCAACTCCGGAGCCCGCGCCGCAGCGCATTCGGCGAGCGTGAAGGCGGGTCCGAGCGCCGCAATGGCGGGATCGGCGCTCGGCGCGGGCCGCGCGATCGGCGCAGCCGCCAGAGCGGGCGTGTGGGGCGATGGCGGCACCGCGAAACGGGCCTCGTAGAGGCTTTCGGCCGCGGCGCCGCGCAGAGTCGCGGCGGATGTCGCCACCTGAGCCGGAAGATTGGCACAGCGGCGGGCGACGCGCAGGAAGGCAAGCGCCTGGCTGCGCTCGTCGGCAGAGCGCGGCACCGTTGCCAGCAAGGCGTCGGCGAGAGCCGGATCTCGCTGTACGGCGCAGGCCGCTCCACGAAGCACGAGGGCGGGCGCTGCCGGCGCGGTCAGGGCGGCCGGGGCGGTGTTCGACTGGACCTCCGGCACAGGATACATCGAACCGTATTGGGCGCCGGCCGCCTCGGCGGCGAGCAGCAGAAGGCCGAGCCCTAACGTTGCGAGGCTGGTCGTTTTCTTCATCGAATCACTGTGTCGCCGGCGCGGGCGCGGCCGCGGCGGCGGGCGCGGCCCAGGGCGACGTCGGCCCGTCGCGCTGGACGACCGACCAGCGATAGATCGCCTCGGCGAACATGATGCGCATGAACCTGGGGTCGACGCTGAGCTGGGTGCCGACCGGGACGCAGGTGTTGAAGGTCGGGACCAACGCCTGCAGCGCCGCCCCCTCCTCCGCCGATCGCGGCTCAGTGGCGAGCAGGGCGCGGACCAGCTCGGGCGCCTTGGGCACCGAGCAATCGACCAGCGCATACATCGGCGCCAGCGCCGCGAGCAGCTCCGCGTCGCCCTGGGCAGGGCGGGCGAGCGGCGTGGCGCCCAGCGCCGGCGTGCGCGCAGCGGCGGGCGTGGCGAACTGCAGCTCGTAGAGGCTCTCGGCGACCGCGCCCCTGGTCGTCGTCGCCGAGGCGGCGATCGGGCCGTCCAGACGCGCGCAGCGCTGGGCGGTGCGCAATATCGCGGCCGCCTGGGTTCGCTCCTCGGTCGACATCGGCGCCGTGCCGAGCATGGCGATGCCGGGATTGGCGCCGCGCGCCATCTGGCAGGCGACCGCGCGAAGCAGGTCGGCGGGAGAGGTCGGCGTCGCTGGCGCGGCATCCGGGCGCTCGACCCGCGGCTGTTCGGGCGGCGGCGTCTGGGGGGCGCTGCCATATTGGGCGAGCGCCGCCGTGGAGGTGGCCAGGAAGGCGGCGGCCGCGGCCTTCAGGAGACTGACTGGATTGCGCATTTCATTTCCCCTGACTTTTCTCTCCCGACCGAGACCAGGGCGATCGCCTTCTTGAGCCCCGTTCGATTCCGGGTCCCAGCCGGAATCGCGGCCTCACTCGGCCGCGAACACCTGCGGCCGTCCGACCGCGGCGCGATAGGCGGCCTCGGCGAGGAAGGCGCGGAAAATCGGCGCCGTCAGCTCGAAGCTCTCGCCTTCGGTCACGCAGGACGAGATGACTGGAGCGAGCGCCGCGATCGCCGCATCTTCCTCGGCGCTGTTTCGCCGGGTGCGGAAGAACGCATAGGCCCGTTGCGGCTCCTGCCGCACGACGCAGCCGGCCATGTCGAGCATCGCCAGCGAAGAGCGGGCATAATCGCCCGCATTCTGCAGATAATAGCGGGTTACCGGCGCGAACACGCGGACCGGCCGGCCGCGCGGCGGCGCCCCGATCGACTCGAAATCCCGGTAGAGCAGTCGTTCGGCGATGGCGCCGCGATTGTAGAAATCGACCGAGGGCAGCAGCGTGTCGGGAGTGATGCAGCCGGTGGTCGCGGAGGCGACGATCGGCTGGTTGAGCCCTTCATAGCCCGGAATGACCGCGAGCACCTGACGCAGGTCGTGATCCTCCCGCTGGAGCAGGCAATCGACCGTCGAATAGACATGGTCGACCGAGCGCTGAGCGGGGGCGGCCAATGCGGCCGGTGCGGCGAGCGCGGCGGTAAACGAGACCGCCAGCGACAGGGTGAGGATCGAGCGGGTCATGGGTCGACTATCTCATGCACGGCCCCAGTCGTAAAGTGGCGCCGGCTCAGGGCCCAGGTGCCGGATTTCCCCGGGAAAAATGGTAGGGCGCCTCGGCCAGCAGCGCGCGCATCAGGTGGCGCGAAACGGGCAGCGAGAATTCTGGCGGCAGGCAATTCAGCAGCACCGGCCGAAGCGCGTTCAGCGTCCGGGTCTCGCCGGGCGAATCATGGTTGAAGCGAATCAGGGCCTGGACCTCGTTCGGCGCGCGGTGGAGGGCGCTGGTCGCGACCAGCTGTCCGAGCGTCATCGAGACGACGGGAGGGCCGCTCAGCCGGCGAGGCTCGAAGCGGCGGCCGCCTGGATGCTCGCGATTGTAGAGAAATTCGGCATGGATGCCGCGAAACAAGGCGATCCCGTCCGGCACGCGGAAAATTGCCGCCAGCTCGGCAGTCGCTCGTCAGGCGGCAAGGGGCGCTGGGCGGTCGCGGAAACGCAAGTGAGAAGCAGAACCGGCGTGGCCAGCGCTGGCCCCCCGGGGCCTCATTCCGCCGCCTCCAGGATCGGCGTCAGGCCCGACTTGCGCTCGGCGATCCGCCGCTCCAGCTCGGGGCGGAAATGGCGGATCAGGCCCTGGATCGGCCAGGCCGCGGCGTCGCCCAGCGCGCAGATCGTGTGGCCTTCGATCTGTTTGGTGACGTCCCAGAGCGTGTCGATCTCGTGGAGCTCGGCCTCGCCCTCGACCAGCCGCTCCATGACCCGCCAGATCCAGCCCGTGCCTTCGCGGCAGGGGGTGCACTGGCCGCAGCTCTCATGCTTGTAGAAATAGGCGATGCGGCTGATCGCCTTCACGATGTCGGTCGACCGGTCCATCACGATCACGGCGGCGGTGCCGAGGCCCGAACCCAGATCCTTGAGCCCGTCGAAATCCATCGGCGCGTCGATGATCTCGTGCGCGGGCACGAGCGGCACCGAGGAGCCGCCCGGAATGACCGCGAGCAGATTGTCCCAGCCGCCGCGAATGCCGCCGGCATGGCGGTCGATCAGCTCGCGGAACGGGATCGACATCGCCTCCTCGACGACGCACGGACAGTTCACGTGGCCAGAGATCTGGAAGAGCTTGGTGCCTTCGTTCTTCTCCCGGCCGAAGCGCCTGAACCAGGCCGCGCCGCGCCGCAGGATGGTCGGCACGACGGCGATCGATTCGACATTGTTGACCGTGGTCGGGCAGCCGTAGAGGCCCGCCCCCGCCGGGAAAGGCGGCTTCAGCCGCGGCAGGCCCTTTTTGCCCTCGAGGCTTTCGAGCATCGCGGTCTCTTCGCCGCAGATATAGGCGCCGGCGCCGCGATGGACGAACAGGTCGAAGTCAAAACCGGACTTGCAGGCGTTCTTGCCCAGCAGCCCGGCGTCGTAGGCCTCCTGGACGGCGGCCTCGAGCACCTGGGTTTCGTAGATGAACTCGCCGCGAATGTAGATGTAGCCCGCGCGGGCGCGCATCGCGAAGCCGGCGATGAGCGCGCCTTCGATCAATTTGTGCGGATCGTGCCGGATGATCTCCCGGTCCTTGCAGCTGCCGGGCTCCGATTCGTCGGCATTGATGACCAGGAAATTGGGGCGGCCGGGGGTCGGCTCCTTGGGCATGAAGCTCCACTTCATCCCGGTCGGGAAGCCCGCGCCGCCGCGGCCGCGCAGGCCCGAATTCTTGACGACGTCGATGATCGCGTCCTGGCCGATGGCCATCAGCTTCTTCGTATCGTCCCAATCCCCGCGCTCGCGCGCCGCCTTCAGCTCCCAGGGCTGAAAGCCGTGCAGGTTGGTGAAGATCCTGTCCTTGTCCTCAAGCGCCATCGGCTTTTCTGACTTTCTTCTGATAGACGACGGCCATGATCGCGCCGCCGAGGCCGCCGGCGATCGCGGTCGCCGCCATGCCGTGGATGCCGAGTTGCGGCAGCAGCCAGCCGCCGATTCCGCCGAGGCAGATCACCATCACCACGATCGCGAAGATCAGGAACTGGACCATCGACATATTGAACTCTCCCCCTATTTGCCCATCAGCTTGCGCACGACCACGACGATGCCGACCACCAGCGCCACCATGATGGCGAGGCCGATCAGGCTGATCGCGACCCTGATCGCGAGAATCAGAATGAGTATGCCGACGATCACCATCAGGATCGTGGCAAGGTCCTTGTTCATCGCTTCGTCTCCCGCTCGCTCACGACCAGTCGCCGCGATAATCGTGATTGGCTTTGACCATCGCCTTCAATGCTGTCGGGCCCCCTTCGGCGCAGCTCGTCTGCCGCTTGACCTGCGGGCCGGGCTTGGGCGTCTTGCCCTTTGCCAGCGCGTCGAGGATCGCGGTCATGCTCTCGAAGGTCAGGTCCTCGTAATTGTCGTCGTTGATCTGCACCATCGGCGCGTTGGCGCAGGCGCCGAGGCATTCGACCTCGGTCAGCGTGAACAGGCCGTCGGGCGTCGTTCGCCCCTTGAT
>Ga0190265_10003265_pt1 | contig 11046 bp, 10 predicted proteins | sample Popmic124T_FD_133135 | JGI IMG/M metagenome (GOLD analysis project Ga0190265, IMG submission 133135) | Populus adjacent soil microbial communities from riparian zone of Indian Creek, Utah, USA - 124 T | ecosystem: Environmental > Terrestrial > Soil > Riparian zone | place: USA: Utah | collected...
GACGAGGCGGGAATCCTGCCCGGAATGACTCTGAAGGTCACGGTCCAAGAAGGCCGGATCGAGATCGAGCCCTTGCCACGCAAGATCGAGATCCTCCAGAAGGGTCCTCTTCGGATCGCCATAGCTGCCGAGGAAGGGCCCTCTTTGGTCGAGGCGGACGTGCAGCGTGTGCTCCGGGAAATCCGGGAAGAGCGCGGGTGAGCCCTTGGCGGTGACAGCCCTCGATACCAGCGTCATTGTCGCTGGCCTACTCTCTTGGCACGAGCACCACGAAGCCGCAGCAAGCGAGCTCGTAACGCTATTGGAAAGTGGGGAAGAGGTCGTGATTCCTCTTCCGGCGCTTGTAGAGGCATACTCGGTAATGACTCGTCTGCCGCCTCCTCATCGGCTGAGCACGCGGAACGCTTTGGCGGTTCTCCAAGGTTCGTTTCGTAACCGCTCGACTCTTGTGGGCCTTGACGGCGATGAGGGATGGAGCTTGGTTGAGAGCCTTGCTCAACGGTCGATCGCTGGCGGAACGAGCTACGACGGTCTGATCTTGGCCTGCGCACTGAAAGGTGGCGCCCGGCGCATCTTCACCTTCAATCGAGCTCACTTCGAGCGGATCGAAACCGACGGTGTAGAGATCGTGGTGCCAGGCGCCTAGCGGTCGTTCTATACCTGCGACCGCAGCAGCCCCGCCGTGTGCTCCAGAAGCTTCTCTTTGAAGGGGCGCCGCCGCCATTCGTCCAGGGTGATCTTGCGGCAGCGGGCCTTGTCTTCCTGGAAGACCTCGATCTGCCGCTTCGCGAAGTCGGGGGCGATGAGGTTCAGGTTGGCCTCGTCGTTCAGGCGGAACGAGCGGTTGTCGAAGTTGGTCGAGCCGACCGAGACCCAGGTCTCGTCCACGATCATGATCTTGCAGTGGTACATGGTGGGTTGGAACTCGTAGATCCCGATGCCGGCTTCGAGGAGCTTGCCCCAGCGGGAGCGGGAGGCCTGGCGGGTGAACTTGGCGTCGATGTGACGCCCGGGCACCATGATCTCGACCTGGACGCCGCGCCCGACTGCGTCGATCAGGGTCTCGATCGACAGATCGTCGGGCACGAAGTAGGAGTTGCCGATGTAGAGGGTGCGGCGGGATGAGGCCATCGACAGCAGGAACATCAGCCGGGCGCTCTCGCTCCCTTCGGAAGGCGAGCTCTTGAACATCTGGGCGTCGCACGAGCCCGGATCTTCCTCCTCTTCGAGCGCCGGGAAGTAGTCGTCCCCGTGCAGCACCTGGGAATGGGTCTTCAACCAGTTGTCCATGAAGGCCGCCTGCATCTGGGCGACGACCGGCCCCTCCACGCGGAAGTGGTTGTCGCGCCAGTGGCCCGGGTCCTGGGCATGGCCCAGCCACTCGTCGGCGATCCCCACGCCGCCGGTGAAGCCCACGCGGCCATCCACCACCAGGAGCTTGCGGTGGGTGCGGTTGTTGATGCGGTCCAGGTTGAACCAGCGGATCGGGTGGTAGCGCTCCACCTGCACGCCGGCCTCTTCCATGCGTTGGAGCAGCGCGGCCTCCATCTTGTTGCTGCCCAGCCAGTCGAGCAGCACGTGCACCTTGACGCCCGCCAGGGCGCGCTCGGAGAGGGCTTCGGTGAGCTCTTGCCCGATCTCGCCGGACCAGTAGATGTAGGTCTCAAAGGTGATGGACCGGCGCGCTCCGCGAATCGCTTCCAGCATGGCGGGAAAGATCTCGTCGCCGTTCCTCAGCGGGTCGATCCGGTTGCCGGAGACGATCGCCGGCCCGAGGAGGTGCCCCAGGGCGCGGCGGAACGGCGGATCCTCCACTCCATAGAGGGTCTCGATCCTCTGGGTGATCTTGCCTTCGCCCGACGACAGGTTGCGCAGGACCAGGAAGACCAGGAGGGTTACGGCCACCGTCGTTAGGATGGTCGGGAGCATTGTCTGACCACGCATGATAGCAATACGCGTGCCTCGCCGGGTTGCACGTGAATTGCATCGAGAGTCGCACGCCGGACCCGACGATGGCTCGAGCGAGGGAGGGATTGATGCGGATCTACCCGGGACAACCTTATCCCCTGGGCGCTACCTACGATGGCGCCGGGACGAATTTTTCCATTTTCTCCGAGGTGGCGGAGCGGGTCGAGCTCTGCCTCTTCGACGAGGCCGGCGCCGAGACGCGGATCGAGCTGCCCGAGGTCACGGCGCTCTGCTGGCACGGCTACCTGCCGAACGTGGTGCCCGGCCAGCGCTACGGTTTCCGGGTGCATGGGCCGTGGAGCCCTGCCGAAGGCCACCGCTGCAACGCGCAGAAGCTCCTGCTCGACCCCTACGCCAAGGCGATCGACGGCGAGGTGCGATGGGACGAGGCCGTCTTCCCCTACCACTTCAACGACCCCGAAGGCTCGAAGAACGATGCCGACAGCGCCCCTTTCATGCCCAAGTGCGTGGTCGTCAACCCGTTCTTCGACTGGGGCAACGACCGCCCGCCGGCGGTCCCGGCCCACGAGACGGTGATCTACGAGGCCCACGTCAAGGGCTTCACCGAGCGCCACCCCGATATCCCCGCGGACTTCCGCGGCACCTACGCCGGCCTCGCCCATCCGGCGGCGATCGCCCACCTGAAGCGGCTGGGGGTGACGGCGGTCGAGCTGCTGCCCGTCCACCAGTTCATTCACGACAGCCAACTGCGCGAGCGCGGCCTCTCCAACTACTGGGGCTACAACTCGATCGGTTACCTGGCGCCGCACAACGAGTACGCCGAGGCCGGCGGTTTCATCGGCCAGCAGATGCAGGAGTTCAAGCAGATGGTGAAGACCCTCCACCAGGAGGGGATCGAGGTCATCCTCGACGTGGTCTACAACCACACCGCCGAGGGCAACCACTTGGGGCCGATGCTCTCCCTGAAGGGGATCGACAATGCCGCCTACTACCGGCTGGTGGAGGGCGACCGCCGCTACTACATGGACTACACCGGCACCGGCAACAGCTTGAACATGCGCCACCCCCACGTGCTGCAGCTCATCATGGATTCGCTGCGCTACTGGGTGCTCGACATGCACGTCGACGGCTTCCGCTTCGACCTCGCCGCGACCCTCGCCCGCGAGCTCCACGACGTCGACCGGCTCTCCGCCTTCTTCGACATCATCCAGCAGGACCCGGTGATCAGCCAGGTGAAGCTGATCGCCGAGCCCTGGGACGTGGGGGAGGGGGGGTACCAGGTGGGCAACTTCCCGCCGCTGTGGAGCGAGTGGAACGGCAAGTACAGAGACGAGGTGCGCGACTTCTGGCGCGGCGCGGACCAGACGCTGGGCGATTTCGCCTACCGCCTGACCGGCAGCCCGGACCTCTACGCCACCACCGGCCGAAGGCCCTACGCCAGCATCAACTTCATCACCGCCCACGACGGCTTCACCCTGCGCGACCTCGTCTCCTACAACGACAAGCACAACGAGGCCAACGGCGAGGAGAACAGGGACGGCGAGAGCCACAACCGCTCCTGGAACTGCGGCGTCGAGGGGCCGGCGGACGACCCGGAGGTCAACGCCCTGCGCGCGCGCCAGCAGAGGAACTTCCTCGCCACGCTCTTCCTTTCGCAGGGCATCCCCATGCTCCTCGGCGGCGACGAGATGGGCCGCACCCAGGGAGGCAACAACAACGCCTACTGCCAGGACAACGAGACCTCCTGGCTCGACTGGGAGAGCGCCGACCAGGACCTCCTGGAGTTCACCGCGCGCCTGATCGCCTTGCGCCGCGAGCACCCCGTCTTTCGGCGCCGCCGCTGGTTCCTGGGCGCCCGCATCCGCGGCGAGGGGGTGCGCGACATCGGCTGGTTCCGCCCGGACGGCGAGCTGATGGGCGAGGCGGACTGGCGGGAGGGCTTCGCCAAGTCTCTCGGCATGTTCCTGAACGGCGACGCCATCCCCAACCTCGACCCTCGCGGCGAGCCGGTGGTGGACGACACCTTCTACGTCCTCTTCAACGCCTACCACGAGCCGCTCCCCTTCCGCCTCCCGGCGCGCCCCGAGTGGGGCGAGCGCTGGGTCAAGGTGCTCGACACCGCGGAGTTGCGGCCGGTGGGCGGCGAGGAGGAGTCCTTCGAGGCGGGCGGCGAGGTGCCGGTCGCCGGGCGGGCCGTGGTGGTGCTGAAGAAGGTGCAGGGGCCTACCGGAAAAACCGCACCGTGATCGCCTTGCCGACCTCTTCTTCCTTGTATTCCAAGCGGTCGGCCAGGCGGGCGATAGCGCCGAGGCCGGTGCCCAGGCCGCCTCGGCGCAGGAAGAGGGCGGGGTCGATCGGCCCCTGATCGTCGTAGCCGTCGGTCATCGCGAGCTTCAGGTCGCGGATGGGCGGGCCGACGTCTCTGGCGACGACGGTGATCTCGCCGTTGGGGGGGGCGTCCGGGTCGGCGAAGAGGGAGACCTCGCCGCTGATGCCGTGTTTGAGGATGTTCGAGGCCAGCTCGGAGACGACGATCGCCAGCTCCACCGCGCGGCGGGCGTCGAAGCCGAGCTCGCGGGCCAGCTTGCGGGCCTGGCTGCCGGCGACGACGACGTCGCTGCGCCCCCGGATGGCGAAGGCCTTGACGGGCGGCCGGTCCTGGGGCGCGATCGCTGTCTCCTTCTACGAATTCTCGTAGTTCTTGCGGCCGCCGTGCGTCTGCACGACGAGCTGCTCGGTCTCCCGCAGGTAGAGCTGCAGGGCGTCGCGCAGGCTGCGCAGGGTGCGCACGCCGGTCAGGTCGACCCCGATGTGGGTCAGCGTCTGGGCGATGCCCGGGTTGATGCCGCTGACGATGCACTCGGCGCCGAGCAGGCGGACGGCGCGGGCCATCTTGATGAAGTGGTCGGCGGTCTTGGTGTCCATGACGTCGATGCCGGTGATATCGACGATCGCCATGCGGGCCTGCTTGGCGACGATCGTCTCGAGCAGCGTCTCGGTCATCTCGGCGCTGCGCTGGCTGTCGACCACGCCGACGACAGGCAGGCAGAGCACGCCGGCCCATACCTCGATGATCGGCGTCGAGAGCTCGCGGATGGCCGCCTGCTGCATCTCGATCGTCTCCAGCTTGGCCTCGAGCTCGCGGTTGGCCTCCTCCTGCTGGGTGATCGAGCGGTTGAGCTCGCTCTTGGCCTCGGCGAGCTCGCGGACGAAGATGGCGAACGCCGTCTCGAGCTCCGAGAAGTCGTCCCTGATCTCGCTGCGCTGCAGCAGGGCGAGACAGGAGTCGAACTCGTCGACACTGGCGTACGAAAGGGCCTCGATGACGGCCTCCAGCCGCTCGGAGCTGACGTTGAATTGGGCGGCTTCATCGTTCTTGGGCATTGTTGATTTCCTTGTCTGCGCGTTACTTGGGTGTTGCTTTGCGCTGGCGGTCGATCCACTGGCGCCCCTCGTCCTCGGTGTCGAAGAACGCCACCGGGTTGAGGTCGGCGTCTCTACGGAACAGGTTGATCGCAGTGATGACCAGCTTGGCGACCACCTTGGCCTTGAGCGGCGCCTTGACTACGGCCATGCCGCGCAACGGCAGCTCTTTCAAAGTCTCGGCGACGGCCCTGCGGCCCTCGGGCGCGATGGTCTCCAGGCTCTTGGCGTCGATCAGGAAGAAGACCCGGTCGTGCCCCTGGGAGAGCTCGACCTGCCGCCGCAGCAGCTCGCGCGAGTCTTGCAACGTCGAGACGCCGACGAACTGCATATAGATGATGTCCGGCTCTTCAAAGAAGGTGACGTGCTTTCCGTTGACCACGTTCGCCGGGTCGTTTTTCGGGTCCAGCGGGCTGACCATCCTGTGCTTCCCCCTAAGAATCAACGTACCAGATGCTTACGACAGCAGAGCGGAGTCGCCGAAGCCGAGGACCACGGCGGTGGCGTCGTCGTGGGCGCGTCCCCACTGTTCGACGATGCGGCGGGCCACGGTGTCGGGCGGCCCCGGCAGGCAGGACTTGAGGTTGCCGCGGGTGGAGACGCCGTCGCTCATCACCACGTAGATGTCGCCCGGCTTCATGGTGAAGGGCATGACCTTGAAGCTCCGCAGGTTGTGGCCCACGATGCCGGCCAGGCAGAAGAGGCTGGGCGCATGGCCGTTCAGGGCCTGCACCTCGATGTTGCCGATGCCGCAGAACTCGCCGGCGCCGCTCGCCTCGACCTTGAGGACGCCCACCGCCGCGCCGCGGGTGGGGCGAAGCTGCTCGTGGCAGCGGCGCAGGATGGCCTCGACACCGAGAGCGGAGTGCTCGCGGATGACCTCGACCGCGCGTTCGGCGGCGACCGCGGACTCGTAGCCGTGGCCGAGGCCGTCGATCACGGAGGCGAGCAGGGTGCCGTCGCTCTCCTCGAGAATGAAGCTGTCGCCGCACACCGTCAGCCCCTTGAAAGGCCGGCTGAATCCTCCTGTTTTCATCGCTCTCCTCGAAACACGCAGGTAACCGTGGTGCCCACGCCGGGCCGGGTGTCGAGGTGGAAGTCGTCGACCAGCTTCTTGACGGCGACCAGCCCCTTGCCCATGCCGCGCTGCGATTTGTAAGTACCGCCCCAGATCTCGTCGAGCTTCTGCGGCGAGATGCCGGGCCCCTGGTCCGTGGCGATGATTTGAAGGCCGACCGAGCCGCGGTCGTCCTTGACCGCGCGGAGCTCGACCGTACCCTTGACGGCGTAGAAAATGATGTTCCTGGCGAGCTCGGAGACCGCCGTCGCGACCTTCACCGAAGCGAACTTGGAGAGGCCGATGCGCACCGCCTCGCTCCAGGCCTCGAGCCGCGCCGTCGCGATGTCCTTCTCCAGCTCGATGGGGAGCTTCTTGGGAGCGGACAGGATGCCGCCGCCGGGAGAGGCGCTGGCCGCCGCATTGGCCGCGGCCCCCGCCAGGCCGCCGCCCGAGGCGGACATGGCGCCGCCGGAGTTGAGGACGCGCGAGCAGGCGGCGATGAGCGCCGGGCTGTTGCTGCGCGCGAACAGGCGGACCGAGTTCTCGAGCTCCGTCATGATCGTCAGGCGGTCGCCCGGCGAGAGCTGGTTGATCGGCGTCTTCGCCAGGCCGCCCAGGCGGTTGAAGATGCTGCGCTGGGTGATCGCCGAGATGTTCCCGGCCAGGATCGCCCCGATCTCCTGCTCGACGGTCTTCATCAAAGTAGCTCGAGCTTCTCCAGGGCAAGGTCGAGGTTGAGCGCCGTGCTGACCGAGTCGAGCTCGACCCCCATCTCGATCAGCGTCATCGCCACTGCCGGACGGATGCCGACGATGAAGCAGTCGGCGCCCATGAACCGCACCGACTTGCCGATGTCGTTCAAGATCCGGGTGATGTAGCTGTCGATGATCTCCACCGCCGAGACGTCTAAGATGACGCCGCGGGCGTTGACGTTGCGCACCCGCTCCATCAGCGAAGCCTGGAGGTCGAGGGCCAGCCGGTCGTGGAACTCGGTCTGGATGCTCACCAGGAGGCAGTTGCGTATCTGAATGATCGGTAACTCTTGTTCCATCGATCGGCACTCCGATCCTGGGGTCCGTTTCGAGACCCCGGTACACTCCTATCGTTGAAGGGCGAGATCCGACCGGTAGGCCATCGCTCCTGCGCTCCAGGGCGCAAGCAGAGCGATCCCGGGGATCCTCCCCTGGGCTCTCCGCCTCAACGCCTGGCATCAACGTCCGAAGTTCCCTAGATTTTTAGCATATCGCTGCCGCAAAATCCACACCCCCGCCCCAAGGCGGCCGGCGCCGCCGGCGGAACCGGGTGCGGGGAGCGGGCGTTCGGGGGGTGTGGCCCTAGCGGGCCCGCGGCAGTCGCGCGACGTCGACGCTCCTCACGTCCTCCAGGAAGACCTCCTTCTCGTCCTCCAGGAAGCGTGCCCGATCGACGCCGACGAGCACGCGGGGCGGGCCCGGCTCGTCCTCGTCGTCCGCCATGTCGCCGCGGTTCCAGGGGGCGGCGAGGGGGAGCTCGGCGGCGTGCTGCCGGGCGCCGGGGCTCAGGAAGCCGGTCGTCTGCGTCTCTCCCGCGGTCGGGTCGACGTCGTGCAGCCGGTTCTCCCCTCCCAGGACGCTGCGGCCGGGCCGTTCGTCGTCGTCGTTCAGGCGGGTCTCCTCGCGCTCAGGGAGGTGCCCCATCAGCTTCTTGGGATCGAGCTCCACCACCAGAGTGCCCCGGGCTCCGTCGTCCAGCAGGTCGTACACCGTGCCGATGAGGACGGCGTCGGCCGCGAGCACGCTCCAGCCGCGCACGTCGAGCGCCAGGCCGGTCCCCTTGTCTACTCTGCTGTCAGCCATGTCGGTCTCCTCCGCAGGGTCCGAGCTGCAAGGACCGCGCCGAGCGCGGCCGGGTGTAGACTCGGGAACCTACCTAAGGAGGATGGCCGATGCGAGACGGGTCTCGACGCTTGACGTGCGCCCTTGCCGCTCTGCTCTGGCTGGGGATCTGGGGAGCGCCGGCCGCGGCGCAGCAGGCCGCCCCGCCCGAGGCGGCGTTCGACGCCGAGGCCGCGACGGAGGCCTACCTGGCGCGGGTCGGCCCGGAGGCGAGGGCGCGCTCGGACGCCTACTTCGAGGGGGGCTACTGGCTCCAGCTCTGGGGGTTCCTCTACGGGCTCGGCGCCGCCTGGGTGCTGCTCGGCACCGGCCTCTCGGCGCGGCTGCGCGACCTGGCCGAGCGACTGACCCGCTTCAAGGCGCTGCAGACTTTCCTCTACGCCCTCGGCTACATCCTGGTATCGACGGCGCTCGCCTTCCCGTTCTCCGTCTACACGGACTTCTTCCGCGAGCACCAGTACGGCATGGCGACCCAGACCTTCGGCGCCTGGATGGGGGATCAGGCCAAGGGGCTGGGGGTGGGCCTGGTCCTCGGCGGCCTCGCCCTCCTGGGGCTCTACGCCGTGCTGCGCCGGGCGCCGCGCACCTGGTGGATCTGGGGCACGGTCGTCGCCGTCCTCTTCGTCGTCATCGGCATCGCCCTGGGGCCGGTCTTCATCGAGCCGCTGTTCAACGACTACACCGAGCTGCGCGACGAGTCGCTGCGCGGCCCGATCCTCTCGATGGCCCGGGCCAACGGCATCCCGGCCGAGCACGTCTACGTGATGGACGCCTCGCGCCAGACCAAGCGGATCAGCGCCAACGTCGCCGGCCTGTTCGGCACCATGCGCATCGCCTTGAACGACAACCTGCTGAACCGCACCTCACCGGCGGGCATCAAGTCGGTGATGGGGCATGAGATGGGGCACTACGTGCTCAACCACATCTACGAGATGATCCTCACCCTGGGGCTCATCTTCGCGGTGGGGTTCGCCTTCCTGCGCTGGTCCTTCGACCGGGTGGTCGCCCGCTGGGGGCAGGGCTGGGGGGTGCGCGGCGTCTCCGATCCCGCCGGCCTGCCGCTCTTCGCGGCGCTCTTCTCGGTCTACTTCTTCCTGATGACCCCGTTGCTCAACACGATGATCCGCACCAACGAGGTCGAGGCCGACATCTTCGGCCTGAACGCCGCCCGCGAGCCCGACGGCTTCGCCGAGGTGGCCCTCCAGTTGGGCGAGTACAGGAAGCTCTCCCCAGGGCCGCTCGAGGAGTGGGTCTTCTTCGACCACCCCAGCGGCAGGAACCGCATCCTGATGGCGATGCGGTGGAAGGCGGAGCAGCAGGCGGCTCAGGCACAACAACCCCCGGCGGAACAACCCCCGGCGCAGTAGCGCCGGGGGCCCTCACCACCCCGGCCCTCCTCTCCCACCCCCTCCCTTCCGCCGGGAGAGGAGGGAGCTGGAGGGATCAGCTCACTCCAGCCAGTACCCCCTTGCCATCTCTCCGTAGGCCTTCACCTGGTCGCGCTGCCAGGCTTCGTCCCGTCCGAGCTCGCCGGCCAGCAGCTCGGCGACTCGGGGGGCGATCGCTACGCTCGCTCGGGCGTCGAGCAGGAGGGCGCGGGTGCGGCGGGCGAGGGCGTCCTCTACGGAGCGGGCCATCTCGTGGCGGGCGGCCCAGACCACCTCGCAGGCGCGGTAGGGGAGGTTGACGTGGAGGGGCTCGTCCCAGCCCGGCTGCTCGGCGGCGAGGCGGGCGAGGGCGGGGGCGTCCGCGCCGTGCTCGGCCCAGGCGGCGTCGGGGTTGAAGCGCTCGACCCAGCCGTGGAGGTGGAGGGACTCGGTCTGCGAGGGGCGCTCGTCGAGGCCGGCGACCAGGGCGGCGTGGTCGACGGCGTCGCGTCCCATCCGCCGGTAGGTCGTCCACTTGCCTCCCGTGATCGTGACGAGCCCCGAGGGGGAGGCGAGCAGGGCGTGGTCGCGCGACAGGGCCGCGGTCTTCGCCGCCCGCTTGGGGCGCACCAGGGGGCGAAGTCCGGCGAAGCAGGAGAGGACGTCTGAAGGCGCCGGGTCCTGAGTGAGGTAGCGCGCGGCGTGGGTGAGCAGGAACTCGATCTCCTGCGGCAGCGGCCGGGGCTCCAGCGAGCCCTGGGCAACCGGCGTGTCCGTGGTGCCCACCACCACGCGGTCGAGCCAGGGGACGGCGAAGAGCACCCGGCCGTCGTCCGTCTGGGGCACCAGGATGGCGCTCTCGCCCGGCTGGAAGCGGCGGTCGAGCACCAGGTGCACGCCCTGGCTGGGCGACAGCAGCTCCGCGGCCTCCGGTTCGTCCATGCGGCGCAGGCCGTCGGCGAAGACGCCTGTCGCGTTGACCACCACCCGGGCATGCACCTCGTGCTCCTCGCCGGTCTCCTCGTCGCGCACGCGGACGCCGCGCACCAGGCGGTCCTCCTTCACCAGCCCCGTCACCCGCAGGTAGTTGACGGCCACGCCTCCGAGCCCAACCACGGTCCGCGCCAGGGCCACCGCGAGGCGGGCGTCGTCGAACTGGGCATCCTGGTAAGTCACGCCGCCGAGCAGGCCCTGGGGCTCCAGGGTGGGGATGCGCTCCAGTGTCTCCTCGCGGGAGAGGCTGCGCGAGGGGGCGAGGCCCATCTTGCCGGCCAGCCGGTCGTAGAGCTTCAGGCCGACGCCGTAGAAGGGGCCCTCCCACCAGTCGTAGGCGGGCACCACGAAGGAGAGGTCGCGCACCAGGTGCGGGGCGTTGCGCAGCAGGTTGCCGCGC
>Ga0190265_10003266_pt1 | contig 11044 bp, 9 predicted proteins | sample Popmic124T_FD_133135 | JGI IMG/M metagenome (GOLD analysis project Ga0190265, IMG submission 133135) | Populus adjacent soil microbial communities from riparian zone of Indian Creek, Utah, USA - 124 T | ecosystem: Environmental > Terrestrial > Soil > Riparian zone | place: USA: Utah | collected...
ACCGGCGGCTGTCTGCCGCGAGCTGACGAAGCGTTTCGAAGAGGTCGTTCGCGGATCGCTCGAGGAGCTTGCCGCGCGCTTCGCCGAGGCGCCGAAGGGGGAGGTCACGCTCGTACTCGGGGGTGTGCAGGCGGCGAGCGGAGGGCGGCTGCCGGATGTGTCGACCGAGGAAGCCGCGGCCGCGGTGGCCGAGCTCGTCGGGTCCGGTGTCGCGCGTAAACGTGCGGCCGAGATCGTCGCGCGGCTGACGGGCGTCTCTCGCAACGAGCTCTACCGCTCCTCTCTGTAACAACTTCGTCAATTGCGTTGCCGCTCCCGGGCGACGGTGGCTACCCTCGTTGTTGTGTTATCTCGCCGGGCAACGAGACTCGCCGTGGTCGCAGCCGCGGCGGCAGCCTGGCTGTTGCTGTCGGCCCCGGACGCGTTCGCCTGGGACTGGCCTGCCGACGGCCCGGTCCTCCGTGGCTTCTCGGTCGGCGACGACCCGTATGCAGGCGGACAGCATCGCGGCATCGACGTCGCGCTCGACGGCGCCGAGGTGGTGCGCGCGCCTGCGTCCGGCGAGGTCTCGTTCGCGGGTCAGGTGCCGACGCACGGGACGACGGTCACGATCGTCACCCCGACTGGCCACAAGGCCTCGCTCACGCATCTCGGGTCGCTGCTCGTGCGTCGCGGCGACGACGTGAGCGAAGGCGAGCCCATCGCCGAGGCCGGCCCGTCGGGCGAAGCCGAGCACGACGTCGCCTATGTCCATCTCGGCATCCGACTGGGCGAGAGCGACACGTACGTCGATCCGCTTTCACTCCTCCCGCCGCGCATGGCCGCCCCTCCGCCGACGCCCGCGGCGCCGCCCGCTCCCTCCCCGGCGCCGGCTCCGACCCCGACCCCCGAGCCGGCGCCTCCCCCTGCTTCAGCACCTGCTCCGGAGCCGCCGGCGGCATCGGCACCGCCGCCACCCACGGCGACTACCGCGGTGTCGGCGACGCCCGTAGCGGCGCCCCAGCCCGTCTCGGCGCCGGCTGCAGACGTCGGGACCGACGCCCGGTCGCGCAGGCCCGCCGCCGGCGCGAAGACGACCTCGCAGCCAGGCGAGAGGTTGACTCTGGCCGCCGGGGACGATGCGCGAGCACATGCGGCCGGCGAACCGAATCGCGCCACGGTCGCGACTGCGGATCGAACGGAAGGTGTGCGTCGTGCGGCTGGTGAGGATCGTCCCGTCGGCGGTCGGCGCTCCAGGAGCGAGCGAGTCCGCGGTGTCGTCGCGGCGCGACGACCCGTCAAGCGGGTGGCGCGAGCTCATGAGTTGCCGACGAGGGGCGGCGCGAGCGCGGGCAGACGCCAGGGCTCGCCGGAGAGCCACGGTCGGTCAGGCCAGACCGCGCCAGGATCGCAGCACGGCCTGGACGCTTTCGTTCTCATGCTGCTCGCCTGCGCGCCGCTCGCGATCGGTTCTCTGGCGCTGGGCGGCGCGCGGGCGCTGAGAAGCGCGCGCAAGCCACTCCCTATCATTGACGGCCTTGAGCAGGGAGGAAACCCCGAAGAAGATCCTCGTAGCGGTCGCCTGGCCCTACGCGAGTGGGCTGCGCCACATCGGCCACGTGGCGGGGTTCGGCGTCCCCTCGGACACCTTCGCCCGCTACCACCGGCTGCGCGGCAACGACGTCCTGATGGTCAGCGGCACGGACGAGCACGGCACGCCGGTCATGGTCGCGGCGGACGCCGCGGGCGAGTCGCCGCGTGAGACAGCCGAGCGCTTCAGCCGGCTCATTCGTGAGGACCTCCGCGATCTCGGGCTCTCCTACGACCTCTTCACGCGGACGACCACGCCGAACCACTACCGCGTCACGCGGGATCTCTTCCGCACGCTCCACGCGAAGGGCTACATCGTCGAGCAGGAGACGCTCGGCGCGTTCTCCGCCTCCACCGGTCACACGTTGCCCGACCGCTACATCGAGGGCACGTGCCCGATCTGCGGGTACGAGAGCGCCCGCGGTGACCAGTGCGACAACTGCGGGAACCAGCTCGATCCGGTCGACCTGGTCGACCCACGATCGCGCATCGACGGCACGACGCCGGAGTTCAAGAAGACGAAGCACCTGTTCCTCGACCTGCCGGCGTTCAAGGCCGAGCTCACGTCGTGGATCGAGTCGCGGCAGAACTGGCGGCCGAACGTCAAGCGGTTCTCGCTCAACTTCGTCAAGGAGCTGAAGCCGCGGCCGATAACGCGCGATCTGGACTGGGGTGTGCCCATTCCGGTGGCGGGCTACGAGGAGCAGCCGGACAAGCGAATCTACGTCTGGTTCGACGCGGTGATCGGGTACCTGTCCGCGGCGATCGAGTGGGCTTCGATCCGCGGCGAGCCCGACGCATGGCGGAAGTGGTGGCAGAACGCCGACGCCGAGCACACCTACTTCATGGGGAAGGACAACATCGTCTTTCACACCGTGATCTGGCCGAGCATCCTGCTCGGGTACCGCGACGAAGGCGAATACGGTGCGGGGCGTGGCGCCCTCGAGCTCCCCGACACCATCGCCGCGAGCGAGTTCCTCACGATGGAGGGGAAGCAGTTCAGCGCCAGTCGAGGCGTGAGCATCGCTGTGCGCGACGTCCTGAGCCGATACGACCCGGACGCGCTTCGCTACTTCATCTCGATCGCGGGGCCGGAAACGCAGGACACCGACTTCACCTGGTCCGAGTTCGCGCGCCGGAACAACGACGAGCTCGTCGCGACCTGGGGCAACCTCGTCAACCGGACGCTCCAGAGCGCGTACAAGAACTTCGGCGCTGTTCCGGAGCCCGGCGAGCTCACCGACTCCGACGAAGCGCTGCTGGCCGAGATCGAGCGCGGCTTCGAGTCGGTCGGGTCCCTGATCGAGGCTGCCCGCTTCAAGAACGCGCTCCAGGAGGTGATGCGCCTTGCTGCGCTCGGCAACCAGTACGTCGCCGAGCAGGCGCCCTGGGCCTTGCTCGAGCAGGACCGCGAACGCGCCGGCACCGTCCTCTACGTCTCCCTCCGCGCCGTCGACAGCCTCAAGGTGCTGTTCACACCGTTCCTCCCGTTCTCCTCGCAGCGGTTGCACGAGACGCTGGGCTACGACGACACGATCGCCGGCCAGCTCGAGATTCGATCCGTGACGGAGGACGACGGCAGCGAGCATGACGTCTTGACGGGCGACTACGCGAGCTGGGGCGGACGGTGGGAGCCGAGCTCGCTTCCCGCCGGCCGGGCATTGCGCGAGCCGAAGCCGCTCTTCACGAAGCTCGATCCCGAGAAGGTCGTCGAGGAGGAGCTCGCGCGGATGAAAGAGGAAGCCGCATCGGGCGAGCCTGGCGCGGACGCCGACGCCGCGTGACGGACTCGCACGCGCACCTCGACGCGTGCGACGAGCCGGGACGAGTGCTCGTCGAACGCGCCGGGGAAGCCGGGGTAACGCGAATCGTCACGATCGGAACGGGCATCGACTCGTGCCGCGCGGCGCTCGCCCTCTCGGAGGAGAACGAAGGCGTCTTCGCGGCGCTCGGGATCGATCCACATCAGGCGGCCTCGCTGGAAGCCCGTCGCCTCGACGAGCTCCGCGAGCTGCTCGACCATCCCAAGGCGGTCGCCGTGGGCGAGACGGGGCTCGACAACGCTCGGCAGTTCGCCACGCCGGAGGAGCAACGTCGGCTCTTCGACGCACAGCTCGCGCTCGCGGACGAGCTCGACCTTCCCGTCGTCGTGCACACGCGCGACGCCGACCTGGACACGGCCGCCGCGCTCGAGGGATTCCGGGGAACCGTCGTCATGCATTGCTTCTCGTCGCCCGGCCTCCTGCCGACCGCGCTCGAGCGCGGCTACTACGTCTCGTTCGCCGGTAACGCGACGTACCCGAAGGCGCCCGAGCTCCGCGAGGCCGCGATGGCCGTTCCCGAGAACCGAATCCTCGTCGAGACGGACAGCCCGTACCTCGCTCCACAGCCCGTGCGGGGGCGCCGGAACGAGCCGGCCAACGTTCTCCACACCGTCGCCGCGCTCGCCGAAGCGCGAGGCCAAACGCCCGAGACGCTCGCGGCTGCGACCCACGCCAACGCGTCGGTCGCCTTTCGACTCCCGTGAGCGTGACGCCGAAGAAGTCGCTCGGCCAGCACTTCCTCGTCGACGAGAACATCCTCGGCGTGATCGGCCGGCTCGCGGCGCTCGACGCGGACGACGTCGTGCTCGAGATCGGTCCCGGGCTCGGCGTGCTGACCGGCTACCTCTCGGACCGCGTGAGGCACGTACACGCCGTCGAGCTCGACCGGTCGCTCGAGGGCCCGCTCCTCGAGCGGCTCGGCCGACGCACGAACGTCGGGCTCACGTTCGGCGACGCCCTCGCGCTCGACCTCGCGAAGCTCGAGCCGTCGCCGACGAAGCTCGCCTCGAACCTCCCCTACAACATCGCAACGCCGCTCGTCGTCGAGAGCCTCGAGGGAATTCCGTCGCTCGTGCGCTGGTGCGTGATGGTGCAGCGAGAGGTCGCCGACCGCTTCTTCGCGGTGCCCCGGACCAAGGCGTACGGCGCCGTCTCGGTCCTCGTGCAGCTGAAGACGCGAAAGGTCGGCTTCCATCCGGTGCCGCCCACGGTCTTCCGCCCGCGTCCGCGCGTCGAGTCGGCGCTCGTCGCCTTCGAGCGCGTGGACGGCCCTTCGCTCGAGAGTGTCCGGCCCGTCGTCGACGCGGCGTTCTCTCACCGCCGCAAGACGCTCGCGAACTCCGTGGCGCTCGCGGGACTCACGAGCCGCGCGTCGGCCGAGGGCGCGCTCGCCGAGATCGGTAGGCCTCCGAGCACCCGTGCGGAGGAGCTCCAACCGGGCGAATTCGTCTCGCTCGCAGAGGCGCTCGGGTGACCCGCGGGCTCGCGTACGCGAAGCTGAACCTCGCGCTCGTCGTAGGCCCGCTTCGAGCGGACGGCAAGCACGAGGTCGCCACCGTCATCCAGGCGATCGACCTCCACGACGACGTCGAGATCGAGGCTGCGGCCACGCTCACCGTCGAGGGGTTCGAGGACGATGCGCTCGTACGCGCCGGGCTCGAGTCGATCGCCCGCCGAGCCGGTGTCGACCCACACTGGCGCGCGCACATCGAGAAGCGCATCCCGGTCGCGGCCGGGCTGGGCGGAGGAAGCTCCGACGCGGCCGCGGCTCTGCGGCTCGCGAACGCGCTGCTCGCCGAGCCGCTTCCGCTCGAAGCGCTCCATGAGCTGGCCGCTGCGCTGGGAGCCGATGTCCCGTTCTTCCTGCACGAGGGGGCGCAGCTCGCGACGGGCGACGGCACCGAGCTGACCCCGCTTCAGCTTCCGACCGACTACGTCGTGCTGGTCGTGCTGGCAGAGGGCGCTCGTAAGGAGTCGACGGCCGCCGTGTACCGGAGCTTCGACGAGCGCAGCGGCTCCGACGGGTTCGACGCGCGCCGGGGTGAGCTGCTGCGAGTCATCGGGCGTGTCGACGTGCCGACCGACCTCGCTCGGCTACCGCGGAACGACCTCGCCTCGTCGGAGCTCTCGGAGGAGCTCGAGCGGCTGGGCGCCTGTCGCGCCGACGTGACCGGCGCGGGGCCTGCCGTCTACGGCCTGTTCGACGACGAGCCCGCCGCGCGCCGCGCTGCATCGTCGCTACGCGGAGTCGGATCGACGTGGGTCACGCGCCCGGTCGCGGGTGGCTCGCCGCCCGGCCGGTAATGTCAGGATGGCTCAGCTCTGGGGCGTGGCCAAGTGGTAAGGCAACGGGTTTTGGTCCCGTGATCCCAGGTTCGAATCCTGGCGCCCCAGCCTCCGATGGCGACAACTGAGAGAGCGAGACTCGGCGCCGTCGTGATGGCCGCCGGCCTGGGGACGCGCATGCGCTCCGAGGTGCCGAAGCACCTCCATCCGCTGCTCGGCCGCCGCATGGTCGACTGGGTGATCGAGGTGGCGCGCGAGCTCGAGGCGGATCCGGTCGTCGTGGTCACCGCGCCTGCGACCGCCGACGCGTTCGACGGCGTCTCGGTCGCGGTCCAGGCGGAGCCGCTCGGAACAGGAGACGCGGTGCGGAGCGCCCGCGACGCGCTCGATGAGCATGCGGACGATGTGCTCGTGCTGTCGGGCGATGCGCCTGCCCTCACGGCCGGTCTCCTTCGCGACCTGCTCGAGACGCACCGGCGCGAGGAGGCTTCCGCAACCGTGCTCTCGTTCGAGCGGAGCGATCCGGGGCACTACGGTCGCGTCATCCGCAACGGCGACGGCTCGCTCGAGGCGATCGTGGAGGCGCGAGACGCGACCCCCGAGCAGCTCGAGGTGCGCGAGGTCAACTCGTCGATCTACGTCTTTCGCGGGGAGCGGTTGTGGCCGGTTCTCGATCGCCTCTCGCCCCACAACGCGCAGGGCGAGCTCTACCTGACCGACTCCATCGCGCTCCTCGCAGCCGAGGGAACGCGAGTCGCGGTCCACAAAGGAGGAACGTCGATGGAAGCCGAGGGCGTGAACACGAGGGTCGAGCTCGCCGCGGCTGCGGCGGTGCTGCGCGACCGGATCAACGAGGAGCACATGCTCGCCGGCGTCACGATCGTCGATCCGCAATCGACATGGATCGACGCCGAGGTGGAGATCGAGCCCGACGCCGTGATCCATCCGTTCACCGTGATCCGAGGTGCGAGCTGCGTCCGCGCGGGGGCCGAGGTGGGGCCCCAGGTCGTGGTTCAGGACGCCGAGATCGGTGCCGGGGCGATGGTGGGACCGTTCTGTTACCTTCGCCCGGGCACCGTGCTCGGGGCGGGTGTCAAGGCGGGGACCTTCGTCGAGATCAAGAACACGCGGATCGGAGAGAGGACGAAAGTGCCGCATCTCTCGTACATCGGCGACGCCGACATCGGCGAGGACACGAACATCGCGGCGTCGAACGTGACGGTGAACCTCGACCACAGGTCGGGTACGAAGGGTCGGACGACGATCGGGAGCAACGTCAGGACCGGAGTCGACAATGCCTTCGTCGCCCCCGTCACCGTCGGCGACGACGCATGGATTGCAGCCGGCTCCGTCATAACCGAGGATGTTCCCCCTGGATCGCTCGCAATCGCGCGGGCGCGCCAGGTCAACAAGGAAGGACGCGGTGGAAAGCGGCACGATTGAGCAGACGCTGCCCGGGTTCGAAGGCGACCGGTCGAAGACCGAGGTGAGCGCCGGACACGCGATTCCGCTGACGCCGCAGAAGCGGCTGATGGTCTTCGCCGGGCGCTCGCACGGTGAGCTCGCCGAGAGGATCGCCGACAAGCTCGGTGTCGAGCTCGGGGAGATCGAGCTCGGCGGCTTCGCGAACGGCGAGACGTATTGCCGCTACTGCGAGTCGATCCGCGGTGCCGACGTCTTCCTCGTGCAGACCGGGTGCGAGCCGGTCGACCGGAACCTCATGGAGCTGCTGCTGATGATTCAAGCGGCGAGACTCGCCTCTGCGAAGCGGATCACCGCGGTGATCCCGTGGTTCCCGTACTCGCGTCAGGATCGCAAGGCGAAACCACGTGAGCCGATCTCGGGGCGCCTCGTCGCCGACATGCTCCAGCTCGCCGGCGCCGATCGCGTGCTGACCATGGACCTGCACGCGGGCCAGATCCAGGGCTTCTTCACGATCCCGGTCGACCACATGACTGCGCTGCCGCTGTTCGCCGCGTACTTCCGCGACCTCGGTCTCACGGGTGAGGGGATCGTCTCCGTGGCGCCCGACGCCGGTCGGGCCAAGTACGCACTGCGGTTTTCCGAGATGATCGACGCCGACTTCGCGATCATGCACAAGACTCGGCCTGGTCACGACCGCGTCGAGATGACCGAGGTCACGGGCCGCGTTCGAGACCAGATCGCCGTCGTCGGCGACGACGTGTCGACCACCGGCGGCACGCAGATCGCCGGCGCGAAGGCTCTGCGCCAGCACGGCGCCAAGGACGTGTACATGTTCGTCACGCACGCGCTCCTCGACGCGGACGCGCTCGAGCGCGTGGCGGAGGCGGACATCACCGGCCTGGTCGTCACGGACACGGTTCCGATCGACCTGCTCCGCAAGCCGGACAACGTCACCGTCCTGACCGTCTCACGGCTGCTGGCGGAGACGATCATGAACGTCTTCGCCGACGAATCCGTGTCGGCGATCTTCGGCGGCGAGAACCAGCTCTTCTAGGGAGAACGGCTCAGCTACGCGGCTGGGCCGTTCTTTCTACCCCAAGTTTCTACCCGGAGCCGCCGCGGGGGTAACCTGCTCAGGAAAGTGAGCGCAGTGGGTGGCCACGGCAGGGACGCTCACAAAACCCGGAGGCCGGGGACTCGAGAGGCGCCGCGGATTCGACGCGCCAGGCGAATATGGCGAAAGCCGATGCCAAGAAGTGGGGTTGCGGGTGGGCCCAATAGTTCCCCTCACGCGCATGACCCGGACGAGCTGAAGGCCCTTGCCCGCGTCGAGACGAAACCGGGGGGCGTTTCACGGCGTTTGGGCGTTGAGTGGCGCGACGCAAGCTAGCGCTCGGCGATGGTGCGCAGTTGCGCGGCGTATTCGCTGAGGAGGATCGAACGCGGTGTTACGAACGGCGGTGGGGTCTGGCTCAACGTGCTCGTGGACCGAAAGGCGCGCTGCCTCGACCATGGTCGCGAACTAGATCGAGGCTCATGCGACCGAGCATCGTCAGAGCGGTCATGAACGTGAGGTACCGATCTGCGCGTTTGCTCTCATCCTCGTCGACCCACTCCAGGACCTTAGAGCTCCGCGAGGACCGGGCTCGGATCGTTGTCGGCTCCCCATGCTGCGGCGATGAGGTTCTGCGCGTTCCGCGCGGCTCCTCGTCGTAGAGCTTCGCCCACGCGTTGAACTCGTCAGCCACGATTCGACCCTAGGACAGCCACCGGCTAGCGCTTGGAACCCTCTCGGTTGCCCCGCCGCGAGCCCGCGGTGCGGCCCTTCTTCTGCTGCTTCTTCGGCCTGTCGGCACTCTTACTCATGACGACCTCCGGGGCCTGCTACGTGCGACGCGCCCTGGCCGCGTCGTTGTCGCGCTCCGACGAGTCCTCCGGGTCCATCTCCTCTGCACGGCGCATCGCCTCGTATACCGCGTCCCAGTGACGTGAAACCTCACTCAGGGCACGTGCCGTGCTCAAGGCTGCCTCCTCGAGCCGAGCGTTTACCCTCTCGACCTCGGCCATGCGGTCACCGAGGACGCGAATCTTTTCCCCTAGCTGACTCAATTCCTGGGCGACGACCTCGTAGTCATCCATGACGAAGTCCGTTCGCCTTACGGGGACGTGCAGGGGTTACGTCTTCTTCCCGATCCCCAACCACTTGCGGATTCGTGCGATGAGAGCGGCCATGAGACGAGTCTACGCTGTCTCGCCAAGGCAGTAGCTCGAGCCGCGGTCTTTAGGCGATCTCGCCAGCCTCGACGTGGGCCACGCGCACGGTGCAGGCGTACGAGAGCTCGTCGTCGTCGCCCGTGCCGATCCGGAACGCCTTCCCCGCGATCGTCCCGGTGACGATCAACCGCATCTCGCGTCCGAGCCGCATCGCCTCGAGCAGCGCGAGGTCATCCTCGGAGGTCCGGTCAAGGAGCCCCCCGCCGGAAAAGCGTATGTCGAGCTTCGTGGCCTTCCGCCCGTCCATCTTGGGGATCGGGAGTTGTAGGACTCGGCCGAGAAACGACGTCGTCGTCCTGGATCGCGGTCGGCGGCGCGGTGGCTAGGTCGGTCATCGCTTCGCTCCAACCCGGACGGTGACGCCGCGCCTATCGGCAGACGCCGCTCGCAGCGCACGGGTCTTCTCACCAAAGCTGCAACGCCCGAGCTGGGTGGAAGAAGATGGTCGGCGCGAACGGGAACGGCAGGTTCCTCGACGAGGCTCCCGGCCGGTGCAGCCTGCGCTGGTACGACGATCCGCCGGGTGGGGACGGAGGTGTTCCTCGGCGATGGGCTCGTCGAGATTCACGTCGGTCGCGCGATCTGGCAGACGGTCGCTACTTAGTTTCAGGCCGCCTCGCCCGCGTTTGCCTCGCAAGTGGCAATACGTGATGATCCGCACGTCTACGAGTCCGAGGAGGAAGCGATGTCAATGCAGCTTGAGACTGACGTGGCGCTCGACCCAGAAGCGACTGAGGCATTCGTGGGCGGAGTACGGGGAGCCGTTTTGCGGCCGGGTGATGAAGCCTATGACGAGGCTCGCGCAATCTGGAACGGACTCATCGACCGACAGCCTGCGCTGATCGTGCAGTGCAGTGGGGCGGCGGACGTCGTCGACTCCGTCAATTTCGCCCGCGAGCAGAACCTGCTGCTCTCCATCAAGGCCGGCGGCCACAACGTGGCCGGCAACGCTGTGAACGACGGCGGCCTTGTCATCGACCTGTCTCAGATGCGCGGGGTCCACGTCGACCCGTCGACGCAGACAGTGCGAGCAGAAGGAGGCGCGACCTGGGGTGAGACCGACCGCGAGGCGCAGCTCTTCGGACTCGCTGTGCCGGGCGGGGTCGTCTCGACCACAGGCATCGCTGGTCTGACGCTCCACGGCGGCGTCGGCCATCTGCGCCGCAAGCACGGGCTGTCGATCGACAACTTGATCTCGGTCGACATCGTCACCGCCGACGGCCAGCTCAAGCGGGCGAGCGCGACCGAGAACGAGGACCTGTTCTGGGCCGTTCGCGGCGCCGGCAGCAACTTCGGCGTCGTGACGTCCTTCGAGTTCCAGGCGCACCCGGTTGGCCCGATGGTGATGGTGGGCGCCGTCTTCTATCCGCTGGAAGACGTGAAGGAGCTCCTGCCTGCCTGGCGGGACTACATGGCCTCGGCGCCGGACAATCTCAGCTCGATCGCCTTCTGTTGGAGCGTTCCCGCGGCCGAGCCCTTCCCCCCGGAACACCACGAGAAGCCCGTTCTGGTCGTGGCCGCCGTGTACGCCGGATCGGTCGAGGACGGCGAGCCGGTCGTGCAGCCGCTGCGAGAGCTAGCAGAGCCGGTGGTCGACCTGAGCGGCCCCTGGCCTTGGCTCGGTCTCCAGAGCGGGTTCGACGCTCTCTTCCCGAACGGACAGTTTC
>Ga0190265_10003267_pt1 | contig 11043 bp, 7 predicted proteins | sample Popmic124T_FD_133135 | JGI IMG/M metagenome (GOLD analysis project Ga0190265, IMG submission 133135) | Populus adjacent soil microbial communities from riparian zone of Indian Creek, Utah, USA - 124 T | ecosystem: Environmental > Terrestrial > Soil > Riparian zone | place: USA: Utah | collected...
TACATCCCCGGCGCCATCTCGCTACCGCGTGGCTACCTCGAGCAGCAGTTCGAAGCGAAGCTCCCCGACAAGAACGCGCCCATTGTCGTCTATTGCGCCGGGGGGACCCGTTCGGCCTTCGCAGCCAAGCAGTTGAAGGAGTACGGGTACACGCAAGTCGAGTCTGCCAACCCAGGGTTCACGCGCTGGAAGGATTTGCGCTTCCCCGTCGAGACGCCGCCGAGCCTCACCGATTCTCAGCGCGACCGCTACTCTCGCCACATCCTCTTGCCGGAGGTCGGAGAAGCAGGGCAGGCCAAGCTCCTCGGCTCGAAGGTGCTCTTGCTCGGTGCGGGGGGCCTCGGCAGCCCCGCGGCCCTGTATCTCGCAGCGGCCGGCGTGGGGACGCTCGGCATCGTCGACGCGGACACGGTCGACGCTTCCAATTTGCAGCGCCAAATCATCCACGCGACGAGCCGCGTCGGCACGCCCAAAGTCGAAAGCGCCGCCAAGACGATCGGTGACCTCAACCCCGACGTGAAGGTCGTTCCGTACCAAGAGCGGCTCACGAGCTCCAACGTCGACCGCATTTTCGAGCCGTACGACGTCATCGTCGACGGGTGCGACAACTTCCCGACGCGCTTCTTGGTCAATGACGCCTCGGTGTTCATGAAAAAACCGGTCGCCCACGGATCGATCTTCCGATTCGACGGCCAGGTGACGACGTTCTTGCCCGGAAACGGCCCGTGCTACCGCTGCTGGTACCCCGAGCCACCGCCTGCGCACCTCGCCCCGTCCTGCCAAGAGGCGGGCGTGCTCGGCATCCTGTGCGGGATCATCGGCACCTTGCAGGCCACCGAGGCCATCAAGATCCTGCTCGGCAAGGGCGAAACGCTCTCGGGGCGCGTCCTCACCTACGATTCGCTCAGGATGCGCTTCCGCGAGTTCAAGCTACGCCGCGACAAGACGTGCCCGGTGTGCGGCGAAGCGCCGTCGATCAAAAGCTACATCGACTACGAGGGGTTCTGCGCGGCGTAACGCGTCGAGCTAGCCAATCACGCCCTCCAGGGGGGCGCGCGCGGTGAATGCTTACTCCGGATATTCCGCGACCATCTCTCTCGTCGGTCTTTCCACGCTCTGCAGCGGGCTCGTGATGAGATCGCGCCCGCCTTCACCGAAGAAAAGCGCCTCGCCGACCTGAGGTTCGCCGGGGTTCGGCTGGAGTGCGCCGTTCATGAAGAAGCGCAGGCCGCCGAAGAGTTGGCGTCGCAAAGCGAGGTGACCGGGAAGCCATTCGCCCGTCCGGCGGTTGCGCACGGCCACGCATAGCCCGTCACGGAAGTGGTACTCCGTGTTGCGGGTCATGTACACGCGGTGCCGACGACGTTCGGTCCCTCGATAGTCGCGAGTTGTGCTGAGTGATTCCATGGCGAGTTCCCTCCACCCCTACGATGCCGAGATGTCCACGTAGGGGCCAAGTTCTAGGCAGACCCTGCTACGAACTTTCGGACTTCTTGGCGAGCTGCGTACGATTCGGCCATGAATCCATCCGTGAAGGGGCCCGGCCTCGTCAAGACGAAGCGGGCGCACCTTTTTCACTCTCGCACTCTTTACCTTGTCGCGGCGTCGGACGCCCGATGGGGAGAACTTTTCGAAGCCGCCGATGTCATGTCGGAAGGGGCGCCGCGCGGCGAAGGAAGCGAACGCTCCTACTTTGGATCGAGCAGCATCATCCTGCTCATCGCCCCTGAGGGTCGGGGTCAAACTGCGCAGAGCTTGGCGGGCGCTGTGGCACGCGATCCCCACGTACGCCTTCGTGCCATGCGTGTCGCGCGACGCGAAGCCGCCCAGCGAGCCAACGCGCCGCTCGACCGGGTGCGTACGGAGATCACGGTCTCACCTTGTGCGACCGGCGTTGCCGTACACGTCGACGTCGAAGCACTGGTCCTGCCCGATCGGCGCGTCCGACCGAGGGAAGCGGGCGACGCGGCGGCGGCGGCGGCGGCGGCGGCGCCCCCCTAACCCAACGACGTCGTTGCCGCAACGCTTGCGTTGTGACGAGGGTCGGTCATGTTGGCTCGTCGGAGGTGACGGTCAACCAGGGCCGACGGCCGCCGTCGAACCTCGAAAGCTCCGCGTCCGCTTGTCCACTCTTGACGCGCGCCTTGAGCTGAGCATGGCAGCGAGATGAACTCTCGCCGAACTCTTGTAGAAGGACGAAGGGCGGCATACGGTAGGCTCACCGCGTCCTCCTTAGTTCTCCCACCAGGGTCGGGAAAGAAGATGCGAAAGAACCGCCGCGGAACCGACAAGGTGATTCACGTCGTCTTCGGTCCGGGAGGCGGACGCGTCGACTCGCGCCCTCACCGCGCGGAGGGCTCCGTCGCCAAGGCCGAGCACACGCTGCCCGACGCGCGCGAGCCCATCACCGACATGTTCTCGGGCACCGAGGTATCGCGCCTGCTCGGTTTCTCCCCGGCGCGCCTTCGCACCCTCGATCGCGCGGGGGTCGTCTCGCCGAGCGGCAGACGTCGGGGACGGCGCGCTTACACCTTCGGCGATCTTATCGCACTGAGGACGGCGCAGACGCTGCTCGCGCGGCGCGTCCGGCTGCGCGATGTCACGCGCGCCATCGCAGCGCTCCAGCGATCGCTCCCCAAGGTCACCCGCCCCTTGTCGGAGTTGCGCGTCGTCTCGGATGGACAGCGCGTGGTCGTGCGCTCCCAAGAGGGCAGCTTCGAGCCCCTGACCGGGCAAATGCTCCTCGACCTCGAAATCAAGAGCCTGCGCGACGACGTGGTACGGGTGCTGCGTCCGGCGGCGGGCAAGGAGCGCTCGCAGACGGCCTACAACCTCTACGTGCGCGCCAGCCAACTCGACGAAGACCCGGCCACCATGAAGGACGCCGAGGCGCTCTACCGCGAGGCCCTCGAGCTGGACCCCTGGCTTGCCATCGCTTACACAAATCTCGGAAATATCTGCTTCCGTAAGGGCGAGGAGGCCGACGCCGAAAAGCTTTATCGCCGGGCGCTCGAAATCGACGCACGGCAGCCCGAAGCGCAGTACAACCTCGGCTACATCATGCTCGAGCGGGGCAAAGCCGTGGACGCCATCCCTTACTTTCTCGGTGCGATCGACGCCGACCCCCGCTTTGCCGACGCGTATTTCAACCTGGCGATGGCCTACGAAGGCATCGGCGACGCGGTGCGGGCGCGCCCGTGTTGGAAACATTATCTCGAGCTCGAGCCAGCTGGCACTTGGGCCGAGATCGCACGTAAGCACCTCTAGCCAAGGCGCGGCACCCGGCGCGCGAGAAGATTCTCTGGGTAGCGGATTCGATGAATCGACTCACCCGTCTCGTCGCCTTCCTTTTTTTTGGCTCCGGCGTTTGCGCGCTCATCTACGAGATCGCTTGGTTCCGCGAGTTCCGTCTGGTGTTCGGCGCCTCGACCTTGGCCAACGCAGCCGTGCTGGCCGTGTTCATCGGAGGTCTCGGCGCCGGCGGTCTCGTGCTCGGCAAGCGGGCCGACCAGGTCAAACGGCCGCTCGTTCTCTACGCCGTGCTCGAGGTCGGCGCCGCCGTGTTGGCGGCGCTTTCTCCCTTTTTGCTCTGGATCGCGCGCAAGGCATACATCGCGACGGGCGGAACGATGGTTTTGGGTTCGTTCGGCGCGAGCGTGGTCCGTCTCATCTTGACGGTGATCGTGCTGCTCGGGCCAACGTTCCTCATGGGGGGCACGCTGCCCGCCGCCGCACGCGCCGTCGAATCGGACGACGATTCGGCGCGACGGCGCGTGGGGCTGCTCTATGGAGCCAACGCGCTCGGCGCGGTCGTGGGGTGCGTCCTCGCGAACTTCGTCCTTCTCGAGTCCTTCGGAACTAGGATGACGATCTTCGCGACGGCGGCGGTCAACCTGCTCATCGCCGGCATCGCGTGGGTGGCGGCTCCCGCAGCCGCACCCGCGCCGGTTGCGATCGACAAGGCTAGCGAAGCGAGCGCGCCGAGCGCGCCCGCGGCAGCCATCGCGGCGGCGACCGAAACGACGAGCGACGCGACGACCGCGACGAACGAAGACAGAGTCGCCGCCTTCGCGACGACTTCCCAAGAAGACGGCGCAGCAGCGCGCGTCGCAAACGGCGCTAAAGCCGAAGTCGCGACGGACGCATCGCTGGCCAATGAAAACGGGGCTGCGCACGTCACGCCATCCGCAGCTGAGACCGCGCCCGGCGCGCCCCTCGCCACCGCGGTCGAACCCGTGGCCGTCGCGACCGCCGCCTCCAATGTCGAGCCAGCGGCCGTCGCGATCGCCGCCTCCACCGTCGACACCGCGTCCGTCGCGACCGCCGCCTCCAGTGTCGAGCCCCCCGCACTCCCTGTCGAAACCGCGGTCGTCGCGACCGCAGTGGCGCCTCCTGCCGCCAGGAGCGTTGGCGCGGCGGCCCACGCGGACGCCGCCGCTCCGCCCGCGATGGCGCGCCCGGCCAATGGCGCGGTCGTGCCCGCGACGCGCGACCGTTTTCCGAGCTGGTACATTCCGTTTGCCTCGAGTGTCGTGGGCTTCGTCTTCTTTTTGATGGAGCTCGTCTGGTATCGAATGCTCGGCCCGCTCCTCGGGGGAACGGTCTTCACGTTCGGCATCATTTTGGCGGTGGCCCTGCTCGGCATCGGCCTCGGCGGCACTGCCTACGCGCTCTTCGGCTCGGAAAAACGCGCGACGCTCGAGGGGTTCGCGGTGACGTGTTTGCTCGAGGGGATCCTCGTCGCTGTCCCTTACGCGCTCGGCGATAGAATCGCCACGCTGGCGCTGCTCTTGCGACCGCTCGGCTCCATGTACTTCGTCGGCCTCGCGGCCGGCTGGGCATTCGTGACCATGGTGGTCGTTCTGCCGGCTTCGATTGTGGCGGGTATCCAGTTTCCCATGCTCATCGCCCTCATGGGCGAAGGCAAAAAAGACGTGGGCGCGCAGACGGGCTGGGTCTACGCGGCCAACACCGGCGGTTCCATCGCGGGCGCGCTCGCCGGTGGTTTCGGCCTCTTGCCGGCGCTCTCGGTGCTCGGGTCCTGGAAGCTCGCCGCCGGCCTCCTTGGCGTCGTGGGCCTCGGTGCGGCCGCGCAGACGCTGAAGCGATGGTCGGAGCACCCCTACCGCGCGATGTGGACGGTGCTCGGCGCCGTCGCCATCATCGTACTCCTGCGAGCCGACGGCCCCACCGCCGTCTGGCGCCACAGCCCGATCGGGGTCGGTCGCGTCCCGCCCGAGGCGACCGCGACCCTCAACGGCTACCGCGACTGGATGAACAGCGAACGGCGCGGCATGAAGTGGGAGCGGGACGGCGTGGAGAGCACCGTCGCGCTCGATGGCCGCCACGGCTGGGCATTCGTCGTCAACGGCAAGAGCGACGGGCACGCCATCATCGATGGGCCGACCCAGGTCATGTCCGGCATCATCGGCGCCGTGCTGAAGCCGATCAAACGCGTCATGGTCATCGGCCTCGGAACGGGAAGCACGGCCGGGTGGCTCGGCGCGCTGCCCACCGTGGAGCGCGTCGACGTGGCCGAGCTCGAGCCGGCCATCTTGCACGTCGCCGAGGTCGCGGCCGGCGCCAATCACGACGTGCTCAAAAACCCCCTCGTGCATATCAACATCGGCGATGCGCGAGAGCTGCTCCTCACGTCGCGCTCCCGCTACGACCTCATCTTCTCCGAGCCGTCGAATCCTTACCGCGCTGGCGTCGCCAGCCTCTATACACGCGAATATTACGAGGCGTGCGAGAGCCGCCTCGCCGAGGACGGTCTCTTTCTGCAGTGGGTCCAGGCCTACGACATCGACAAGCGGACGCTCCGCAGCGTTTACGCGACCCTCGGTTCCGTCTTTCCCGAGATCGAGACGTGGGAGCTCGCCGTCAATGACCTTCTGCTCGTCGCCGCCAAAAAGCCGTTCCAACACGACCTGGCCGCCATCCGGGGGCGGTTGGCGCGCGAGCCGGTCCGATCGGCTCTTCTCGGGCCGTGGCGCGCCATCGACGCCGAGGGTTTCTTCGCTCACTACATCGCCAACGCTGGTCTGGCCCGTTCCATCGCCGAGGCGAACCTGGACATCGTCAGCACCGACGATCGCAACTTCGCCGAGTTCGGTTTTGCCCGCAGCGCCAATGCGCTACGCGGCGGCGAGGCCGACGAGCTGCGCTATCTCGCCCGCACCAACCAGTACAACCGGCCCCCCGGCCTCGAGAAGGGGCTCGACTGGGAGCGCGTGGAGGACGGTTGGCTCACCTTCCAAGCGTCTTCCAACGCGGGCGTGACGCCCAACTCGCAAATGAACGAAGGACAGCGCCGCCGCGCGGCGGCCCTGTCTCAGTTCATGGCGGGGATGCCGCAAGTCGCTCTCGGGCATTGGTCGGCGCAGAAACGCGAGCCCACCGATCCCACTGAAATTGCGATGATCGCGCAGTCATTGGCGGAAAATGCCGACGAAAACGCGCTCACTTTCATCGATCGCTTGCGGCCCCTGAAGTCGGCCGAAGCGGCGGCCATCCTGGCAAGGCTGCGCCTTCGGCAAGACCGTTTGCCGGACGCGGCCGCGGCGCTCGAGGCGGCCTTCGTCGCCTATCGGAGCGAACCGTGGAGTTGGTCTCTCATCATGAACCAGGCCATCGAAAGCGCCAAGGAGCTGACCACCAGGAACGCCGACGCCATCCCCCTCGTGCGCGAAGCGCTCGGCAAGCCGTTCGCGCTTGCGATGTTCGACGACGCACGGCGCGCCACGCTGCTCGCCCTCGATATGGTGCCCAAGCAAGAAGCGGGGTGCGCGGAGGTCCTGAAATCGTACGAACCGTACGTACCCTGGCGCGAAGAGCTCTTGTCGTGGCGAACGCGCTGCTACGCGCTCACCCGCCACCCGAACCAAGAGCGCGCCAAGCTGGAGCTCGAGCAGTTCCAACGGAACTTGCCGATGCCTTTCGGCAAGGGCCTCGACTTCGTCCGCGCCAGTCCTTGAGTTGGCCGTGCCCCGGACGCTCGTGACGGGCGCCCCGCTCTTCAGAGTTTGCGATGGCGCAAAGCCGGCAAGTTGACCCGCACCTCGGTGAGGTACGCCCGCACGACGTCCGCGATGGCGATCCCCTCACCTTCCGGGCATTGCGCGATCACATCGCCCCAAGGGTCCGCGATGAGGCTCTTGCCGTAGGTGCGACGGCCGCGCGGATGTGTTCCCCATTGCGCGGCCGCCACCACGTAGGCTTGTGACTCGATGGCTCGCGCGCGGAGCAGCACGTGCCAATGGTCTTTGCCCGTCAGCAGCGTGAATGCGGCGGGCACCACCAAGACCTCGGACCCCGCGTCGGCGAGCCTGCGGTAGAGCTCCGGAAAACGAAGGTCGTAACATACCGAAAGCCCCACCGTGAAGCCGCCGATGGTGACGGTCACCGGGGCGTCGCCCGGCGTCGTGCTCGCTGACTCGCAGTACCGCTGACCATCACCGACATCGACGTCGAAAAGATGCACTTTGCGGTACTTGCCGACGATCGTGCCGTCGGGGGCCACCACGACGCAGGTGTTGTAAGGACGCGCGGGATCCGTCGCGCGTTCGGGCATGCCCCCGGCGATGACGTGCACGCGCGCGCGGCGCGCCGCCTCCGCGACCGCTTGCAGGACCGGACCGCGTGGCTCGCTGCCCACGGGCTCGGCGATGGCGCGCTTGCCTTCCTCGGGGCCGAGATAGGCGAAATTCTCCGGAAGGAGCACGAGATCGGCGCCCACCTCCCGGGCACGGGCGACGAGCTCGGACGCGCGCCCAAGGTTCTTGGCAGCGTCGTCTTGGCTCGACATTTGGACGGCAGCGACACGGAGTTTTTCGGCCATCATCGAACCTCGGCGGTACCTAGCGCCCGCGTCGCGCTCGCTTCACCGTTGCCGTCGCGAGAGCGCGATGCGAGGCAGCAGAAAGATGTCACGCTTTCGTTACCGCGTCGACGCGGATGCTCCATTCTCCCCTCGGTAGGTTCGCGTGCTTTGAAGATGCTCCGCCGAAGACTCATCCTCACCCAACCCACCCTACTCGCGACCGCTCGAGGCGCAGCGCCTTCAGCAAGCCCAGATCGTCGGCGCGTTCGTTTCCCAGATCCTCGCCATCGATCCGGGCGCTGCCGTCGCCGTGGTCGGCGATTTGAACGACTTCGAGTTCTCTCCGCCCCTCATGGCTCTCAAGAAATCGGGGCTCGTTGCGCTCATCGAAACTTTGCCGGTGAGCGAGCGCTACTCCTACGTCTACGAAGGCAACTCCCAGACACTGGACCATCTGCTCGTCTCCGATGGCCTGCTGTCGCTGAAGACCGGATTCGATGTGGTGCACGTCAACGCCGAGTTTTTCGATCAAGCGAGCGATCACGATCCCGGCGTGGCGAGATTTGCGATCGGTCCAGCGCGCTGAGGCGCGCACCCTGGCAAGGCCCGCACCTCGTCAAGTCCGCGGGTCATGCTCGGTGAGGAGTGCTGAGCCGCGCGATCAACGTTCCGCCTGCTCGATGAACTTTCGCAGCGCTTCGTACCACACGAGCTTGTCGGCAAAGCCCGGGTAGCTTGCGTTCAGCCCACTCGGATTCGGTACCACGAAAACCCGAGCGCCGGCGATGCGCTCCGTTTTGGGCCCTGCGCCGCCGCTTTTCTTGAGGCCGAAAAACGTTTGGTACACGCTGAGCCCGACGAAAGCGACCACGCTCGGTCGCATGGTTTCGATCTTTTGGGCCAGTGCTCGTCGGCCGGCCGCCATCTCCACCGAGCCGAGCTCGGCAGCGGTGCGCGTCACGCGCGGACAGATGTTGGTGAGCGCGATGCCGAACGTCGAAAGGCGCTGGTCCTCTTCGGGCGCAAGCAGCTCGGGAACCAGCCGCGCTGCGTGAACGAGACGCCAGAACGGGTTGCCTCGACCCGCGAAGTGATGTCCGGTTGCGCCCGATCGCAGCCCCGGATTGATCCCGACGAGAAGGAGGCGTGGTCGGTCCACGACTACGTCTTCTAGCCGGCCCGCTGTGCGCCGAGGGGAGCGCCGCCGGTCGCCGTTTTTCAGACGAGCCAATCTTTTTTGGCGATCTTCTGCGGGATGTAGACGTCCGTCACGAAGCTGATGTCCTTGTTGGAGAGCGCTTCGATCTCCATCTTGAAGCCGGACTCGAGTTGATCGGTGATCTCCTCTTGCCATTGCTTGGCGGCAAACCAAGGATAGGCGAGCATCTGCTTGGCGCGGGTGATGTCTTCCTTGAGAAGATCGATTTTCACTTCATCGGAGAGCTTGAACTCCTTGAAGTCGCGCGTGCGAAGACCGAGGTAGCGCGCCTTGGGACAAGCCATGCGCATGGATTCGTAGGCCAAGCTGATCGAGCCCTGCTTGACGACGCTGTAGATGTAAAGACCCCACGGGTCGTTGTCGACGAGCACGTACACAGGAAGCTTGAGCTCGGAGCTCAAGCGCTGGATGAGGCGCCGCGCGCCGCGCGTCGCTTGGCCGCCGCAGGTGAGCAGCAGGCATTTGTGCTTGCGCCAGAACTTGTCCTCGTTCAGGCGGTGCCAGACCGCTTCCTTCTCGACGAGCATGACGAACTGGGCTTCGTTCTTTTTGAATTCAATGACGTAGTCCTCGGTGATACTGGGCACGCTCCATCCGCCCGACCCCATGCGGGAGAGGTCGATCTCGTCGCCCGAATCCACGATGACCATGGGCCCCACCATGCTCCCCTTCTTGTTGGCGAAGAGGTGCAATTCCTCGCGCAGGGCGTCGAGGCCCACTTCGAGGTCTTCGATGATGGGGTCGCTCTCCACCTGGTCGTCGAAGGTGTTTTCGTTGAACCCCTTGATGGTGTGCTTCGTCATGTAGAAAAGGTCGCGGATGCTCGTCGTTTTGCCGCTCTCCAAGAGATCTTTGCAACCGCTCGCCACGAGGAATGTCTGCATGAATTTTTTGGCCATGGAGACGTTGAAAAACTCGCGCGATTGCACCTTGTCGCCGAGCTCGATGAGCTGGTGCTTTTCGCTGAAGGCGACGTTGGAGAGGGCGCGGATGGGGAGCTCGAGCGTCGGGTTGTCGGCGCGTTTGACCTGACGGAGCGTTTCGACCCCCAGCGCTTCGATCTTGGCCAGCGTCTTTTTGGCTCGGGCAGCGTGCGCTTTGTCGAGGATCCTTTTTGCCATTGCGATTGCCTCAGTCGATGAGCTTCAGTTGCTCGCCCTTTTTACCGGAGCCAGGCTTATTGGCCCCTCTTTTCCCCGCCTTGCCACCCGCACCTTTGCGCGCAGCGCCCTTCGGTCCCGCAGCGCTCGTGACCTCGCCTTTGCGCGCAGTGCCCTTCGGCTCCGCGGCGCTCGCGGCGGCCGCCCGCTTGCGCGAGGGGGTGCCCTTTTTGGGTTCGGCATTTTTGCCGGTCTTTTTCTGCGGTCGCTTTTCCTCTTCATCCACGTCTTGCAACGACGATGGCGCTTGCGCCACGGGCGCGCCACCTGCACCGCCACCCTCCGGCGGCGGACTCTCGGGCACCGGCTCGTTCATGTTGACGAAGTTGGGCAGCGCCTTGAGAAACAGCTTCTCGACGTCCTCGCGCGGACGCCCGGTGATTTTACCGAGACTCATGCCGAGCTCGGGGATGTAGCGTTCGAACAGACTGCGTCGTTTGGCTTCGCTTTCGAGGCGCGCCCGCGCGCGCAAGCTCTGGGCCAGCCTCCGGCCGCACTCCTGCAAGGCCAAGGTGATCTCCCGCAAGAGCTCGGGGTAGTGCGCAACGGCCTCTTTCGCCTCACTCGTGAAGGGCACCCATACGCTGGCGAGGTGGACGAAAATGGCCATCGGCCCGAGCGGCAGCGAACCCCGCGGCTGCGCGAGCCCGTAGTTTTTCCAATTGAGCTCGTAGACGGCCTCGCTGATGGCGCACGCCTTGGGCTGGTACTGAAGGGGGACGCGGTTGGCGAAGCGGAGCACCTCGGCCGGCTCGTCGAGCGGCAAATCGCCGCCATAAGCGATTCCGCATTCGACCACGAAGGGGTTGCCTCGGTAGACGGCCGGAGGGCGCGTCGTAGAA
>Ga0190265_10003268_pt1 | contig 11042 bp, 10 predicted proteins | sample Popmic124T_FD_133135 | JGI IMG/M metagenome (GOLD analysis project Ga0190265, IMG submission 133135) | Populus adjacent soil microbial communities from riparian zone of Indian Creek, Utah, USA - 124 T | ecosystem: Environmental > Terrestrial > Soil > Riparian zone | place: USA: Utah | collected...
CCCGGGAGTCGACCGCGACGTCGGCCAGCTGGAACCGCGAGCCCTCGATCGGGCCGATCGGCACCGAGCCGTTGCCGCCGAATTTGGGGTTGCGGCGGCCATTGGCGAGGAAGGCGACGATCGCCCTGCCGTTGGCGGCGACCAGCCTGCCGCCCTTGCCAGCGGCCATCGCGATCCTGCCCGGCGCGAATTCGAAAGGCAGTCGGTAGTTGACGTAGCCGCTGCCTCTCTCCTCGGGGAACACGGTCACCGTCTTGCCACCCTTGCCGAAGCTCCGATCGAGCCGTCCCGCATTGGCCGCCTTGCCGGCTTTTCCGGCCGCGGTTGCCGCGGGCGCTCCGATCAGCAGGGCGACGACGAAGGCCAGCAGCGCGATGCGAAGGGTCGAAGGGTTCATGCGAGCGGAGAGTACCGACCGGTTCCCCGAAATCCGGGCGGTCCAACCCATACTGGCCAGCCAGCCAGTAATCTGCGTTCGATGAAGCGCCGGAGTGCGATCAGGGGGGGAGCCATGGCCGGAGCCGCGAGCATCGGTCTTGCCGCCGCCGCGGTGGCCGCGCTCTGGCATCGGCTGGCGCGGCGGCCGCTGCCGAAGCAGGAGGGCCGGATCGAGCTGGAGGGGCTGGAGGGCCCGGTGCGGGTGCGGCGCGACCGCTGGGGGGTGCCCCACGTCGAGGCCGAGCACGCCGCCGACCTCTGGTTCGCCGAGGGCTTCTGCCACGGCCAGGACCGGCTCTGGCAGCTCGACTTCTACCGCCGTGTCGTCTGCGGGCGGGTCTCCGAGTTCGCCGGGACCGAGGGGCTGCCGGTCGACCGCATGATGCGGACGCTGGGGATGCGCCGCGCGGCGGAACGGGAGGAGGCGGCGCTCGATCCCGAGTTGCGCGCCCCACTGGAGAGTTTCTGCGCGGGAGTCAACGCGGCGGCGGGCAGCGCCCGGGCGCTGCCGTTCGAGATGCAGCTGCTGCGCCTCGAGTTCGAGCCGTGGCGCCCGGTCGACATCCTCGGCCTCGGCAAGCTGCTCGCCTTCGGCCTCTCGACCAACTGGGAGAAGGAGCTGCTGCGCTCCGACATGACCCGCGAGCTGGGCCCCGAGCTGGCGGCGCGGCTCGACCCCGGCTACCCGGCCGACAACCCCGTCGTCACCCAGGAACCCTGGTCCGGCGACGGCCTCGCCCTGGCCGAGCAGATCGACGCTGTGCGCCGCGGGATCGGCTTCGCCGCCGAGGCGAGCGGCTCCAACAACTGGGCGGTGAGCGGCTCCCTCAGTGCCACCGGCTCGCCGCTGCTGGCCGGCGACCCCCACCTGCCGCCGAGCATGCCGGGCATCTGGTACCAGGTCGGCCTCAGGCTCGGCGACCGGACCGTCCGCGGCGCCTCGCTGCCGGGGATGCCCGGCGTCTACATGGGCCAGAGCGACGACGTCTGCTGGACCTTCACCAACGTGATGGCCGACGTCCAGGACCTCTTCGTCGAGCGGGTCGAGGGCGACCGCTACCTGTTCGAGGACGAGTGGCTGCCGCTGGAGATCCTCCGTGAGGAGATCGCGGTCAAGGGCCGCGACGCGCCCGAGGTGCTCGAGGTACGCGCCACCCACCACGGGCCGCTCGTCAACGCGGCGCTCGGGGCCGACGACGCCGAGCCGCTCGCCCTGCGCTGGATCGCCCTCGACCGGCCGACCGCCTTCATGGGGATGTTCGAACTGCACGGGATCCGCTCCGGCCCGGAGCTGGTCGCCAAGCTGGAGGGGCACACCTCGCCCGCATCGAACCTGGTCTGGGCCGATCGCCACGGCTCGATCGGCTACAAGCTGATCGGGCGGCTGCCGCTGCGCCGCGGGGGCTGTCCCGACCTGCCGAAGCCGGGCTGGAGCGGCGAGTTCGAGTGGGACGGGACCGTCCCCTACGACGAGCTGCCCGAGGTGACCGACCCCGAGAGCGGCTTCCTGATCACCGCCAACAACCGGATCGTCGGCGACGAGTACCCGCACCACATCACCAGTGACTGGCTCGACGGCTACCGGGCCAAGCGGATCGAGCAGCTGCTGCGGGCGAGCGAGGAGCACGACCTCGAGGGCTTCGAGGCGATGCAGTCCGACGACCTCTCGATCCCCGGCCTCGAGGCGGCGCGCCGGCTGGGGCAGCTGACGCCGGCGGGGCAGCGCGAACTGAGCGCGGTCGAGCGGCTGCGCAGCTGGGACGGCCGGCTCGACCCGGACTCGATCGCCGGCACGATCTACCAAGCCTTCCTGCTGCGCTTCGCGCGTGAGGTGGCCCGCGCGGCGATCGGCGACCGAGACCTCTGCGAGCGCTGGCTCGACCGCGCCGACAACGGCTTCATGCCCCACGTCACCTCGCCGTGGCGCTGGCACTCGCACCTGATGAAGCTCTGGGAGGAGGGCGACGAGGAGCTGATCGGGCGGCCCTGGGACGGCCTCGTCCTGGAGGCGCTGGCCGGCGCCCTCGACGACCTCGAAGAGCGCTTCGGCTCCGACCCCGAGGGCTGGCGCTGGGGCGACGTCCACGAGATGGAGTTCCCCCATCCGCTCGGCGAGGCGAACCCGCTGCTGCGCCGCCTGCTCAACCGGCGGCTGAAGGCGGGCGGTGCCCAGGAGACGGTGAGCCAGATCGCCTACGACCCGAACGACCCCTACCGGGCCGTCTGGGCGCCGAGCTGGCGGATGGTCGCCGACCCGACCGACCCCGGCCGCTCGCGCTGGCAGATGTTCACCGGCCAGTCCGGCCACCCCGCCAGCCCTCACTACGATGACCTCCAGCCCGACTGGCTGGAGGGTCGCACCCAGCCGATGGCGGGCGAGGGGCCGTGGCGCGAGCTGGAGTTGGTACCGCACGGTACCAATACTCGTATCTAGTTGTGCAATAGGGTTCCGCTGACTATTGGGAGCGCGCTGGTCCACAGCCAGTGTGCCTGTCTAGCAGGAGGCGATAGATGCGAGCAGTTCTCGGAAGGCTCACCTACGCGAACGTTGTCGCGACGATGGCGTTGTTCCTGGCTCTCGGCGGCGGCGCCGTCTGGGCCGCGGAGCAGATCGGCAAAAACGCGGTCAAGTCGAAAAACATCGCCGCGAACGCGGTCAAGTCGCAGGACATCGCGCGGAACGCGGTCAAGGGCAGGAACCTCGCGAGCAACGCCGTGAAGACGCGGAGCCTCGCGAAAAACGCGGTGAAGGCCTCGAAGCTCGCGGCCAACGCGGTGACGAATCGGAGCATCGCCAAAGAAGCGGTCGATCGGGCGAAGCTGAAAGCCGGCACCCTCGCCGGCCTGCAGATCCTCGACGTGCAGGCAACGGGCGTGCCGGGCCTGACGACGGAAAGCACGGGGGCCGGCTTCTCGATCCCGTTCAGCGGTCCTGCGGTATTCACGCCGGCCGCTGGCAAATCCTACGAGCTGCTGGCGGAACTGCGGGGCACGCCCAGTGACGCCAACGGGGGCGAACCCGGCTCCTGCTTCGCCGGCGTCCAGATCTACGTCAACGGGGAACCGTTCACCTTCCTCGAAATCAGCGCCAGCGCCAGCGCAGAACCTCCGTTCAACGTGAACAACGTGGGTTCGACCAGCACGGCCCTGGGGTTGCTGACCCCCGGGCAGGCCCAGACCATCTCGGCCGGCTCGTTCGGCGATCCGGCTTGCGGGGGTGGCACCTCGGCAAACCTGCGGATCACCGTGGTCGAACTCGGCTGAGCCAGCCTACGAGCTCGCAGGCAGCAGCCCGGCTCGGTCCGGGCTGCTGCCATTCGGGCACGTCTCCTTGCAGAGCTTCTTCTTCTCTGCGAGCGAATCGAGTGGCCTGAACAATGGTTGGGGCGGGTATGGCGTATCGAGATCGCTCCAGCTGGATTCATCGGCGGGTGGTCGGCATCGTGCTGACCACGCTCGCCCTGGTCGCGGCGTGGCTGGCTGTCGCCGCGGCTGATGCTGCCGCCGAATCCCAGCCGAGGACTGTCCGGTTCCGGGGCGAGGAGGTCCGGGTTCCGGCCGGCTGGCGGGTGATCCGGCTTGCCGAGCAGCCACGGACCTGCGTGCGGCTGGACCGCCGGGCCGTCTACCTCGGGAGTCCGAGCCCCAGCCAACGCTGCCCGGCCAGCGCCATGGGGCGTCGCAGGGCGATCCTGGTCGACCCCCGCGCCGGGGCGCGTGCGGCCCGCGCGCGGGCCGAGGCAAGCCGTGTCCCGCCCGCCCGCATCTCGGCGCTCTCGGGCTTCACCGGCCTCGGCTTCGACGCCTGCACGGCGCCCTCGCGGCGCTCGATGTCGGCCTGGCTCGACTCGCCCTACCGCGCGATCGGCGTCTACATCGGTGGCCTCAACCGCGGCTGCTCGCAGCCGAACCTGACCGCGAGCTGGGTCGCCGAACAGGTCGCGGCCGGCTGGAACCTGATCCCCACCTACGTCGGGCTGCAGGCGCCGACCAGCAGCTGCACCTCCTGCGCGACGCTGAGCACGGCCGGCGCCGGGGTGCAGGGGTCTGCCGCCGCGGACGACGCGGTCGCCCAGGCCGCGGCGATCGGGATCGGCCCCGGGAGTCCGATCTACAACGACATGGAGAGCTACTCCCGCACCGCGAGCGCCACCAATGCCACCCTCACCTTCCTCGCCGCCTGGACCGCGCGCCTGCACGCGCTCGGCTACGAGTCGGGCGTCTACAGCAGCAGCGCCTCCGGCATCGCCGACCTCGTCTCCCGGCTCGGCACCCCCACCTACCTGCAGCCCGACCACATCTGGATGGCGAACTGGAACGGGCTGAAGAGCGCCAGCGACCCCTACGTCCCCGCCGACGCCTGGGCCGATCACCAGCGGATCCACCAGTACCGCGGCGGGCATGACGAGACCTGGGGCGGGGTGACGATCAACATCGACAACAACTACGTCGAAGGGGGCACGGTCGGGACCTCGACCTCGGCCGGGGGCGATCCGAAGGGTTCTCTCGACTCGGTCACGGCGCTGGCGCCGGGACAGCTGCAGATGACCGGTTGGGCGTTCGACCCCAGCGAACCGGGCACGGTCTCGATTCGCGCCTTCGTCGGCGGCAAGCCCGGACGGCCCGGGGCGATCGCCTACGAGCTCGGGCCGGTCGCCGCGCAGCCCCGTCCCGACATCACCACGATCTTCCGAGCCGCCGGCCCCAGCCGCGGCTTCGACGTTACCTTCGCCACTGCGAAGAGCGGCCGCGAGCGGGTCTGCGCCTACGCGGTGAACCTCGGCTCCGGCTCCGACCGCGCGCTCGGCTGCCGCACGATCGGGATCCCGGTCCCGATCTCGGTCGCCGACGTCGACGTGCGCCGCAACGCGGTCCGGGTCGCGGTGCGCTGCGACTGGCCGGCTGGGACGCAGTGCCCCGGCCAGATCCTGCTGCGCGCCCGGACGCGGGTTCGGGTCGCCGCCGGGCCCCGGCGGCGCACCAGGAGCAAGGTGGTCAGGGTAGGGGTCGCGCGGCGCCCGTTCAGGCTGACCGGCGCCCGCTCGCACGTCTTCCACGTTCCGTTCAGCAGCCGCGGCCGCGAGCTGGCGGCAACCAGTGCCGAGCGCCTGCGGGCACAGCTCCTCGTCGCCTTTCCGGACGGCCGCGTCGCCCAGCCGGTCGTCCTGCGCCGCCCCAGCGGCTGAGCACCCGGTCAGTCCCAGGTGGCCTGGGGAAGGTGCTCGCGGATCGTCTGGTCGGCCGTGACCAGCGGAGCATCCGCGACGATGGCGTGTGCGGCGATCAACCGGTCGAAGGGATCGCGCGTCCAAGAGAGACCAACCGCGGCCGTTGTCAATTCGGCACTGGAAACGTCTGAGACACGCAGGCCAATGCTTCTGGCGAGCGCCGAGAGCGGCGCCTGGGCCGGCTCGCTGACCCGCCCGACTTCGAACAGATAGGTCAGCTCCAGCTCGATGATCGGGGAGACGCATGGCTCCTCGGTCTCCACCAGTTTGCGCACCGGCTCCGGGATGCGCCGATAGGCGCCCTCGTAGAGCCAGCCGACGACATGGGTGTCAAGAAGGATCAGGGTTCCACTCCGAAGACCAGTCGATATGGATCAGCTCGTCGGGGTCGCCGACGATGTAGCCCGCGCGCCGCGGCATGCGATCCCAGATCGACTCCTGCTCCTTCGGTGCGATGACCAGGGTCTTGCCGTTGCGCTCGATTTCCAGCGGTTGGCCGGTTTCGAGGACCTCGTCGAGCAGCCGGTAGACGTTGGCCCGGAGTTTCGATGCGCTGATTCCCATCTCGGTCTCCAGTGGATACGTACGTACGTTGTTAATAAATCTAGTACGTACGATACCGCTGAGGGAGGCGGGATCGCCTTTGGGGATCGGAATCTGCTCCTGCAGCGCCATGGCGGCGACCGTATCGGGCGTCGGCGCACGAGATACGCGCAGAAAGGAAAAATTCTGCAACATCTCCCGCCGCTCCATCGGGCAGTCTTCCGGTTCGCCGATGAGCCGCCGCGACCAGATCAAGCTGAACGAGGGGGAGCTGCGCGAGCTGCTCCAGGACGAGCGGGTCGCCATCGTCTCCTCGAACGGGCCGAGCGGCTGGCCGCACTCGATGCCCCTCTGGTTCGTGCCCCGCGACGGAGAGGTCTGGGCCTGGACCTACGCCAAATCGCAGAAGGTGCGCAACCTCGAGCGCGACCCGCGGGCCACGATCCTGATCGAGACCGGCCACGAGTACGGCGAACTGCGCGGGGCTATGATCGAGGCCGAGGCGGAGATCCACCGCGACTTCGAGACCGTGCTGGGGTTCGCGGAAGAGCTGACCGTCCGCTACGCCGAGGGGATATCCGCGGTCGAGGGCGACGCCAAGGCGGCGCTCGAAGCCCAGGCTCCGAAGCGGGTGGCGATCCACTTCAGGCCGCAGCGAGTCGCGTCCTGGGACCACCGCAAGCTGGGCGGCACGTACTGAGACGATGAGAACGAGACTCCCGAAGAGAGCGATAGCCCTTCTGCCCGCGCTCGCGCTCGCGCTGGTCGCCGTCGGCGGCCTGGCGACGTCCTCGGCGGTATCTCCCTCCGCCTCGGCCGTCTCCCCCTCGGCGGCGCTGCCGCCCGGTTTCTTCGGGATCGCTCCGCAGACGCCGATCACCGAAGAAGACGCCGAGCGCATGCGGGCCGCCCGTATCGGCGCGGTGCGTTGGCCGCTGGCCTGGTCGGGAGTGCAGCTGACCCGCAAAGGCGGCTACGAATGGGGCGCCTTCGACGAAATCGTCGAGCAGGCGGCGCGCCAGCGCCTCCGCGTCCTTCCCTTCGTCTACGCCTCGCCCGACTGGGCGACGGGCAAATACACGCGGATGCCGGTCGCCAACGCCCGCCAGCGCAGCGCCTGGGTCGCCTTCCTCCGCGCCGCGGTCGAACGCTACGGACCGCGCGGCGAGTTCTGGCGTGAGCACTGGGCGGGCTCGGGCGATTTCGTGCCGAAGCTGCCGCTGCGCCAGTGGCAGATCTGGAACGAGGCCAACTTCTTCTACTTCGCCGAGCCCGTCTCGCCGACCCGCTACGCCCAGCTGCTGAAGCTCTCCGCCCGGACGATCAAGGGCGTCGACCCGGGAGCCGAGATCCTCCTCTCCGGCCTCTTCGGGGAACCGAACGGGCGCCCGCCCCGGGCGATGGACGCGGTCGACTTCCTGGAGCGCCTCTACCGGGTACCGGGGATCGAGCAGAGCTTCGACGCCGCCGCCCTGCACCCCTACGCCGAAGACGCGGAAACGCTGGCGGCGATGGCGGAGGGCATGCGCGCGACGATCCTCGACAACAACGACAGGCGCACTCGTCTCTACATGACCGAGATGGGATGGGGATCGCAGAACAACCCGAACCTGGTCAGCTTCGAGCAGGGGACCCGGTTCCAGATCAAGGAGATGCGCGCCGCCTACGCCTACCTGATCGACAACCGCCACCGGCTCAACCTGAAGGGGACCTACTGGTTCACCTGGAAGGACATCGAAGACTCCTGCAACTTCTGCGACTCGACCGGCTTCTTCCGCGTGGGACCGCGCCTCAAGCCGAAGTCGGCCTGGCACGCCTTCGTCGACATGACCGGCGGCCGGGCCCGGCCCTGACCGGCCGATCCCCGACCGGCGCGGGCCAATAGCATCGCCCCAATGTCCCAGCCAGCGGCACAGGGCCCGGCCTGGCTCGTCCTGCCCACCTACAACGAGGCCGGCAACGTCGAGGCCTTCGTCGAGGCGGCACAGGCGAACCTGCCCGCTGCGGCGCGGGTGCTGATCGTCGACGACAACTCGCCCGACGGGACGGGAGAGATCGCCGACCGCCTCGCCGCCGAGCGGGAGGGGATCGAGGTCCTGCACCGACCGCACAAGGAAGGCCTCGGCCCCGCATACATCGCCGGCTTCCGCCGGGCGCTCGCCGGCGGCGCCGGGCTCGTCCTCGAGATGGACTCCGATTTCTCCCACGACCCCGCTTACCTGCCGCGCCTGCTCGACGCCGCCGAGCGTGCCGACCTGGTTCTCGGCTCGCGCTACGTGCCCGGCGGCGGCGTGCGTGAATGGGGACTGCTGCGGCAGGCGATCAGCCGCGGCGGCAGCGCCTACGCCCGCCTCGTGCTCGGGGTCGAGGTGCGCGACCTGACCGGTGGCTTCAAGTGCTTCCACCGCGAGGTGCTGGAGGCGATCGACTTCGACTCGATCGAGTCGAAGGGCTACGCCTTCCAGGTCGAGATGACCTACCGCGCGATCCAGCGCGGGTTCAGCGTGGCCGAGGTCCCGATCGTCTTCCGCGACCGCCAGGTCGGCGTCTCCAAGATGGACCGCTCGATCGTCGCCGAGGCGGCCTGGCGGGTGCCGCTGCTGCGACGCCGCGACGGGAAGCGCAGCAAGTGAGCCGGGTGCTGATCACCGGCGGCTCGGGCTTCGTCGGTTCCAACCTCGCCGTCTCGCTCGCCTCCCGGCACCCCGAGTGGGAGATCGTCGTGCTCGACAACCTCTACCGGCGCGGCTCGGACCTGAACCTGCCGCGGCTGGAGGAGGCGGGGGTCGAGTTCGTCCGCGGCGACGTGCGCAGCCCCGAGGACCTGGAGCAGTTCTCCGACCTCGACGCTCTGATCGAGTGCTCGGCCGAGCCCTCGGTGATGTCGGGGACCGACGGCGACACCGGCTACCTCGTCCACACCAACCTGACCGGCGCCTACAACTGCCTCGAGCTGGCCCGGCGCGCCGGCGCCTTCATGGTCTTCCTCTCGACCAGCCGCGTCTACCCGGTCGAGCCGCAGCTGGAGCTGGTCCTGGAAGAGGCCGAGACGCGCTTCGAGCTGAGCGCCGAGCAGCCGCTGCCCGGCGCCTCCGCCGCGGGCATCGCCGAGGACTTCCCGCTGGCCGGGCCGCGCACCCTCTACGGGACGACCAAGCTGGCCGCCGAGCTGCTGATCGAGGAGTACCGCGCCGGGCTCGGCGTCCGCGCCGTCGTCGACCGCTGTGGGGTCATCGCGGGCCCCTGGCAGATGGGCAAGGTCGACCAGGGGGTATTCACCCACTGGATGCTCTCCCACCGCTTCGGCCAGCCGCTCCGCTACATCGGTTTCGGCGGCGCGGGCAAGCAGGTGCGCGACCTGCTCCACGTCGAGGACCTGGTCGACCTGGTCGAGCGCCAGCTGCTCGACCCCGAGCGCTGGGACGGCCGCACCTTCAACGTCGGCGGCGGCCGCGAGTGCTCGCTCTCGCTGCGCGAGACGACCGAGATCTGCCGCGAGCTGACCGGCAACGAGGTCGCGATCGAGCCGGTCGCCGAGACCCGGACCGGCGACGTGCCGGTCTACCTCTCGGACTGCGCGAGGCTGTTCGAGTTCGACGAGTGGCGGCCGCGGCGCAGCGCCCGGCAGGTCCTCGCCGACATCGACGCCTGGATCGCCGCCGAGGGCGAGCGGCTCGGGCAGGCCCTGAACATCGATACCCCGGTTGGGGGAAGGGAGTAGGACGCGGATGCCAGTAGCGATCGTCACCGGTTCGGGGGGCCTGATCGGGTCCGAGGCCGTCGGCCACTTCGTGCGCGAAGGGTACGACGTGGTCGGGATCGAGAACGACATGCGGGCGCAGTTCTTCGGCGCCGAGGCCTCGACCGCGCACGTCACCGCGCGGCTGGTCGAGGCCCACCCCGAGTTCCGCAGCGAGAGCGCCGACATCCGCGACCGCGACGCGGTCGAGCGGGTCTTCGCCGAGCACGGCAGGGCGATCGAGCTCGTGATCCACACCGCCGCCCAGCCCTCCCACGACTGGGCCGCGAGCGATCCGCAGACCGACTTCGGCGTCAACGCCAACGGCACGCTCAACCTGCTCGAGGCGACCCGCGCCCACTGCCCCGAGGCGACCTTCGTCTTCTGCTCGACCAACAAGGTCTACGGCGACACGCCGAACTTCCTGCCGCTGGAGGAGGGCGAGCTGCGGCTGGAGCTGCCCGAGTCCCACCGCTACTACAAGGGCATCGACACCTCGATGTCGATCGACTCCTGCACCCACTCGCTCTTCGGCGTCTCCAAGGCCGCCGCCGACCTGCTCGTGCAGGAGTACGGCCGCTACTTCGGCATGCCGACCGTCTGCTTCCGCGGCGGCTGCCTGACCGGCCCCCAGCACGCCGGCGCCAAGCTGCACGGCTTCCTCGCCTACCTGATGAAGTGCACCGCGACCGGCACCCCGTACACCGTCTTCGGCTACGACGGCAAGCAGGTCCGCGACAACATCCACAGCGCCGACCTGATCGCCGCCTTTGCCGCCTTCCACGCCGCGCCCAAGCCGGCCGCCGTCTACAACATCGGCGGCGGCCGCCACAGCAACTGCTCGATGCTGGAGGCGATTCGGATCTGCGAGCGGGTCGCCGGCCGTGAGCTGAGCTGGGAGATGGGGGAGGAGCCGCGGATCGGCGACCACCGCTGGTGGATCTCAGACCTGGCGCCGTTCGAAGCCGACTACCCGGACTGGGAGCTGCGCTACGACGTCGAGGCGATCCTGCGCGAGATGTACGAGCAGAACGCCGAGCGCTGGGCGGTGGCCGCGGCGTGAAGCTCTCGGTCGTGATGCCGGCCCAGAACGA
>Ga0190265_10003270_pt1 | contig 11042 bp, 4 predicted proteins | sample Popmic124T_FD_133135 | JGI IMG/M metagenome (GOLD analysis project Ga0190265, IMG submission 133135) | Populus adjacent soil microbial communities from riparian zone of Indian Creek, Utah, USA - 124 T | ecosystem: Environmental > Terrestrial > Soil > Riparian zone | place: USA: Utah | collected...
CCCAGCTGGACGCGGCGGCGCGCAGCTCCCGCAATCTCCTGATCGGCCTCGGCATCGCCTTGCTGCTGGTCGTCCTGTTGCTCAGCTATGTCATTGGCCAGTCGGTCGCGCGGCCGCTCGAGCGCCTGCGCCGCGCGCTCGAGGACGCGGCCTCGGGCCATCGCGATTTCCGCATCTCGCACAATCGCGGCGACGCCTTCGGCGCATTGTTCGACGCCTATAACGGGCTGGCCGAATCGCTCGACAATGAGCCAAGGCAAACCGCCTCGGAGCCGGCTTCGCTGGACGCCACGCGCATCGGCGCGGCGCCGGCCGAAGCACTGCGGCGATCCGCCTGATGTTCCTGCTGCGCCTCTTCGATCGCGACGATCCCGCCCAGCCGCTCGCGGCACATATGCTGCGCGACGGTGTCACTCGAGTCGGCAGGGACCCAGCCTCCGACTGGTCGATTCCGGATCCCGAATGCGAGATTTCGCGCCATCATCTCGAGTTCGTCTGCAGCGAGGACGGGCTCGTCCTGCGCCCCTTGGGGGCGAACGGCGTCTTCCGCGGCGACACCGGGGAACGGCTCTGCGACAATGAGGCCGTTCCCGTCACCTTGGGCGACGCTGTCGAGTTCGGCAAATACAGGCTGGTGATCGACTCCGTGCCGTTCGCGACCCGCTCGGGCGCGTCGTTCGACCGGACGATGGTGTTCGCGGCGCCGTTCGGACAGGAGCGGGCGATCCCGAGCGACTGGGACGACGACGGCGAAGAGCCTCCCCAGCCGAACGACGACGGCTCGCTGCTCGAAGCCTTTTGCGAGGGCGCCAAGCTCGACGTCTCGGCGCTGTCGGGCGAAGAGCCGGCCGAGATCATGCGCCGCGCTGGGGCCATCTATCGCCAGATGGTGCTGGGCCTCGGCGATTTGATGACCGAGCGCTGCAAGGCGAAGGCCGATCTCAGCATGGATCGCACGACGATCGGCGCGCAGGATAACAACCCGTTCAAGTGGGCGCCCTCGAGGCGCCTCGCGATCGACCTGCTGACCGGCCGGGAGGCGGGATTCCTGCCGGGCCCCGAGGCGATCCGGGTCTCGTTCGAAGACGTCAAGCGTCATATGCTGGGAACGCTGTCCGGCTTCGGCGCGGCGATGCGGGCCGTGCTGGGCCGGGTCAGCCCCGCCGCGATCCTGGAGCGGATCGAAGGACAGAGCGCGTTCCTGAAGTCCCGTCCCGCGCAGTGCTGGGCCGAATTTGAAAAGGCGCACGAGGAGCTGGCCTCGGAAATCGAGCAGCGGCGCGACGGAGCGGTGAACAAGGCGTTCGTCGCCGCCTATCACCGCGAAGTCGGCGACATCGATCCCTAGAAACAGAAGAAGAAGGGGCGCGCGCCGGAACGCGCGCCCCTCGATCCTTAGATCACCGTGAACTCGCTCGCGGTCATCGCCAGGCCGGTCGAGAGCGTGGCGAACTGCACCGCCGCGCCGGCCCCGTTGCCGTCCGCATCGAACAGCAGCGCGCCGGTCGCGCTGTTGTAGATGATGCGGTCGTCGGCATCGAGCGCCGCCGAGCCGATCACGAACGCATTGGCGTTGAGCGCGCCGGCGGCGAGGCCGGCGAACACCGCGTCGTCGAGGTTGATCGAGTCGTCGGCCACCGAATAATCGGTGATCTGGTCGACATTGCCCGCACCCAGCGCCGAGTTGAACACGTAGGTGTCGGCGCCGGCGAAGCCGGTGATGACGTCGCTGCCGCCGCCGCCGTTCAGCGTGTTGGCGCCGGCATTGCCGTAGAGACGATTGGCGATGCCGTTGCCGGTGAGGTCGATCGCCTCGGTGCCGGCCCAGTTGTACGTCGACAGCAGCTCCAGATCGGCGGTCGTGCCGATCGTGTAGCTGGTATAGGCATAGGCGGTGTCGTAGCCGCCGCCGGCATTCTCCTTGATCACGTCGCCGACATTGTCGACGAGGAAGATGTCGTCGCCGGCGAAGCCCCACATCGTGTCCGCGCCGCCGCCGCCGTTGATGACGTTGTTGGCGGCGTTGCCGTAGATGTTCTGGGCCAGCGCGTTGCCGGTCAGGTTGATCGCCTCGAGACCCGCCTGGTTGAAGGTCGAGATCACCTCGATCTCCTGGCCGGAGGTCGCCGTCCAGCTGGCATAGGCGTAGACGATATCGCTGCCGCCGGACGCCGCCTCGATCACCAGATCGCCGGCATTGTCGACACGGTAGCTGTCGTCGCCGCCGCCGCCGGTCATCGAGTCGGTGCCCGCGCCGCCGGAAAGCAGGTCGGCCCCGCTGCCGGTGGTGAAGGTGTCGTTGCCGCCACCCGCGAGGATCGAGATGCCCTGGCCGCCGACCGGCGAGAAGGTGACGTTGTTGAGCACGCCGTTGCCGCCGATCACCTGCAGGCCGGTGTCGTCGAAGCTGTGGACGCCGGTGTAGGTGCCGGACGAGAGCCGGACATTGTCGTTGGCGATCGCGATGCCGAACGCCGCGGTGATGCCGGCGAGGCCGGTGGAGCCCACCAGCAGGTCACGCCGCGCGCCGCCATTGTCGACGATCTCCGTATTCTGGAGAAGGTCGCTGCCGTCCGCGGAGGTGATCGCCCAGCCCAGCACCGTATCGATGAAGCTGGTCGGGGCGGCCGAGACGTGGGCGGTGTCGGTGCCGGCGCCGCCGTCCAGCAGATCGCTGTCCGCGCCGCCCGTCATATGGTCGTCCCCGCCGCTGGCGAAGATGCGGTCGTTGCCGGCATCGCCATAGAGGAAGTCGCCCATCGTGTGGCCGTAAACATGGTCGTCGCCGCCCCGGCCGTGGAAGGTGAAGCTCGCGTTGGTGACGCCATTGTCGGTGACCGCCAGGTCGGCGCTGAAGGCCTCATTGACGTCCGTGCCGAAAATCTCGTGCACGTCGTTGGTCGGATAGACCTGGATCGGTCGGTCGCCGCTATTGTTGGTGTAGATGTTGTCGAAGATGAAGAGGGCGAGATCGGCCGGGTCGGAGCCGAGCGGCCCCACGTTCACCACGCCAGCCCAGATGCCGTCGAAGATGTTGTCGTGGATGGTCGCATCCTGGGAATCGGTGACGATGCCGTTCCCCATGCCCTCGAAACTCGGGTTGGGTGAGCCGGCGCCCTGGAAGGTGTTGTCGTGCACCGAGCCTTCCGTCTGGTTGTACAGATAGACGCCGCGCACATAGCCGGTGATCAGATTGTCGCCGATGTCCAGCCCGGAGACCGGGCCGGCGAGGACGCCGACGGTGTCGTCGGTGAAGTCGCCGTCGCGGCCGTTCAGCACCGAATTGACCAGCGTGAACCCGTTGCCGTTGACGATCACGCCGGCGAAGAAGCCCGCCGAGGCGCTGTCGCCGGTGACCTCGACGCCATCGATGGTGACGCCGTTGGCCGTGATCGTGACCGAGCCGGCGATCGTCGTTTCGGCGCCGCGGGTGCCATCCGTGCCGGCGAGGCCGACATTGGCACCCTGGATGGTGACGTCGACGTCGACGGTGACATCCTCGTTATAGGTGCCCGCCGCCGCGAAGATGCGGTAGCCGTCGCTGGCCGCGTCGACCGCCGCCTGGATGGTGGAGTAGGTCGCGACGAGGACGTCCGCGCCGTCGTACAGCTCGACCGGGAAGATGTCGCTCTCCGGGGTCACGTTGACCTCGATGGTCGGCGTGCCGCCCGTCGAGTTCAGCCAGACGCGGGAATCGCCGCCCGCATTGTCGGTCACGACCAGATCGAGGTCGCCGTCGCCGTCGACGTCGCCGAAGACCGGCAGCGAATAGCTGCCGAAGTCGATGCCGTTCCACGGATTCTGCACCGCCGTCGCGGCGACGAAGGTGCCGCCGCCATCGTTGAGGAAGACGTTGAGAATTCCGCTGGCCTCGCCGACGACCAGATCGAGGTCGCCGTCGCCGTCGACGTCGCCCGAGGCGTGGGACGAGAAGTCGCCCACGTCGAAGGCGGCGGTGCCGAAGGGCCGGCCGGGGCCGGTCAGGATCGTCCAGTTGCCGCCGCCGTCGTTGCGGACGGCGTAGGTGTCGCCGTAGGAGCTGCCGGAGACGATATCCATGTCGCCGTCGCCGTCATAATCGATGGCGGTCGGATCGGAGAAGGCCGGATCGACGATGCCGTCGAGCGGGTTGGCGGCGCCGATCAGCTGGGTCCAGGTGCCGTTGCCGTTATTCTGGACGGTGGCGAAATAGCCGTAATTGTTGCCGACCACGAGATCGACGTCGCCGTCGCCGTCTACATCGATCGTGCAGGGCGAGGTGTAGGTGCTCGGCGTCGCGCCGCCGCCGGTCTCGCCGACGAAGGTGCCGAACGGATTGGAGCCGCCGGTGACCTCGGTATAGCCCGCGCCGTTATTCTCGAAATAGCGCAGCGTGCCGGGCTGGTCGCCGACCACGATGTCTATGTCGCCGTCATTGTTGACGTCTACGAAAGCGAGGCTCGGGCCGAGGCCAAAGGCGGGCAGCCCGCCCAGCGGATCGTCGACTCCGGTCGCCTCGGTGAAGCCGCCGGGCTGCGTCAGGTCGAGACCCTCCGAGTCGGTGACGTTGATGGACAGCGTCCGCGACGGGGTCGGGGTGTCGCTGCTGTTGGCGTAGGTCAGGTTCTGGATCAGCGCGTCGACAGCCGCCGAGGTGGCGGCCGCGTTGAGCGTGACCACCAGGTCAGCGCCCGCGGCGCCGCCTGCGAACGTGCCGATGATTACGCCGCCATAAGTCACGTTCGCGCCCGATACGCCGATCTCGCCTGCGGCGACGCCCTGGTTGTTGATCCCGACACTGTCTTCGGCGAGCAGGCCGGTGACTTCCACCGAGCCGCCGTCGAAATTGCCCTCGGCGTCGTTGAAGGTGACGTCGGCGTCGAGGATCTGCGGCGTCGCGTTGACCACATTCTCGAGGAAGGTGACCGACGGGCCGAAGCCCGTGAGCGTCGGCGCCGTATTGTCCGGCGTGACCCCGATCGAGAAGGTGTTCGCGGTCGGATCGAGATCGACGCCGCCATTGGCGATGCCGCCGTCGTCCTGCACCCGGAAGGTGAAGCTGGCGTAATTGGCGCCGAACTCGTCCGTATCGGGCTCGAAGTAGAGGTGGCCCGCATTAATGTCGGCGATGCTGACGAAGACGCCCGCGCCGACGGTCGACAGGTCGACCGGCGCCGCGCCGCCCGGCCCGTCCGAATCGAGGAACAGAGTGCCGTTGGCCGGGAAGGTCATGACGCTGATCGCGGTGAAAGCGTCGCCGTCGGTGTCGCTGAAGCCGAAGTCCGCGGCCGTGAAGACGTGGCTGCCGTTCTCGGGGATCGTCGTCGAGCCGTCAGTGCCCGCCGGCGCGTCGTTCTGCGCGTTGACGGTGACCTGGATGGTCGGCGCGGCGCCGGGGGTGGTGGTCGAGGTATTCTCGAAGTAGCGGATCGGGCCGGCGCCATAGCCCCTGACGCTCATGTCGAGATCGCCGTCGCCGTCGATGTCGATCAGGCTGGGCAGAGCATATCCGCCCGCGATGGTCACGCCGTTGAAGGGGTTGGCCGCGCCCACCGCCAGGGTGAACACGCCGCTGCCGTTGTTCAGGTAGGTCTGCACCGCGCCGGCGCTGTTGCCGACCACGAGGTCGACGTCGCCGTCGCCGTCGACGTCGCCGGACGTCGGCGACGAGAAGTTGCCGACATCGATGCCGTTGAACGGATTGGCGGCCCCAGTCTGCTGGGTGAAGACGCCGCCATTGTTCTGCCAGATGAGCAGCGCGCCATTATTGGCCGGAATGGTGCCCGTGCCGCCGCCGGCACCGAGAACCAGATCCTCATCGCCATCATTGTCGTAGTCGATCGCGGCCGGGTCGGAGAAGCTGCCGACATCGATGCCGTTGAACGGATTGACGCCAGCGCCGACCAGATTGGTGAAGGTGCCGTTGCCGTTGTTCTGCAGGGCGAATACGGTGCCGGGGGACCCTCCCACCGCGACATCCATGTCGCCATCGCCGTCGAAGTCCATCGCCACCGGCATGGAATAGGAGTTGCCGACGGTGAAGCCGTTGAACGGATTGGCCGCGCCGGTGAGCTCGGTATAGGCGCCGGCATTGTTCTGGAAATAGCGCAGCACGCCGGGCTGGTCGCCCATGACCAGGTCGAGGTCGCCGTCATTGTCGGCGTCGACGCCGGCGAGCACCGGGCCGTCGCCCAGAGTCGGCAGGCCACCGATCGGATTGGCGCCGCCGGTCTGCTCGACATAGGGGCCGGGCGTGGAGACGCTGCCGCCTAGATCGGCGCCCTCGTCGTCGGTGACGTTGATCGTCAGCGTCCGGTTGAGCGTCGGATCTCCGCTGGCGTTGGCGTAGGTCAGGTTCTCGATCAGCTGGTCGACCGCGACCGAGGTCGCGGCGGCGTTGAGCGTGATCGTGAGCGTGGTGCCGCCGGTGCCGCCGGCGAAGGTGCCGATGATGACGCCGCCATAGGTGACGTTGGCGCCCGAGAGGCCGATCTGGCCGGCGTTAGTGCCCTCGTTGCGGATGCCGATCACGTCCTCGGCGAGGCCGCCGGCGACGGTGACGGTGCCGCCGTCGAAATTGCCGTCGCTATCGTCGAAGGTGACGTCGCCGTCGATCAGCTGCGGTCCGGCGTTGACGGTGTTTTCGCTGAAGACCACCGAGGCCTCGAGGCCGGTCAGCGTCGGCGCCTGGTTGCCCGGCGCGTCGTCGAGGTTGACCGAGCCGTCATCGAACTGGACGAACTGGACGCCCGTGATCGTGTCGGTGCCGTCGTCGCCGTCGGCGAGGTTGTTGTCCTCGACGGTATAGCCGCCGACGATCGCGGTGATCGTGTAATCGGCCTCGTTGCCGAGATAGACCACGGTGTCGGTGCCGGAGCCGCCGTCCATCGTGTCGTCGCCCTCGCCGCCGAAGAAGGTGTCGTTGCCGTCATTGCCGGTGAGGATGTTGGCGGCGTCGTTGCCGACCAGGCTGTCGTTGCCGGTGCCGCCGGTGGCATTCTCGATGACCACGCCGTTGGCGATCGTATAGCCGCCGAAGATGCCGTCGACCCAGGAGAGCGCGCCGGCGCCGGTCGGGGAATAATCGAGCGTCGCGGCGGTGAGGTCGATGACTGCGTCGGCCGAGCCGGAATAGGCGATCTCGTCGGTGCCGCCGGTGTCCCAGATGCACTGATAATAAGTGCCGGCGACGTTGGCCGTGCCGAGATTGTAGACGTTGGCGCCGGTATTGTGGGCGACAGCGCCATACTTGATTTGCATGAGCGCGATGTCGAGCGCCATCGGGGTGCCCTGATAGCCGTAATCGAGCGTGTCGGGGACGGGGAAGCCGTTGGCGTCCGTGTCCGGATGGAGCTGCCAGCCGTCATTGTAGGACATCGTCGTGTAGACGCCCTGGTTCATGTCGAAGAGGCCGTAGCTGCCGAACGGCCCGGAGACACCGGGCATGACCTCGGAGCCGCCGCCATTGTCGTGCGGGTGCGCAAGGCCGAGGCCGTGGCCGAATTCGTGGATCATGGTGATCCAGCCGTATCCGCCGATCTCGAGGCCGCCATTGGTGTCGCCCTCGTCCCAGCCGGTGCCGTTGCGCGCGAACACGCCGACGCCCGCATTCACTTCGCCCGGCGGGTTGAAATAGCCGAGGAACTGGGTCGAGTTGGTGGTGACCAGCTGGAAGGTCGAGCCCGCCGCGGTGGCGGAGACGGTGAAGGTCAGGTCGGCGAATTGCGAATAGGTCTGGAAGGCGGCCATCGCCTGCTGGATCTCATAGGCATTCCAGCCGAGCGAGGTGACGCCGTCGAACACTTCGCCGGCCGCGGCGAAATAGACGAGCAGGGGGGCGCTGTTGTCGACGGCGTTGAGCGGGCCGCCCCAGTCGATCGCGTCGAGCGGATCGAGCGTGGAAAGGTCGGTCTCGGCGATGTTCAGCACATAGCCGCCGGTCTGGCCCGCATAGGCGTCGACCTCGACATAATAGGTGCCGGTCGTCTCGGGGATGAAGCCGAGCGCCGAGCTGATGTCATCCGGGAAAGCGACGTCGTCGTTGGTGAAGAGCAAGGTGCCGACGCTGTCGTAGATGCGGATGATCGTATCGAGCTCGCCCAGCGGAACCGCCTGCCAGTCGGTATTGTAATCGGCGCCGCCGGCGACCTGGAAGTCGTAGATCATGCCGGCGGTGAGGGTGATCTGGAAGACGTCCTCGTCGGTGCCGGCGGGGCTGATGAAGCCGTAATTGTCGCCGAGCGTGGCGGTCACCGCGGAAGGCGGCGCGGACGGTGCTTCGTCGGCGCCCTGCTGCTGAACGGTCAGCGTCCACTCGCCGAGGCCCGGGTCGCCCGGATTGGCGAAGGATTCGGCGAGAATCGTGTAGGTACCCGAGGCCGCGGCGGTGAAGGTGATCAGCGAGAAGGTGCCGTTGCCGCCGTCATCGTCATCGTTGACGAGAGCGCCGCCCGGGGCGTTGATGGTCATGAACGTGTCGGTGACCGGGGTGCCGCTGGAGCCGACCAGCGAGAAGCTGTAGGTCTGGCCCGCGACCAGGACCACTTCGATCGTGTCGACGTCGCCGGTGAAGTCGATCACGCCGCTGACCGAGCTGCCGACGGTGACCGTCAGCGTGCCCTCGTCCGCCGTGTTGGCCGGGAGGCCGCCGATGACGACCGGGGGATGGGAGCCGGGAACCTTGTGCTCTTCGCCGACGGGACAATCGGGATGGCCGATCAGGAACGTCCGGGGATCGACATAGCGGTCTTCGGGGACATCGCCGCGGAACTGGACGGCGACGCGGTCGCCGACCAGGACGCCGTCGCCGATCAGGACGCCATCACCGATAAGAACGCCGTCGCCGACGAGGACGCCGCCGGTCTTCACCGGATTGTAATGGGAGAAATCGCGAGGCACGCCATGGGGGGAGACCCAGGAGGCATCGGTGGTGGTGCCGCGGTCGCCGACCAGGACGCCGCCGCGATCGCCGACCAGGACGCCGCCGCGGTCACCGACCAGGACGCCGTCACCGACGAGCCCGCCATTGGTTGTCGCAAGGGTCTGGAAAACCAGTCCGCCGTCATTGGCCGTAAACGGAGCGCTCTCCTCGGCGGTTTGCGTGGTGGTGGAATTGCCCTTGCGAAACTTGGCCATGCTACAGCTCCCCTTATGGTGCGAATCGTCGTCCCGACGCTTTTTGGAAAGGAAAAGCTAACCATGGTTGCCCCCGACTGCCAACCCCCTAAATGTCTCAATGGGTTGCGGGGATTTCTTGACAAATCTGCCATTAGGTTTCGTACTGAATCAACGGTTTAACTGAGGCGAGACCCAGAGCGGCGATGGGAATTATGTCGCGCGCGGAATGACTGGAGGCGATGATTTTGGAGCGGGACAAGGGAGTCGACGACGGGGCCGGGCTGCCGTTCGCGCAGGGGCTGAGCTTCGACACTCTCGACGATTATCTGGCCCATCTGGAGCGGCGCGGCGCCACCGGCGTGCCCTGGTATCGGGAGATCGAACCGGGCCTCTACGAGCTGGTGTCCCGGCGCGGTCCGCGCGCCGCCGTGCAGCGTTTCAGCCGGGCGGAACTGCTCCTCCGGTTCGGCTTCCCGGGCTGAGCCGCCCTTGACCGCGCCGTCGGTTTCGGACCAGATCGGGCGATGACCGACATCAAAGCCGCCGAAGGGCCGGCGCCCGAGACCGCGCCGGAGCCCGCCTCGCCCTTGCTGTACGGCTCGCCGAACCTCACCGCCTGGCTGGCGAAGGAGAATGTGAGCCTCGCCTTCACCACCTACCAGGCGGGCCGCCTGTTCATGATCGGCCGCAAGCCCGACGGCGGGCTGCGCGCGCACGAGCGGCTGATCGATCATTGCCAGGGGCTGTGGACCGACGGCGAGAATCTGTTCACCAGCGCCAAGACCATGCTCTGGCGCTTCCGCAACGATCTCGCGCCGGGAACGCGGACCGAAAAGGGCGCCGACCGCCGCTTCGTGCCGCGGGAGGGGCGGGTGACGGGCGCGATCGACATTCACGACATCGGCGTCGGCGAGGTCGACGGCAAAACCCGCCCGATCTTCGTCAACACCCAGTTCAACTGCCTCGCCACGGTCAGCGACGTCGCCAGCTTCAAGCCGCTCTGGCGGCCGCCCTTCATCAGCGAATGGGCGAACGAGGATCGCTGCCACCTGAACGGCCTCGCCATGGACGGCACGCGTCCGGCCTATGTCAGCGCGGTCAGCCGCTCCGACGTCGCCGACGGCTGGCGCGACCGGCGTCGCGACGGCGGCGTCATCGTCGACGTCGCCTCGGGCGAGATCGTCGCCTCCGGGCTTTCGATGCCGCATTCGCCGCGGCTCTACGACGGCCGGCTCTGGGTGCTCGATTCGGGCCGGGGCGAGTTCGGCACGGTCGATCCCGAGACGGGCACGTTCACCGCCGTCGCCTTCTGCCCGGGCTATGCGCGCGGCCTCGCCTTCGTCGGCCGCTATGCCGTGATCGGCCTGTCGCGGCCGCGCCGCAACCAGACCTTCGAGGGGCTCGAGCTCGACGAGCGGCTCGCGGCCAAGGACGCGACGGCGCGCTGCGGGCTGCTGATCGTCGACATCGACAGCGGCCGGTCGGCCGAATGGCTGCGCTTCGAGCATACGATCGTGGAGCTTTACGACGTCGCGACGCTCCCCGGCGTCGCCCAGCCCGAGGCGATCGGCTTCAAGGACGACGGCATCGCCCAGACGCTGTCGGTCGAGATTCCCCCGGGCGCGGGCTGAGCCGGGTCGGTCCATGATCCGGCCAAGAAACGCGACGCTCGCGAGAAGGCGGCCGCCCGAATAGGCTGACCTTTGTCGTTGGCCCGGGCCGGTCGCCGTGCCGAAATGGATCTGGTTTGATCTTGCCGCTTCTTGCGTAAGTTCCGAGAGTCTGCCACTTTTCCCTTGTCGGGTTCAGGGTGGGCAAACCCGACCGGCTTTTGGGGGGAGAATGAGCGAGCGGGTTCCCGGCGAGGCCCGTTATCGGGCGTTCCTGAGCTACAGCCACAAGGACTCAGCCGCCGCCGGCCGGCTTCATCGCCGCCTCGAAGCCTA
>Ga0190265_10003271_pt1 | contig 11041 bp, 12 predicted proteins | sample Popmic124T_FD_133135 | JGI IMG/M metagenome (GOLD analysis project Ga0190265, IMG submission 133135) | Populus adjacent soil microbial communities from riparian zone of Indian Creek, Utah, USA - 124 T | ecosystem: Environmental > Terrestrial > Soil > Riparian zone | place: USA: Utah | collected...
CGGCGTCGGCGACGTAGACATCGGCGAAGTCGGGCCCGAGGCGCACGTAGGTGATCTGTGACCCGTCGGGCGACCACCGGGGAGTGACGGCGTCGGGGATGATCAGTGCGGGGTTGGATCCGTCGGGATCGACCGTCCAGATGCCCGAGGGCCGCGCGTAGGCGATCTTCCCGTCGTCACCCGGGAACACCCCCGCCGGTGAGCCCGTCGCCGGAACCAGCGCCGCGAGCGTGGCAGCGAGCGTGATCATGGCACGGCGCATCGTTCTCCTTTGGCCGGGCTCGATGATGCCACCGTCGGATCGGCGAGTCGAATCGACCACGATGTGTCGGAGGCGGGCGATCTGATAAGCGTCGAGGTGCCCAGGATCCGATGATCGTCGCCAGGACGATCGTGGGGGAGGAGCGTTCCGATGAGAAGCCAGCTCGAGAAGGCGAATGCCTTTCGCTCGCTGCATGACGGCGAGCCGTTCGTGATCCCCAACCCTTGGGACGCCGGTTCGGCCCGCGTGCTCGCGGCGCTCGGGTTCGGGGCGATCGCGACCACCAGCTCCGGATTCGCGTTCACGCTCGGCCGCCGCGACGGCAGCGTGACGCTCGATGAGGTGGTCGAGCACGCGGCGTCACTCGATCGAGCAACGGACCTTCCAGTCTCGGTCGACCTCGAGAACGGCTTCGGCTCCGACCCGGCACGCGTCGCGCTCGCGGTGGCCCGGGTCGCCGATGCCGGAGCGGTCGGGTGCTCGATCGAGGACTACGACCCTTCTGGCCACATCTACGAGCCAGCCCATGCCGCCGAACGCATCGCCGCCGCAGCCGACGTGGCGCGAAACCTCGGCTTCCCGTTCGTACTCACCGCCCGAGCGGAGAACCACATCCGAGGCAACCCCGATCAGCGCGACACGATCGCGCGGTTGCAGACCTACGAAGAAGCCGGCAGTGATGTGCTGTACGCGCCCGGCCTGGAAACCGTCGACGCGATCCGAACGGTGACCGACGCGGTGTCGCAGCCGGTCAACGTCTTGGCGGTGCCGCATCTGTCGCTGACCGAGATCTTCGAGGCCGGCGCGCAGCGGGTCAGCGTGGGTGGAGGACTGACGTGGATCGCGATCAGCGCGATGGCGGCCGCTGCCGGTGGCATCCGCGACTCCGGCGACCTCTCATCGCTCGCGGCAACGCTTCCGCTCGATCGCTGGCTCGCGTGACGCTTCACTGCTCCCGGTCGGGCTGGACGTCGGGGATCTCGACCGGCGAGGCGGCGGCTCGGCCAGCCGACGTATCGGTGGAGGGGTCGCCCTCGAGGGCCGCGATGGCATCGAGCAGCCGGGCGAAGATGAGCCGGAGCTCATCGAGCATGGCATCGCGCTGTGAGGTCACATCGACCAAGGACCGCTCGACGTCCTCGCGGGCTCGCCGAGCGGCTCGATCGGCTTCGAAGCGCGTGCCCTCTGCCTCGGTCTGGAGGCGCGAGGCCTCATTCCTGGCGTCGGCCACGATGCGGTCCGCCTCGGCCTCCGCCTCCGCCCGGATCCGCTCGACCTCACGATCCACGCCCATCATGAGATCCGCCATTCGGCTGGACACCTGTTCGTAGGTGAGCGCGTCCGCCGGGGCACGCTCTTCGAGTGCCGAGTCTCGCTCCCGGACGGCCGTGTCTCGCTCTCCACGCGCCCGCTCGAGCTCGGCTCGCAGCTTCCGTACCTGGTTCTCGACGACCTCCGACCGTTCGGTCATGCGACGGATGTGATCGTCGACCTGGGTCGGGTCGTATCCGCGCCTGGTCGTCTTGAACGCCGGTGCCGGGACGGCGCCGGGAGCGGCCGACCACATCGCCAGGTCGGTTCGGGGGCTTCCCATCGATCTGCTCCTCCGGGGGTCGAGTTGGGAACGATGGTCTGATCCCAACCTACCCCCAGCGTCATGTTGTCGCTAGGCCGGTCGGCGATGACTTACGTCCTCGACGACGCGCCTCCCACTCGGCCGCGCCCACGAACGCGAGGCCCCCCACGAGGGCGATCGCGGCCCACGTCGACCCGAGCGCGGAGGCGTAGTCCGACAGAGCGAGCGAGGCGCCACCGGCGATCGCGAGCCCGATGCCGGCGCTCCATGCGGACGATCGGAACGCAACCGGGCGCAGGGCGGCGATCAGGCCGAGCAGCAGCACCGCCACGGCGAAGAACGAGGTCTCCACCCAGTGCAGGAGCTCGGCGTGCTCGCTCACGTCGTCGATGCGTTGCAGCTCAGCGCTGTCAAGGGACCACCCGACGAGCGGCACCGCAGCGGCGAGCACGAGCACCGAGAGCACGACGCTCGCGTGTTCCCGCGGGAACGGGTCGCGCTCGGGCCGGCGCAGCCACAAGGCCCACAGCACGCCGCCGAACACGATGAACGGCAACGTGAACGGGTCGAGCGTGAGACTCAGGACCATCGTCGACAGTCCCGCGACCCCGATCGCTGCGAGCTGCATCAGCGCGGGCAGCGGATGACCGGGGTGCCGCGCGGCCGCGAGCGCCGCCGGCGCCGAGATCGCGAGCAGCAGCGAGGCGACCACGACGTTGTGGAACGAGTGGATCCTCATCTCCTCGACGACGATGCCGGTGCCGGCCGTGACGATGCCGAACGCGATCGCGCTCACGGCCATGATCCAGGCGACCACACGAAAGCCCGTGTACCGGGGGCGCGGTTCGGCCCTGCCCTGGATGCTCATCGGCAATCCATCGTCGCATGCCGCTCATCCAGGCGCGTGACCGTCGCGATGCACCGGCTTCACAACCGGCGGCAACGACCGCATCAACGAGTGCCTCAACACGGGCGACGGGCGTGGCGGTGACGTGATCCGTGGCGGACCGGTCGGGATTCCTACTTCAACGACGCAGGCGACCTCGCGTTCGCGTTCGAGCGCGGCTCGAGTTCTCGTGCGAGCTGACGAGCTGACGGGACGTACCCTAGTGAGATGGCCGATTTCCCGGAATGTGAGTGCCGCGGCTACCGCGAGTGCCCCATGTGCCACGACATCCGTCCGTGCGGGCATTTCGGGAAGAGCCGCTGGTGCCCGCCGTGTCAGCGCCTGCGCAAGCAAGGCATGCGCCCGGGCCCGAGACGCCGGGGGCCGATGCCCGCCGGTCGCACGTGCACGGGGGAAGGATGCGGAACTCGGCTGAGCGTCTACAACCGCGACGACCGCTGCGCGGTCTGCGCGACGAAAGCGGTACAGGGGCCCTCATACGCCGGTTCCTCCAGGGCTGAGTCGTCCACCGGCGGTCTCGACCCTTGACGTGGGCTGCGCGACAACGGTAGACAAGCACCTGGCGAGAGAGAGGTCCCCCCGATGTTGCGTTCAGCACGTGCCAGATCGATCCGTTTCGCCGCGGTGCTCGTCGCCTTCGTGCTCGTCGTGCCACAGTTCGCCGGTGCGCGGGAGGCTGACCGAGGGTCGTTCGAGTTCGAGACGCCGCTGTTCGGATTGGCCGCGAAGCGAGGCGAGATCTACGTCGCCGATGCCGGTCAGGGTGTGGTGAAGTACGACCCGGGCTCCGGGGCGGGCTCTCTCCTGGCGCCGCTTCCCGGGGTGACCGACATCGCGCCCTACCGGGTGGACGAGATGCACGCGATCACCGGTGCTCCAGCGTCCATGCTGTTCCGCGTCGTCGACGGCGACGTGAGGCCGATCGCCGACATCGCCGCCTTCGAGGCCGACGTGAATCCTGACGGCGGCGAGATCGACTCGAACGCGTTCAACGTTGCGGGGCTGCGGAACAAGCGAGCCCTGGTGGCAGATGCGGCCGCCAACGCGTTGCTGCACGTCGGGCGTAAGGGCCGGATCGACTGGGTGGCAACGCTTCCGGATCAGCGGGTGCCGACCCGCAACGCGAAGCGGATCGTCGGATGCCCCGATGACCCGGAACCCGACTTCGAGTTCGTGTGCGAGCTGCCGGAGAAGATCCCGGCCCAAGCCGTCGCGACCAGCGTGGCGGTCGGCCCCGATGGGGCCTACTACGTCGGGGAGCTGAAGGGGTTCCCGGCGCCCAGGAATCGGTCACGGATCTGGCGGATCGAAGCCGGCACCCGGCATGCCGAATGCGGCTCGAGCCCGGCCTGCACCGTGGTGGGACGCGGCTTCACGTCGATCGTGGATCTGAGCTTCCGCCATGACGGCTCGCTGCTCGTCGTCGAGTTCGACGAGCGAAGCTGGTTCGCCCTCGAGGCGGGCCAAGCAACGGTCGGCACGGTGAACTCCTGCGACGTCGCGAGCTTCCAGTGCGAGATCGTCGACCGCCTGCCGTTGCCGACGGGAGCCACATCGACACGCCGCGACGTCTTCGCGACGATGCTCGCGCTGGTTCCGGGCGAGGCTGACGTCGTGCCGATCGGCTAACGCGGGGCCGCCGATCGATCGGTCGAGCGAGACCTACTCGAACGCTGCCTGCAGGTCGTGCTCCGTCTGCTCGTCGGCCTCCGACCTCGAGGCCTGACACTGCGGGTGCCCGCACTCGCATGCGTGGGCGGCGTGGCCCGCATCGTCGGCGTGCTCGCGGCAATGCTCGCTGCAGAAGTCACCGCTCTGCTCGACCTGGCACGTGCATCCTTCGTGACCGCACCGCATGACGTGCTCCTTCGCTCTCGACGGTTCCCGCTCAGGGCCTTCCCCGTGCCCGAACCGAACATGCACGCTCTCGTCGTCGCGGCGCTCCTCCTGCCGCGCCGATCGGCGCAGGGCTCGCTCGTCGGCCTCGGTCGGTTCGCCTTGCAGCGATCGCGGCCAGAGCCGGTGCTTCAGCACGGCGTTGAGCTCCGCGCCGACGAGTACGAGCTGGGCCCCGAGGTAGATCCATGCCAACAGGCCGATCACGAGCGCGAAGGAGCCGTAGGTGTCCGACGAGGACGCGATGCGGTTCCCGACGATCCATCCGCCGGAGGCGATGAGCGCCGTCCATCCGATGCCGGCGAGCAGGGCGCCCGGAGCGACGTCGCGCCACGCGACGCGGGCGGCCGTGAGCACGCGGTAGGCGACGGCGAACACCGCGACATCGAGCGCGGCCGCGGCCAGCAGACCGAGGACCGTGCTCAGCGCCCCGTTCGATGCGCTCGCCACGCCGGCCAACGCCGCGCCTGCCAGGATGAATGCGCCCAGTGCCACGAGCATCACGAGCGCCATCGAGATCGAGGCTGGAGCGCGCCGCCGGGACCTGCGCGGCACGTCCCAGACCGTGTCCATGGCGACCTGTGCCGCACGCACCGCGCCGAGCCCCGCCCACAGGGCCAACGCGAGGCCCACGGCGAGGGCGAGGCCAGAGCCGTCGATCGCTCCGACGTTCAGGCGGATCTCGGTCCCGACGACCGGGAACTGCGCGACGGCGGAATCGAGCAGCCTCGCCTGCAGGTCGGGTCGATCCCGCAACACCAGGCCGGCGATCGACGCGAGGACCATCAGCAACGGGAACACCGAGAAGAACCCGTAGTACGCGATCGTGGCTGCCAGTGAGCCGGCGCCGCTGTCGCCGAAGCGCTTCGCGACGGCGAGGGGAAAGCCGATCCAGGCATGGTCGCGCTGGTACCCGTCGATCGCTCGCAGGGGTCGTCCGACGTCCACTCGATCTCCTCAACTCGTCGCCGGTATCCGTTTGACTTCCCGTCCGGCGATGCCGGGAAACGGCTCCTGGATCCGGCTCGATCGCCCCGGGGTATCCTCACGACGCCACGGTCCTTCGGTCCGCGGCGCCGTCTGAGAGGAGCGTGGAGCACGATGACGCTGCGATCCGTCGTGGCCGCCACCTGCCTCCTCGTGCTCGTGTCGTCGAACCCCGCCCTCGCGGCTCCTGGCGATCTCGACACATCGTTCTCGGGCGACGGGGTCGTTCACACCGACGTCTCCTCCGATCGCACCGTGACCGACACCGCCTTCGGGGTCGCGGTGCAGGACGACGGTGGGATCGTCGCGATCGGTCGGGCGTCGGGCTCGGGCGGGCGGTTCGCGCTCGTGCGGTACGAGCCCGACGGCACCCTCGATCCTGACTTCGGACTTGGTGGCAAGGTCCGGACCGACCTGACCCCCGGAGCGGACGCGGCCTTCGGCGTCGCGGTGCAGCCCGACGGGAAGATCGTCGTCGTGGGCCGGGCCGGTCCCTCGTCGGGAGGCGCGTTCGCGCTCGCACGCTATGAAGCCGATGGCACGTTGGATGCCACCTTGCGGGGAGACGGCACGGTCATCACTCGATTCGACGACGGCGCGGCGGCATCGAGCGTCGCTCTCGACGCCGACGGCAGGATCGTGACTGCGGGGCGTGTAGGTCCTGCGTTCGCCGTCGTGCGATACCTGCAGAACGGACGGCTCGACGTGTCGTTCGGAAACGACGGCACCGTCCTGACGGACTTCGGCCCCGGGCGGGAGTCGGCGGCCGCGCTCTCGATCGACGTCAACGGCGCGATCATCGCCGCCGGCACGGCCGGGCTGCGAGCGTCGGGCGCTGGCGACTCGATGTTCGCGGTGGCTCGATACACCGCCGACGGTGACCCCGACGCCACGTTGGGGGGTGACGGCTCACTGACGGTGGAGCTCTCGAGCGCGGGCGACATCGCCCACGGGGTGGCGACCGACCCTGCCCACCGGATCGTCATCGTGGGCACAACCGGCGTGGGTGCCATCGATCCCGACACGCGGTCGGCCGTGGTCCGTCTCGAGACCGACGGAACCTTCGACCCGACGTTCAGCGACGACGGTGTGCGTGCGATGAACGTCACGAACCGACCCGACGTCGCAACCGCCGTGGGGCTCCAGAGTGACGGGAAGGTCGTCGTGTCGGGCACCTCGCGCGGCGTCGGCCGCTGCTGCCCGTCGAAGGCGTGGCTCTTGCGCTACTCCGCCGCGGGTCGTCCCGACCAGACCTTCGAAGGGGGAGAGGTGGTGACCGATCCGGACGACGTGCGCGCGGCCCGCGCTGTGGCCGTCCAACCGGACGGCCGGATCGTGCTCGCCGGCCTGGCCGTCGATCGGGGTTCGCGATTCGCGGTCCTTCGATACCTCGGCGCCTGACCACCTACTCGCGGATCCGAGCCCCCAGGGCGGCCTCCTTGCCTTCCTTGGGGACGCGCGACGATGACGGGAAGCGCTGCGACACGCGCGCGGCGACGTTGGAAGCCGTGGCGCTCAGCACGTCCGCGAGCCTCGCAGGCACGTCGGCCTTGTACTCGAGGGCATCGATCGTCTCGACGATGCGCAGCCGCAGGATCTCGATCTCGAGCCGGATCTCCGCTACTCGGATGTCTTCAGCTGTTCGGTCTCGCGTCGCATCCATCCGATGTCCTCCTGCACGGTATCGAGCGTTCGCGTCGGTGCGAGCGGGGCGGCAGCCCGCAGCCGATCCCGTCCGACCAGGACCAGGGCCGCTGCGACGGCGATGAGCACGACGCCCACGATCAGGGCGGCAGCCCACGCCGGCAGCACGAGGGCGAGTGCCAGCACCGCAGCCGCGATCAGGGTCTCGAGCGCCAACACGGCGAACAATGCCCCTGCGCCGAGCATGCCGACGGCGACGCCGACCTTCGACGCCTTGTCCTTGAGCTCGATCTTCGCGAGTTCCGCCTCTCGGCGCGCGAGCAGCGCGACATCGGCGAACAACGATCGGACGAGCTCGGAGACCGGCGCGGTACGCCGGCTCCCGTCTTCGGTGCCCATGGTTGCCATCTCCGTTCCCCCCGAGCCAGTGGCTCGTGTGTCCTTCCCCCGTTCGGCGAGAGTCACGCATCGGGGCGAGTGGGTTTCTCGAACGCGGAGCGGGGAAGGATGCATGCGTGCGCAGCCGAGAGGGGGGTCAGGGGTGAGCGACGCCGAAAGCGGGGCCACGAGCACGGTCCGTGGTTTGCACGATGCCGGGAAGGTCGTCGCGGAGGCTGCGGGGACGATCGCCGGCGACCGTGTCCGTGTGGAGTTCGACGCGCGATCGAGCAGGGCCGCCGTCGAGATCAAGGCGTTCGCCGTGGCGATGCGGGCCTCGAGCGCGAGCCTTCGTGAGCAGGGGCTTCACGGGCAAGCGGATCTCGTCGACGAGGCGGCCAGCCGCGCCGATCGCCTCGCCGTCCGCCTCGCGACGGCCGACACCGACGACCTCGTCGAGGATGCCAAGCGCCTCGTGGGGCAGGCTGCGGCCTTCGCGCGCAAGGAGCCGGCGCTCGTGATCGCGGCGGCGTTCACGCTCGGATTGCTCGTGCCCAAGGTGCTCGAAGTTGTCGCGAAGGGTCCCGAAGTGCCCGAGAGGCCTGAAGTACTCGAGAGGAAGGAGTGAGACATGGATGAGACGGAGGACCAGTCACCCGTGGAGACGGTGACGGAGAAGGCAGGAGACGCCGCGTCGGCCGTCGGGAGCGGGGCGAAGAAGGTGGCGTCAGCGGTCGCCGAGAACCCGCTGCTCGCCGCGGCGGGCGCGGCCGCCGTCGGCGCCGCCGTCGGTGGCACGGCGATCGCGAGGGAGCGGAAGAAGGCCTCCGTGTCACGGAAGAAGTCCTCGGCCCGGAAGAAGGGCGCCGCCAAGAAGAGCCCAGCGAGGAAGAAGTCCTCAGCGAGGAAGAGCCCTGCGAAGAGGAAGAGTCCGGCCAAGGGCTCCGCGAAGAAGTCCTCCGCGAAGAAGTCCTCCGCGAAGAAGTCCTCCGCGAAGAAGGGCTCCGCGAAGAAGACTACGGCCCGCCGATCACCGGCCAAGAAGGCGACGACCAAGAGATCGACGGCGAGGAAGTCGACGGCGAGGTAGTCGGCCGGGATCTCGGTCACCAGGAACCACATCGCCCTCCGGGGAGTTACTTGTTCGTCAGAGACGAGCCGGGAGGCGATTGCGATGAGGGCACGGCGGAAGCTGATCCTGACGGTGGTCGCGAGCGCGGTGATCGCCACGATTGCCCTGCCTGCCGCCCGCGCCGGTGCGAGCGGGGGCGGTGGTTGCGGGCGGCCGGTGACGGAGAGCCGCGGCACGACGATGCGCATCCGGAACTACTGCTTCGGTCCGACGATCCTGCGGGCGCGTCCGGGCCAGCAGATCACGTTCGTGAACCGAGACCCGGTCACGCACACGGTGCTCGGCGCCAACGCGACGTGGGGTTCGTACCGAGAGCTGCGTCGGGGCGACGACGTGACCTACGAGTTCCAGCGAGCGGGCGTCTACCCGTTCGTGTGCACGTATCACCCCGGCATGATCGGAGCGGTCGTGATCGGTGGCGCGGGGGCGCCGATGTCCACGACGGGTGACGGCCGATCGGTCGTGCCGGTGCGCGAGGCCGACGTCGTGACGGCGGCCGCCGTCAACGACGTGCCGTCGCCCTCGACCTCGCGCGGCGAGTCCGACGGTGGACCCCAGCCCTGGGTCGTCGCCGTGGCCGTGATGGGCTCGATGATCCTCGCTGCGGGTGTCGCGCTGCGTGGGCGGGGCCGCGAGGTGGCGCTGTCGTCACGTGGGGAGGGATCGACGTCCTGAGACCGGCGCTGGCGGTCGTCGCGTTCGCGGCGATCGCCAGCGCATGTTCGCCGCCGCCACCGACCGCATCGCAGGCCGTCGACGCAGTGCAGAACCGTGTGGGGCTCGATCTGGAGCTGGTCGTCACTGCCGACGAGCCCGTCGCGCTCGCGGTGCGCGACGGCGACCCCGCGGTCTACCTCGCCGAGAAGTCCGGACGCGTCGTCGCGATCCGCGACGGCCGGGTCGATCCGGCGCCGGTGCTCGACCTGTCGAGGGAGGTGAGCCACGGGGCGGAGCAAGGATTGCTCGGCATCGTCTTCTCGCCAGACGGGCGGTTCCTCTATGCGAACTACACCGACCTGCGCGGCGACACGAACGTCATCGAGGTGGAGGTGGGAGACGCCGGGGTCGTCCCCTCGACGCGCCGTGTCGTGTTGCACGTTCGCCAGCCGTTCTCGAACCACAACGGCGGTCATCTCGCATTCGGGCCCGACGGCTTCTTGTACATCGGTCTCGGCGACGGAGGGAGCGCTGGGGATCCTCGCGGACACGCGCAGTCGCTCTCGTCCTTGCTCGGCTCGATGCTGAGGATCGACCCGAGACCGGGGCGTGGCGAACCCTACACCGTGCCGTCCGACAACCCGTTCGTGGACCGCGCGGGCGCCCGGCCCGAGATCTGGGCCTTCGGCCTCCGCAACCCCTGGCGCTACTCGTTCGACCTGGTGACGGGCGACCTCTGGATCGGCGACGTCGGACAGTTCCGGTGGGAGGAGGTCGACATGCAGCCCGCGGCATCGCACGGGGGAGAGAACTACGGGTGGAACGCACTCGAGGGCACGCACGCGTTCGGCTCGGCCGACGCGCCCGACGGAGCGGTCGAGCCGATCTTCGAGTACGACCACACGGACGGCAGCTGTGGAGTGATCGGCGGCTACGTCTATCGCGGCGACGCGATCCCGGCACTCGCCGGCGCCTACGTGTACTCCGACCTGTGCCTGGGTCGCCTCGAGGCGCTGCGCGTTCGCGACGGCCAGGTCCGGCGCATCGACCTCGGTCGTACCGTGCAGGCCGTGAGCTCGTTCGGCGAGGACACGACCGGTGAGCTCTACGTGCTCTCGCTCGTCGGCGGTGTCTACCGCCTCGGTCCCGCTTCCGGCTGAGGTTGCGGTCTCAGGCTCGGTAGATCTCCCACGCCATCTGCATGCGATCCGACTGATCGTCTGTGAACTCGAACATGCACGCGTCGTCGGTGTAGTCCATGAAGTTCTGCGTCGGGTCGAGTCCGTGCTGCGTGCACGTGTCACGGTTCACGGGGCACCCGAACGCCGGCGAGGCCTCGAACGGCGTGTCGTTCACGAAGTCGCCGGGAGCCTCGCATCCGTTCTGGAACGTGTGGAACAGCTCGAACCAGTGCCCGACCTCGTGGGTGAGCGTGTCGCCTTCGTCGTACGGGCCGAAATCGGCGCCGGGCATCGTGCGGTAGTCGATCACGACGCCGTCGAAGAAGCGCGGCAGCGAGCCAGCGCCCACGAAGCTCGACGGGAAGTACGCCCATCCGAGAAGGAACTTGCCGAGGGCACCCGTGTACACGTTCAGCGTCTC
>Ga0190265_10003272_pt1 | contig 11041 bp, 3 predicted proteins | sample Popmic124T_FD_133135 | JGI IMG/M metagenome (GOLD analysis project Ga0190265, IMG submission 133135) | Populus adjacent soil microbial communities from riparian zone of Indian Creek, Utah, USA - 124 T | ecosystem: Environmental > Terrestrial > Soil > Riparian zone | place: USA: Utah | collected...
GCAACTCGTGCTCGCCCAGCGTCCTCGCCCAAGTGCGGCGCGACCTCGGCATCGTGTACGTCGTGACCGGAAGAACGGACGAGGCCCGCGCCCAGTTCGCGGAGGCACTCCGTCTGGATCCCGCCACGTCGGTGCCGAAAGACCTATCCACCCCCGAGATCCAGGCGATCTTCGCGTCCGCGGGTGGCGCGGGCGGCGGTGGTGGCGGCGGATCGCGAGGCGGTGGCCAGCCGCCCCCCGAGGCAGCGCCAGAAAAACCGATCACCGGGGCTCCTGCCGGTCCCGACGAAGAGGAAGAGATCGAGCACATTGCCGTGGGCGAAGCGGCTCTGTGGACGCCGCTCGTGATTTTCGCGGAGATGGCCGACGGCATCAACCCGTCCAAGGTGCAGGTCCGCTACAAAGTCTTCGGCTCGCCCGACTGGAAACGGCTGGAGATGAAGAAGTACCGCCGTGGCTACGGCGCCGAGATCCCCTGCTCGGACATCGGGTCGACGCCGGGCGAGATGCGTTATTACATCCAGGCGCTCGGACCGAGCGGCGAAGTGATCGCGACCAACGGCACGCGCAGCGCGCCCCATCGGGTCATCTTGAAGGACGACCCTGCCGACGAGCCGCGACATCTGCCCGGCAAGCCGACTCCGGAGAAATGTAAAGGCGGGATGCAGGTGGACTGTCCGCCCGGACTGCCCGGCTGCCAATCGGATCGCAAAAAAGCCCCCGGCGCGGAGTGCGGCGCGGACACGGAGTGTCAAGCCGGCGTGTGCCTCAACGGCCAGTGCGGCGGCGATCCCGACAAGGTTCAGGACATCAAGTGCGAGACGGACGCCGAATGCGGCACCGGCAAGACGTGCAAAGAAGGCGTCTGCACCGGTCTCTCCAAGAAGAACTGGATAGGCTTCGCAGCTCAGCAGGACGTTCTCATGCTGCCGTCGGCGACGTCGGTATGCGCGGACTCGGTGGAGTACGTCTGTTTCGAAGGTTCCAACCTCTACAATCCCGACGGCACCTACCCGATCATTCCCCAAGCGGCCGACGAAGTGAAGGGCGGTTTCGCTACTTCGACGACGCGGATCATGTTGAGCTACGATCGCACCTTCGGAGCGCACATCGGCGTCGGCGCGCGTGTCGGTTATGCGTTCGGGGGCGGCCCGCAGGCACAGGGCGGGAAGGCCTTTTTCCCCGCGCACGTGGAAGCACGCCTCTCTTATTGGCTCGGCAAAAATCCCTTCTCCTCGACATCGATCCGGCCCTACCTGATCTTGGCCGGGGGCCTGGCTCAATTCGACTCGAAGGTGAAGGTGCAGGTCTACGAGCGCGATACGTCGCCCGGCGCCGGCCCCGCTAGCGTCGTCCCTTACGACCTCACGGCGTGGAAGAAAGCGGGCACCTCCTTCGTACAGGCTGGCGTGGGCGCCCTTTATCCCTTCGATTACAAGTCGGGCATCATCGCCGAGATCAAGGTGATGCAGGCCTTCAGCGCGTCGGCGCTGGGAGCCAATTTTCAGCTCGGGTACCAAATGGGTCTCTGAGGTCACCGACCTGTTCAGCCGCCGCGATGCCGACGTTGCGGCTAGGTCGAGCCGCCGCCCTACAGCCTGAGTGACGCGGCCGGCGCGCTTTTGCGGCCAAATAGCTGGCGCAGGACCTTGCCGGTGGCCGTCGCTTGTTTCGCGACCTCGCGCGGCGGCCCTTGGGCGACCACGCGTCCTCCCTCGTCGCCCCCTTCGGGGCCGAGCTCGACCACGTGGTCGGCCGACGCGATGACCGAAGGATGGTGCTCGATGACGACCAGCGTGTCGCCGCGATCGACGAGTCGGTAAAGGACGTCGATGAGCCGCATGACGTCGCCTTGGTGCAATCCGGTGGTCGGCTCGTCGAGCACGTAGACCGTCGGCTCGTGCCGCACCGTCGCCGTCAGCTCGGCGGCAAGCTTGAGGCGTTGCGCTTCACCGCCGGAGAGCGTGTTCGACCCTTGCCCGAGCTGCAAATATCCGACGCCCAGATCGGAGAGGGTCGCGAGCGGGCGCGCGATCCGCGGATGCACACGGAAGACTTCGGATGCCTCCTCCGCGGTGAGCTTGAGGACATCGCCGATCCCGAGGCCGAGGTAACGCACTTCTTGCGTGGCCTGGTCGAAGCGCGCCTGGTTGCACGCTTCGCACGGAGTGACGACGTCCGGTAAAAACGACATTTCGTGCCAAATGACGCCCTGCCCGTCGCACGCCGGACAGCGTCCACCTTGTCCGCTATTGAAAGAAAAACGCGTGGCCGACATCCCGCGTACCTTCGCCTCCGGCATTGCCGCAAAAAGCCGGCGAATGTCGTCCCAGATTCCTAGGAAGGTCGCCGGTACGGAGCGCGACGTGCGACCGATGGGCGATTGATCGACGGCGACGGCCCGAACGACGTGGGACGCGCCGGTGAGCTTGACGAAGGGGAGCGGCTCCGGCGCGACGAGACCAAGAGCGTGCCGCAACGCGGGGTAGAAGACCTGCCGCACGAGGGTGCTCTTGCCCGAACCGGAGACGCCGGCCACGACGGTCATGCGGCCGATGGGGACGCGCAAGTCGGCCTTCTGCAAGTTGTGCGCAGTAGCACCCAGAAGCTCGATGGCGCCACGAGGAGGCACGATTCCGAGATCGCGCGCCGGAAACACACGCGGGCCGGCGAGCGCCTTGGCCGTCGGTGAATCGGGGTGCGCGAGCACCTCGGCCGGCGGGCCGGCCGCGATGATGCGCCCGCCGTGACGGCCGCCCGAAGGGCCGAGATCGACCAGGTAGTCGGCGGCCTGGATGGTATCGGCGTCGTGCTCGACGACGAGCACGGTGGAGCCGGTATCGCAGAGCGCACGCAGGTTGGCGAGAAGGCGCTGCGTATCGCGGGAATGCAAGCCGATGGTGGGCTCGTCGAGCACGTAGAGAGCGCCGGTCAAGCCCGCGCCGAGCTGAGCGGAGAGGCGCAAGCGCTGCATCTCTCCTCCGGAGAGCGTGCGGGCGGCGCGATCGAGCGAGAGGTAAGTAAGGCCGACCTTGGCCAGAAATTCGAGCCGCCGGAGAAGCTCGCCGAGCGGGGCTTCGGCGATGCGCGCCCGATCACCGGTGAATCGCCAGCTCTTCACGCGCGCCAGGGCACGCGCAACGGGTAGCGCGACGATCTCGTGGTAGCGCCAACCTTCGAGCCGCACCGCTCTCGGGACGGGAGAAAGACGCGACCCCTCGCACGTGCTGCAGACCTCCGTCTGCTCCTCTTGCGCGGCTTCGGCGCCTCCCTCGATGCCCGTGCCCTCGCACGCCTCGCACCTGCCCTGCTTGGTGTTGAAGGAAAACCAGCGCGGATCGAGCTCGGGAACGGAGATCTTGCACGCGCGACAAGCGCGCTTGATGGAGTAGAGCCGCTCGGTCTCTGCGCTTCCTTCGCGGTTTTGTACCTTGAGCGCTCCCTGTCCGAGCGAAAGTGCCCGCTCGGCCGTGCCGCGCGGCAGCGACGCCAAGGGACCGCGATAAAGAACGAGGTCGATGGTGTGCTCTTTGGTCTTGGCGAGGCGCGGCGGCGAATCCGTATTCACGAGTCGGCCATCGGCCCAGGCTTCGGCAATCCCGGACCGTGCGGCCGACGTGAAAAGATCGAGATAGGTCCCTTTGCGGGCCTGCACCGCGGGCGCCAAGACGACACCGGTCTCCTTCGTCCGCGCGAGCTCGGCGAGGATGGCATCGACGTCCAGCGTCGCGATGGGGGCGTCGCAGCCCGGGCAATGTTGCGCGCCGAGCTTGGCGAACATCAGCCTGAGGTAGTGCGCGACCTCGGTCACCGTGGCCACCGTGGAGTTCACGCCGGCGCGCGCGGTGCGCTGCTCGAGCGCGATGGCCGGTGGAACGCCGGCCACGCGATCGACGTCGGGCCGCGGCATGGTGGGAAGAAACTGGCGCGCGTAGGGCGTCAGCGTCTCCAAGAAGCGCCGCTGCCCTTCTGCGAACACGACGTCGAAAGCGAGGGTGCTCTTGCCAGAGCCGCTCGGCCCGGTGACGACGCATAGTTGCCCGCGCGGCAGCCGGCACGAGACTTCGCGCAAGTTGTGCTCGCGCGCGTGGTCCACCACGATGGCGCCGTCCTCGCCCGGCGCCGGCGCCATGCCAGTGACCTCGGCGGACGGCACTTCGATGCCCCGCAGAGCGCGCGCAGTGGCGCCGCTCCCGCGCGCGATCTCGGCGGGCGTCCCCTTGGCGATGAGCGAGCCCCCCTCTTTGCCGCCACCCGGGCCAAGATCGATGATCCAATCGGCGGCGCGCATCACCGCCAGGTCGTGCTCGACTGCGACCACCGTGGCCCCCGCCTGGACGAGCGCGTGCAAGGCACCGACGAGCTGATCGACATCGGCCGGATGCAGGCCGGCGCTCGGCTCGTCGAGAATGAGCAAGGCCCCCGTCTGATCCTCGGTCAGCGCGCGGGCCAGCTTCACGCGCTGGGCCTCGCCACCCGACAACGTCGCGAGGGGCTGCCCGAGCGGAAGGTAACCGAGCCCCAGCGCCGAGAGGGGCCCCAAGGTGCGCGTGAGCGGCGCATCGCCGGAAAAATGCGCGAGCATCTCGTCCACCGATCGTTCGAGCGTCTCTGCCACCGTCAAGCCGCGGTGTCGGATGGCGAGCACGTCTTGCTGAAACCGCCGTCCGCGGCAGCTCGGGCACACCAGCGCTACGTCGGCGAGAAACTGCATCTCCACCGTTTCGTACCCTTCGCCGGCGCATGCCTCGCAACGCCCGCCGGCGACGTTGAACGAAAAGTGCGACGGCGTGAAGCCATGCGCGCGCGCTGCTGGCTCGGCGGCGAAGCGATTGCGCATGTGGTCCCAAGCTTTGGTGTAGGTGGCGGCGTTGCCGCGCGAAGTGCGACCGAGCGGCGACTGATCGACGAGCGTCACCTTGGTCACCGCGCCGCCGCCATCGATCCCGTCGTGCGCGCCGGGCGCTTCGACGTCGCGCACCCCTTTCGAGCGAGCGAGCGCGCGGTAGACAATGTCTTCGGCGAGCGTGCTCTTTCCCGAGCCGCTCGGTCCGGTGATGGCGGTGAGCACGCCGAGCGGAATCTCGACGTCGATGCCCTTCAAGTTGTTGGCGCGTGCGTTCTTCACGCCGAGCCAGGTGCGCGGACGTCGCCTCTCCTTGGCGTCGCCGGCGAGCAGCGCGCTGGAAAGGGCGCGCCCCGTCGGCAGATCGAGACGCCGGCCCAGCGCTTCGGGCGTACCGTCGAACATGAGCCGCCCTCCCGCGGCTCCCGCGGCCGGGCCGAGCTCGAGAACGCGGTCGGCGCTTCGCACCACCATCGGATCGTGCTCGATGGCCAGCACGATGTTGCCCTGGCGGGACAGCTCGCGCATGGCGAGCGCGAGCGGCGGCACATCGATTGGATGTAGGCCCACCGTGGGCTCGTCGATGACGAAGAGTGCGCCCGTCAGCGAGCTGCCAAGTGCCGCGGTGAGCGAGACACGCTGCGCCTCGCCGCCCGACAGTGTGCGCGCCGAACGATCGAGCGCGAGGTAACCGAGCCCAACCCGCTCCAAATATCCGAGTCGCGCCGATAGCTCGCGCTGAATGAGCGCTCCTTGCGCGGTGCGCACCGGCAGCGCAGCGAGCCTGCGGTTCGCCTCCCCGAGCTCGAGCGCGTGCCACGCCGCCAGATCGAGACCATCGACGCGGTAGCTCCTCGCCGTCTCGTTGAGCCGTTTACCGCTGCAGCCGACGCACGAATCATAGGAGCGGAAACGCGCGAGGAACACGCGCACGTGCATCTTGTAGGTCCGCGTCTCCAGCCATTGAAACCAGGCGCGTAGCCCGGGATATTTCCCGCCGCGCCACTTGCCTTCGCCCTCGATCACCATCTCGCGCTGGCGCACCGCGAGGCGTCCCCACGGGACATCGAGCGGGATCGACGATCGCTTGGCGTATTGCGTGAGGACTTTGCGCTCCCAGTCGCTCGACTTGCCGGTCCACGGCCTTATCGCTCCTTTTTCGATGGAGAGCGCGTCGTCGGGAATGACTTTGCTCCAGTCGACCCCGATGGTGCGACCGAATCCGCGACACGAAGGGCATGCGCCCACCGGCGATTGGTAAGAGAAGAGCCCCGCGCGTGGGGGGTCGAACGCGCGCGCGCACCCCGGGCACACCAGGCCCTCGCGGACCGCGCGCGCGCCCTGGTCGGTGTAGATCGTCGCGCGGCCATCGCTTCGTTTCCAGGCCTGCTCGATGGCCTCTTCGAGACGCCGCACCTGCGTCGCGGCCGTCTTCAGCCGATCGACCACCACCTCGAGAACCCCGCCGCTGGCCAGGGCCTCCCTGGGACGCCCTTGATCGAGATCGCGCGCCTGCCCGCCGAGCCAGAGGCGGCGGTAGCCGTCGGTGGCGAGCTTCTCGCGCGCTTGCAGGAAGTCGTCGGTGCCTCCGACGCGCAGCGGATAGGTGATGACGGCAGGCCCCCCGTTGAGCGCCGACGCCGCCGCCTTGGCGGCCACGCGGACGTCGGTGCGCACCGCGGCTTGCCCACAATCACCGCAGAACGGAACGGCTTCGCGCGCAAAAAGGCCGGAAAGAAAAGCCTCTACATCGGCCATGGTCGCCACCGTCGAACGCGAGCTCTTGACGGGCGCGCGCCGATCGACGGCGACGGCGGCGGCGACAGGCTCGAGCGCATCCATCGGCGGCCGTTCGAGGCGCTCGAGAAACTGCCGCGCGTAGGGGCTGAAGCTCTCGACGAACCGGCGCTGCCCTTCCGCGTAGAGCGTGTCCACCGCGAGGCTCGACTTGCCCGAGCCCGAGACACCGGTCAGGCAAACGAGCTCCCCTTCCGATAGATCGACGGACACCGATTGCAGGTTGTGAGTTCGGGCGCCGACGAGATGGGTCTTGTGCATCGCGAAATCGAACACGCGTACTGCCACGCCGCGGCGAGAACGCGAAGCCGAATCGTCCGAAGAAGCCAGCGTGCGGCGGCCGAGCGCGACGTAATCTCCACCGCGACCGCCGCAGCGGCCGAAGCCAACGAGCTCGCCCCGGATGGCTGAGACGGTTGCGAGGCGCGCGCCGCGTTGAAAGAGCGCTGCGCCCGCCACCGAGGCGGCCTGACGCGCCGGGTAACTCGCGTGTGAAGGATCGACGAGCCGAATCCGACCGCGAACGGGACTGTCCTCAAATGATTCCAGTCGTAACGCCGCCGTTGCGAACTCTTGCCAAGAGGCCTGTCCAATGACGACACGACGAGCGCACCAGCGAGACGCGAAACGCCGCTGCCAAGACGACTGTTAAGAGCCTATTTGCGGCAAATAAGCCTCGGCTTTGTGGGTAAGGCGAGCGCGTCGAAGCCTGTGGGATGCTTTACTCCGATGTATGCGTGTGCTAGATAAGCTCGTTCGGGTTATGTAAAAGTTACCCTTTTTCTACCGCGTACCTTTGGTCAAGCCGGCGTGCCTGTGAAGCTAACCGTATCCCGATTCTCGTCGCATCCTCCGCGGCTCGGCGAGGGGGCGACGATCGCCAATCGTTTTCGTCTCATCCGACAAGTCGGAGAGGGCGGAATGGGAACGGTGTGGCTGGCGACTCACCTCGGGCTCGGCATCCCCTGCGCGGTCAAGTTCGTCGAAGGCGAGTGGCGGCGCCAGCCGGAGATGGTGGCGCGGTTCGAGCGCGAGGCAAAGGTCGAGGCGCAGCTGCGCAGCCCCCACGTCGTGCACGTGCTCGATCACGGCGTCTGGCAAGGGACGCCCTACATCGCCATGGAGTATCTCCAAGGCGAATCGGTGGCCGCTCGGCTCGAGCGCGTGGGCCGACTCGATGCGGCATCGACCCACCGGCTCGTTGCCCACGTGGCGCGCGCCCTCACCCGCGCCCATGCCATCGGCATCGTCCATCGCGATCTCAAGCCCGAAAACGTCTTCCTCGTTCCCGATGACGACGGCGAGGTCGCCAAAGTGCTCGATTTCGGTGTAGCCAAATGGAACACCGACTGGGCCGTCAACAACGTCACCAAGACCGGATTGCTCGTAGGCACACCGCTTTACATGAGCCCCGAGCAGGCGCGCGGCACGAAAGACATCGACTTCCGCGCGGACCTCTGGTCGCTCGCCGTGATCACCTTCCAGGCCATGACCGGCTCGCTGCCGTTCTTGAGCGAAGGGCTCGGCGATCTGCTGGCCAAGATCATGTTCGAGCCGATTCCGATGCCGAGCGCGATCGTTCCCTATTTGCCGCTCGAGTTCGATGACTGGTGGGCGCGCGCCTCCTCCCGCGACATCGAGACGCGCTTCCAGAGCGCAAAAGAGCTGTCCGATGCCCTCGCCGTCGCCCTCGGCTTGACGGCAGCGTCGACGGTAGCCGCGGCGCCGCCCGGTTTTCGCGAAACCGCTCTCAGCGACTACAGCCTTTCCGTTAGTGCCAACGAGGCGATGCTCGACGACCACGCTGGCAGCTTGCTGTGGCCGTCGACACGGACCGGTAAATTGCTAGGAGCTGGCGTCGTTGGGGTTACACTCATCGTCGCATCGATGTCCTTCCAGAAATCGCGCGACGCCGCCAGGAACGGGCAGGCACTGGTTACGCCCCCGGCTCCGCTCGTCACCGCCGTTGCTGAACCCGCGGTGCCGCCGCCTGCCGCGAACGCGCCGCCATTGCCCGCCGCCGTCGTCGATCCCGCGACGCAGGCCGGCAGAGGGGCATCGACGCGCGATGCCGCCCCCAAGCTCGACCGCAAGGAAGCGGCCTCGCGACGCGGGATGATGCCCAAAGACTTGCCGAAAGACATGCCTCCCGCTCCGCCTCTTCCCCGCGCCGTAGAACCTCCACCGACCAAAGCGCCGACCGCGCCAACCAAGCCGAAAGACGTCGACTTCGGCATCTGAGACGGAACTGTCCCCCATGATGCGACGACTCTCGACATTGACGCTGTCGATCTCCCTCGCCCACATCGCACCGGCGGCGCTCGCGGAAGCGCTACACTGCGACCGTGCGACTGCGCGCACCTTGGCGCAGGAAGGGCAGCACGCGCTCGAAACCAAGAACTACACTTCGGCCATCGACAAGTTCAGTCGCGCCGACTCTCTCGTGCATGCGCCCACGCTCCTCCTCGGGCTTGCACGCGCGCAAGTCGGGGCTACCAAGCTCGTGGAAGCGCAGGAGAACTACAACCGGATCATTCGCGAAGGTGTGGCGCCGGGCGCTCCCAAATCGTGGTCCAAGGCCGTGGACGAGGCCAACAAAGAGGTGGGCGCCATTTCCCCACGTATCCCGTGGGTGACGATCACCGTGCTCGGACCGTCGAGCCCAGAAGTGGTCATCGACAGCACGCCCGTTCCTCATGCCTCCCTCGGCGTCAAGCGGGCCATCAACCCCGGCTCGCACAAGATCAAAGTCTCCGCCGAAGGCTATCTGCCGCAGGAGAAATCGATTGCCCTCACCGAGGGACAATCGCTCAACGTCAACATCGAGCTCGAGCAGGCGCCGGAGTCCACTCCCACGCCCGAGAAAAAAGCGCCCGCGGCGGTGGCCGTGGATACCAGCTCTTCGTCGAGCGGTGAATGGCGCAGGACCATGGCTTACGTCGCCTTCGGCGTGGGAGGCGCGAGCCTCATCGTGGGCGGCGTGGCAGGGGGCCTCGCCATCGCCAAAAATAGTCAGCTCGCGGACGCTTGCCCTGGAAACAACTGCGACGCGTCGCAACGCGGGAGCATCGACACCTATCATCGCCTCGGGACGATCGCCGATGTCGGCTTCATCGTGGGTGGTATCGGCGTCGTGGCCGGCGTGGTCCTTCTCGTGACCCAGCCGAAAGACACGACGGCAGGGGCCACGAAAGTGACGCCGTACGTCGGGCTGGGTAGCGCCGGTGTCTCCGGCGTGTTCTGAGAACTGGGCGCGGACGACCGCCTTGGAACGCGCGGGCTGTCGCACTGATTAGGGGCTTGAGATGTCCGAGGTCGCATCGAAAGTGTACCGAAACGTGGTTGGTGCCGCATTGCGCCAGGTTTTCATCGCGAGCTGGGTGGCGATCACGACGCTGGGCAGCGCGGGGTGCACGTCGGTCTTGGGAGACGATTTTCGCTTCTCCCTGTTTCCGCCCGACGGCGGCGCGCGGACTCCCGACGCCAGCGTGAGCGATGCGCCCAGAGACGCGGCGCTCGATGCCGGCGATGCCTCGGTGAAAGCCGATGGCGCGGATGTTTCGGTCGGCACCGACGCGGGCGGCAACATCGACGTTCGCCGTGACCCGAACGTGACGTCCGATCAGACGTCGCCGCCGCGCGACGTGATCGTCACCGCCGACGCGCGTGACACGGGCAGCACGGGGTGCGCCGCCGGCCAGAAGGAATGCCGCGGCACGGACCTCTACACCTGCAGCGCTTCGGGCATGTGGCAGCTCGAAGCCACGTGCCCCTATCTGTGCGCCGCCAATGTCTGCACGGGCGTGTGCAAACCGGGGTCGACCAAGTGCGACGGCGCGATGCAATACACCTGCAAGAGCGACGGCACCTGGGATGCCGGCATGGCTTGCACGTTCGCCTGCGTGAACGACGTCTGCACCGGCATGTGCAATCCAGGTGACACGCGTTGCAGCGGCAATCGCTTGCAGGTGTGCAGCTCACAATCGCAGTGGCAAGACGTCGCCACCTGCCCGTACGTATGTCTAGCGAACGCCTGCACCGGCGTGTGCGTGCCCGATTCCAAACAGTGCAGCGGCAACCAGCCGCAGACCTGCGGCCCGGACGGCACTTGGACCAACGCCGGCGCGGTATGCCCATTCGTTTGTGACCAAGGATCGTGCGCGGGCTCCTGCTCGGAAGGCAGCGTGCAGTGCAGCAACCTCACGCCGCAGACCTGCCAGGCGGGCAAATGGGTCGATGGGCAGCCTTGCCCCTTCGTTTGTGCCGTCGGCAAATGCAGCGGTGTTTGCAGGCCGGGCGCGACGCAATGTTCGGGCACGACGCTGCAAACGTGCAACGCGACCGGCCAGTGGACGAGCTCGGCATGCCCCTCGGTTTGCACGACCAGCGGCACCACCA
>Ga0190265_10003273_pt1 | contig 11039 bp, 9 predicted proteins | sample Popmic124T_FD_133135 | JGI IMG/M metagenome (GOLD analysis project Ga0190265, IMG submission 133135) | Populus adjacent soil microbial communities from riparian zone of Indian Creek, Utah, USA - 124 T | ecosystem: Environmental > Terrestrial > Soil > Riparian zone | place: USA: Utah | collected...
CATGAGCGTGCGGCGTACGGCCGATGCGTCCGTCTCCGACGGAGTGGTCGCCGAGTACGTGCACAACAGGGTCTCCGATGGGCTCGGCAAGATCGGCGTTCTGGTCGCGGTGGAAAGCAAGGGCGACAAGGCGGCGCTCACGGGTATTGGCCGGCAGATCGCCATGCACGTGGCGGCCGCGAGCCCGGCGGCAGTGAGCGCCGACCAGCTCGACCCCGCAATCATCGAGCGGGAGCGGTCCGTCTACGCCGAGCAGGCCAAGGCCTCCGGCAAGTCCGACGACATCATTGCCAAGATGGTCGAAGGACGCCTGCGCAAGGAGTTCTACCAGCAGGTGGTGCTGCTGCAGCAGACGTTCCTGGGCGCGGGCGGCGACGGCAAGGCGACCGTCGAGCAGTTCCTGAAAGAGCAGGAAAAGGCCGTGGGCGCACCGATCAAGGTCACGAAGTTCGTGCGCTATGCTCTGGGCGAAGGCATCGAGAAGAAAGACGAGGACTTCGCGGCAGAAGTGGCGAAAGTGGCTGGCCGGGCCTGAAGGAGCGATTCGCGCTTTCGAATCGCTCTAGGGTCGCCGCGTGGCGAACCGCGGGCGTTTGCCCGCAGGCGCCAGTCGGCATAAGGTTGGCGGGTGACCTCATGAGGCTGCGGCGATGACTTCGGCAACCGGCTTCCGCTACGGACGGCTGCTGCTCAAACTTTCCGGCGAAGCGCTGGTGGGCAAGGCGGGCTACGGCATCGACGTCGATGTCGTCATGCGGCTGTGCCGCGACATGAAGGAAGCCGTCGACGCGGGCGCCGAGATCGCTGTCGTCGTCGGTGGCGGCAACATCTTCCGCGGGCTTGCCGGTGCGGCCAAGGGCATGGACCGTGCCACGGCCGACTACATGGGCATGCTCGCGACCGTGATGAATGCGCTTGCCCTGCAGAACGGCCTGGAGCGGCTCGATGTCGAAGCGCGCGTGATGTCGGCGATCCCGATGCCGACGGTGTGCGAGTCCTTCGTGCGCTCCAAGGCGTTGCACCATCTCTCCTGCCGGCGGATCGTGATCTTTGCGGCAGGCACCGGCAACCCGTTCTTCACCACCGACACCACTGCGGCGCTGCGGGCGGTCGAGATGAACTGCGTAGTGCTTGCAAAGGCCACGCAGGTGGATGGCGTGTATTCGGACGATCCCAGGAAGAACGCCAAAGCCACCCGTTTTGATAGGCTGAGCTACAGCGAGGTTTTGGCCAAGGATTTGAAGGTCATGGACGGCGCGGCCATTGCGCTCGCCCGCGACAATGGTCTTCCGGTCGTCGTATTCTCCATTGAAGAACCTGGTAATCTTCTTAAGGTCTTGCGGGGCGAGGCGCGGGCCACAGTCATTGAGGGCTCGGGTTAGGCAGGGTGCGAACGCGCCGCCTGGCCGCACAGTGAAGGAGCAGCCCATGACCACCGGCAATTTCGATATCAAGGAACTCGAGCGCCGCATGCGCGGCGCCATCGATACGCTGAAGAAGGAGTTTCACGGTCTCCGCACGGGCCGGGCAAGCACCCACCTGCTCGACCCGGTGGTGGTCAACATCTACGGCGCACGCATGCCCATCAACCAGGTGGCGACCGTGTCCACGCCGGACGCGCGCACCATCTCCGTGCAGGTGTGGGATAAGAGCCAGGTTTCGGCCGTCGAAAAGGGCATCCGCGAGGCGAACCTGGGTCTCAACCCGGTCATCGATGGCACGCTGATCCGTTTGCCGATCCCGACCTTGAATGCGGAGCGCCGCCAGGAACTCGTCAAGCTCGCCCACAAGTATACGGAGCAGGGCCGTATCGCGGTGCGCAACGTGCGCCGCGACGGCATGGAGCTGCTCAAGAAGGCCGAGAAGGACGGCAACATGAGCAAGGACGAGCACCACAAGAATTCAACGAAGGTGCAGGAGCTGACCGACCGGCTCATCAGGGAGGTCGATCAGGCACTCGCGGCTAAGGAAACAGAGATCAAGCAGGTATGACGGTCACGCGGCGCCGGCCGCCCGGCTTCGGCACGCCGCGACTTCGGGCGGTGCGTCGACCAGCGGCGCGGTCGACATGAACGAGCACCATCAGCCGGCCCAATGGGGGCGGACCGGGATGCCCACCCACATCGCCATCATCATGGACGGCAACGGCCGCTGGGCGCAGAGCCGCGGGCTACCCCGCACCGCCGGCCACCGGCACGGCGTGGAGGCCGTCCGGCGCACGGTGCGCGCCACGATGGAGATCGGCATCCCCTACCTGACGCTCTTCAGCTTCTCCTCGGAGAACTGGGCGCGGCCGGCGAGCGAGATCGACGACCTGATGCGGCTCGTCAAGCGCTTCGTGCGCCGGGATCTGGAAGATCTGCACAAGAACAACGTGCGCGTGCGCATGATCGGCGAGAGAGCGGGCGTTGATCCCGATCTGCTCGCCATGATCGACGAGGGCGTGGCGCTCACCCGCGGGAACACGGCGCTCAATCTCGTGATTGCCTTCAACTATGGCTCGCGCGCGGAAATCGCCAAGGCGGCGCGGCGGCTCGCCGAGCGTGCGATCGAGGGAAGCATCCAGCCGGGAGACATCACGCCGGAGCTGCTTTCCAGCGCACTCGACACACAGGGCCTGCCCGATCCGGACCTTCTCATCCGCACGAGCGGAGAACTTCGCCTGTCGAACTTCCTGCTGTGGCAATCGGCCTACACCGAGTTCGTGTTCCTCGAGGCATGCTGGCCTGACTTCGGCCGCGAGCTCCTTCTCCAGGCCATCGAAGAGTATCGCCGCCGCAGTCGCAGGTTCGGCGGCCTGGTCGAGCGTTCGATCAGGTAGGGCGACAAGCGACAGAGAAACAGGCGGCGCATGGACGAACATGGTGACACTGCGCGGGAAGAGAGCGCCTGGGCCGGCCGGCTCGGTGGCGATTTTCGCGCGCGCCTGTTTTCCGGATTCGCGATGGGCATCATTGCCCTCTTGCTGACGCTGGCGGGCGTGATCCCCTTTGCGGTGCTGGTGGTTGCGGTATCGGTCGTGGTCGCCTGGGAATGGGGCCGGCTCGTGCACGGCAGCGAGGAGCGGACGATCCTCGCCGTGCATGTCGGCACGACGGCTGCCGCGGGTCTGCTTGCCGCGCTCGGTTACGTGGGGCTCGGCCTGCTGACGCTGCCAATCGGCGCGATCCTCGCGACAGTGCTAAGCCTCGGCCGCAACAGCATGTTCTCGGCCCTCGGTGTCTTCTACACGGGCTTTCCAGCCGTAGCGCTGATCTGGCTGCGGTCCGACCCGGCGCTCGGGCTGCTGGCGACGGTCTTCGTGATCGCAGTCGTGGTTGTTACGGACACTGGGGCGTTCGTCAGCGGGCGGCTGCTCAAGGGGCCGCTGCTTTGGGCGCGTGTGTCACCGAAGAAGACGTGGGCCGGCCTAGCCGGCGGGGTGATCGCGAGTGCCGTCCTGGGTGCACTGTTCTGGTTTGCCATACCGTACGCCTCGTCGCTGCGCCTCGCTGCAACGGGAGCGGTGCTTGCCGTCGTCGCGCAGGCGGGGGATCTTGCGGAGTCGGCGCTGAAGCGCAGGTTCGGCGCCAAGGATACCAGCGCCATCATCCCGGGCCATGGGGGCGTGATGGACCGAGTCGATGGTCTCATCGCGGCTGCGTCCGCCGTCGCGCTTGCGGCACTGGTGATAGATATGCATTCGCCAGCGCGTGCGCTTCTTTACGGATTGTGATGGCGGGAACCGACGTGGCGCGCGCGCAAGCTGAAGTGAAGGTGGCGGCCAGCGGGCCGGCGCGCTCCCCGGTGCGGGCCGGAAGCGGCGTGCGCACGGTCAGCGTGCTGGGGGCCACAGGTTCGGTCGGCGAGAACACGCTCGACCTCATAGGCCGCAATCCCGCGATGTTCGAGATCGTGGCGCTCACGGCCAACGGCAATGCGGCCAAGCTTGCCGAACTCGCTTTGAGGCACCGCGCCGAATTTGCCGTCGTTGCCGACGAGCGTGCCTATCGTGAGCTGAAGGAGAGGCTGGCGGGCAGCGGCATCGAGGCGGCCGCCGGCCCCGGCGCTCTCTTGGAGGCGGCGCTGCGGCCCGCTGATTGCGTGATGGCCGGGATCAGCGGCGCCGCCGGCCTCAAGCCGACGCTCGCCGCCGTGTCGCAAGGCCGTCGCGTCGCGCTCGCCAACAAGGAATGCCTGGTCTGTGCGGGCGCCATGTTCATGGAGGCCGTGCGCAGCGCCGGCACCGAGCTGATACCGGTCGACTCCGAGCACTCCGCCGCGTTCCAGGCTCTGGCCGGATCGGACCGCGAAGCGATCGAACGCATCGTTCTCACGGCCTCCGGCGGTCCGTTCCGGACCTGGAGCCTCGAGCAGCTCGCGGACGCCACGCCCGAGCAGGCGTTGGCGCACCCGAACTGGTCGATGGGACCCAAGATATCCATCGATTCCGCCACGCTGATGAACAAGGGGCTGGAGCTGATCGAAGCCTACCATCTGTTTCCGGTGCGCCCGGATCAGCTCGAGGTGGTCGTGCACCCGCAGTCGATCATTCACGCGCTCGTCGGCTATCGCGACGGCTCCATGCTGGCGCAGCTTGCGATGCCCGACATGCGCACGCCGATTGCAGCGAGCCTTGCCTGGCCGGGGCGCATGGACGCCCCGACCAGGCGTATCGATCTGGTGGAACTCGGCGCCCTCACCTTCGAGCGGCCAGACGAGAAACGCTTCCGGGCGTTGACTTTGGCGCGGGAGGCGATGAACGCAGGGGGCACGGCTCCCGCGGTTCTGAGCGCTGCCAACGAAGTTGCTGTGGAGGCCTTCTTGACCCGAAGGCTTCCTTTCCTTCATATCGCCCAACTCGTGGCGGAAACGCTGGACATGGCAGGCGGACGCGGACTGCTGTCGAGCGCGGGCGATCTTAACGCTGTTATGGCGGCAGACGCCGGTGCCCGGGAGTTGGCGCTGATCTTGCTCGAAGAGCGAAAGCTGAAAGAGCGAAATTGATGCTGTCGGAGCGAGCCTGGTGCCGCTGCAGCGGCAAGGCCGGGTTCAGGCTCAAATGGACCGTTTGATGCCTTGGTACGGCGCTGCCGGCGCCGTCAAGTATGCTGGAGGCAATGCCGGAAATGGAGTTCCTGCCCACCTACATCTTGAAGCCGTTGGCTTTCCTGTTCGTGCTGACGGTGGTCATCTTCATTCACGAACTTGGACACTTCCTGGTGGCGCGCTGGTACGGCGTCAAGGTGAAGACGTTCTCCATCGGTTTCGGCAAGGAGGTCTTCGGCTTCTACGACCGCTACGGCACCCGCTGGCGCGTGGCTTGGCTTCCGCTTGGCGGATACGTCAAATTCCTCGACGACGAGAACAGTGCCAGCGTCCCATCGCGGGACGCCTTGCAGAACCTTTCGCCGGAGGAACGCGAGGGCGCGTTCCAGAGCAAGCCGCTGGCGGCGCGGGCGGCCATCGTGGCCGCGGGTCCTATCGCCAACTTCATCCTTGCGATCCTGGTGTTTGCCGCGACGTTCGCGCTGGTTGGGATCAACGTGACCGCGCCGCGGGTCGACGAGATCGTACCGGACGGCGCCGCGGCGAAGGCGGGCTTCCAGGTCGGCGACGTGATCGTGGCCATCGACGGCCAGCCGATCGAAACCTTTTCCGACATGCAACGCGTCGTGAACGCGAGCGCCGACCGCGTGCTGGCGTTCGACGTGAAGCGTGGCGAGGCCCTGCTCACCTTGAAGGCAGCGCCCGACCGGCGTGAGATCTCCGACCGGTTCGGTAACAAGCTCAGGGTCGGGGTGATCGGCATCAAGCGCAACACGACCCAGCAGGAATGGCAGTTCAAGCAGTACGGGCCCGGCGAGGCGGTCGTTATGGCCGTCAAGGAAAGTTACTTCATCGTCTCGCGCACGCTGGGCTACCTCTACGACGTCGTGACGCGGCGCGAATCGGGGGACCAGCTCGGTGGTCCGCTCAGGATCGCCGATATCTCCGGGCAGGTTGCCACGCTGGGCTTCCTGGCGCTCATCAACCTGACCGCGGTGCTCTCCGTCAGTATCGGACTGATCAACCTGTTCCCGATCCCGCTGCTGGATGGCGGTCACCTTATGTTCTATGCCATCGAGGCGATACGGGGCCGGCCGTTGAGCGAGCGGGCGCAAGAAGTTGGCTTCCGCATCGGGTTTGCGATCGTGCTGCTGCTGCTGGTCTATACGACCTACCAGGACCGTATGATTCCTCTGCGCTGGATCGGCATCGGCTAGGGCGGAAAAAGCCCTGTCGGCAGCACGCAAAATGGGGTGCGCAAATCGCCTCCGCGCACCCCGCAATGCCACGTCTTTATGGCCCTCAAAGCAGCGAATCAGCTAACATTGTGGCGACTGATATTTCGTGGAACCGTGGGTTAATATTGCCACTTCCAAGGCGCTGACTCAGCAGTTAAACAAGTCGTCACGCAAGAAGTGCTTCGGGTTCAAAGGGGGCTCGAGGCGGGGGAAGCTTTGAGCCGGTTTCTGCAGCCGGTTCGTTCGTTGCGAAGCGCCCATCCGACGTCGGCGGATAGGGTGCGGCAGGGGACCGGCGAACCGAAAGGCAGACGGGAAGAATGCCACAGCATTGGATGTGCAAGTCGGGGGACTGGCACTTCATCATCGCGGCGGCGTTGGCGCTTCTGACGCTGTCCGTCGAGCCGGTGGTCTACTCGGCGCAGCCTGCCCATGCGCAGGCTGGCGCGATCCGCGAAATTCGTGTCGTCGGCAACCGCCGGGTCGAGCCCGAGACGGTCCGCACCTACCTGCGCTTCAACGCGGGCGATCAGTACAATCCGGGCAAAGTCGACGAGTCGATCCGCTCCCTGTTCGCGACCGGTTTGTTCTCCGACGTTCGCATCGACCGTGACGGTGCCGCCGTCGTCGTGACCGTGGTCGAGAACCCGGTCGTCAATCAGGTCGCCTTCGAGGGCAACCGCGAGGTCGACAAGGCGACGCTGACGAGCGAAGTGCAGCTGAAGCCGCGTTCCGTGTTCACGCGCGCCAAGGCGCAGGCCGACGTGCAGCGCATTCTCGACATCTACCGGCGGCAGGGCCGCTTTGCGGCTTCCGTCGAGCCCAAGACCATCGAGCTCGAGAACAACCGCGTGAACCTCGTGTTCGAGATCAACGAGGGAATGGCGACGAAGGTTCAGGCGATCAACTTTATCGGCAACAAGGCCTTCTCGGACTCCCAGCTCAGGGACATCATCACGACCTCGCAGTCGGGCCTGTTCGACTTCATCAAGGGCACCAACATCTACGATCCCGACCGTCTGGCCCTGGATCGGGAGTTGCTGCGCCAGTATTACCTGAAGAACGGATACGCCGACGCGCGTGTCGTCTCCGCCGGTGCGGAGCTTGGCCGCGGGGGTGACGGGTTCTACATCACCTTCGTCGTCGAGGAAGGCGAGCTGTTCACCTTCGGCAAGGTGGAGATCGAGTCGCCTTTCCCCAATGTCGACACCAAGGCGCTGCGCAGCGAGCTGCTCACCTCGGCCGACGCGACTTACGACCAGTCGGCCATGGACCGCACGACCGAGCGGCTCACGCTGGTGGTGTCCGAGCAGGGCTTTGCCTTTGCGCGCGTGCGGCCTCGAGCGGTGCGCCAGCCGGGTACCCGCATCATCGACATCACCTACGTGATCGACCAGGGTCCGCGCATCTACATCGAGCGCATCAATATCATCGGCAACCTGCGCACGCAGGACCATGTCATCCGCCGGGAGTTCCGCCTTGCGGAAGGCGATGCCTACAACCCGCTGCTGGTCGACAAGGCGCGCAAGCGGCTGCAGGGGCTGGGCTTCTTCAAATCCGCCGACGTGAAGCGCAGGGCCGGTTCGGCGCAGGATCGCGTTGTTCTCGACGTGGAACTGGTCGAGCAGTCGACGGGTGAGCTGTCCTTCGGTGCCGGCTACTCCACGAGCGAAGGCGTGATCGGCGACGTCAGCATCACCGAACGCAACCTGCTGGGCAAAGGCCAGTTCCTGCGCCTGCGGCTTGCAGGTTCGGTGGAGCGGCTGCAGGTCGACTTGAGTTTTACCGAGCCGCGGTTCCTCGATCGCAATCTCGCGGCGGGCTTCGACCTGTTCCACAAAGACGTGAACATGTCGCAGCTGTCGGCCTTCCGCAGCCGGACCTCGGGCGGTTCGGTGCGCCTCGGCTTCCCGCTGGCAGAGAACCTCTGGATCACGAACTCCTACACGCTGTCGCAGGGTGAGATTTACGACGTCAACACGCTGTTCGCGTCAAAGGCGATCCAAGAGTCCGCTGGCACCGCCATCACCTCGGCCGTCAGTTCGAGCCTCGCCTGGGACAACCGCAACCATCCCAAGACGCCGACCAAGGGCACCTACTTCCAGGTTGGTACCGACTTCGCCGGTCTGGGCGGCGACGTGCAGTACGCGCGCTATACCGGCGAGGGCCGTTTCTATTACCCCGTTACGGAAAAGATCACCTTTGTCGGCCGCGTGACCGGCGGCCACATCATGGGCTGGGGCGGCGACGACGTGCGCCTCATCGACCTCTTCTACAAGGGCGGCGAGACGATCCGCGGGTTCGAACGCGGCGGTTTCGGCCCGCGCGACCTGAACACCGACGATGCGCTCGGCGGCAGCACTTTCTGGGCTACGACGGCGGAGGTCCGCTTCCCGCTGCCGTTCGTTCCTGACGATCTCGGGATGGGCGGCGCCGTATTTGTGGATGCCGGCTCGTTGTTCGGTGCGGGGGCGTTTGCCAAGAACCCGGCTTTCGCTGGCTGCAACCCTGGGGACAACACCGTCATCTGCTTGGTGGATGACAAAGCCATCCGCGCGTCGGCAGGCTTCAGCATCCTCTGGAACTCGCCGCTCGGGCCGCTGCGGCTGGATATCGCCAAGGCGTTCCTGAAGCAGGCCTACGACTCCGAACAGCTCATCCGGTTCGGCGCATCCACCAAGTTCTAGGCCCGATCCGGGACTTGTCGCGCTCGCAATGCTAGTTTCAGGCCGCGCCGGTCAAACCGGGCGGCCTTGTTTTTTGGTGCAGGACGATCGGCATGGAGCATCCGGGTTTCTTCGAACGAACCGCCCCGGTGCGTTTGGGCACGCTCGCCGAGAAGCTTGGCGCTCAGCTTGGCGAGGGGGCGGACCCTGACGTCCAAATCCGCGATGTGAAGCCGCTGTCCGATGCAGGGGCCGGCGACGTCTCCTTCTTCGACAACCGCAAGTACCTGGATCAGCTCGAGGCCACGCGGGCCTCCGCGTGCCTGGCCGCCTCGGCCTTCGCCAGCCGCGTCCCGCGGGGCACGGCCGCCTGCGTGGTGCCTGCGCCCTATCGCGCGTTTGCGATGGCGCTGCAGCACTTCTATCCCGAGGCGATGTTCTCCAAAACCAGCATGGGCGCGGCCGGCGATCCGCTCGTGCACCCGACGGCCGCGCTGGAGGACGGCGTTCGCATCGAGCCCGGTGCGATCGTGGGGCGCGAGGCGCAGATCGGCCGGGGCACGGTCGTCGCCGCCGGTGCCGTAGTGGGCTATCGCGTGACGATCGGCCGGGGCTGCTACATCGGCCCTGGCGCGAGCGTGATCCACGCGCTCGTGGGCGACCGCGTGATCATCCATGCCGGCGTGCGCATCGGGCAGGATGGATTCGGATTCGCCATGGGTCCCAAGGGTCACCTCAAGGTGCCGCAGGTGGGGCGCGTCATCATCCAGGACGATGTGGAGATCGGCGCCAACAGCTGCGTGGATCGCGGTGCGCTGAAGGACACGGTCATCGGCGAAGGCACCAAGATCGATAACCTCGTGCAGATCGGGCACAACGTCGTCATGGGCCGCCATTGCGTCATCGTGGGCCAGGTCGGCATCTCCGGCTCCACCGAACTCGGCGACTTCGTGGTCATGGGTGGCCAGTCGGGCGCTGTCGGTCACATCCACATCGGCAGCGGTGCGCAGATCGCCGGCGGGTCGCATGCCACCGCCGACGTCGCGGCCGGCGCGCGCATGGGAGGCACGCCCGCAGTGCCCATGCTCGAGTTCGGCCGCCAGATTGCCATCCTCAAGCGGATGGGGCGGCGCGGCGCCAAGGGCAAGGACGAGTAGCCCGGCTACCTTCGTGCATTTCCGGAAGCCGAGGCCGCAAGCTGAGGCTATCCGCGAGCTTTCCACCTCCGGGAAAGACCCCGGCTCTCCGCGCTTGTGCGCTCCGGCCGGGGACGCACGGGTCAGTCTGGCTTAGCTACCCCGCTCGGAACCGCTCCGCGGAGCGCGCGCGCGCCTTCTCGGCCTCTACCGCACGGTCTCTTGGCGGAGCGGTGGTGACGAGAGAGGCGAGCAACTCGTGCGCGGCCTCGGTCACGCGATCGACCGCCAGATCGAAGGCGGCTGCGTTCGTCTTCGAGGGATGTGTGGAGCCGCTGAGCTTGCGCACGAATTGCAGCGCGGAGGCACGGATTTCATCCTCGGTGGCAGGAGGCGCGAAGTTGTGGAGCGTCCTGATGTTGCGGCACATGGGCAGGTCCTTGCCTCGTTATCGCGTCTGGCGACGCCTGAGCCTGAAGGTTAACGCGAAGGTCGCACAAGCAGGGAACATGGGGCAACCTTGGGCGACCGTGCCGGCGATCATCCATCCGCGGGCGATACGCCATATGCCGCTGCCGGGTGCCGTGCTTTTGCTTCAAAACGCTCAGGATTTGCTCTAGAGCAAGGTGGCCAGGGGAAGCTTTGGCGGCGCGTGAAGGAGCGCATTTGCGATGGATCAGCGCACCAGTGCGGACAAGGGTGGCCTCGGCACAGCGGACATCAGGCGTGTTCTGCAGCTGCTGCCGCATCGCTATCCCTTCCTGATGGTCGATCGCATCGTCGATATGAATGGCGACGAGAGCGCGGTCGGCATCAAGAACGTCACCATCAACGAGCCGTTTTTTCAGGGCCATTTTCCGAGCTTCCCGGTCATGCCGGGCGTGCTCATCATCGAGGGGCTGGCGCAGACGGCGGGCGCGCTGTGCGTCAACCATCGTGGCGCCACCTACAAACCGCAGCTCGTCTATTTC
>Ga0190265_10003274_pt1 | contig 11038 bp, 8 predicted proteins | sample Popmic124T_FD_133135 | JGI IMG/M metagenome (GOLD analysis project Ga0190265, IMG submission 133135) | Populus adjacent soil microbial communities from riparian zone of Indian Creek, Utah, USA - 124 T | ecosystem: Environmental > Terrestrial > Soil > Riparian zone | place: USA: Utah | collected...
GCCATCGTCGTCACGATTTCGAAGTAGATGATGGCTTTGAGCCCGATGCGCCCCACCTCTTTCAGGCTCCCCGCCCCGGCGATGCCGACCACGAGAGTGGAGAAGATGAGGGGCGCGATGATGACCTTGATGAGGCTCAAAAAGATGCGCGACAGGACGCGCGTCCACGCGATCGCGGTCGCATTGGCCGCGAAGGAATAGTGCAGCACGAGGCCCACCAACACCCCGACCACGAGGCCAACGAGAATCTGAGTCGTGAGGGAGATTTGGAACCGGCGCCGCATGCGGGCCGGACGTTACCACAGGGTCGATCTACCCGTCAGAACTGCGCGAAAAAGTTCCAGATCGCGCCGGCGGAGAAAGTCGGAATGGTGTGTCCACCATCCCACGAACACCAGTGCACCGGGAATCCGGGATCACACCCGTCGTACGACACGCACGGCGCTGGCGTGGTCGGTGCGGAAGTGGTCTGGCAATGGTTGCGTGTGCGCCAAGTCTCTTTGCTGCCGACGCCGGCGTCGTACCCTACGACGTTGTCGGCAGTGCCGTGGGTCAACCATGCCGCCACTTGTCCAACGCACGCGTTGGCGCCGAATTGGAAAGGTCCACTGCCGGCCATGGGAGCAATGGCGCGGAAGATGCCGCCCATCTGGCACCCGAGCGTGTTCGACATGATGCCGCCGTAGCTCATGCCGACCGAGAAGATGCGCGCCTGGTCGACGCAGTAGTTCGCCTTCATCCACTCGACCAACGCGCGGACGAAGTTCACGTCCTGACCGCCCGTGTTGGGCCAACCTGCGCCGCTTCCGGTTTCGAGTCCTTGCCCGGAGACGAAGATCGCGCTGCCCGCCGATGGAGCCTCGAGTTGGTAGTAGGCAAACTGCGCGATCTGCTGCGCCGTTCCGCCGAGCCCGTGCCAGGCGAAGACGAGCCTGTAGGGCCTGTTGGTGTCGTAGCTGGTCGGAATCTTCACGATGTACGCGCGCATCGTGCCGTTGATGTCGATGTTGAAGTTGCCACTCGCGGGCCAAGTCGCCTTACCGCAACCCGAGCTTGGCGCGTCCGTGGGTGGTGGCGGGGCATCGTTCGGGGGCGTCGCATCGGGCCTCGTGCCCGCGTCCGCGCTCGCGTCGGGCCTCGTGCCCGCGTCGGCGCCTGCGGAGCCACCGGTGCCACCCGTGCCGCCGCTACCCGCGCCGCCGCCGGTTCCACCACCGCCGGTGCCGGCCGTGCCGCCGCCTCCGCTTCCGCCGGTTCCACTACCGCCCGTCCCACCGCTGCCGCCGGTGCTGCCACCGCTGCCGCCGGTGCTGCCGCCTGTGCCGCCGCTGCCGGTGGTAGAGCCTCCCGTTCCGCCCGTCCCCGTTCCGGTGCTGGTTCCAGTTGCAGTCGTCCCCGCGCCAGCCGTTCCGGAGCCCGCCGTGCCGGTGCTGGCGCCGCCTCCTGTCCCGCTGGTCGTGCCTGGGTTACCCGTGCAAGCGATTTCGGTGAGCGCTAGACCACACGCGAACCCAACTCCGAGCCATCGGATCGTTTGCGACTTGGCATTCATTCTCACCTCCACGCGTGCGAGTCTCGCTGACGACATGATGGAACTGTAGATGTCCCGCGTCACGATTGAATGTGAATAGGGGCTCAATCGATCACAAAAACACCGATTTTCGCCGTACACATCGAATAGTTCTTCGACATTGGAATCTCAGCCTACATCGTTGCGGTACACACATCGGTGACACCGACTCGCTGACATGGGCACGGTCTCGGACACATTGCCGCGTGGCCGACGCGGCGCGCTCGTTCGGCGCGCGACCCCCGATGCGTTCGAGGTCCGTGCGCGCGCATGGCGATTGTGACACTTCGGCCAAAATTGCGCGGCGGCGAACGCTATCGACAATGGGCGACGTACCGCGGGGTTAGATTGGAACGGTATGGCGAATCCGCGCCGCCACGATGCGCTGGTTGCTTGGATCGCCGTCGCGACGCACGCGACCGCGCTTCGCTCCGGATTCATCTGGCTCGATCACGCGCACGTCGAAGACGGCCTCGCCGTGGCGTCGCCGCACGCCTGGCTGACGCTCTTCACGCAGGGGTTTGCCGGGACGGGCTATTACCGCCCACTCATGGCGCTGGCGCTTTCCATCGATGCCGCGCTCGGGCAAGGCGCGTGGCTCTTTCACGCCACCACGGTTCTTTGGCACGCCGCGGCCGCCGTTCTCACGGCGAGAGCGGCGTCGGCCCTCGGTCTGTCCGAGCGCGCTGCCGTCGCGGCCGGCGTTCTCTTCGCGGTGCATCCGCTGTCGTCCCTCGTCGCGGGTGCCATCGCGTTCCGCTCGGAAGCGATGGCGGCCGCGGCACTGCTTGCGTTGGTCGTTCTGCATCGAAGACGTAGTCCGGCGGCCGGAGCCGCGCTCTTGTTCGGTGCGCTCGCCAAGGAGACCGCGCTGGTTCTCGGGCCCATCTTCGTCGTGGCGCTCGAGCTCGATGCGAAGTGCCCGCGGCCTCCGCTTCGTGAACGCGCGCGAGTCTGGATGTTCGAAGGTGCGGCGCTCGCGGCGGCGCTCGGATTACGCTTGGCGTTCGCGCCGTCGTGGCGCGCTACGATGGCAGCGCTCTCACCCGGCGAAGCCGTGGGGACCCGCCTGGCGGCGCTCGCCAAGAGCGCGGTGCGCGTGCTCGCCCCCATCGAGGTGACGATTTGCGACGCCTTTCCTGTCACCCCATTGGCCAGCGCATCCGCTTTCTTCGGACTCGCCGTCGCTCTCGGCATCGCTTACCTCGCCTACGAGCGCCGCGGCCCCGCCCTTCTCCTCGCCGTCGCACTCCTGCCGTCGCTGCAGCTCGTGCCCGTCATGCGCTGGTGGTCCCCCCACTACCTCTATGTTCCCTTCGCGTTCGCCGCCATGCTGATCGCGGAACGCGTCGCCGACGCCGGCGCCGTCCTACAGCGCGTCGCCTTCGGCACTGCGGCGATTCTGGGAGCGTTCACCTTCACCGTCGATCTGCGTTTCGAGAACGACGCCACCCTCTGGAGCGATGAGGTACGCGCGGAACCCGCCTGCCGCGAGGGCCACTTCTACCTCGCGGAAGTCGCGCGCGAGCAGCGCCGGCTCGACGCCGCGGCAGGCTCCTATCAACGCGCCATCGCCACGACCGAGGGCATGCTGAGCTACGTCGATCGCGTCCCTGCCATGCAGAACCTCGGCGTCGTGCGGCTCGAGCAAGGTCGATTCGCCGAAGCGCGAGGAGCTCTACGAGCTGCCCTCGCCGTCGCCAACGACGAGGGCGTTCGAAGGCGCCTGCTGCACAACCTCGCCACCGCCGAGCTTCGCGCCGGAAACCCGGAAGAAGCGGCGCGCCTTCTGGAAGGCGAAGTCGCACGTTCCGACGCCCTCCCGGCATCGATCGTCCTCAGGGCGCGAGCGGTCGAAACCTTGGGCCGTAGCGACGAGGCGCGCGCGCTCCTACGTCGTTTGCACGCGCGGCTGCCGAGCTCTCCGTGATGAGAGGCGGCCTTTACTGCGCGAAGGAGGTGAGCACGCGGGATGCGAGCGCGCGCACACCGGCATCGATGTCACGCGTGGCGATGGCCTGAAGGAGCGGCACCAAGGTCCGATCGTTCGATTGTGCGAGGGCGTGAAGCGCGGAGAGGCGAACGTAGGCCGACGGGTCGCCCGCGGCCGCGGCGCGGAGTGCATCGACAGTCCCCGGCATTTCCCGCATCGTTTCGAGGTGCCGCGCCGCTTCCATGCGCAGCGACTCGTCGGGGCCGTCCCGCAGCACACCCGTCAAGACTTCGGCCGCGCGCGGTTCGTGCGTCGACGCGAGCGCGGACATGGCCTTCATGCGCGGCGTGAACACCACTTCGTCCGGTAACTCGGTGGAGGTGTCGCTCGGATCGCGCGGGGCGGAGATGAGTGACCGTCGCGGCACCTCGGAGTCCGTCTGCGCAATGCGGGCGAGAGCGTCGACAGCTCGATCGGTACGCCGCTCGGCAAGCGACTCGATGGCGAGCGCACGACTCGAATCGGCAGCGCCCGATCGAGCTTCGCGGATCAAGCGATCTTCGGCCGCCCGGCCCGGCAGGCGCCGCAAAACGTCGAGCAGGCGATCGCGACGCGTTGCCGCTACGCCGCGCAAGGCGTCGATGCGCGCGACGAGCAAGGCCCCCGCGACCTCGCCTTCCGTCACCAGCGCCCCCACGAGGTGCGCGATCTCGTCTTCATCGACGTCGGTCGGATCACGCGTCAAGAGGTCGACCAGCCGGTCGACCAGCGCTTCCACGACGTTGCTCCCCTCCCGCGCGGCCGTACCGAGCCGCACCTCGTTGGGCCGCGCGATCGGCGCGGGACGAGCCTCCGGCGGCGGCGTGGCTTCGAGCGCGCATTCGACGGCTGGGCCGACCGGCGCCAGGCCCATTCGCCACGGCCGTCGCGCGACGAACACACCGCCTGCCACGACAAGGAGCGAGATGCCGGCGTAGAGCGCGAGCCCGGTCCGAGACGCCGTTCGCACGTTCATAGCGCGTCGACCTCGAAATCGTACATGCCGGATTCAACGGCCATCACGGTCTTGCCGGCGCCAGAGCCGAGCACTTGGACGCCATGCGCCGCCGCAAGAGGGCCGCGGCTTTCCGTCGCTTTGCCTGCGAAGGGCAGCGTGACGGTCGCGGTGCTCCCGGCTGGGATCACGACCTTGAGACGGAACGAGCGCCCTTCGAGTGACCAATCGGTGCTGATGGGCCCGTAGAGCGAATCGTAGCGGGCCCTCGCATGGGTGACGCCACCTCCCGGCCGAGGCCGGATGAGAACGTGGCGTCCGGCGGGGGCAGTGTGATCGAGAGCGATGCCGCCGAGGGCGTCATACATCCACTCCCCCACCGCCCCGAGCGCGTAGTGGTTGAGCGACTTTGGGGCGGCTTTGGCAAAACCGCGTTCGCTCGTGAAGGCGTCCCACTGCTCCCAGATGGTGGTGGCCCCATGGCGAATCGAGCACAGCCACGACGGGCAGCTCTCCTGCACGAGCAGCGCGTACGCGAGGTCGTCTCGGCCGACCAACGAAAGGGCCGGCAGGAGCACGGCCGTTCCACGAACGCCGGTCGTCAGATGCCGGCCCTCGCGCTCGACGGCGGCAGCCAGATGGTCACCGGCGCGGGCACGAGCGTCGCCCAGCAACGCGCCTTTCGCGATGGCGAAGGCGTAAGCCGCCTGGGTATCGCTCTTGAGCCGGCCATCGGGCAGGACGAAGGCCTTGGCGAATGCAGACTGCGCGTCACGCGCAATCGCATCGATCTTGAGAGCGGAAGGTTCGAGCTTGGGTCCCGCGCTGCGCATCATCTGTGCAACGGCCTCCGCCGCATGGACGAGCTCCGCGGTCGCGAGGAGGGAGGCATCGGTTGCCGGACCGATTTCGAGCGGGTCGGAAGCCATCGCCGCCAAACCTCGGGTGACGACCGAATCGGGATTCTCGGCCTTCACCCAATCGAGAAAGCGTCCCATCGAGGGAAGGTGCGCGTCGAGTGCGGTGCGATCGGCGTAGCAGCGGTAGAGGGCCCAAGGCACGAGCACACCCGCCACCGCCGCGCCGTTGGCGCCTTCGCGATCGTGCACGCTGGGCGCGAACTCCGAATAGGCGGCGTTCGCGTGCTGAGCGTCGCGAAGGTCGTCGATCCATTTTCGGTAGAACGTCTGCACGTCGTAGTTCATGCAGCCGGTCAGAGCGAACGCCTGCGCTTCGAGCATGGAACCGAGCCGCTCGTCTCGCTGAGGACCGCGGGTGGGGATGCTGACGAAGGCGCCGCGCTGCGACCACTGGATATTGGCAAACAGACGATTGAGACGCAGATCCGACGTCTCGAGCGTCCCGGTTTGGCTCATCTGCGAATGGACGACGCGCGCCGCGATCGCCGAGAGCGCGCCGCGCGTCGGCAAGCCCGACACCTCCACGTAGCGAAAGCCGTGCAGTGCGAAGCGCGGCTCCCACGTTTCGACGCCTTCCCCGCGGGCAATGTATTCGTCGGTCGCGCGCGCTTTGCCGAGGTTCGCCACGTCGAGCGTGCCGTCGGGCGAGAGCGCTTCTGCAAAACGCAGCGCGATGGACGTCCCGGCCGGCGCCGACACGCCGATGCGCGCCCAACCGACGATGTTTTGGCCGAAGTCGAAAATGTACTTGCCGCGCACCGGCTCGGTCACGCTCACCGGCTCGAGATCCTCGATGGCTCTGACGGGAGGGCCGGGGTCCGCCACGAGATCGCGTTCCTTCTCGCGGTCGTATTGCTGAACGGGCTGCCAATCGCCGGCGTCGAAATCCGGCCTGCTAAAGCCCGGCATTTCCCGGCGCGCGTCGTATTTCTCGCCGTCGTAGAGGTGCGACGCCACGATGGGGCCGGCATGCGAGCGCCATGTTTTCTCGTCGCTCACGATGATTTCGACGCTGCCGTCGCTCAGCGTGACTTCGAGCTGCAGCATGACCCGCGGAGGCTCGAGGCCGCACGCGCCCGAGCGTCCGCCGAGCGCCGCAGTGCACCAGCCTCCACCCACCACGGCGCCGATCACGTTGTCCCCCTCGCGCACCTCATCGGTCACGTCGTACGTCTGGAAGAGCACCCGTTTCTCGTAGTCGGTGAAGCCCGGCGAAAGGACGTCGTCGCCTGCTTTCTTGCCGTTGATGAAGATCTCGTACACACCGAAGGCGCTCGCATAGAGCCGCGCGCGCTCGACCTTCTGACCGATGACGAAGGGCCTTCGCAGGTACACGACCGATCGATCGTGCGTGGCGCGCCGTTCCTCGCCGCGGCTTGGACGACCGATCCACTGCCCCTCCCATTCTTCGTCGTAGAGTCCCATCTCCCACCACGCGGGCGGCGCGAAGGACGACGGGCGACCATCTTTGCCCCACACGCGAACGGTCCAGTACGCGCGTTGGCGCGCCTTCGGCGTCGGCCCTGCGTAATGCACGTTGAGCGAGTCATTCGAAACGACCTTGCCCGAGTCCCAGATGTCGGCGTGCCCCGGACGCAGACGTTCCGGCGTCGTGGCGACCAGGATCTGAAACGCCGTCTGCCGCTGTCCGCGCTCGAAAGACGAAACAGACCAGGCGAGGCGCGGCTCGAATTGGACGAATCCGAGTGCTCGTTCCCTCGCATCCCAACGCAAGCGGCTCACTTCGAGCCGGCCCTCGCGCTCGTTGCAGGCCGTCTCGAGAAGCAGCAGCGCACCCCAAACCAACGCCCATGGACCTCGCACGCCGCCAAGGTACAGCGGCACGGGGACCGGCGATCCTGCTTGGGGCCAACGTCACAAGAAGTTCGCGAGCCGACGACTTCGCGCGGGCGACCTCCCTCGGCTCATTCTGCGCGACCCCGTTGTGGGATATGCACCACCCCGCGCCAAGTCGCTCGCGCGACCGAGGTCGCTCGGCCCGCGCCTCCGCGCACTGCGTCATTTCTCCCCTTCGGCTGCCAGCTGAATCGCTCAGACTGGCTTCAAATCCCCGCCGCTGGGTACAGAAAATACCTGACTTCGGGCCAGGGCTTCGCGCCGAAATTCAAAAGTGTCACGTCACCGTCTCGCGCTTGCAACGCGCCGCTCCGGCCGCCTTCAGTGATGCTCCGTACGCAACAGGAAATAGGAGAACGAATTTTTTCGTGGTCGGATTTTCACTGCGGCTTCCCGCGCGTTTCGATGGCATAGAGGACACGTGAACTCGAGACCGCAACCTTCCCGCCAGCACGCAGTCCGCAACCCCAAAAGCCCCGTTCTCTACTCCGGCCAATGCGCATGGGGGAAGAGGTTCGCCGAAGACGGAGTGACGCTCGAGGTCGACGAGTATGAACAGAACGTCACCGCCGTCGTTCGCCATATGCGTGAGAGTGGGTACAAATTGCGCCAAATCGTCGACTCACTGCGCGAGCTTGGCGTGGTCGGTCGAACGGGCAAACCCATCGGCACGACGCGCGTGTTCGAAATCATCCACGGCGCACGCAAGAAGCCGGGACGCTCGACCAACGGTTCCACGACGCCGAAGGATTGACCGAAAAATTGCGCGTGGCGCGCCGTTTTCGCGCCGAAATCGACATCGTTCGCGTCGAGGCCGCGAGCGCAGCTACGAAGCGCGCTGACGGCGCGTGTAGATGCGTCGCGTAAGTGCCGGTTCGTCTTCGTGCGGGAGAAGTGGGCCCGCATCCCACATGGTGGGATCGATCGGCGGGAAATGGACGGCGTTCGGGTCGACGACGTGATCAGGCACGTAGACCACATCGATGAAGTCCGAGAGCGGCATCGCCTCGCGGTAGATGCGCGCGCCGCCGAAAAACCAGACACGCCCTTCGCTCGCGCCAAGAGCCGATGAGACGTCGGCAAAACATTCCACGCCGGGGATGGCCTCGCGGGTCACGACGAGGTTACGACGGCCCGGCAAGGGCCGTCCCCCGAGCGATTCCCAGGTCACCCGCCCCATGATGAGCGTCGTGCCGAGAGTGAGTCGCTTCACGCGCCGCAGATCGCCGCGGTAGTGCCAGGGGATCTTGCCGCCGAGCCCGATCACGCCCTCCGGCGACATCGCCACCATGATCCCGCGCGAGGCTTCCATCACCCTACTCCGTCAGATCTGCGCCATTTCGCTCGCCGCCGTGGCCATACGCCCATGCCGAAGAACACTAAACGGCGACCTTGAACGATATGGGCGGATGGGGATCGTACCCGCTGAGAACGAAGTGGCGCATCACCTCTTCGGTGCTGGCCTCGAGCAGCGGTTTGATATCCGAAAGTGATCGCAAACTCGGATCGATGGTGAGACGCGGCAGCGGACGTGGCGCACGCGCCAGCTGAAGCTCGAGCCCCGGAACGTGGTCGTATTCGGCCATCGAGCCGTCGGGCTTTTTCGTGTAGATGTGCGCATCGATCAGCGTGTGCGCGAAGATGCCCGCCGGGATTTTGCTGAAGCGCGAGAAAAGCTCGAGCAAAAGCGCATAGCCCGCGATGTTGTAAGGAATGCCGAGCGCGATGTCGCAACTTCGCTGCGTCAGATGCAGGCACAGCAGCGGGTCGCCCGATCGATCGAGCTGCACGTTGAGCACGAAGAGGCAATGGCACGGCGGCAGGCGGCTCGTCTGCGCGTTGCCGGGTGCCCACGCCGATACCACGAGCCTCCGGCTCATGGGGTTTCGTTTGAGCTCGGCAAGCACCCACGCCAGTTGATCGCTGTAGGTGGCCTTTTCGCTCGTGTCGTGAATGGGAAAGTGGCGCCAGAAGTTGCCGTAGGCGCTCGGCACGCGACCGTCGGCGTCGGCCCATGGATCCCAGAATTTGCACTTGTGCTTTTGCAGAAGTCCGATGTGCGTGTCGCCCGACAAGAACCACAGGTTCTCGACGACGATGTTCTTCCACGAGATCTCCTTGGTGGTAAGGAGCGGAAAACCCTCCCGCATATCGATCTCGTAGTTGATGTTGAACGTGGAGATGGTATCGACCCCCGTCCGATTCTCCTTGCGGGTGCCTTTCTCGAGGACTTCCCGCACCGCCTTGAGATAAACTTCCACTCCGAGCCCTCCAGCCGCTAGAACGCGAGACAGCCGTTAGAACGCGAGACAGTAGTGCGCTTTTGCAAGTTTGGCCATCGTGAGGGGGTTCTCGCGCTCGTGTTCGCGCTTTTCGCCGCCGCGTGCGGCGGCTCCCAGGCCGTCGCGCCCACGGCGCCGGGCGCCGCCGGGGACGGCGGAGCGCTCGGTCAGGCACTCGTCGACGAACGGGGTGACGGTGGTGCCGCCGCGCCATCGGCGGCGCTCCCCGACGAAGAAATCGCTTCGGACGATCAGGACGAGATCGACGACGGCGCCGAGTCCGATTCCGCGGCAAGGGGGCAGATCCTCCGTCATCCCCTCGACGACTGGACCCAAGAGCAAATCGAAGCCGCCCTCGCCAAAGATCCGGAAAGCCTCGGCTCGATGTCGATTGGCTATGCCCATTCCGGTGCCCTCTTCAATGGCGTGCAGATGCCGCCTGGCGACGCATGGGAGCTCGTCAACGCCGACCGCGCCTGGGGAACCCGCGAGACAGTGGACAACCTCACCCACTGCCTCAAGCGCGTAGCCCTCCTTCATCCGGGGGCAGCCAAGATGTACATCGGTCACTTGAGCAGTCGCCGCGGCGGCCACCTGTCGCCCCACAAGAGTCATCAATGCGGCCGCGACGTCGACATCAGCTACTACTACCTGCCGGGACAAGAGAAGTGGTACGCGACGGCGCGCGCGTCGAACCTCGATCGCGAGCGCACCTGGGCCTTCGTGCGCACCCTCGTCATCGACACCGACGTGGAGCTCATCCTCATGGATCGATCGGTGCAGCGTCTGGTGCGGCAGTTCGCCATCGCACGGGGCGAGGACCGCGAGTGGATCGATCGCCTCTTCGACGGCGCGGGGGGCGTCCCTCCCCTCATTCGCCACGCCAAAGGGCACGCGACGCACCTGCACGTGCGATTCTACAATCCCCTCGCGCAAGAGACGGGGCGAAGGTCGTACGAAATCCTCGTCAAGCGCCGCGTCCTTTCGCCGCCGTCGTATTTCATCCGCTACAAGGCCAAATCGGGCGACACCTTGAGCGAGCTCGCCCTGAAATACCACGTGCCCGCCAAGGTGATTCAGCAGCTGAACGGGATGAAAAACGACGTTCTCAAGATCGACCGCGAGTACAGGATCCCGCGGAGCGGCGGCGTTCGCGCAGCGCCGCGGGTCACCGTGCCGTCGCGGCGGCTGCCGCCCGAGCCCGCCCTGCCCCCCGCCGAAAATGCGCAGCAGAGGGGAACCGTGCCTCCTACAGCGCTCGGCGGCAGCTAGTCCGCAGTTGAGCTAGAACCTGCCCCCCGCATGTCCGAATCGAACGAACGCCTGCTCCGCGAAGTCGCGCGCCGTCGCACTTTCGCCATTATTTCGCACCCCGACGCCGGCAAGACCACGCTCACCGAAAAGCTCCTGCTCTACGGCGGCGCGATCCACCTCGCCGGCTCCGTCAAGCAGCGCCGCCGCGAGCGCGCCACGACCAGCGAC
>Ga0190265_10003275_pt1 | contig 11036 bp, 7 predicted proteins | sample Popmic124T_FD_133135 | JGI IMG/M metagenome (GOLD analysis project Ga0190265, IMG submission 133135) | Populus adjacent soil microbial communities from riparian zone of Indian Creek, Utah, USA - 124 T | ecosystem: Environmental > Terrestrial > Soil > Riparian zone | place: USA: Utah | collected...
ACCCGGCCCGCCCGTATGCCCTGCAGCGAATGTACGCGGACTTCATCAGTGACGCGGTACTGGCCGAGGAGCTGGGCTTCACGGCGTCGTGGTACGGCGAGCACCACTTCCGCGAGTGCCAGTGGACCGGTTCCCCGATGCTCGTCGCCACCGCTGCGGCAGCGCGGACTGAACACCTGCGGATCGGCACGGCGGTGACGTTGCTGCCGTTCCACGACCCGATCCGGGTCGCGGAGGACGCGGCCATCACCGACATCTTGTCCGGCGGCCGGTTCGACCTCGGCGTCGGCCCGGGATCGCAGTACGAGGAGTTCGTGACGTTCGGACGAGACCCGGCCGAGATGAACCAGCGCGCGTGGGAGTCGATCGACTTCATCCAGCGCGCGTTCCGGGAGCCCGGCGAGTTCAGCCACAAGGGCCGCTTCTACGACATCCCCCAGATGACGTTCACGACCAAGCCCGTGCAGGATCCGATCCCGATCTGGTGGGGCGGGATGGGGCCGCGCAACCAACGCCGGGCCGCCGAGCGCGGCTTCAACTTCATCGGACCGTTCAACCCCGGCTACGACGCCCACCTCGTCGCCTGCGGCCGCGACCCCGCCGACTACCAGGTGGCCTCGATGCAGATGATCTGCGTGGCCGACAGCACCGACAAGGGATGGGAGATCGCCGGCGCCGGGCTCGAGTACTTCGTGAACTTCTACGAGACCCGCAGGGACCTCGAGGGTCGGCCGGCACCAGCCGACAAGGCCGTGACGGCGGACATGATCCGTTCGGGGAACGCCGGGTTCTGGAGCGCCGCGGTCGGCACACCCGACGACGTGATCGCCGCCTTGGCCCCGATCGCCGGCGGACATCTCGGTCGCATCACGCAGTTGGCGTGCCAGTTCCGACACCCCGGCATGAGCACCGCCGACACCCATCGTTCGATGCGCCTGTTCGCCGAGCACGTCATGCCGGCGCTCGCCTGACACACGGCGTACGTCGCCACGTAGACGTTGGCCTCCGTCGAGAACGCCATGCGCGTCCCCGGTCGTCGTGCGCGGTGGGTACGCTCACCGCGTGGCGTCGACCTCGATCGCGGCGATCACTCCGCCCGAGACCCCGCTCGCGATCGCCGCCCATCGGTTGGTGTCGTCGTCGTGTCCTCCACACGTCGTCGCCCACTGCGAACGCAGCTATCGGTTCGCGGCGCTGCTCGCCCACGTCGATTCGATCGATGTCGACGCCGAGGTGCTCTACCTCGGCGTGATCATGCACGACCTCGGACTCGCGCCGCCCTTCCACAGTGAGGCGCGCTTCGACGTCGGTGGCGCGAACGCAGCTCGCGCATGGCTGTTGGACGCAGGAATGGACGTGCACCGCGCCGACGTCGTGTGGGACATCGTCGCGCTCCATGCCTCGAGCGCGATCGCGCAACACAAGAGTCCCGAGACCGCGGTCGCCAACTCGGGCATCAGCATCGACGTACGTGGCACCGGGTCCGACCGGCTGCCGATCGACGCGGTCCGCTCGATTCTCGACGACTTCCCGCGTGCCGGCTTCCCGGAGGCCTTCCATCGCACGCTCGTCGACGAGGTCCGCCGCAACCCCGATGCAGTGCGGCTGTCGTGGATGGAGGGCATCGCGGTCCGTCACGTCGACGGTTACCGTGCTGCCGACTTCGAGGCCGGCCTGCTCGGCTCGGCCGGATTCTGCTAGCACGTCGCCCGCCCGTCGACGTTCGAGCCGGTGGGGCGTAGGGTCGGTATCGGGTTCGGGAGTGGTGTTGCCGAAGCACTGGCTCTTGTCAGGACATCGGGCCGGTCACGCAGGCATGTGGAGTCGTTTCCTGATTGCCCTCCCGGGCCCACCTGGGAGACGAACGTTTGCGGAGATCGGCGCGGGTGAGGCGGGCGACGCCGTACTCGTACACCGCTGCTCCGAGGTTCGTTCCGGCGAGGACGGCGAGCGCATCGGTCGAATCGACGGAGTCGCTGGAACGGCCGCCGAAGGTGCATGGGGTGGATGCCCCATCTCGGCGCCCGTTCCATCGGCCGGCGGGTGCCACCGCGGCGTGGGACTCACCTCTGCTGACGGCGCTCGAATTCGGGCCGAATCGCGTATCCCCAGCGTTCGGCGCGTCTCCTTATAGCGTAGGTCCAGTGGGCGGGTCGCTCCGGCTCCTCCATGCGAAGGCCTCAGGATTCAAGGGTCCTCATCGGTTCGAAGGACCTCTGCATTCGAAGGAGGATGCGATGACGACGATCTTTGCCGACGATCTCCAACCGGGAGACGTCGTCGACTACCACGGGGAATTGCATCGCATCACCCACATCGAGCGCTGCAACGGGTGGGCATGGCCGGTCGCCTACGACGACGCCGGCTGGGCGATGGCGCTCGGCCACGAGCCCGTCGATGTCCGTCGCTCAGGAGTACGTGCGGCGCGCGGCTCTGGCCGCAACTCACTCTGACAGCGGGCGACTGAGACACGGACAACGCGAGGCAGCGGACCGCGCCGAGCCATCGCACGTTGGACGGTTTCGGTCAGGCCTCGACGCGTTCGCTCTCGATCAGCGCCGCCGGCCGGGGGCGTCCGAACAGGTAGCCCTGCCCCTTGTCGCAGCCGAGCTCACGCAGGCGCGAGAGCTGGAGCGGTGTTTCGATGCCCTCGGCGATGACCGCCAGGCCGAGCGCTTGGCCGAGCTTGACGACCGCCTCGACGATGGTGGTGTCCTCGTTCTCGATCCCGAGGCCGCTGACGAAGGCCCGGTCGACCTTGATCGCCTCGACCGGGAAGCGCTTGAGGTAGGTGAGCGACGAGTAGCCCGTGCCGAAGTCGTCGACCGACAGGTGGAGGCCGAGGCTGCGCAACTCGCGCAGCGTCACCGTGGCGGCCTTCACGTCGGCCAGCAACGACGTCTCGGTGATCTCCAACCACAGCGAGTCGGCATCGATGCCGGTCTCACCGAGCAGCTCGCCGACCAGCTTGTAGAACGCCGGGTCGAGCAGTTGCCGGTTGCCGACGTTGACCGACAGCGAGCAATTTGCGAAATCGTGGCCGGCGGCCCGCCAGGCGGCGAGTTGGGCGAGCGAGTTGTGCAGCATCTCAGTGCCGAGATCGACGAGCAGACCGGTCTCCTCGGCGAGCGGCAGGAAGTGGTTCGGCGTCAGCAGGCCTCGATCGGGATGCAGCCAGCGGGCGAGCACCTCGTAGCCGAGCACCCGACCGCTCTCGAGGTCGACAATGGGTTGGAAGTACGGCACGATCTCGTCGCGCTCGATGCCCCGGCGGAGCTCACCGGCGGTCCGCAATGCCTGCACCCCGGTCTCGTACCCGCCGGCCTCGAACGCCTCGACACAGTCGCGACCGCGCGCCTTCGCCCGGTACATCGCGGCATCGGCGTCGCGCAACAGGTCGTTCGGCGACATCCCAGCGTCGACGTTGGTCGAGTAGCCGATGCTGGCCGTGACGAACAGCTCGTGGTCGCCGATCATCACCGGCTCGTGCAACGCCCGACGGATCCGTTCGGCGACCTCCGCCGGATCGCTCTCGTGGGCCACCCGCGAGAGCACGACGATGAACTCGTCGCCACCGAACCTGGCGAGCAGATCGTGGTCGCGCACGACGCTGCGCAGGCGACCGGCCATCAGCGTCAGCAGCTCGTCGCCGACGCCGTGGCCGAGGCTGTCGTTCACGACCTTGAAATGATCGAGGTCGACGAACAGCACTGCCACCGACGAGGGCGGGGCGCCATCGAGGCGTTCGCTCAGCAGGCTCATCAGCGACGATCGGTTCGGCAGCCCGGTGAGCTCGTCGTGGTTGGCTGCGAACGTCAGCTGCTCGGCGGTGCGCTTCTGCTCGGTGACGTCTTCGATGTGGGTGATCGCCAGCATCGTGCCCTCGTCCTCGGTGAGCGACACCCGCGTGCGCGCCCACACGAACTCGCCGTCGCTGCGGAGGTAGCGCTGGTCGAGCCGGTACGAATCGACGATGCCGAGCTCGAGCCGGGCCCGGTGGGGCACCGCCGCCCTGACGTCGTCGGGATGCGTGAACTCGCGCAGTGTGTGCCCGACGAGCTGGTCGATCTCGACGCCGAGCATCTCGGCGAGCGACTGGTTGGCGTCGACGATCCGACCGTCGTCGATGCGCACGAGGGCCATGCCGGTGGGTGCCGAGTGGAACGCCTGTTGGAACCGGCGGCGCGCCTGCTGCAGCGCCCGCGAGTGCTGCTCGCGCTCGGACAGGTCGCGCAGACGCAACACCATTCGCCGGTTCCCGCCGCGCTGGTCGGGCGCTCCCGGGTCTTCGGCCGCCCGTTCGGAGTCGTCGGACCCGTCGCTGTCGGGGTTACGAGCACGGTGAAACGTGGCCTCGACGAGCACCGAAGCGTCGTCGCCGACGAGACGGATCGGCGCCGGCTCGACGATCTCACCGGCCATCGCCCGCCGCCACCCCGCCCGCAACTCGTCCCGATCGGCGCCGTCGAACAGGTCGAGGAAGAACGACCGGATCAACGCCGTCGGCTCGACGCCGCACAGCTCGGTCGCCGACGCGTTGGCGGACAACACGCGCCCCTCGGCGTCGAGCAGCATCACCGCCTCGGGCAGTTCGTCGAGCAGCCGTCGCACTCCCGCCTCGGCGGCGGCGACGCCGGCGAGGCGTTCGCGCAGGCGGAGCTCCATCCGGCGCGACGCGACATACGTGAGCAGGATCGTGGCGATCGAGACGAGGCCAAAGACGATGACCGCGACATACGAGTCCACAGCTCGCGAAACTACTGGTCGCCGGTGGGACGATCGCGCGATCGCCCGCCGTCCTCCGCCTTGTCGCTCCCCGCGCCGGGCTGCTGGTACTTCGCGTCGTACCAGGCCTGGAGGCGGTCACGAATCGCGCTGTCGCCGATCAACCCTTCGTCGAGACGGACGTCGAGCAGGAAGGCCAGCGCCTGACCGACGAGCGGCCCGGGCGCGATGCCGAGCTGCTGCATCACCTGCTCCCCGTCGAGCTCGGGTCGGATCGCCGCCAGTTCCTCCTGGGCGGCGAGGGCGGCGATCCGAACCTCGAGCTCGTCCATCCGCCGGCTCAGTACCGCCGCCTTGCGCTCGTTGCGGGTCGTGCAGTCGCACCGAGTGAGGACGTTCAGCTCGGCCAGGTGATCACCGGCGTCGCGCACGTAGCGCCGGACCGCCGAGTCCGACCATCCGAGGCGGTAGGTGTGGAACCGCAGGTGCAGGGCGACGAGCTCGGTGATCGCGTCGACGTCGTGGTTCGAGTACCGCAACTCGGTGAGACGCTTGCGCGTCATGCGGGCCCCGACCGCGTCGTGGTGGTGGAACGTCGTGCCCTTGCCGGGTTGGAACCCGCGAGTGCGCGGCTTGCCGATGTCGTGGAACAGCGCCGCCAGACGGGTCCGTCTGAAGTCGAACGGCGGGCTGAAGTCGAAGGGTGGGCCAGTTTCGTCGGGTGGTCGCACGTTGTCGACCACGGCGATCGTGTGGCTGAGGACGTCCTTGTGGCGGTGGATCGGATCGTGCTCGAGGCGCAGCGCCGGAAGTTCCGGCAGGAACTGCTCCGCCAACCCGGTGTCGACGAGGAACCACAGCCCGGCCGCCGGGTGGGAGACCGTGATGAGCTTGTCAAGCTCGTCGCGGATGCGCTCCGACGACACGATCTCGAGGCGGCTCGCCATCCGCGCGACGGCGGCGACCAGCTCGGCATCGGGCTGGAGCTCGTACCCGGCGATGAAGCGCGCGGCGCGCAGCATCCGCAACGGATCGTCGGTGAAGCTGACCTCGGGCCCGAGTGGCGTACGCAGCACTCGTGTCGCGAGGTCGGCCGCGCCCCCGAACGGATCGACGAGCTCGGGCATCTGCCCCCCGGTGAGCTCGAGCGCCATCGCGTTCACAGTGAAGTCACGCCGCGAGAGGTCCGACTCGATCGCGTCCGCGAACACGACGTGCGGCTTGCGCGAGTCGTCGGCGTACGACTCGGCCCGGAACGTCGTGATCTCATAGATCCGCTGCGTCGCACCCGTGTCGCGCTGAGCGCCGATCGTCCCGAACTTCTCGCCCTGGGTCCAGATCGAGTCCGCCCAGCCGTCGAGGCAGCGCTTGATCGCAGGCGGGCGGGCATCTGTGGTCAGGTCGATGTCGAAGTCGCCGGTCCCGGCGCCGACCAGCAGATCGCGGACGGTTCCGCCGACCAGGTAGAGGCGGTGCCCCGCTGCCGCGAACCGATCGGCCAACGGCGCCAGCTCGGCGAGGACGGGCGCGAAGCGGTCGGGGATCACGACTCGCCAGGCTACGGAAGTTGGGATTGTTAGAGGTTCGACGTTCGACGTGTGGCCGTCGAAGTTGGCTACGCCATGGTCCGCCGTGCTTCGGCGTTCGATGTCTGGGCGTCGGATCGCCCGACTACGGTCAGCGTTGGTGAGTTCCGCCCGTCCTGTCGCTGCGCTTGGCCGTCGGCGCGGCGGGCGGTCCGGGCGGTCCGAGGTCAAGTTGCGGCGCTGGCCGGGTGACGAGACGGTCGGTCATCTCGTCCTGATCGACCACGGCGCCATTCCGTCGTCGGCCGCTATCGACCAGTGGATCGAGCAGGCGACGGCCGCCGGGTTGCGGGCGGTGCGCACGGGCGCCATGTTCCCGCGAGCAGCCGAGGTGTTCGCCGACGCCGGCTTCGTGACGATCGACACGCTCGCGCTGCTCGAGCTCGACCTGCGGTCCACCCGCCGCCCCGGCATCAGGCTCGAGACCAAGCGTCTGACGCGACGGCAGACACGACAGGCGGTCGCCATCGATCGCCGAGCGTTCGGCGCGCCGTGGGCGAACGACATCGCCAGCCTGGCGGCGATCCGGCGGGCGACCCCGGCATACCGGGCCCGGCAGTTGAGTGTGGACGACGAGCTCGTCGCGTTCGCGATCAGCGGCGTCGCCGGGTCGACCGGATACCTGCAACGCCTCGCGGTCGATCCCCGGCACCAACGCGGCGGGCGGGGCAAGTCGCTCGTCGCCGACGCGCTGTGCTGGATGCACGATCGACGTCTCGCCAACGCGCTCGTCAACACGGCGGTCGGAAATGCCGCGGCGCTGGCGCTGTACGACCAGTTCGGGTTCCGGCCACGAGCCGATCGGCTCACGATCGCCGAGCTCGACCTCACGAGGCGCGGTTGATGCGTCGCACCTCGGGCGCGTTGTTTGCCGCGGTCGTGATCGCGGCGGTCGGTGTCGTCGGCCAACCACGTGCGATCGCACAGGACGACTCGATCGAGCTCGCACTCGTCACCCAGAACTTCGCAGTCGCGCCGGATGGGTTGCTTCGCCTGTCGTACGAGGTGTCGGGGACGATTCCCGACCCGGCCGCCACGACGCCGTCGACCACCACGACGCCGACGACCGCACCGAATCCGGATCCGACCGTCGCGTCGAGCACAGCAGCGGCACCTGACACGACGGCACCGACGACGCCCACCGTCGCCGCTGAGCTCACCGTGCTCGTGACCGCGCTCGACCCGATCACGCTGCGGTCCGAGGTGTCCGAAGTGCTCGACGGCGGATTCCGCACCTCGGTCGACAGCGCCGAGTACGACCTGGTCGACGTCATCGGCCCCAACCAGAACGGGACGACGGCGAGCCGCCGGCAGATGACGCTCGAGGTGCAGACCGCGACCAGTGGTGAGGTGCGGAGCGAACTGGCACTGCCGCGGGCTGGTCTGTACCCGATCACGGTCGCGATCCGTCAGCGCTCGCGCACGCTCGCCACGCACGTGACGTTCATCGAACGGCTGGCGACCCCCGAGAGCGGTGCGTTCCCACGATCGACACTCAACTTGTCGATCGTCGCCGGGATCCCCGACCCCGGGCCCGAGCCCGACCAGCTCGATCTCGTCGAATCGAACGCGCGGGTCACCGAGCTCGCCCAACTCGGTGAGGTCATCACGGCACCGCTCACGGTCTCGGTGCCGCCCGTCGTCGCAGCAGCACTCGCCGACGACCCGACGCTCGCCGCGCGATTGCAATCGGCGCTCACGGGTGACGAGGTGTTGGCCCGGCCGGAGGCGCTGCTCGATCCGTCGTCGGCGGTCGCGGCAAACCAAGTCGAAACGTTCACCCGCGAGCTACGTGAGGGAGAGGACACGCTGCGACGGGTGTTGCCTGCGACGGCGGTCCGACGCGTCGCGTGGCTCACCACCGAACCGCTCAGCGCCGGCGGCGCCTCGATGCTGCGCGACCTCGGGGTGCAGCTCGTCGTGGTCCCGTTCGACTACTACCTCGCGCTCGAGAGCAACCACAGCGCGGCGATCCGCGCCGGCTTCTCGGATCCGACGTTGCTGCTCGCCGGTGGTCTCGCCGACGGTGGCGAGCTCCCCCTCACTGTCGTCGATCCGATCGACGAGCTCCTCGCCACCGATCGCGATGACGATGCAACGCCGACCGAGGTCGCCGCCCACCTCTTCGCCGACCTGATGGCGATGCGCCTGCAGCTCGGACCCGACTCGCGCAGCTTCTTGCTGGCGACCCCCGGCCTCGGCATCCCAGATCCGGACGTGCTCGCCGTCATCGAGGCGTTCGTCGGCGAGCACCCCGACGTCGGCTTCCAGACCCTGTCGTTCGTTCCCGGAACGACCGGCAGGTTCCTCATCAACGACGAGCAGGTGCGCGTCGTGTTCCCCGAGACCGCCGGTCCCGACCTCACGAACCGTGTGCACGAGATCGATCTCGTGAGGCTGCACATGGAGCACGTCGCGACGATGCTGCCGACCGATGACTCACGACCAGCAGGGTGGCGTACAGAGCTCGATTCGCTGATGTCGACCGGCATCGACGACACGGCCGTCACCGGGCGGCTCGATCGCGTGGAACGCGAGCTGCGGGCGATCGAGCAAGCGATCCAACCGCCGGATCCGTTCACCTTCACGCTCGCCGGGAACGCCAGCACCATCACGCTGCGCTTCACCAACACGAGCACGACCGCGCTGCACATCGGCGTCCGGGTGAGCGGGCCGAGCCGCCTCGCGTTCCCGCAACCCGACACCGAGGTGACCCTCGAACCGGGGGTGATCACCGACGTCACGATCCCGATCGAGGCCAGGTCGAACGGCACGTCGGAGGTCTCGGTCGAGGTCCACACGCCGTCCGGATCGGTGATCGGCGAGCCGATCGTGCTCACCGCTCGAGTGAACGCCCTGAGCGGACTCGGTCAACTGCTGACGGGCGCCGCCCTGTTGGTGCTCGCCACCTGGTGGTACAGCCACTTCCGACGCAGACGGCGCGTGCACCGCCTGCGCGACAGCCAGCCATCGCGCAACGGCCACCCGAGCAACCGGGCCGCGGACGCCGCGCCAGGGCCGGCCGAAGAGGAGACGCCCAGCGCGACCGACGATGCTTCGTCGTCGCCCACCGCGTCACCCGCCTCGAACGGTGACGACGTGTCGCCCGATGCGGCCGTGGCCTCGTCGTCGCTCGAACAGACCGACGGGTAGGCTCCCCGACCCGTGACCGTCCGCATCGTGACCGACAGTGCGTGTGACCTTCCCGAGTCGGTCGCGACCGATCTCGGCATCGAGATCGTGCCGCTGTCGATCCGTTTCGGCGACACCGAGTACATCGACCGCGTCGAGCTCACCACGGCCGAGTTCTGGGCGAAGGCGGCTGCCACGTCCGGGCTTCCGGAGACGGCAGCCCCCGCGCCGGGCGCGTTCGAGACGGTGTTCCGACAGGCGGCCGCCGACGGCGCGACGGGCGTCGTCGTGGTGTCACTGTCCGGTGCCTTGTCGGCGACGATGCAGAGTGCCGAGCTGGCGGCGCGCTCGGTGGCCGACGAGATCGCCGTACGAGTCGTCGACAGTCGCAGCGTGAGCCTCGGGCTCGGCACGATCGCCGCCGCCTGCGCCCGCGCTGCGGCGGAAGGTTCCGACCTCGACGTGGTCGCCGCACTTGCGACCGACCTCGCGTCGCGAACCAGGGTGTTCGGCGCGCTCGACACGCTCGAGAACCTGAAGAAGGGTGGCCGCATCGGCAACGCCAAGGCGCTGCTCGCGACCGCGTTGGCGATCAAGCCGATCATCGAGGTGGTCGAAGGCAAGGTCGAGCAGGGCGGCAAGCAACGAACGCGATCGAAGGCGCTCGCGTTCCTCGTCGACAAGGTGCGCGAATACCAGGGTCGGATGTCGGGGCTGGCCGTGCTCCACGCCGATTGCACCGACGTCGATCAGTTCGTCGACATGCTGCGCCCGCTGTACGACGGTGAGATCATCGTCGGTGAGATCGGTCCGGTCATCGGAACCCATGCCGGGCGCGGCACGATCGGCGTCGCCTTCACCGAGTCGGCCACGTAAGCACAGCCGCGAGACGCGCACGCCGATCGACGGTCGCGACCGAACGCCGCGTGACGCGTTCGATCGCGAATGCCCGGAACCCGCCGGCCGGCACAACTAGCGTGAACTGGCGGTCATGCCCTCTCCCGCTTCGCCCCCTTCACCGTCGGCGCCCGTGCCCGACGCGTCGGTCGAACTGCTCGCGAGCCGATACCGCCTCGAACGCCGGATCGGGCACGGCGGGATGGCCGAGGTCTGGGTGGCCACCGACACCCAGCTCGATCGCCGCGTCGCCGTCAAGTGGCTCAAGCCCAACCTCGCTACCGATCCGGTCGTCGCCGAACGGTTCCGCCGCGAGGCGATCGCCGTCGCGCAGTTGAACCATTCCAACATCGTCGCCGTCCACGACGTGTTCGAGCACGACGGTCGTCAGGCCGTCGTGATGCAACTCGTCGACGGCAAGAGCCTGCGCCAGCTGCTCGACAGCCAGAAGCGCCTCGGGCCCGAGCTCACGATCCACATCGGGGCGGCCGTGGCGAGCGCCCTCGACGAGGCCCACCGGTCGGGTTTCGTGCATCGCGACGTCAAGCCCGCCAACATCCTCGTGACCTCCGACGGGCGAGTGCTGCTCACCGACTTCGGCATCGCGAAGGGTCTCGATATCGCCGACACCGATCTCACCAGCGACAACGTGATGATGGGGACGGCCAAGTACCTGTCGCCCGAGCAGGTCAGGGG
>Ga0190265_10003276_pt1 | contig 11035 bp, 11 predicted proteins | sample Popmic124T_FD_133135 | JGI IMG/M metagenome (GOLD analysis project Ga0190265, IMG submission 133135) | Populus adjacent soil microbial communities from riparian zone of Indian Creek, Utah, USA - 124 T | ecosystem: Environmental > Terrestrial > Soil > Riparian zone | place: USA: Utah | collected...
ACGGTCGGACCTCGTCCGGGGAGTCGAAGTTCTTGACTTCAGCGGTTGCCATGAGTCTCCTTCGATCGAGCTTTGACTCTGGTCCGACCGTACACCCGTCGCCAGCCCGAGGCAACCGTTTTTAGTCGATGCTGGTTAGGAGACGACGGACTAGCCGTCGCCGGAGCGGCGGTGGCCCCGGATTCGCCCGGTCTGCCGGGTCTTCGCGACGGTTCCGTCGGTCGTCTCTATGGTGGCCGAGCCTCTTGCCTTGATGCTTCTGACGGTCCGGAGAATTCGCGCTCCCCGTTTCGACAGGCGTACGACGACCCTGCGGCTCGCTCCCGGCGGAACCGACATTCGCGCCGACCCCACGCTCACCCAGCGGGACCCCCGCGCGAAGGCGACTCGACCCCTCGCGACGCAGGGCTCCTCGGACTTCGAGCAGCGGACGGTCAGTCCCGTGTCTATGACCACCGAGCCGTTCGAGCGCGTCGCCCGCAGCCGTCGTTTCGCTGCCGCCCGGGCGACCCCGGCTGCGACTTGCGCCGGCACGGTCGTCGTCGGGTTCTGTGCCGGGGTCGGATCCGTGGGGCCAGGTTGCGGGTCCTTCGCAGGCGGATCTGGATCGGGGTCGGGATCGGGGTCCGGGTCTGGATCGGGATCGGGGTCCGGGTCTGGATCGGGGTCTGGATCCGGCGGAGGATCGTCGGAGACATTCGACCGGAATGCACCAAGGCGGATGCCGAAGCCCGCAGCTGCCATGCCGGTGTAGCCGGAGTCGAAGGTGGAGTCGCTCGCCGACAGGAGCGGTGCGTAGGCTCCGCCGACGTCGGTCCACGCGGACACCGTCGAGTCGTCGTCGGCCAGCGCGAACGAACTGCCGGGCGGCAGCACGTACTCCGCTTCCTCGGCGATCGTGGTGCTCGCTTCGGCCTGCCAGCGGGTGATCGTCACGTCGTAGGTGTCCGTACCTCGATCTGGGTGAATCGCAACTCGTAGCCGGTCGTGCCCGCGCTGCTGGAGCTCGGCATATCCAGCCACAGCGAGAAGTAACGGTTCTGGAGCTCTGCGTCCGGCGGTACCAGAAGGGTGGTTGCTACCGCGGCGGCCCCGTCGTCCGCCGGTGCCGTGCCTCGGTTCCATGCGGCTCCGTTGAGGGTCGGGTAGTGGCTGAGCGGCCCCCAGCCGGTGGACATACCGGCGCCGGCGACGTCGCCGGTAAACGTGGCGGTGATCAGCGGACTCCAGGCGCCGTCGCCGGAGAGCGGAGACTCCGGGACGCTGAAGGAGTCGACGATCGGCAGCTCCTCGAGGAACGTCGGATCCACCGCCGCCTGACTGCTCGCCGGACTGGTCACCGCCAACGTCGCCGTGACGGCCACGACGAGAACAGCTGCTGACCGCACCGCGGCGAGAACCTCTCTCTGGAACGTCACAGCAAGACAGCTTAACCACACGAACGCGCGTGGGTACTGAGAAGGCGGCCTGTCGAGGGTGTCGCGCAGGCCTGCGTCGCCGCCCGTCCACAGCCGGACCTCAAACGCGGTCGTGGTCGGTATCAGAGCGCATCCCGGATGACCGATGGGGTCGCGACGTTGGAGGCGGTCCCGGCCCTCCAACGTCGCGCCCTCCTCCTAGGCACGTCAGCTAGGGATTGTCGCCTGGATAGTGAACATGGTTCACCGCAATCTCATCCTCGTGATAGGTCGTAAGCCAATGCACCGAGACTTCGAAGGCCGGATTCTCGAAGCAGCGCTCTTCAGCGGCACGGATTTCGTAGGTATGGGTCGCCTCCATATCCAAGGTGATGTCCGTTTCGATGGTGCAGACTTGCGTCTGAGTCGAGCCTTCCGTCAAGTTGTGGGCACGAATGCAGAACGTGAAGATCGCCGCTTCACGGCTAGCGCCGTATTCGGTCACGGACGCAATCGGCCATTCGAAGTCGGCATGCGGCGTCGTACCGGCTTCGCCTTCGTCGCATGGCTCGATGAAGCAGTTGGTGGCTGCGTCTTCGACGATCGTGGCGGCGTCGACATCCACGTAGCCGATCCCGTCTTCATTGATATTCGCAATCAGTGCGCTCTGACATATGCTGGTAGTGAATTCGCCGGTTGCCACGTGGATGAAGGTGGTAAAGGGGGTTTCGCTGGCCATTCGAAGTTCACAACCGCCGCCGATGTCGTGCCCGGGGGTTTCGACGATGTCGTCAGCGCAGTGGATGCTGGTGGCTTCATCGATGACTTCGACCGATTGCGCGAAGGCGGACGTCGTGAGCAGCGCCATCGCTCCTAGCGCTGCCGTTGTAAAGAGTAGTGCGCTACGTACGGGTCGCATGAGTTGCATCTCCTTGTCTTGAGAGTGCGGGTTATTGCCCTCCGCAGCTGCACGGTGCCGACAGGGTGCGGAAGAGTCAATTGCCGTTGATTTACGGCACGACAGAACCGAGCATGGCCCTCGCAAATGAACGGCGCAACGGGGTGGCACCCCGAAGCTGACCCTGAGATCGACGCGATCAGGTCTCCAGTCGTTGAGACCCGCGCGCGTCGCGACTTTCGACGACAGCGCTGGCGGCCCGGGCCCTAGGACGGGCGGCTCCTGCATCGAGCTCGGCGCGGGCAGCGTCGCCCGCGTCGACATCGCTCCCGCTGGTTCGGTCTAGGCTAGCCGTGACCGGGAAGCAGGGGCATTGGGGGGATGTGAGGGAGCGGCAGGAGGCGATGAGGGCGACGGAGCTGTTGGAGCGGGATGGCGAGCTCGTCGAGCTGTCGCGTGCGGCGGCCAGCGCGTGCGCCGGGCGCGGCGGCATGGTCGTGATCGAGGCGCATGCAGGCCTCGGCAAGACGAGCTTGCTGCGTGCCTCCCGTGATGGCGGCGCCGCGAACGGCCTGACGGTCCTTACCGCGCGCGCGACCGAGCTCGAGGCGGACTTTCCCTTCGCTCTGGTGCGTCAGCTGTTCGAGCCCCGGCTGGCCGACATGCCGATCGCCGAGCGCGACGATCTCTTCGACGGCGCGAGCGCCGCGCGCACGGCGCTCGGCCAGGACGGCGGCGACGGCGCCGTCGCCGACGCATTCTCAGTGCTTCACGGTCTGTACTGGATGACGGCCGCGCTCGCGGACCGGATGCCGCTGCTGTTGGCGATCGACGACATGCACTGGTCCGATCCGGCGTCGCTCGACTACCTCGGCTTTCTCCTACCCCGCCTCGACGAGCTGGCGGTGCTCGTCGTCGCGACCTGCCGTCCGGACGAGCGGGGGGCTCCAACGCGCCTCAGGCAGATCGCCGCCGACGCGCAGGTCCAGCGCCTGACGCCGCGTGCGCTGTCGTCGGAGGCCTCGACGGCGCTGCTCGCGGCCGAGCTGAGCCAGGACCCGGATCCCGAGTTCGCCAGTGCCTGCCAGGAGGTGACCGGCGGGAACCCGTTCCTGCTCTGCGAGCTGGTCGAGACGATCGCGACCGAGGGAATCGTGCCCCACGTCACCGAGACGCAGACGGTGCGCGAGCTGATGCCCGAGCGGATCGCGCAGACCGTTCTGCTGCGGGTGGCGCGGCTCTCTCCGAGCGCTCGCGCGGCGGCGCGCTCGCTGTCGGTGCTGGGCGACGACAGCGACCACCGGCTCGTCGCCGCGCTCGCGGAGCTGGACGTGACCGCGCTCCGCGTGGCGGCGGACGCGCTGCGCGGCATCGCGATCCTCGATCCGGGCGACGCGCTGCGCTTCGCGCATCCGCTGGTCCGCGCTGCGGTTTACGCGGACATCCCGGCCAGCGAGCGGGCGATGGCCCACGCGCGCGCCGCCGCAATCCTGCGCGCCGACGGGGCCAACCCCGAGCAGATGGCTGCCCAGCTCGTGGTCAGCGAGCCGCAGGGAGACCCCGAGACCGTCGCGGTGCTGATGGACGCCGGCGCGCGGGCGCTGAGCAGCGGCGCGTCGCGGTCCGCGATCGCCTATCTGACGCGGGCCTTGCGCGAGCCGCCGCCGCCCGAGCTGCGTCCGACGCTGCTCGAGGCGCTGTTGACCGCGACGATCCGCGCCGCCGACTACCCGGCGTTCGCGGCGATCGAGGCCGACGTCTTCGCCGAGATGGGTCGCACGCCGGCGCTGCAGAGTCGCTGGGCGTCCGAGCTGACGATCTGGATGGCGTTGACGGGACGTATCGACAAGGCGGTGGAGCTGCTCGGCGACGGGATCGAGGTGGCGGCGCGAGAGGGTGACGTCGACCGCGCGTTCCGACTCGAGGCGCAGCTGGCGATCCTCGCGCAGCAGCCTGCCGAGAAGGTGCGCGCACGACTCGATCGCTACCGCGGCCAGATCGACCCCGACAGCCCGAGCGGGCGGCTCGAGGCGGCGCTCGACTCCTACCGCTGCGCCCTCGACGGCAACGCGACCGAAGCCGCCGAGCTGGCTCGTCGCGCGCTGCGCGACGGCCTGATCTTCCACGAGCAGCCGGAGCTCACCGCTCCGGCCGGCGCGGTCAACGTCCTGCTGCTGGCCAACGACCTGGAGGGCGCGCGGCGGGGCGCCGAGCAGGCTCTGCGGGTCGCCCAGGAGCGCGACGCGATGCCGGAGCTCGTCGCGGCCTGGGCGCTCCGCGCGACGGTCTCATGGTGCTTCGGCGATCTGCACGCTGCCGAGGCGGATGTCCGTCAGGGCGTGGCGATCGCACGGCTCGCCGGGCTCCACATCGCCGTGCCGGTCCTGCTCCCGACCTTGATCGACGTCCTGATCGAGCGCGGCGAGCTAGCTGCCGCCGAGGCCGAGCTCGAGACGGTTGGGATGGCGACCATCGATCTGCCGGACCTCAGCTGGCTGCACGCGCTGCTGTTCGAGCGCGGACGGCTACGGCTGGAGCAGGGACGGCTGCGTGAGGCGGTCGACGATCTGCTCGAGCTCGAGCGGCGGCGCGTGCGCTTGGGCGTCAGCAGTGCGCCGATGCTGCTGACGGGGCCCTACACGGCCGACGCGCTGAGGGGGCTGGGGGAGGCGGAGCGAGCGCGCGAGCTGGCGGAGCGCGACCTTCTGCACGCGCGGCGCTGGGGCGCGCCGAGCGGGATTTCGCGCGCGTTGCGCTCGCTGGGCCTGACGGTCGGCGGCGCGGAGGGCCTCGACCTGCTGCACGAGGCGGTCGCGGTGCTCGGTGACGTGCCTGCCCGGCTCGCGCATGCGCACGCGCTGGCCGATCTTGGCGCGGCGCTGCGGCGCGCGAACCGTCGCGCTGACGCACGCGAGCCGCTGCGCGAAGCGCTGGCGCTCGCTCGTGGGTGCGGCGCGGCCGGCCTGGCTAGGCGGGTGAATGACGAGCTCCAGGCGACCGGCGAGCGGGTCCGTCGCCACACGCCGATCGGTGTCGAGTCGTTGACTCCCAGCGAGCGGCGAGTCGCCGAGATGGCGGAGACCGGCATGACCAATCGCGAGATCGCTCAGACCCTCTTCCTCACCGTGAAGACGATCGAGACGCATCTCAGCGCGGCCTACGACAAGCTCGGAATCCGCTCGCGCCGCGAGCTCTCCGGCGCGCTGTCGAACGGCCGCTAGCGCCGCCGCGGCGAGATCGCGTCGAGCCCCCAGCCGCGGCGCTCGAGTCGCTTCACCGCGATCGGGGCAGTCGCGCGCAGGCCGTAGGCGTTGCCGCGCACGGTGACGCGTCGGATCGACTCTCCGACCTGCGTCTGGGCCACATCGACGCCATCTCTCGCGACGCCGAGCACGGCGAAGTCTCGCGACTGCTCGCTCGCGGCACGGGGCGCGGCGAAGATCCCGATCGAGAGCCCGCGGGCAGCGAACCCGGCCGCGGTCTCACAGGCCACCGCTCCCGTGGCGGACTGCGCCAGGCAGGTCGCGTTGCCGACGTTCGCGATCCAGAGGTCGCCGGCGCTCGTGCGGGCGCGCTGCGTATCGACGAGCCGCGCCTCTGCCGGCGCTCCGATCTGCGCCTTGACGTGGGCGCGGAGGTCGTCGGGCATGCGCTCGGGCCTGCCGCGCATGATGCTGAACCGCTGCCGCTGGAGCCGCCTCGACGCGGCGAGCGGGGGCTCCAGGCTCGCCCTGGCCTGGAGCAGCTTCCATGTCCCCGCGTCGTCGTCGCTCCCTTCCGGGGATGAGGTCAGGTACCACGTCGCGCCAACGACGACGAGCGCGATGACCGCCACCGTCCAGCTGTGTCTCGTTCGCGAGGGCATGTTCGCCGCAGGGTCGATCTGGTGCAGTGCCACGAGTGTGGTCGCTGCGAGCGGCTACTGCCACGGGGCCCACACCCTGAATTCGCCCCTGAGATCCGCCGCTCGGTCCACACGGCGCGCTGGCTGCGCGAGCGCCTCGGCGCGCTCGCGGACGCCCGCCACGCCGACGGTTCGGCGTAGCCTTGATCGCTCCGTCGCATCGATCAGAGGAGGCAGCGTGATCAGCAAGCTCGACTTCGTCGGGGTTCCGTCGCGGGACGCCGAGCGCTCGCGCGCGTTCTACGTCGACACCCTCGGCCTGCGGCCCGACGAGCGGGCGCGGTTCGAGTTCTGGGTCGGCGACACGTGTTTCGGGATCTGGGAGCCGGAGCGGCTCGGGATGGAGTTCGAGCCCCAGCGCAACGCCCACCCGGCGTTCCACGTCGACGACGTCGCGGCGGTGCGCGCGGAGCTGGAGGCCAACGGCGTCGACTTCGTCGGCGAGACGGTCGACACCGGCGTCTGCCACATGGCGATACTCCGTGACCCCGACGGCAACGATCTGATGCTCCACCACCGCTACGCCCCCTACGCGGGCGACTGACGGCTAGCCGCGCGGCGGAAGGTCGAGCGTGTCCTCGGGCGGGACGCCCTCCGTCAGCTGCTTGGCGCGCTCGATCTCCGCGTCGAGCTCGGCGCCGAGCAGGAGGGCGACGTTGGTCAGCCAGAGCCATGCCACCAGGACGATCGCGCCGGCGAAGGTGCCGTAGATCGCGCCGACGTCGGCGATTCGCGAGATGTAGGCCGAGAACCCGTAGGACGCGCCGAGCCAGACGAGCACCGCGACGGCGGCTCCCGGCGTGACCCAGCGGAACGAGCGCTGCTCGACGTCGGGGGTGACGTAGTAGACGAGCGCGAAGATCAGCGTCGCGACCGCCAGCGCGGCCGGCCAGCGGGCTACGTTCCAGACGTCGGCAACCGCCGGGCCGAAGCCCGCGAACCCGAGCAGATCCTCGGCGAAGCGGCCGCCTGTGGTGCCGTAGAGCGCGACGACGACGCCGATCGCGAACGTCGTCGCGGCGGCGCCCTTGCTCTCCAGCGCCCCGCGCAGCGACGCGTCCAGCGGCGCCAGCGCCGGCGACGGCGTGACCTCGCGCAGATAGCCCATGATCGCGTCGTAGGTCGCGGGGTACTCGCCGAGCAGGCCGAGCAGCGACAGCCCCAGCAGCAACGCCGGGAACAGCGACATCAGCGCGTAGTAGGTCAGCGCGGCGGCGTGGTGTGTCATCTGGTCGTCGTAGAACGACACCGCCGTGCGCCAGGCGATCGCGCGCACCGCCACAGCCCGCCGCGCCGCCGTCAACTGCGCCCGCCGAGCTCCCTCCACGCGATCGCGCTGATCGTCCAGCCGGCGGTGCTCGCCGCGGCGACGGTCGCTGCTAGGGCGGTCATGGGGCTCCCTTCTCTCGACGACCTCCGACGTTAGCCGCGCCGGCCCGCGAGCCCCGGTCCCGCGCCGCCGGCGCGACCAGCGCGGTGACCCCAACGCACCAGACCCCAAGTAGCATCGCGCCATGAGACGACAGGTCCTGATTCTCGGCGCGGGCTTCGCCGGGCTCGAGTTGGCGACGCGGCTGTCCGAGACGGTCCCGGACGCGGTCGACGTCACGTTGCTGGACCGCAACGACTCGTTCTACTTCGGCTTCTCCAAGCTCGAGGTGATGCTCGGCCGCGAGTCGGCCGACGCGGTGCGGTTGCCCTACGGCGACATCGCGAAGGACGGTGTCGAGTTCCGCCAGGAGACGGTGGTGGGGATCGACCCGGTCGCTCGGCGGGTGGCGACCGACGGCGGCGCCTACGACGCCGACTTCCTGGTCGTGGCGATGGGCGCCGACTACGACATGGCGGCCACTCCAGGCTTCGAGGAGGGCGGCTACGAGTACTACACGCTCGCCGGGGCGGAGCGTCTGCGCGACGCGCTGGCCGACTTCGATGGCGGCCGCGTCCTCGTCTCGGTGCTCGGGCAGCCGTTCAAGTGTCCGCCGGCGCCGTTCGAGGGGGCGTTCCTGCTCCACGAGCACTTCACGCGACACGGGATCCGCGATGCGGTGCGGATGGCGACGACGTTCCCGATGCAGCGCCCGGTCCCGGTGACCGGGGAGGTCTCGCAGATGTTCCGCGACGGCCTGGCCGCCCGTGCGATCGAGGAGTTGCCCCAGCATCTCGTGACCAGCATCGACCCGGCTGCCCGCGAGGCGCGGCTGGCGACCGGCGAGACACTGCCCTACGACCTGTTCGTCGGGATCCCCGTGCACCGCGCGCCCGACCCGCTCGAGGCCTCCGGCCTGGCCGTCGACGGCTGGGTGCCCGTCGACCAGGCCAACCTAAGGACCCGGTTCCCGCAGGTCTATGCGCTCGGCGACGTCTCCTCAGGCCCGCGGACCGTCCCGAAGGCCGGGATCTTCGCCGAGTCGGCTGCGCTGGTCGTCGCCGACGACATCGCGGCGGCGATCTCCGGCGAGCAGCCGCCCGCGCCCTACGAGGCGTCGGGCGTCTGCTACGCCGAGTTCGGCGACGGGCTCGTCAGCAAGGTGGAGGTGAGCTTCCTTCGCGGTGAGGCCCCGGCGGCTCAGCGCCACGATCCCTCGCGCGAGTACGCAGCCGAGAAGGCCGAGTTCGGCGCAACGCGCCGCGCGCGCTGGTTCGGATCCTGATCGTAAGCCCGCCGCGGCGCCCAGAGCTCGGCGGTGTCGGGGGGCTACCCGGCGTTGGCGATACCGGCGAAGATGCAGGCGTTGCCGGGGCCGAGGACCCCGTCGCCCACCTCGGGGCTCCCGACCTTCGTGACGACGGTGAGCTGGCCCTGGATCGCGACGCCGGGAGCGATCGCGTAGAACGGGCCAGCGGAGGCATCGCTGTTGTTCAGCGTGCCGGGATTGCCGACCCCGGCTGCGCTTCCTGTGCTGAGGAGCTCCCTGGTGGTCTCGACCGTCCCGGGCTCGAGGAAGCCGTTGCCGCTGTCGCTGTCGTCGGCGCTGTAGATGACGCCGCCAGTCGTTGTCTCGATGAAGATCTCCCCCTGCACGAACGGGTTGCCCGGCGTGGTGGTGACCACGTAGCACTTGGCGTAGAGCGTCAGCGGTCCCTCGGTCAGGAGCGGCACCCGCTGCGCCGCATCGCGCGCCGCTGACTCCGGCGTCGCGGACGCCGACGGCGCCACGCGGGTGTTGAAGCGCGCCAGCTTCGTACCCTGAAGGGAGTCGGCCACGGCAGCCGACTGGGCCCGAGTCGCGTTCGGCACCGGCCCCGCCAGGATCCCGAGCGCCTGGCGGGCGCGTGTGTCGGCCTGGCTGGCGTGCGTCTCTGCGTTGCGACCCGTCTTCAGCGCGGTGCCGGCCGTCCGTGCCGCCTTGCGCGCCCGCTTGTCGGCCTTCTTGCCGATCTTGAGCGCCTTCGTGGCCACTTTGACCGGGTTCGGGGTGGCGCCGGTAGCCGGCAAGGCCGCGCAGAGGGTGGCCACGACGACGAGTGCGAGCGCAACGTGGGAGCGTTTCATCGGGCTGACGCTACGGAGGCCGCCGGACGGCGTGCGACTGTGCCCGCGCGGTCAGAGCTCAGGCGCGGTCGAGTTGGTTATGCCGCCGGGGCCCGAGCGTCTGGGTGACGGCGCTGTCACAGGCGGCGCCTCCATCTCGTCTTAGGGGCAAACCAGACGAGAGGAGCCGTCATGAAGGTCTTCGTAGCCGGCGCCACGGGCGTTCTCGGCAGAAAGCTCGTCCCGCGGCTCGTGGCGCAAGGCCACGAGGTGGTCGGGATGACCAGGAGCGCAGCGAAGCAGGACCTGGTGCGCAGCCTGGGAGCGCGCCCGGTCGTGGCCGACGCGCTCGACCCCGACGCGGTCGCCCAGGCGGTGGCGTCCGCCGAGCCCGAGGTGATCGTGCATCAGCTCACGGCGCTGTCGGGCGACTTCGACATGCGCCACATCGACCGTTTCTTCGAGACCACGAACCGACTGCGTACCGAGGGCACCGACCACCTGCTCGCGGCCGGCCGCGCCGTCGGCGCGCGCCGCTTCGTGGCGCAGAGCTACGCGGGCTTCCCGACCGCACGCACCGGCGGGCCCGTGAAGGGCGAGGACGCCCCGTTCGATCCCGACCCGCCGAAGCAGCTGCGCGGCAACATGGCCGCCCTCCGCCACGTGGAGGAGGCGGTGACCGGGGCGGACTGGCTCGAGGGCGTGGTGCTCCGCTACGGCGGGTTCTACGGCCCCGGCACCACCCTCAGCGCCGACCCATCCGCCTCCCACACCGCGGCCGTCCGCAAGCGCCAGTTCCCCGTGGTAGGAGACGGCGGCGGGGTCTGGTCCTTCATCCACATCGACGACGCCGCGGCGGCGACCGCCGTTGCGGTCGAGCGTGGCGAGCGCGGCATCTACAACGTGGTGGACGACGACCCCGCCCCGGCGCGGGACTGGCTGCCCGAGCTGGCCCACACGCTCGGCGCCAAGCCGCCGCGGCGCGTGCCGCGCTGGCTCGGTCGGCTCTTGGCCGGTGAGGCGGCGACCATCATGATGACCGAGGTGAGAGGAGCCTCGAACGAGAAGGCGAAGCGCGAGCTCGGCTGGAAGCCGCGCTACGCGAGCTGGCGGCAGGGCTTCGCGCAGGGACTCGGCTGAGCGATGGCGGCGGAGGAGCTCGACGAGCTGCGCCCACCGGCGTTCGCCATCGCGTACCGGATGCTCGGCAGCGTGAGCGAGGCGGAGGACGTGGTGCAGGAGGGCTTCCTCCGCCTCCACCGGGCGCGCGCGGGCGGCGAGCGGATCGAGTCGCCGCGCGCCTACCTGTCGACGGTGGTCTCGCGGCTCTCGCTCGACCACCTCCGCTCGGCGCGGGTTCG
>Ga0190265_10003277_pt1 | contig 11035 bp, 8 predicted proteins | sample Popmic124T_FD_133135 | JGI IMG/M metagenome (GOLD analysis project Ga0190265, IMG submission 133135) | Populus adjacent soil microbial communities from riparian zone of Indian Creek, Utah, USA - 124 T | ecosystem: Environmental > Terrestrial > Soil > Riparian zone | place: USA: Utah | collected...
AGCACCAACCGAGGGTGAGGGACCTATGCCTACTCAGAGCTTCGCTCAGCGACTGTCGACGTCCCGTGAGGTCGAATTCGATCTGGAGAACGAGCGGGTAACACTCGAAGCTCTGGTCGACTCGGTCGACGAGCACGACACCTACCGCCGGGGACACTCCCGTCGCGTCGCGTTCTATGCATCAAACCTGGCCCGGGTCATGGGGTCTCCGCCCGTCGAGATCGCCCTCGTCAAGCTGGCCGCCGTCCTCCACGACGTGGGCAAGATCGGGATCCCGCAACCAGTGCTGCGGAAGTCGGGCAAGCTCACCGATGCCGAGCTCCACATGATCAGGCTCCACCCGATCATCGGCGCCAGCATCCTGTCCCGGATGCAGGGACTCGAGAAGGTCGTTCCGATCGTCCTTCACCATCACGAGTGCTGGGACGGATCCGGTTACCCGAGCCGCCTCAAGGGCGTGGACATCCCCGTCCAGTCACGGATCATCTTCGTGACCGAGGCTTACGACGCGATCATGAGCCGGACCCTGGGGGATGGACATGCGATCGACGATGCACTCGAGACCTTGAGGCAGGGCTCGGGAAATCAATTCGATCCGTTGGCGGTGGATGCGATGCACGAGGCGTGGAGGAGCGGGATGCTGGATCCAGGCGAGGCGGAGCGGCCCGACACGCTGGCCCTCTAACTTTCTTAAAGAATGGGGGGATGGTTGATGCTCTGCTCGTTACCTCCTCCTTCCTACCCGGGCGCGGGGGCATAGAGAGCTATCTCGCCGAGCTCTGCAAACAGATCGCCCCCCGGCTTGCCGTCCTGGCCCCCGGCGAACGAGAAGGCAGGAAGCTTCCGGACGACCTCGGTTACCCGACGATCGCCGGTCCCGGCTCGATGCTCGTGCCCGGCTCCCGAGTGACGAAAGCGATAGCGAAGGCGGCCGCGCAGCTCGAGGTCGATCGGGTCGTCTTCGGAACTCCGTGGCCCCTGGTTCTCACCGGGCCCAAACTCAAGCAACAGGGCATCCGCTACTCGGTGATCGTGCATGGCTCCGAGCTTTTGGTCCCGTCCGCGATCCCGGTGCTTCGCAGGAAGCTGGCCCGCGCTCTCGCGGATGCCGATGTCTTGTTCCCGGTCAGCGAATTCACCGCCGGTGCGATCCGCAAGGCGTTGACGAAGCACGGACTGACGGCCCCTCCACTAGAACGCTTAGGAGCGCGAGTGGACACCAACCGATTCCATCCTGACATCGAAGGGGAACTGCGCGAGCGGTTCGATCTCGGGTCCGAGGACAAGGTGATCGTTCATCTCGGACGGCTCGTACAACGCAAGGGGGTCCATCGGTTGATCGAGGCGATCGACGAGATTGCCCAGAGGATCGATCGACGCGTGGTTCTGCTCGTCGGCGGAACCGGCCCCCAGGAGTCGCGCCTACAGATAGAAGCGGCTCGCAGGAACACCACCGTGATCATGGCGGGGCGGATCTCGGACGAGGATTCGCCCAGTTTCTATTCGCTCGGTGACGTCTTCGTCCTACCGGTCGCCGACCGTTACTGGGGACTGGACACAGAAGGGCTGGGAGTAGTGCTCCTCGAGGCTCAAGCCTGCGGTGTCCCGTGCATCACAGGTCGGTCGGGTGGAACCGTCGAAGCGGTGCGCCACGGAACGACCGGGTTCCTGATCGATGCCACCGATCGCACCGAACTGGTCGAGAAGGTCGACTACCTCCTGCAGAACGATGAGGAGGCCCGGCGGATGGGGGCCGCGGGAAGGGACTTCGTCGTGAAGACCCACTCTCACGATCTATCCCCCAAGCCCCTTCTTGACTGGCTCGAATAGTTTTTGCGGATCGTCGAGACGATCCGCAGTGAGGCGTACGATGCGGTTTCCTGACAGACCCGCTCTGAAGGAGACCGCATGCGGATCCGCGTTTCGGCACCGGGTAGTCATCTGAAGCAAAGCGAGATCGACGAGATACACCGAGATCTAGAGAAGATCGACAGACGCTTGGCGGACTTCAAACACGAGGTCGTGGCCGACGTCCGCGTCAAGAGCGATGGGTCCCCGGAACACCAGGTCGTCATAGAACTGAACTACGGCAAGACCCACCTGCGCGCTAAGGCGGACCATTCCGACGTCGGCCAGGCCGTGCGCCAGGCCCGCGAAGACCTAATGCGCCAGATCAACGATCGCTCACGCCGGGGCCACAGCTCCTTCGCCAAGGGCTATCAGGCGGGCCATTCACCCTGACGTGCAGGTTCGGGCCCTCCGGCCTAGGGTAGGAATCTCCGAACGACCCGACTCGAGAAGGAGCTCGCTATGTCTTCCCTGTTCAAGAATCCACTCGTCAGGAAAGTCGCCGCCGGCGTCGCCGCCAAAGAGATCCTGGAACGCATCCAAGAGGCGCGCGCACCCCGCAAGTCCTTCGTCCGAAGGAACTTCGGCAAGATCGCTCTCGTGGGCCTGGCCGGCGGTGCCTTCTACGTGTACCAGCGGTCCAAGCTCACTCCGGCTCTTCCGTCGCAAAGGCCCTACGAGGCTCCCCAGCGTCGTGAGCCTGCGATCGAGCCGGGAGAGCGCCTGGAGACGCCTCTGAGGGCTCCCGAGACGACAACCATCGACACCGAGAGTCCCCCCCCGGCCGGGAGGTAGGAAAACCCCCATAAAGGGCGAACCCTCCTTTTATGGGACCTTCGGGCACGCCCGCGCGCGCGACCGATGATCGCGAACTGGTTCTTGCCTTTCAGGCAGGCGAGAGGGCCGCGTACGACGAGATGTATCGCCGCTATCACGGCCGCGTGTCAGCGATCTGCTCGCGGATACTGAACAACTCTCAGGACGCGGAAGAAGCAGCACAAGAGACTTTCCTGCGCGCGTATCAAGCGCTCCCTCGCTTCAACGGAAACTTCCTGCTGGGGGCGTGGCTTGCCCGCATCGCGGCCAACGCGAGCGTCGATCAACTCCGAACCAAGTCCCGGAGCCCGCTCGTCGGCCTGCCGAGTGATCACGAGGATCCGGGTGACGACGTCGATCCCGAGGATGTCGTCGTCGGCGAGCATCCCCGGCTCGACATCGCACTGGCCGAGATCAAGCCGCTCCATGCCCGTGCCCTCGCGTGGCGGAACGTCGACGGCCTGTCTCACCTCGAGATAGCCGAGCTCTTGTCGATGACTCCGTCCCAGGTCAAGGCTCTGTTGCACAGAGCCCGTGTCTCGTTGCGGAAGGCCTGGGATCGTGCCGAGGGGTGGGCGATCGCTCCCCTGTTCGGGATCAGGTCCTTGTGGCCCGAGCGCCACGGCAACTCCGGTTCGTTCTGGAACGCCGCACCATCGCTTTCGCCTTTGCTCGCGGAAAAGGTCGCCGCGACCGCACTGGTCGTCGCCGTCGCGTTAAGTGGCCTGCCCACGAACGCGAGCGATACATCCACCCCGGCCCTCACCTCGCCGCGATTGGGCATCGGTGCCACATCACACGGCTCCATCGCCTCCGCCGAGGTTCGCCCCAGCCTCACGACCTCCGAGGTAAGTGCGCCCAACGAGCCCGCGAACGGTTCGGATGCGGTCGCGGACCTCACCGAGAAGATCGAGGAGATAAAGGGCACGCTCAACGGCCGCGAGAAGCTCGACGAGGACCCTCCTCGCCCGGAGGAGCCCGGCGGGAAGGATCCGTCGACCGAAGCCGCATCCACGGCCCGTAAGGTCGTAAAGAAGGTCAAAGACCTGCTTCCTCACCTAAGCGTGGACACCAGCCTCTAATCGCGCGACGGCTCCCCTCGAGCCTGGTATATCCATCGGATGCCCGACACGTTGGTACCCCGACCGCCCGAGCCTCCGCCCTCGTTCCTGGAGGGGGACCGGTTCAGCGTCCTGTGCGAGATAGAGCCCCCACGCCAGCCGGACATGAGTCACGTCCACGAACAGGTCGAGGCATTGAAGCCTGCGGTCGACGCTTTCCTTATCCCCGACAACCATCTGGGTCGGGCCACCGTCTCGAGCGTTTCCGTTGCTCACGAGGTGGCTTACATGGGAGGACGTTCGATCGCATGCATGAACGCGCGCGATCGGAACCTACTGGGGTTCAGACGCGACCTTCTGACCGCAGCTTCCTACGGGGTCGATCACTTCCTATTCGTCTACGGCGACGCGCCGCGGGAAGGTCGACGCACTACCGACCTCACGGTCAGAGGGATGATCGATGAAGTGCGCGGATTCGGATCGGGCCCACTGTTCCAGGGATACCCCGACTTCCGCATCGGCACCGTGACGAAGACCTCACGACCCCTCGCATGGCGACAACGCGCCGACTACGTGCTCGTCCAGATCACATTCTCGTTCGAACGGTTGATGCGCTGGAGAGAGTCGATCGATTTCGACGGGCGCATCTACCCGGCCGTGCTCGTCCTCGCTAGTAGCCGGATGGCACGACGGATCAACGCAACTCTCAGAGACGTGCGCGTCCCCGACCACATCATCGACAAACTCGATGACGGCAAGCACGTCGGATTGGATCTTGCGTGCGAACAGATCGAGGCGATCAAGGATTCAGGTGCTTTCGACGGTGTGCATCTCGTCCCGGTCGGACGCTACCGGGAGATGGCCGAACGACTGCAGACCTAACGGAAACGGCCCCGGTTCGAACCGGGGCCGTTTGTGGATGATCGGTCGTTCTTAGCGAACCCGTTTCGTCCGGGACTTCCCCGCCTCACACACGATGTTGTCACCGTTCTCGTCGATGAAGGTCTTCTGTGCGGCACGCGCGTAGTACTTACCCTTAGCGCGCGGCTCGCGGATCCTGTAGTTGCCATTCGCATTCGTCACGGCCGTTCCAACCTTCGGGTCGCGACCGCGCTTCTGCTTGCGAAGGTCGATCGTTCGCTCCGACCTGCAACCAGATGCTGCCGACCGAGCGGCTCCTCTGAAAGCGCTCCGCTTGTACCTGATCGAAACCTGGGTGGGCTCGTTCTTGGTCTGTCCGCCCCACCCGATCTGACCGTTCGCCGAGATCTCGTCCTCGTCATCGGCATCGAATACGTCGTCGCCGTCGTTGTCGAGCCACACGAGTAAGTCCGTCGTTCCCTGTCGAGCCGACGTGACACCGAACACGAAAGAACCGTTCGCGTCGGTCATCCCCTCTATGTGACCGGTGCCGTCACCGTGGTATCCGCCCGCGTGCTCGCCCTGGTCCGGCGGGAACGCGTTGGAGCCTCCCTCGGGAGTACAGAACGAGACCCCCTCGGGACCGAGCGCATGGACGTCGATGTCGCGCGCGTCCAATGCATTGCCACCTTGACGCGCGACGGCCGTCATCTTGACGCAATCGCCGGTTGCGGCAGTTGTAGAACTGGGATCGAGGATGAGGGTCTTGGGAGCTTGGGGAGGATCCGTACCCCACCCGAGCTGAGCCCCGCCAGAAGCTTCCGTCGCTCCCTGCAGATCGTCGTCGTTGTCGTCGGACCACGCCGTGATCAGCGTCCCGCCCTCTACCGAGGAGCGCAGCACGAAGGTGAACGATCCATCGGCACCCGTACCGGTGGTGGACTCGATGTGTTTTTGGTCGGCCGCTCCCGGAACGTTGTGGTCGCCCTGACTTCCCTCGGCGTCCGTCTCGGCGCACTTCACGGTCGGCTCGGTGCCGCTGTGCGACTTGTCCGGAGCCTGGAACGCATCGGACGTCCCTCTCTGATTCGCGAACTTGAGCTGATCGTCCGGACCTTGGGCGTGGATGTCGATGTTGACGCCACTGACCACGTTGCCGGCCTGGTCCAGAGCGGTTGCCGTAACTGCGAAGCATGTCCCCTCGTCGACCTCCTCGGAATCCGGATCCATCCGAAGCGAGGTAGGCGTGGCCCCGTAGACGACCACCCGGTGAGCGTCACCGGTCTCGTCCGCCGGTGGCACCGGCATCCCCGGTGATGGTGTCGAGTTCGCGACGAGAGCAACGGCCTTGACGCGCGCTGCCGGACCGTCGTCCTGAAGGGTGCACTTGACGCTGACATCGCCCTCGCTGGGAACTGCGCTCCCACAGGCGAGCCATTCCGGCGCGCCGCCGACGTTGCTCACCGAATAAAGAGCTCGGACCTGACTGGCCCCTTCACTCGTCGTCCCCTCGATCACCGCACTTGCAGCCTTGCCGGGGGCCGCATAGAAGCCCAATTGGCCCCCGTTCTCAGGATGGGTGATCTCGACCGTCTCGGCTTCGGACCCCGGCGGGATGTCGGCGGCTTGAACAAGCACGCTCATCGGCTCGGAACGATCGACTTCATTTCCCGTCCCGACGCCGGCGAAGTTCTCGTACAGGATCGCCTGCAACGTGTACTGGCCGTCGGCGACTCCCTCCAGGCTCAGTTCACCTTCCCAAGCATCCGAGCCGGCTCTCGTTCCGACTACCGTTGCTTCGGTCCCCGCTGCATTCGAAAGCTCGAACTCGACGAGGGCGTCGGTGGGCACCTCTCCCACCCAGACGTTCAGGTGGTAGGTGTCGTCGGCATCCTCCTTGTCGGAGATCCGGATCGTCGGCGAGTACCCCGACGGGTTCAGAAACTCCACTGTGGGAGCCGCCAGTGCCTCGGTCGCGGGAAGAACCGCGAACAGAAGTACACCGGCCGCCACGGCGTGGCCAAGAGATCGCATCCGTTTCATCGTTCACATCGCCTTTCACGGTCCTTCTTCGGACCTCCACGGCACCGGTCGCGGGACCCCGGACCCCCGTCGAGCGAGTCCCGGCCGCCTCCACCGGCAAGGTTGTCGTTCTTGCCACTTCCGCGCACTTCGTCGGCACCGGGGCCGCCCAAAGCCTTGTCTTTACCGCCACCACCGATCAGTGTGTCGTTGCCCTTGCCACCCGTCAGTTTGTCGGCTCCTCCGTTGCCCCGCATCACATCGTTACCGCCACCACCGAGCAGCACGTCCTTGCCGCCCTTCCCAACGAGGATGTCGTCGCCGCCCAGTCCGCACATCCTGTCCTGGCCCCTGGTGCCGGTGAGCACGTCGTCGCCTGGTGTACCGAGCTGCGTGCAATCACGCGGAGTCGTCCACTCGAAGCTGCCGTCCATCGCGGCCTCGGCGGCATCACGCACGTCGTCGTCGTCGACATCGAACCACGCATCGAGATCCGACACACCGGGACTCGGGGAACGGATGCCGACGATGAACCGGCCCCCGGACCCCGTTAGGCCCTCTGTGTGGCGAACGCCGGTATCTGAATGATTGCCCTCGTCCGTCTCACCCGAGACCACCTGATGGCCGCCTTGATCGGGCGACCTGCGCGTGCTGCCGCCCGTAGCCAGATCGCAGAACCCGACCTTGTTGTTCGGCCCTCGGAGGTGCACGTCGATGTTGGAATCGGGAACCGCGTCCCCTGCTTGGTCGGTCAACTGGACCACGACACGCTGGCAGCTGCCGGCGTCCCCGGTCTCGGCGGTCGAGAGGGCCACGGCGGGGTTCGCCGGGACACCGAAGACGCGGTGAGCATCACCCGTCTCGGCCGAAGCGCCGCCCAAGGGCGCCTCGCATCCGAATGTGCCATCGCACGTCGTCGCGATGGCGGCGACACCGGTGACCTGGCTGGCGTAGTCGGTGTCGGCCAGTCGGCATTTGCCGGAGAAGGGCTGTGCCTGCTCCCCGGTGGGAAGAACCACAACGCCACACTCGAGCCACTCGGTCTCGTTGCGCGCCTCGTTGGGGCCCGTCTTCGTGTAATAGAGGGTGAGTCCCTCCGCGCCGGCACTTGCTGTACCCGCAACAGTCACTTCCCTGTCGATGAACACCGCTTGCGCCAGGTTCCTCGGGTCAGTGATCTCAGCGGTCTGCAGAGCGTTGTCCAATGTGATCGCTCGGTCGTCAACCTGATCCGTGCCTACGATCCGGGCACGCAGGGTGTAGTCACCGGCGTCCAGCGTGCCGGGGTTCCACCCGTACTCGAAGACCTCAGACTGAGAGACCCTCGTTGCATCGCCCAGCTTCGAGAACGAGGTCCCGTCCGACGAGATGTAGATCTCGACCCCTTGAACCAGGGTCGGCAGGTCTACACGAGTCACCACGTGATACACGGGGTCGGCATCCTGCAGGTTCGAGACCGCGTCCCCGGCCCCGCCGTAGCCCGAAGGATTCACGAAGCGCACCTTCGCGTCCTGGGCACTCGCAGCCCAGCTCATCGACGCTGCCGCGGTCGGCTCGGTCGCCGCAAGCTCGTCGTCGTCGGCACCAGGCTCTCCATCCACCCATGCCGTCAATGTCGTGTCTCCGGAAACGGGGGACATGAGACCGATAATCAGGTCGCCTTCTTCGTTCGTCGTTCCCTCGGTGTGCTGGATCGTCGGATCGGTCGGCGTTGCCCCCGGGTGCTGTGCCTCATCCGACTCGCCCGCTTCGGACGTGTGGGTTGCGGGGGACGGAGTGGCATCGGGCGCCTGCAATACAGAACCGCCTCCGGGTGTGCAGAAGTCGAGATCGTTCGATGGGCCGCTCGCGTGAACGTCGACGTTGACACCGTCGAGGACCGACTTCCCGGCGCGCGTTTTCACGGTGAAAGGCGTACAGCTCCCGATCAAACCGGCCGAACCGCTGGGACTGATCGCCAACGCCACCGGCTTCTCGAGCCATTGCGCCCTGGCTATGGCGAAGGCGTCGACCTTCTCCCTCGTATCGCCGTTCAAGTCGCGGAGGGCGTCGACCGTCGCAGGGTTGTTCTCCTCGTCGACCCATGCCGTGATCTGCATGTCGCCCGCGTTAGGAGAAAAGACATGGAACCGGAACTGCCCCGGCGGGTCCTCGCCCAAGCCGGTGCCGGCCATAGCTTCGAAGTGCTTGACGTCGAGCTCCTCCGGCTTCTCGTGCTTGCCTTCCTGCCCGATGTGCCCACCGGGCGAGTCGCAATCCCACGCGGGGGCAACGACGTGGCTCCCCAGATCGGGAGGTTTGCGTGCACTGGAGTCGCCGCCCACAGCCGAGCCCGCCTCGTCGACGGGACCAACCACGTGAACGTCGACGTTCGCTCCTTGAACCGGGCGCTGGAACTGATCCAGGACGGTCATGTCGAAAGCGAGGCAACCGGTGTTCGCCTCGCGACGCGCGCCCGCGGGATAGGAGGCATCGGGTTCGGTTGGTTCGACCGAACTTATCGACGCCGTCATCTTCGAAGGGTCCTGTTGGTAGGGCACGACTGCATGGACGTCGCCGGAGTCCTGGGTGAAAAAGCCCTGTCCGGTCGGAGTGTCGGGCTCGGCCGCGACCATTGCAACGGACGTCACCGTGGCCGGATCGGCAGTGGGCGGTAACGTGCATGTGACCTGAAACGCCCCTGTGGGATCCACGAACCCGCAATCGCCGGTGAATTCAGGGATCTGGCCCTTCGGCGTGGTCGAAAAGAACACGTAAGCACGCGCGTTCGCGCTCGCTACTCCGTCGAGAACGAAACGCCACGGTCCTGCTGTCGATTTGAAGAATCCAAGGCCGCCGCCGTTGGGCGGCCACGTGATCTCGACGGTCTCTTCGGCAAGATCGATCTCGGCCGGAGTCGCCGATTCGGCGATCTTGGCCCCGCCGGAGAAGAGTCGAGCTATGACTCTACCCGTCGTCCCGTCCAGAGACTCGGGAACGTCCCAATGCGCCTCCCAAACGCCGGGGGAATCTTCGACCTGTTCGAGGGCGCCGATCGTCGTCTCGCCGCCGCCGTCGGCCGCATAAACGGCCGTAGCCGTCGCTCCCGCCGGCGCGCCGCTGGTCGAAGCGGTCACGTGATAAGTCTCGTCGGCATCCATTACCTTCGAGATCTGTGGGATGTGTTCCGATGCGGCGCTGGCCGGGGGGGCGGTGAAAGGGTCGTATCCCTCGGCCGGATTAAGAAGCGCGATCGTGGTGCCCGTTGGAGCAGGTGAACCCGACGGACCTCCGCTGGGCGACCCCGAGGGGCTACCGCTGGGAGAGCCGCTCGTTTGCGAGCCGGACGGTTGGGCAAGGATGACCGGGCCCGCCCCGCGCGAGGGACTCGTAAGAACGAGAACGAGGAACACCGCCGTGCCGATCACGGCCAAAGCGCCGCGCGCCAGCAGTCGATCGCCGCTCAAAGACAAGGGTTGCCTGAAGAAACTCACCCACCACACCTCCGCCTGGTCCTCAGTTCGCTAAGTATCCTTCGCCAGCCGTCAATGCGGCACTAGCAACTGTTCTGCCTGTCCCTGCCGGACCCGCCGTTACAACGATCCTTGCCGGGCCCTCCCCTCAAAGTGTCGGTACCGGGGCCGCCATCGAGGCGGTCGTTCTGGGGGCCGCCCTTGATCGTGTCGGCCCCGTTCTGGCCTTCGAGATCGTCCTTACCGGTTGCGCCCTTAACGATGTCATCGGCGGGACCTCCGAGAGCGATGTCGTTACCGGATCCTCCGACAAGGATGTCGGGACCGCCGCCGCCTATCAGGCTGTCACTATCGTTGTTGCCTCGAAGAGTGTCTTTGCCTCTCGCTCCGGCAAGCACGTCGTCATCGTCGCCACCATCGATCGTGTCGTTTCCACCTTGCCCGTTCACGCCGTCGCGCCCCCCACCCGAATCGATCGAGTCGTTCCCGGTCCCTGCGAGGATCCGGTCGTCTCCTTCATCGCCGTGGATGACGTCGTCACCGTCCAGTCCCTCGATGGAATCGTCGCCGCCCAGTCCACAGATGACATCGTCGCCGTTGGTGCCCCTGAGCTCGTCATCTCCGTCGGTCCCCGTGACCGTGCAACCACGTGGATCGGGGGGGCCGGTCGGGCTGGAGCTCGGGCTCGGGGAGCCGGTCCCGGAGGGCGAGCCACCCGGAGGTGGAGGCGTCGGGATCGGACAGACGTCTAACTCGAACGCTTCGATCTCGGGACTCGGCGCCGGTTCGTCCCAGCCGATGCTCACCGCTATCGCCAGCTCAGACGAACAGTAGCGGTCGTCGTCGTCTTCGTCGGCCCAGAACGTGATCTGCGTCGAACCCTCGGTATCTTCGTTGTAGAAGCGAACGGCGAACGTTCCGGCGTTGCCCACCCCTCCACCGGAAGCTTCGATGTGTTTCTTATCCGGCGCACCG